>Ga0308163_10000680_pt1 | contig 50921 bp, 45 predicted proteins | sample PhyTR1_FD_201037 | JGI IMG/M metagenome (GOLD analysis project Ga0308163, IMG submission 201037) | Phyllosphere microbial communities from UC Gill Tract Community Farm, Albany, California, United States - DLSLT.R1 | ecosystem: Host-associated > Plants > Phyllosphere > Unclassified | place: USA... | reverse complement strand
TCGGCATCCCGCTCGGCCTCGTCGCCGCCTACTTCAAGGACCGCACGCCCGACGCCGTGCTGCGGATCCTCGCGATCCTCGCCTACGCCACGCCCGTCTTCTTCGCGGGCCTGCTGCTGAAGCTCGTGTTCTCGGTCTGGCTCGGGATCCTCCCGCTGTCCGGCCGCGCCGACACGCGCGTCGAGGTCGCCCTCGGGCGGCTGGAGAACCCGACCGGCATCTACCTGATCGACGCGCTCCGCCTCGGCAGCCCCACCGCCGTCAGCGACGTGCTCGAGCACGCCGTGCTCCCCGCGCTCGCGCTGGGGCTCCTCACCGCCGGCATCTTCCTGCGGCTCGTGCGCACCAACGTGATCTCCACGCTCGGCACCGAGTACGTGGACGCGGCCCGCTCGCGCGGCGTGGGCGAGTTCCGGCTCACCACGCGGCACGCGCTGAAGCCCGCGCTCATCCCGATCATCACGGTCGTGGGCCTGCAGATCGCCGTCATGCTCGGCGGCGCGGTGCTCACGGAGACCACGTTCGAGTGGCGCGGCCTCGGCTTCCAGCTCGCGCAGTACCTGGCGGCCCGCGACTTCGTGGCCGTGCAGGGCATCGTGGCGCTGCTGGCCGTCATCGTGGCCGTGACCAACTTCATCGTCGACGTCGTCGCGGCGCTCATCGACCCGCGAGTGAGGTACTGACATGACCGACACCACCACCGCCCCCGCGGCCGCCCCGGCGCGCCGCTCGCTCCTGTCCCGCCTGCCGCTCATCTCGCACGTGCGGCAGAGCGTGGGCCTCCAGCGCGGCATGCTCGTCGCCGGCATGGTCATCACGGGCGTCTTCCTCGTGCTCGCGGCGCTCGCCCCGGTCATCGCGCCCTTCGGGTTCGCGCAGGGCGCCTCCGACGGCGAGTCGTTCCCGCGCCAGTCCGCGCCCGACGGCACGCACATCTGGGGCACCACGGTCGGCGGCTACGACGTGTTCTCCCGCGTCGTCTGGGGCACGCAGACCGCGCTCTCCGTCGTCGTCATCGCCGTGATCCTGTCCCTCTTCGCCGGCGTGCTGCTCGGCGTGGTCTCCGGCTACCTCGGCGGCTGGCTCGACCGGATCCTCGTGGTCATCGCCGACGCCATCTACCCGTTCCCGACGCTGCTGCTCGCCATCGTGGTGAGCATCGTCCTGAACGGCGGGCAATCGAGCCTCTGGGGCGGCATCCTCTCGGCGGCCGTCAGCATCACGGTCGTCTACATCCCGCAGTACTTCCGCGTGATCCGCGCGGAGGTCGTGCGGCTGAAGGCGGAGGCGTTCGTCGAGAGCGCCAAGGTCATCGGCACGTCGACGCCGCGGATCATGTTCGTGCACGTGCTGCGGAACTCCACCCGCACGCTGCCGCTGATCCTCACCCTCAACGCGTCGGAGGCCATCCTCACGCTCGCGGGCCTCGGCTTCCTCGGCTTCGGCATCGCGCCGACGTCGGCCGCCGAGTGGGGCTACGACCTCAACCGCGCGCTCGCGGACACCGCGAGCGGCGTCTGGTGGACGGGCGTCTTCCCGGGCGTCGCCATCGTGCTGCTCGTCCTCGGGCTCACGCTCGTGGGCGAGAGCGTGAACGACATCTCCGACCCCAAGCTGCGCGCCCGCAAGCGCGCCTCGACGAAGAAGGTGCCCGCATGAGCGACGTCGTCTCCATCCGCGACCTCGGGGTGACCTTCGCGACCGACGGCGGCGACGTCCGCGCGGTCGACGGGGTGTCCCTCACGGTGTCGCCCGGCGAGATCCTCGCCATCGTGGGGGAGTCGGGGTCGGGCAAGTCCGTCACCGCCCGCACGATCCTCGGCCTCCTGCCCGACACGGCCGTCACCGACGGCGCCGTGCTCCTCAGCGACCGGACGGGCCAGGGCGCGGTCGACGTGCTGTCGATCTCCGCCGACGAGCTGCGCCGGGCGCGCGGCCGCGACGTCGCGATGGTGTTCCAGGAGCCGTCCACGGCGCTCAATCCCGTGCACACGGTGGGCTGGCAGATCGTCGAGGGCCTCCGCGCCCACGGCCGCGTCTCGCGGAAGGAGGGCCGCGCGAAGGCGATCGACATCCTCCGCCGCGTGGGCATCCCCGACCCCGAGACCCGGGTCGACCACTACCCGCACCAGTTCTCCGGCGGGCAGAAGCAGCGCGTCGTCATCGCGATGGCGCTCGTGCTGGATCCCGGGCTCATCGTCGCCGACGAGCCCACCACCGCGCTCGACGTCACGGTGCAGGCGGAGATCCTCGACCTGCTGCGCCGCTGCCGCGACGAGTTCGGCGCCGCCGTGATCCTCATCACCCACAACATGGGCGTCGTGGCCGACCTCGCGGACCGCGTGGCCGTCATGTACCGCTCCCGTCTCGTGGAGCAGGCGGACGTGGCCACGCTCTTCGCGTCGCCGCGGGAGGAGTACACGCGGAACCTGCTGGCGTCCGTCCCGAAGCTCGGCGAGGGCGTCGCCGCGACGGAGGAGCGCGCCGCCGTGCGCACCCGCGCGCGCGAGGCGTCGGCGACCGAGACGGCGCCCGTCGTCGTCGCGGAGGGCCTCGAGATCGAGTACCCGGGGCGCCTCGGGAGCCCCGCGTTCCGCGCGGTGAAGGGGGTGGACCTGCGCATCGAGGCGGGCGAGGTGCTCGGGCTGGTGGGGGAGTCGGGCTCCGGCAAGACCACCATCGGGCGCGCCATCGCGGGCCTCACGAGCGTCACCGGCGGATCCCTGCGGGTGCTCGGCACGGAGATGCTCGGCGTCCGCGAGCGCGACTTCCGGAAGCGGCGGGCCGACATCGGCTTCGTGTTCCAGGATCCGGCGACGAGCTTCAACCCGCGCCTCACGATCGCGGAGTGCGTGGCGGAGCCGCTCATCGTGCACGGGCGCGCGAAGACCCCGCAGGCCGCGCGCGGCCGGGTGGACGAGCTGCTCGAGGCCGTGCAGCTGCCGAAGGCGTTCGGCGACCGCTACCCGCACGAGCTCTCGGGCGGGCAGCGCCAGCGCGCGAGCCTCGCCCGGGGCCTCGCGCTCGAGCCGTCGCTCCTCGTGGCCGACGAGCCGACGAGCGCGCTCGACGTCTCGGTGCAGGCGCGCGTGCTGGAGCTCTTCGCCGAGCTGCAGCGCGAGCTCGGGTTCGCGGCGCTGTTCATCAGCCACGACCTGGCCGTCGTCGACCTGCTCGCCGACCGGATCGCCGTGCTGTACCGCGGCGAGCTGGTGGAGGAGGGCACGGGCGCCGAGGTGCTGGGGAACCCGCAGCACCCGTACACGCAGCGCCTCCTGGCGTCGCTGCCCGTGCCGGACCCGGCCGAGCAGGCCGAGCGCCGCGCCCGGCTGCACGCCCTCCGCGCGGCCGAGCGGGCCGACGGGTAGGCGGCTTCCGAGCGCGGCCCGGCCGAGGCCGGGCATGATGGACGCGACCCGCACAGGCGTCCGACCGGGCAGCGCGCCCGGCCGGACCGCCGCCGAGGACGGAGCAGCCGCATGACGCACACCCCCCGAGCCGCCGATCCGGACGGGCCCGACGCCGCCGGGCCCGCGGACGCCGAGCCCGTGCTCGACGCGCGCGACCTCCGGCTCGCGTACGCCCCCCGACGCGGCACCGATGCACCGCCCGCGGTCGACGGCGTGACCCTGCGCATCCGTCCGGGCGAGGTCCTCGGCCTCGTCGGCGCGAGCGGATCCGGCAAGTCGTCGCTCGCGCGCGTCCTCGCCGGCCTCGTGCCGCCCGGGGAGGAGGGCGCCGCCGTCCCGCGCATCACGGGCGGCGACGCGTCCGTGCTCGGCCAGGGCCTCCGCCGCATGGGCCGCCGCGCGCGCACCCGCACCACCTACGCCATCGGCTACGTGCCCCAGGACGCCGGCACGACCCTGCACCCGCAGCTCACCGCGAGCGAGAACATCGCCGAGCCGATCTTCTCCCGTGACCGCCGGTTCGACAGCCAGGTCGCCGCGCGCCGGGTCGTGACCCTGCTGACCGCCCTCGACCTCCCGCCCGGCACGCAGGACCGGTACCCGCACGAGCTGTCCAGCGGCCAGCGGCAGCGGGTGGCCCTCGCCCGCGCGCTGGTGCTGGGCCCGCGCCTGCTCATCGCCGACGAGCCGACCTCCGGCGTCGACGTGATGAGCCGCGTCGCCGTGCTCGACCTCCTCCGCGAGCTGCAGTCCCGGGGCGGGTTCTCCGCGCTCGTCGTCAGCCACGACCTCGCGGTCGTCGAGCGGCTCACCGACCGGCTCGCCGTCCTGCACCGGGGCACGCTCGTCGGCTACGGCGACATCGACGACGTCCTCCGGGATCCGACCCACCCGTACGTGCAGGGGCTCGCGGAGTCCCGCGCCGCCGCAGACCGCGGGATGCCCGAGGCCGCGCCGGATCCCGAGCCGGCGGTCCCGTCCGTCGCGATCCCGCGGATCGCACCCCCCGCCCGCGTCCCACACCCCAGGAGGCCTCCCGCATGACCCGCACCGACACCGCCGCATCCGCATCCCCTCCCGCCGACCGCCGCGTCCACCGCGCCGTCGACGGCGCCACGCCCCACCGCCTCGAGGGCGACGCGCGCCCCGAGCCCGGCCCCGTCGCGATGCTGCCCCGCACCGAGGACGCCTACCTCCAGGCGGTCCGCGACGCCGGCGGCGAGGTGGCCGAGCTCTCCGCGGAGACGCGCGGGATCGTCTGGCTCTCGATCACCCGGGCCGCCGAGCTCACCGACACCCTGGCGGCGAACCCGCAGGTGCAGTGGGTCCAGCTCCCGTTCGCCGGCGTCGACGCCTTCGCCGACACGCTCCGCGCGTGCGACCGGCCCGACCTGGTCTGGACGAGCGCCAAGGGGGCCTACTCGCAGCCCGTCGCGGAGCACGCCCTCGCCCTCACGCTCGCCGCGCTCCGTGAGCTGCCGAAGCGCGCGCGGGCCACGTCCTGGGCGTCGTCCGGCGGCCTGTCGCTGTACGGCGCGGAGGTCGTCGTGGTCGGCGCGGGCGGCATCGCGCTCGAGTACATCCGCCTGCTCGAGCCGTTCGGCGTGACGGTCACGGTCGTCCGCCGGAGCGGCGACCCCGTCGAGGGCGCCGACCGCACCGTCACGGCCGACCGGCTCGACGAGGTCATCGCGGACGCCGACGTCGTGATGCTCGCCGCGGCGAGCACCGCCGACACGGCGGGGCTCATCGGCGCGCCGCAGCTCGCGCGCATGAAGGAGACCGCGGTCCTCGTGAACATCGCCCGTGGCGCGCTCGTCGACTCCGACGCGCTGCTCGAGGCGCTGCGCGCGGGATCCATCCACGGCGCCGGCCTCGACGTCACCTCGCCCGAGCCCCTGCCCGACGGCCACCCGCTCTACTCCGAGGAGCGCTGCCTCATCACGCCGCATACGGCCGACACCCCGGACATGGTGCGGCCGCTGCTGGCCGAGCGGATCCGGCTGAACACGGAGGCGTTCCTCCGCACGGGCGAGTTCGTGGGCATCGTCGAGCCCTCCTCCGGGTACTGACGCGCGGCGCGGCGGCGGATCCCCGGGCCCGCGTAGGGTGACCTGCGTGATGACGCCCGAGGAAGCCGCCGTGCCCGATGTCGCGATGTGGGCGGGCGGGTACACGGCCGACTCCGGCGGTGCGGCCATCGGCATCACGGCGCTCGCCCTCGACGCGACGACCGGCGAGCCCGCGGTCGTGGGCACCGCGGTCGAGACCCCGTCGCCGTCCTTCCTGCTCGCGCGCGGCGACGTGGTCTACGCCGTGGGGGAGGCGGCCGACCGCGTCGAGGCCTTCCGGCGCGGACCCGGCGGCTCGCTCCGCTGGGCGGGTGGGCAGCCGAGCGGCGGATCCGGCCCCTGCCACCTGCACGTCGTCGACGACCTCCTCCTCACGTCCCACTACGGCGACGGCACCGTGGCCGTCCACCCGCTCCGCGAGGACGGCTCCATCGGGGAGGCGGTGCAGCTCCTCGCGGCGGAGGGCGGATCCGGTCCCCGCGCGCAACAGGACGGTCCCCACGCCCACAGCGCCCTGCACGTGGGCGGCGGCGTCGTGCTCACCGCCGACCTCGGCACGGACGCCGTGCACGTGCACGCCCTCCGCGACGGCCGTCTCGAGCGGACCGCCCGCGTGGACCTGCCCTCAGGGACCGGACCGCGCCACCTCGCGCTCCTCGACTCCGGCCGCGTGCTCGTCGTCGGGGAGCTGGACGGCACCCTGCACGCCCTCGCGGGGGCCGACGGGGACTGGCGGCTCGCCGCGTCCACGCCGTGCACGACGGAGCCCGACCCGCGCGACTCCGCGGCGGAGGTGCGGGTGTCCGCCGACCAGCGCCTGGCGTACGTGGGGCTCCGCGGATCCGACCGCATCGCCGTGGTCGGCATCGACGCCGACGGCGGGCTCGCGCCGGTCGCCGCCTTCGCCTGCGGCGGGGCGATGCCGCGGCACCACGTGCTCGCGGGCGACCGGCTGCACGTCGCCAACCAGGTCTCCGGCACGGTCGCCACGTTCCGGCTCGACCCGGCGACGGGACTTCCGACGGGCGCGCCCGCGATCCTGCCCGTGCCGAGCCCGACGTACCTGCTGCCCATCGCCTAGGGGCGCCGCCGGCCGGGGAGGATCCGCCGGTCAGCGCAGCAGCATGGGCGCGGCCGCCCGGATCTCCTCCTCCACGCCCAGCCCGCGCCAGCCCGCCGAGGTGAACACGCGTCCGCCGACGCCGTTGCGGTCCATGAGCGCGAAGCCGACCGCGCGGATCCCGGAGTAGGCGAGGAGGACCGGGCGGCCCGGATCCGACACCAGCGCGACGATGCGGTCGCGGCGGGCCTCGAGCAGCGGCAGGGCGTCGCCGGGCGCGCGGTCGGGGGCGTCCCGGTCGGCGACGACGGCGTCGACGGGATCGGCGGGATCGGCGGGATCGGCGGCCCGGTCGTCGTCCGCGGCGCCCGGGCCGGGGGAGGCCGACGGACGCGCCCCCGCGTCGCGCTCCCGGTGGTCCTCGTCGAGCAGCGACCACAGCCGGTCCACGTCGTTCGGCCGCGCCAGCACCACCTGGAACATCCCCATGCGCCGACGGTACCCGCGGACGGCAGGTCCCGGCACGGCGGCGGGCGGTCCGTCGCCGGGTTCACGACACCCGAGCGCGTCCCGCCCGTGCGTCCGGATCCCGGCAACGCGCCCGATCCGCGGCAGGTGATCGGAGGCGCCCGGATTCTTTGCTACGCTTTCCAGGTTGCTCCACGTGATCCTCGATAGCTCAATTGGCAGAGCAGCCGGCTGTTAACCGGCAGGTTGTTGGTTCGAGTCCAACTCGGGGAGCGAAGGCCTCGCGGCTCCACCCGCGGGGCCTTTTCCTTGCCCCTCGCCGGCCAACCGACCATGCAGCGGGGCATCGCTACGCGCGCGAGGCGGACGAGGCGTGCCGCGGCCGGACGACCGCCTCCGCATGGCTGTCCCGGGCCCGCCGACAGCCGCGACCGTCAGGCGGCCGATGCCCGGTGTCGTCAGTCCGCAGCCGCGAGCACCGCGTCCCGGATGACCGGGCCGGTCCGCTCGCTGTAGGAGCGACTGAGGTGGAAGGCGTCCACGTACGCGGCAACGTCCCCGATGAACGAGGTGCAGCGGCCCCGCACGCAGAACCAGTCGCGCGTGTCGACGAACGTCCCCCCGGCCGACTCGGTGGCGCCCTTCTCCACGGCGAGCGTCTGCAGCCACGCCGCGCTGGTCCCGCCCACACAGTCACCGGGACGGGACACGGGGGAGTAGCACTCCTGGAGGTTCGCGGCCCCCGGAGGAGCCATGAGGGTCACGATGCGGGTCCCCTCGGGCACCCCCGCTAGCGCGCCCTCGAGGCCGGCGCGCCACTCGGCGGCCCCTGCCACCCCCGTGGCCCGGCTGGCGAGCCGACTTGACGCCATGTAGGACTCGGCGACGATGAGGATGTCCGGGGGCGTCTCCACGAGCTGCTCCGTCACCCACGCGTGGTGGTCGGCGCACTGCTTCCACGGCTTGGTCGGATCCGACTGCGGCGCGGAGGCCGGCGCGAGGCTGACGCCGCAACCCTGCTTGGTCAGGGCCTGGATGCGGTGATCGCTGCCCAGCCCGGCGATGATGCCCGGTAACCAGCTGGTCGCCACAGAGTCGCCGATCACGGCCACGGTCTGCTCGGAGCCCTCCGCACCGTACGCGCAGCGGGCCTTGTTCTGGTCTGTGACGTCGGCGCAGCCGTCCTGCGTCCACTGCGGCGCGCGCTGATCCGCGAGGTCGTCGATGGGTGGGGAGAACTCCGGCCATCGGGTCGCGGCCAGCGCCGTCCCGAGCTCCTGCCGGAGCTCGTCCTGGGCCGTCTGCGGACCGGCGGCCTCAGTCGGGGCCTCGGACGGGGAGACGGGCGTCGCGCCGGACCGCGCGGGACGCTCGGGCGGCGTGAGGGCAGCCACCGAGAGCAGGACGACCGCGACCCCGAGGACGGCCACGCTCGCGACCCGTGCCGGGGCGGACACCACGACGGGCGCACGTCGACGCTCGCGGCGGACAGCCTGACGCTCGCGGCGGCTCATCCCGGTGAGCCACGTGGAACGCCGGATCGGGTCCTCCACGAGATGGAAGGAGGCGACTGCGAGGACGGCGGTGGCGAGGCTCGCGGTGACGACGAAGACCAGGGAGCCGGCGCCCAGCAGGGCGGTGGCGAAGACGATGACCGGGAAGTGCCAGAGGTAGAGGGAGTAGGAGATCCGTCCGAGGTACGCCATGACGGGGTTCCGCAGCGGGGCCAGACCGCGCTGCCCGCCGCCCGTCCCGGCGGCGATGACGAGCGCGGTCCCCAGCACGGGGAGGGCCGCCCACGGCGCCGGGAAGCCCCGGTCGCCCGCGACCACGAACAGGCTCAGCACGATGACGGCGAGGCCCGCCCATGCGAGGAGCGGCCGGATCGCGTCCGGCATGCGGCGGAGCTCGACGGCGAAGACCGCGAGGAGAGCTCCCGCGCCCAGCTCCCACACGCGACTGAAGGTGGAGAAGTACGCGAGCGTCGGCGTGGTCGTGCTCTCGTGCACCGCCCATGCGAAGGACGCGACCGTGAGGAGCGCCATGACGCCGCCGGCGATCAGGTGCGCCCGGCGGCTGTCGCGCCGCGCCCGAAGCCCGACCAGCGTGAAGACCAGGAGCATGAGCCACGGCCACACGAAGTAGAACTGCTCCTCGACGCCGAGGGACCAGAAGTGCTGCACCGGCGACGGCGCGGCGGTCGACTGGAAGTAGTCCGTGCCGGTAGCCGCGAAACGCCAGTTGCCGACGAAGAGGAACGCACTCGCGGCGTCCAGGGCGGTCTGCAGGAAGCGGCTGGAGTTGAAGAGCAGACGGCTGACCGCGACCGTGACCAGCAGCACGAGGATCGACGCAGGCAAGATCCGCTTCACCCGCCGGCGATAGAAGCCGCGGAACGAGATGGTGCCGGTGCGTTCGTGCTCCCGGAGGAGGAGCCCGGTGATCAGGAATCCGCTGATCACGAAGAAGACATCGACGCCGACGAAGCCCCCGCCCGGCCAGGCGACCAGGTGATCGAGGATCACGGCCATCACCGCAACGGCGCGGAGACCTTCGATGTCGAGCCGCTTACGACCGGATGTCGAGATCCGGCTCCCTGTCCCGCGCGTGTCGTCGCGTCCCGTAATAGTCACCACGAAGCAGACCGTCCCCCCGGTTGTTCTCCTCCGCGAAGACTAGTTGACGAGAGCGCCCTATCCGTTAGCGGTCGAAGGCTCCTAGTCGTCCAGGTGGTCGCGCCCCGGCAGCCAGGAGTTGCCGGGCACGCCCCAGCCGCTCCTCCGGATCGCCTTCGCCACCGGCTTCCGGTGCTCGTGCGCGAGGCGGTCCGTGTAGAGCAGCCCGTCGAGGTGGTCGAACTCGTGCTGCAGGATCCGCGCGAACCAGCCCGAGGCCTCGATCTCGAACGGCCGGCCGTCGAGGTCGGTCGCGCGGAGGATCGCCCGCTCGGCGCGCACCAGCGGGAAGCGCTCGCCCGGGAAGGACAGGCAGCCCTCCTCCTCGAGGTCCTCGTCGGCCTCGCGCACGGCGACCGGCGTGATGAAGAGGTCGGGGTTCACGGCCACCCCGCGCAGCGGCTCGCCCTGGTCGGTCTCGTACGAGTACACGAACACGCGCAGCGGCACGCCCACCTGGGGGGCGGCGAGGCCCACGCCGGGCGCCTCGTCCATGGTCGCGAACATGTCGTCCACGAGCGTGCGCAGGTCGTCGTCGATCGTCTCGACCTCCCGGGCGCGGGCGTGCAGGACGGGGTCTCCGGTGATCCGGATGGGGAGGACGGCCATGGTGCCGATGATAGGCGCGGCGTCGTCGTGCACCGTCCTCCCGGGGCTCGCCGGGTAGGGTCGGGACGTGCACTTCGACGCCGACCCCGTGCTCCAGGCAGCATCGCTGACCCCGTACCAGGCGCTCGGCATCCCCATCGCCCTCGTCGGCGCGGTCTTCCTCTCCCTCGGCGCGCAGCTGCAGTCGCAGGGCGTGACCAAGATGGAGGCCCGGGGGAAGAAGAGCACCGCCGGCCTCAGCCTCCGCCAGCTCGGGGCGCTCCTCGGCCGGCCGTCCTGGGTGGCGGGCACCGTGCTGCTCGGTCTCGCCATCGTCCTGCAGCTCGTCAGCCTGCGGCTCGCGCCGCTCATCGTGGTGCAGCCGCTCGGCGCGGTCGCCCTCGTGGTCACCGCCATCCTCAACTCGCGGGCCACGGGCAAGCGCCTCGACCTCAAGGCCAAGCGCGCGGTGGCGCTCTGCATCGGCGGCGTGGGCCTCTTCGTGATCTTCGCGGCGGTGTTCGCCAAGGAGACCCCCATCCGGACGCCGGAGCTCATCACGATCCTCGTGATCCTGGCCCTGGTCCTGGCGGTGCTCGGCGGCCTCTTCGCGTACTTCCGCCGGCGCGTGCAGGCGATCTTCTACATCATCAGCGCGGGCGTGCTCTACGGCTTCGTGGCGACGCTCGCGAAGGTGGTCATCAACCGCATCACGATAGGCGCGTTCGACCCGCTCACGGTCGTCTGCATCGCGGCCCTCGTCGCCGCCACGATGCTCGGCGCGTACTTCGTCCAGACCGCGTACTCGTCCGGCCCGCCCGACCTCGTCATCGCCGGCCTCACGGTCGTCGATCCGCTCGTGGCCGTGTGCATCGGCGTGACGGTCCTGGGGGAGGCGGCCGACGCCCCGTTCTACGCCGGCGTGATGTTCCTCGTGGCCGGCGCCGTCGCCGTCGCGGGCGTCTTCCAGCTCGCCAAGCACCACCCGCACGCCTCCTGAGCCGGGCGTCCGGGCGTCCGCGCGTCCGCGCGTCCGGCGATCCCGCGGTGCGCCGCCGGGTCCGCCCCGACCCCGTGCGGTACGTTGCTCTGCGACACCCGGGCCCGCCGCCCACGAGACGACGGATCCGGACGCCGACACCCCTGGAGAGACACCTGTTGCCGAACACCTCGGACCCGAGCCCGCGCGATCCCGCGACCTCCGACCGCCCGCTGCGCATCCTCATCGGCGCGGACACGTTCCCGCCGGACGTGAACGGCGCCGCGCGGTTCGCCGAGCGCCTCGCGGGCGGTCTCGTGCGTCGCGGCCACGAGGTGCACATCGTCGCCCCCGCGGCGAGCCGCAAGCACGGCACGTGGACCGAGGTGCACGACGGCGAGCAGGTCACCGCGCACCGGCTGCGCAGCTGGCGCTGGTACCCGCACGACTGGCTGCGCTTCGCGCTGCCGTGGACCATCAACCAGAACAGCGCCAGGATCCTCGACGCGGTCCAGCCCGACGTCGTGCACTTCCAGTCGCACATCGTCACGGGCCGTGGCCTCAGCATCGAGGCCGAGAAGCGCGGCATCCGCATCATCGGCACCAACCACTTCATGCCCGAGAACATGCTGCAGCACACGCTGCTGCCGGTCGCATGGCAGGACAAGGCCATCAAGGCCGCCTGGCGCGCCGCGCGCCGCACCTTCGGCCGCGCCGAGGCCGTCACGACGCCCACGCGCCGCGCCGCGCAGTTCCTCGAGCGCTACACCGGGCTCACCGGCGTCATCGCGATCTCCTGCGGGATCGACGCCGCCAACTACACGCCCGACTTCACGCCGCGCACCCGCAACCGCGTCGTCTTCGTCGGCCGGGTGACGGGGGAGAAGCAGATCGACGTGCTGCTCCGCGCGTTCGCCGAGCTGCCGGCATCGCTCGACGCGGAGCTCGAGATCGTCGGCGGAGGCGACCAGAGGAACGCGCTCGAGAAGCTGGCCTCGGAGCTCGGCATCGCCGAGCGCACCACCTTCACCGGCTACGTCTCGGACGAGGAGCTCCGCCGGGCCTACACGCGGGCCACCGTCCTCGCCATGCCGAGCATCGCCGAGCTGCAGTCCATCGTCACGATGGAGGCGATGGCGTCCGCGCTGCCCGTCGTCGCCGCGGACGCGATGGCGCTGCCGCACCTCGTGCACGACGGAGAGAACGGCTACCTCTTCCGCCCGGGTGACGTCGCGGACCTCGCCGCCAAGCTGCGGAAGGTGCTCGAGCTGCCGGAGGACGAGTTCCAGCGCATGAAGCACGAGAGCCTCCATGTGGTGGCGAGCCACGACATCGAGCGCACGCTGTCGACGTTCGAGAGCCTGTATCGTGGGCAGCCCGTGCCCGATCCGGTCACGGACGAGGCACGCGGACGCACGGACGGCTCAGGCGCCGCCTAGACCACCGCCTCGGGGCGGTAGCTCAGCTGGTCAGAGCAGCGGACTCATAATCCGTCGGTCACGGGTTCAAGTCCCGTCCGCCCTACTCCCGCACCGCCGTGATCCGGGCGCCAGCAGTGCGGCGCCATCCGCCCGGCGCCACCAGCCCGCCGCTGGTCGCCGTGCTCTGCGGGCGCCCGGCTGACCGGACGCCCGCCTGCCCGGACGCCCGGCTACCCGGACCGGCCGCCCGGCCATCGCGACCCCCTCACTGGGGCCCGGCAGCACCGCCCCCGAGCCCGCCGGAGCGTCGTCCGCCGGAATACCCTGGGTGGAGAGATCACCCGGTCGCTGGGGCCCGCAGCCCGTGCGACCGCCCGGCCGACCCGCCGCGGCCGCGCGACCCGCCACCCGGGCGCGGCCAGGCGCATCGCCGCCCACCCGCGAGGACACGATGAGCAGCACCCGCAGCACCCCCACCCGCACGCCCCACGGCGACGCCGTCGCCCCCGAGGGCGCTCCCACGAGCTCCTTCCGCGGCGACATCCAGGGACTGCGCGCCCTCGCCGTCGTCGCGGTGATCCTCGACCACCTCCTGGCCTGGCCCTCGGGCGGCTTCCTCGGCGTGGACGTGTTCTTCGTCATCTCCGGCTTCATCATCACCTCGCTCCTCCTGCGCCAGCACGACAGGCGGGGACGGATCTCCTTCGCCGACTTCTACCGCAAGCGCGTGAAGCGGATCCTGCCGGCGTCGACGGCCGTGCTCGTCGTCACGATCGCCGCGAGCTGGATGGTGTTCCTCACCGGGCGCGCCGCGAGCGTCACCTGGGACGGGATCGCCTCCTTCCTCTTCGTCGCCAACTGGCGCTTCGCCGTGACCGACACCGACTACTGGGCCGCCGACAGCGCCGTCTCGCCCCTGCAGCACTACTGGTCGCTCGGCGTGGAGGAGCAGTTCTACGTCGTCTGGCCGGTGCTTCTGGTGCTCGGCCTCGCCGTCTCCCTGAAGCTGCGCGGACCCGGCCGGTACCGCGGAATCCTCACGGGGATCCTCCTGGTGGTCACGGTCGGCTCCTTCGCGTGGGCCATGACGGACACGGCGACGAACGCCGCGGCCGCCTACTTCTCCACCCTCTCGCGCGCGTGGGAGCTCGGCGCCGGGGCGCTGCTCGCGGTCGGCGCGCCCCTCCTCCGGCGCATCCCCGACGCGGTGCGCCCCGTCATCGCCTGGGCCGGCCTCGCCGTCATCGTCTACGGCCTCGCCGCGCTCGGCAGCGACACGCCCATCCCGGCGCCCGGATCCGCGGTGCCCGTCATCGGCGCCGCGCTCGTCATCGCGGCGGGAACGGGCGGCCGGCAGCGCTTCCTGTGGCCCCTCACGAACCCCGTCTCGCGCTACCTCGGCGACATCTCGTACTCGCTGTACCTCTGGCACTTCCCGGTCATCGTGATCCTCGCGGCCGTGTCCGACACCGCCGACCTCGGCTACCCGGTCATCGTCCTCGTGCTGACCCTCGGCCTGGCGGTGCTGTCCTTCCACGGGCTCGAGGACCCGATCCGGCGCTCGCACTGGCTCGAGCCCGGCGCCGCCGCCCGGCGGAGGAAGCGGCGCGCGCGACGGCGGCCCGGCTTCGGCGCGTCGACCGGCACGAAGGTCGCGGCCCTCGGCACGGCGGCGCTGCTCACGGTCACGTTCGTCAGCCTCGCCGTCGCCCGCCAGCAGCAGGTCGCCGAGATGACGGCGCTCGACCGCGCGGCCGTCGCCTCCGCGGAGGACGCGGAGGCGCCGGGTGACGAGGCCGTGCCGGCCGACGGCGAGCTCGGGGCGCTGCAGGGACGGATCCGCGAGGCCCTGGCGGCGACCTCCTGGCCGGCGCTGGATCCGGCGATCAACGGCCTCGAGGCCGCGGCCGTCCCCGTCGAGGACGGGATGGGCTGCGGTCGCACCGACATCGCGAACCCGCGCTCCTGCTCGTTCGGCGACGCGCGCAAGCCCACCGTCATGGTGCTCGGCGACTCCACCGGCATCACGCTGATGCCCACCGTGCGCGCCCTCTTCGAGCCGACGCACCACGTCCGCGGCCTGACGTTCGCCGGATGCGCGGTCATGGACGTGCGGTGGTCCTTCCCCGACGCCTCGACCAAGGGCGGGTGCCTGGAGTTCCGCGAGGAGGCGATCGCGGCGATCCGGGAGGCTCAGCCGGAGATCCTGTTCGTCAGCAACAGCTACGGGCAGGTCCTGCAGCTGTCGTCGAAGGCGACCGGCGACGAGGCCGTGGCCGAGTGGTCGGCGGGCGTGCAGAGCACGGTCGACCAGGTGCGGGACAGCGTCGGGAAGGTCGTCCTCGTCTCGTCCCCGCCCGTCGGCCAGCCGCTGGAGACGTGCGCCACGAAGGTCGCGGCCCCCGCCGACTGCCAGGCGCGGATCCCGGGAGCGTGGAAGGTGGGCGACCGCGCCCAGCGCGATGCGGCCGACGCCCTCGGCATCGCGTACGTCGACACCTCCGCCCTGTTCTGCTGGGACGAGCGCTGCCCGTCGTTCGTCGGCACGACGCCCACGAAGCGCGACAGCATCCACACGACGCCGACCTACGCGGCGGAGATGACGCCCGCCTTCCGCCAGGTGCTCGACGAGGCCATCGCCGCAGTCGCGTCCTGACCGGGGCTACGCCTCCACGCGCAGGAGCTCCCGGTCGATCCGGTCGAGGAGCGCGGCGCTCCGGCCGGTCTCCAGCTTCCGCAGGAACCACGCGGACGACGCCCGCACCTCGGCCCAGTCGTCCTCCGTGTAGACCTTGGTGAGCGACGGGTCGATGTGGTGCAGGTTCGCGTACCGCCAGTTGCCGGGGCCCGCGTAGGGCTCCGCGCCCCCGGGGAGCGATCCGCCGGTCTCGCCGCCGCGGGCGGAGTTCAGCGCGAGCGACTGGTAGAACTTCTCCTCCGCGACGAACACCCGGCGGAAGTACCGCTCGACCTCCGGCGTCACGGAGGCCTCCAGCTCGGCCGCGAAGTCCGCCGTCATGGCGAAGTGCGTCACCCCGTGCGCGACCCGGAACCCGGCGGGCGGACGCAGGGGCCCGGCCGCGCGCGACGCCGCCTCGAGGGCGCGCACGGCGGCGTTGCGGATGCGGCGAAGCCGCGGATCCGTCGTCCGGGTGCTGAGGAACGCCAGGTCGCGGTGGTAGCGGCGGTCGACCTGAGCGGTGTACTTCTCCTCGGATCCGGCGACATCGAAGTAGCGGAGGAACTGCTTCCCGCCGGATCCCGCGAGCATCGCCTCCAGCTCCGCCGCCGGTCGGATGGGGTAGTCCTGCCCGGAGAGGAGCACGAGGTGCTCGTCGGGGCGGGCCCGGGCGATGCCGGCGCGCACGAGCCGTCGGATGGTCTCGACCTGCGAGTACCCGCCCCAGTTCACGCGCACGCGGTCCGCCAGGAACTCGACGCGGTCCCGGTCCTCATGCGCGAGGGCCGAGGCGAACGGGCCCTGGTCGACCTTCTGGTCGACGTGCACCACGACGGGGTGCGGCGCGAGGCGCCGGATCGTGCGCGCCAGGAGCTCGGGTTCGCGGAACGTGTAGATCAGGAAGACGGTCATCGGGCACCTGTTCTCGGGGCGGTTCGTCGTTCGGCGGATGCGGCGCCGGGGCGCCGGGCGCTACTCCCGCAGCGTCGTGATGTGCTCCCGGTACCACGCCACGGTGGATCGGAGACCCTCGTCGAGCCCGATGGACGCGGTCCACCCGGCCTCGGCGAGCTTCGACACGTCGAGCAGCTTCTGCGGGGTGCCGTCGGGCTTCGTGGTGTCCCACTCCGTGCGGCCCTCGTACCCGACCACGTGCGCGATCGTCTCGGCGATCTCGCGGATCGTCACGTCGCTGCCGGTGCCGACGTTGACCTGCTCGGGCCCGTCGTAGTGCTCCATCAGGTGGAGGCAGGCGGCCGCCATGTCGTCCACGTGCAGGAACTCGCGGCGCGGCGTGCCCGTGCCCCAGTTCGTCACGGACTCGGCGCCGGACGCGCGCGCCTCGTCGTAGCGGCGGATGAGCGCCGGCAGCACGTGCGAGCCCTGCGGCGAGAAGTTGTCGCCGGGGCCGTAGAGGTTGGTCGGCATGGCGGAGATCCACGGCAGGCCGTACTGGCGCCGCACCGCCTGGATCTGCATGATGCCCGCGATCTTCGCGATCGCGTACGCGTCGTTGGTCGGCTCGAGGTGGCCGGTCAGCAGGCTGTCCTCGGTGATCGGCTGCGGCGCGAGCTTCGGGTAGATGCAGGAGGATCCGAGGAACAGCAGCCGCTGCACGCCGTGGGCGAGCGCCGCGTCGAGCACGTTGACCTGGATCCGCAGGTTGTCGCTGAGGAAGTCCACGGGGTAGGTGCTGTTCGCCATGATGCCGCCGACCTTGGCCGCCGCCAGCACCACGTGCACCGGCTTCGCCTCGGCGAAGAACGCAAAGACCGCGTCGCGGTCCTTCAGGTCGAGCTCGGCGGACGTGCGGCCCACGATGTCCGTGAACCCCTCGGCCTCGAGGCGGCGGACGATGGCGGAGCCGACGAGGCCGCGGTGGCCGGCCACGTAGATCCGGGCCGAGCGGTCGAGCGGCGCGGGCGTGAACGCGACGGCGTCGCGCTCGTCGACCACGCGGTCGGGAGCGGCGGTCACGCCGGGTCTCCCGCGGCGTCGGCCGTGCCCCAGCTGGCGAGGCGCACCGTGTCGATCCACGGGCTGCCCTCGGCCTCGAGCGCCTGGATGTCGGCGTCGACCATGATGCGCGCGAGCATCGTCGTGTCGACGGTCGCCTCCCAGCCGAGCTTCTCGCGGGCCTTCGACGCGTCGCCGACGAGCGCGTCGACCTCGGTCGGGCGGAGGTAGCGGGGGTCGAAGCGCACGTGCTCGGACCAGTCGAGCCCGGCGTGCGAGAACGCCGTCTCGAGGAAGTCGCGGACGGTGAAGTTGCCGCCCGTCGCGAGCACGAAGTCGTCGGGCTCGTCGGCCTGCAGCATCCGCCACATGCCCTCCACGTACTCGGCGGCGTAGCCCCAGTCGCGGATGCTGTCGAGGTTGCCGAGGTAGACGTGGTCCTGCTTGCCGGCCTTAATCGCGGCGACGGCGCGGGTGATCTTGCGGGTCACGAACGTCTCGCCGCGCCGGGGCGACTCGTGGTTGAAGAGGATGCCGTTGACCGCGAACATGTCGTACGCCTCGCGGTAGTTCTTGGTGATCCAGAAGCTGTAGAGCTTCGCGGCCCCGTAGGGCGAGCGCGGGTAGAACGGCGTCGTCTCGCTCTGCGGCGGGGGAGTGGCCCCGTAGAGCTCGCTCGAGGAGGCCTGGTAGAAGCGGGTCTCGATGCCCGAGAGGCGCACGGCCTCCAGCAGGCGGATGGTGCCGGTGCCGGTGGTGTCGGCGGTGTGCTCGGGCTCGTCGAAGGAGACGCGCACGTGCGACTGGGCCGCGAGGTTGTAGACCTCGTCGGGCTGGATCTGCATCATCAGCGTCGTGAGGCGCGACCCGTCGCTCAGGTCGCCGTAGTGGAGGAAGAGCTTCGCGCCGTCCTCGTGCGGGTCCTGGTACAGGTGGTCGATGCGCGACGTGTTGAACGTCGACGAGCGGCGGATGAGGCCGTGCACCTCGTAGCCCTTGCCGAGCAGCAGCTCGGCGAGGTACGAGCCGTCCTGCCCGGTGATGCCGGTGATGAAAGCCTTCTTGGCCATGGATCCCCCCAGATGTCCGTTCGGCGGCGCCCGCGGGGTCGCCCCGCGTCGGCCCGCCGTCCCGACGAATCTACTGGTCGGCGTCGCCGTCGGGGGAATCGAGGCTCCTCGCGCGGGGTCCGGAGTCGCCGTCGACACCCCCAGGGCCCAGAATGTCCTCATGGGGGATCTTCGAACGACCGACGCAGCGCGCACGCGCCCGGCGAACGACCTGGGGGGCCTCACGGTCTGCCTCGTCGGCATCAACTACTGGCCGGAGACCACGGGCATCGCCCCGTACACGACCGCGATGGCGGAGGCGCTCACCGACGCGGGGGCCTCCGTGCACGCGGTCACCGGCATCCCGCACTACCCGCAGTGGAAGCTGCAGGACGCGCGGTACGCGCGCGGCAGGCGCTGGGAGGAGATGCGCGACGGCGTCCGCATCACCCGCGTGCGGCACTCCATCCCCGAGACGCCGGACCTCGTCGGCCGCGCCAAGCTCGAGGCCTCCTTCCTGCAGGGCGCGCTCCGCGCGGTGCGCCGGGACCGCAGCGACATCGTGATCGCAGTCACCCCGTCGCTCGCCGGGCTCGCGGCCGGCGCGCTCGGCCACGGCAGGCGCCCGCTCGGCGTCCTCGTGCAGGACCTCACGGGGAACGCCGCGGGGGAGTCCGGGACCACGGGCGGCCGGGCGTCGCGCCTCATCGCCGCGGGGGAGTACGCGCTGCTCCGACGGGCCGACCGCATCGGCGTCATCACGCCGCGCTTCGGCGACCTGCTCATCCAGCAAGGCGTCGCCGACGAGGGGATCGTCAGCCTCCCGAACTTCACGCACATCACGCCCGTCGACGTCTCGACCGCCGCCGCGCGCGCTCGCCTCGGCTGGGGCGGTGACGCGTTCACCGTCGTCCACACCGGGAACATGGGGATGAAGCAGGGGCTCGACTCGGTCGTCGAGGCCGCGCGCCTGTCCGACGAGCGCGGCCTCGGCATCGAGTTCGTGCTCGTGGGGGACGGCAACCAGCGGGCCGCCCTCGAGGAGCAGGGGGCGGGGATCCGCTCGCTGCGCTTCGTGCCGCCGCTCGACGGCGACGACTACCCCTACGCGCTGGCCGCCGCCGACGCGCTGCTGCTCAACGAGAAGCCGGGCGTGCGCGAGATGAGCATGCCGTCGAAGCTGACCTCCTACACGAGCAGCAGGCGGCCGATCATCGCGGCCGTCGAGGACGGCGGCATCACGGAGAGCGTCGTCCGGGAGCACGGTGCGGCGGCGATCATCCCGCCCGGCGACCCGGAGCGGCTGCTGCGGGCCGCGCAGGAACTCCGCCACGACGCCACGCAGTCGGCCGACCTCACCTCGGCGGCCCAGCGCATGTTCCAGAACCGCTACTCGCCCGTCAGCGCCCACGCGCGCTACGTGCGCTTCGCGCAGCAGCTGGCCGGTCTCCGCGCCGGGGTCTCCGCATGACCGCCGACGCACCGCGCGCCACCGGCGTGCCCGTCATCGACCTGTCCCGCGCGCCGGGCGAGCGGCAGGCGTGGGATCGCCCGAAGCGCACGGTCTACCTGTGGGCCGTCGTGGAGCTGCTCGTCGTCACGAACCCCTGGCAGATCAGCTCGTCCCTGCGCGTGCGGGCGCTCCGCGCGTTCGGGGCCGAGATCGGCGAGGGCGTCGTCTTCCGACCGCGCACGCGGGTCAAGTTCCCGTGGAAGCTCCGCATCGGCGACCGGTCGTGGATCGGCGAGGGCGTCTGGTTCCACAACCAGGACCTCATCACCGTCGGCCACGACGTCGTCCTCTCGCAGGAGACGATGCTCACCACCGGCAGCCACGCGCACCGGCGGGACATGGCCTTGATCACGCGGCCCATCGTCATCGAGCCCGGGGCGTGGATCACGTCCCGCTGCATGGTGCTCGGCGGCGCGCATGTCGGCCGCTCGGCGCTCGCGCGCCCGATGACCGTCGTGGCCGGCGAGGTGCCCGACGGCGCGATCGTGTCCGGGCCCGACGGCGCGGTCGTCGGCTCGCGGTTCCGGGCCTCGTGACGCGCCCGCTGCGCATCGCGCACGTCATCCCGTACGTCTCCTCGGACGGCGCGTTCGGCGGGCCCGTCTCCGTCGCCGTGGAGCAGTGCCGCGAGCTCGCCCGCCAGGGGCACCGCGTCGTGCTCGTCGCCGGCTGGGACGGCGAGGTCGAGGTCGACGTCGAGGGCGTGGACGTGCGCCTGTTCCGCGCGCGGGCGCTCCCCGGCCTCGGGTTCAGCGGGCTCCTGTCGCCGGCGCTCGTCGCGGGCCTCCGCCGCCACGTGCGCGAGTTCGACGTCGTCCACATCCACCTGGGACGCCACCTGCTCGCCCTCGCCGCCGCCGAGGTCTGCCGGATCGCCGGCGTGCCCTACGTGCTGCAGACGCACGGGATGGTCACCGACGACGCGCGCGCCAAGTCGCGGGTGCTGGACGCGCTCGCGGTCCGACGCGCGCTCGGCGGCGCCCGGGCCGTGCTGGCGCTGACCGACGAGGAGGAGCGCGCGCTCGGCGTGGTCTCCCGCGGGCAGGCGCGCATCGTGCGGATCCGCAACGGGGTGGCACCCACCGCGGTCGCGGGCACCCGCGATCCCGACGCGGTCCCGGAGGTCCTGTTCCTCGCCCGGCTGCACCCGCGCAAGCGCGTGCTCGCCTTCGCCGAGATGGCCGCGATGCTCCACGCCCGGGGTGTCGGCGCGCGCTTCGCGGTGGTCGGCCCGGACGAGGGCGACCTCGCGGAGCTGACGGCGTTCATCGCGTCGCATCCCGACCTGCCGCTGGCCCACGAGGGCAGCATCGCCCCGGGGACCTCCAGCGCGCGCCTGGCAGCCGCGGACGTGTACGTGCTGCCGAGCGTCAAGGAGGTGTTCCCGATGACGGTGCTCGAGGCGATGGCCGTGTCGACGCCCGTCGTCATGACCCGGGACTGCGGCATCGCCGCCGAGCTGGAGGCCCATGGCGCCGCGGCGGTCACCGACGGTACGCCGGCGCAGCTGGCGGATGCGGTCGAGGCGCTCCTCCCTCCCGGCGCGGCCCGCGAGGCCCTCGTCGACGGGATGCGCGTCGCCCTCGGCGAGTCCTTCGGCATCCGAGCGGTGGTGGACGGCCTCGTGCGCGTCTACGACGAGACGGGCAGGGCCGCCGACCGCCGCTTCTGACGCCCGGCCGTTGGCCCCGAACATCCGTGGAGTTCCGTGCCCGGGTTCGCGTGGAGGAGGCAGGATCCTCGGTCCCCCGTACGGGCCCGCCTCGACGCGCTGGCCGCGTCAGGCCAGCGTCTCCTCCGCGCTGTCCACGCGATGCGGGACCACGCCGGACGGCGCCGGCCGCTCCGCCAGCATCGCGCCGCGGAAGGTCGCCGCGAAGTCCTCGGGCGTCCGGGCGAGTATCTCCGGGTCCTCGATGGGCACGGCCGGCAGTGCGGCCAGGATTCCGCGCCGGAGCCCTTCGACGGTGACCTCGGTCGTCACGACCCCGAGCATGCCGCGGACCGACGCCGTGACGCCCGCGTGCTCGCCCACCACCACCGTCAAGCCGGCCGCGAGGGCCTCGTTGACCGTCAGCCCCCACACCTCCTGCAGCGCGGGGTGGACCAGGACGTCGTGCCGCGCGAACCGCTCGGGGAGCTCCGTCGCCGGGACGTAACCCGCGAACGAGACCCGCGAACCGAGGCCGAGCTCGTGGACCAGCAGCTCCAGCGACTCCCGCTCCGGACCGGCGCCGACCACGGTCAGGGTGCACGAGGATAGCTCCGTCGCGGCCAGCGCCTCGATGAGGCTGGCGACGTTCTTGCGGGGGATCAGCTGCCCGACGCACAGGAGGCGCGCGCCGACCGGCCCGTTGGGGACCCCCGCGGCCCGGCGCGCGTCCCGGGTCCGCGCGTTTATGGTCTCGACGTCCACCGCGTTGAAGCCCACCCGGATCCGCGCGGGATCGATGCCCTCGGCGACGAGGGCCTCCCATGCCGCGATGCCCGGAACGACGATCTCGTCCATCCCGGCGAAGAACGCGCGACGCACACGGGCGATGGCGCCGCCGTGGTGCTGCTGGGAGAGCCGGTGCGACTCGTAGAACCCCACCCGGCGCACGCCCGCGAGCTTGGCGGACCACGACGCGACCCAGTAGGCGGGGGAGTCCCACCCGCCGATGAGGATCGCCTGCTTCCCACGGAGCGCGGACCTCGGGATCCAGCCGGTCACGTAGTGGCGCGCGTCCCCTCGACGCACCACGCGGTTCGGCAGGAAGCGCGTCGCGTACGGGGATTCGCGGTCGCCCGCGGTCCAGTCGTCGCCGCGGTTGTTGTCGTCGCTCCGCAGCCGCTCGTCGGACTCGAGGAGCCACACCTCGAGGTCCACGTTGCGGGCGAGAGCGTTCCACACCGGCACGCGGTACGGCGGCGCGAGGTTGGTCATCCACACCACCGAGGGGCGCGATGCGGAGTCGGTCGCCGTCCCCGCGTAACGCACGAGCAGCGTGTCCACCGTCGCGCCGATCGTCAGGCCGTCCGGCATCCGGGCCACGTGGGCACCGGCGAACCGCGTCCGGATCGCCCGCTCTTCTCCCTGCGTGGGCACCAGCACGCACCAGGCACCACGGACGGCACGACCGGCCGACCCGCGGAGGGCCGGGAATCCTGGCCGCCGCCCGAAGGGCGTCAGGCCACGATGCGCCTGGAGGACGTACCGGATGCCGAGGCGGCGCGCCACGAGCGCCACCTCCAGGTCGGACGCGTGCCCACCGCTGTGGATGTGGAGGAGATCGGTCTCGCCTGCGTGCGCGAAGAGCCAGGGGAGGACGCCGCGGGAGCGCGCACCCCGAGCCCCCGCGGCCGGGATGCGCTCGAGCACCACGCGGACCCCGGGGATTGGCGGTGCCGTGACGCCGTCCCCTCCCAGGAGCAGGATGACGTCGTGGCCGCGGCTGGCGAGCTCGCGGGACTGCGCCATCGCGGCGGCGAGGGCGCCGCCCGACGCGTCGTCAGTGGATCCGATGGCTGCGTGCTGCACGATCCTCATTGGGAGTGTCGCCCGATCGCGTCCCGGCCCCTACGGGGACGGTCTACGACGGGCGGGTGCGACGGTCCCCGGGCATGGGCGTGCTCCTGCTTCACTGCTCTCCCTCGTCACGGGGACGCTGCGGACCCGGGCTGGTCCTCGACAGCGTGCGTCGTGCGGCGGCCGCAGTCTAGGAGTGTGCGCGGAATCGCCGCGTCGCGCTCTCCACCGGGGAATTCCTGCCTTGGGCGGAGCGATCGCTCTGGCGCTCGGAGGACGCGCCCGCCGGGGCCGCGGCGGTAGCGCGCGCTAGGCGGGCCCGAGCGCGTCGAGGATCGTGGTGCTGATCGTGCGGGCGGCCGCTTCGATGGTCGGGTGGTCCGCGGGTGGAGCATCGATCCGCTCCTGCTCCGCCGTCCAGGCACGCGCGTAGGCCTCCGCCGTGGGTGGCACCTCGATCACGTCGACGCCGGGCCGGAGGTACTCGAACTCGGGTGCGTGGGCGGCGCCGGACGTCGTGACGACCCGCAGGCCCATCACGAGCGCATCCACCGCGACGAGGCCGACGCGGCCCGGGTTGAGCAGCGAGTGCGACATCGTGGCCGCCGGAGCGAATGCGCCGGGGCCCGCCTGACCCAGGAGGACGACGCGGCCCGTCTCCCGCGCGAGCTCCTCCACGAGACCGCGGGACTCCCCGTCACCGGCGACCACGAGCCACTGCGACGGGTCGGCGGCGAAGGCGAGCCGGGCGGCCTCGACGAGGAGATCGATGGACTTGAAGCGGTTCAGGGCACCGAGGAAGAGCGACACGCGCGCATCCGCGGGGATGCCGTGCTCGTCGCGGAACGCCGCCTGCGCCTCCGGGGTCATCGCGGCCATCGCCCGCTGCAGGAGGGAGGTGTCGGTCGAGTTCCGGAAGGCCGACACCTGCTCGTCGCGCAGCCGTGTCGAGGCGAGGACGTGACGACGTCCCGTCTCCGTGTACGTCAGGGCTCGGACGGCCGAGGAGTTCAGGAGGTTCTCCGCGGCGTCCGCGAGGGGCGACTGCGTCGTCGTCGCCGAGATCCCGTGCCCGAGCGTGATGTACGGCTGCCGCAGGCCCGCGCGCAGCCAGGCGTTGAGGTTGGTGCCCTGCATCTCGGTGACGAGCAGGACATCGCGTCCGCGCCAGGTGCGCGGGAGCCGGCGGAACATGAACTTGGGCACGGAGCGCACGGGCTGCACGGTGAGCACGCCGACGCGGCTGGCCCAGTTCGGCTCGATGCCGTCCCCGCGGGCGGCCACGTCACGCTCCTGCTCACGGTCGCCGCCGTAGAAGACCCGGCACTCGACGCCCGACTCGCGGAGCTCCTCGATGACCGTGGCCCAGAGGCGCTCTCGATACCCGGGGATGTACGGCTGCGTGACCGCCACTCGCCGGATCACGAGCGGCCTCCTCGGAACGATGCCCTGCACATGACGATCTCCATCGTCTCCCCCCATCGACGATCGGGGTGCCCGCCTACCGCGGCGTCATCCGACTCCCGCAGCTCGACGGACGGTCGGACAAGGTGCCCGTCGCCGCGACACCGCCACCCCACACCACGAGCCTAGACCGCATCACCGCCGTCCCCGTGGTCGTGCGGCGGCGGCACGGGGCGGACCCCCTGACGGGGTCCGGCATACTGGTCCCGACACGGGGGCGCGCCCCCGTGACCGACGTCGGGAGGGGACGCAGTCGCATGGGGGAGTGGGGATGCTGGGTGCTGCCGTCGGCAGCGGGACGCGGATCGGCGTCGGCCGCCGGGTGCGCCGGACGCCACGGGGCTCCGTGCTGATCGCCACGAACCATCGCCCGCTCCCGCGCGCATCCGAGTTCAGGCGCTGCGCATGAGCGGCGCGAACTCCGGCTCCGCCGCCCCCATCCTCATCCTCGAGGGCAACGGCGACGGCCACCGGTTCTACTACGTGCGCCTGCTCGCGGACGCGATCCTCGCCGAGGGGAAGCGCCCCGTGCTCGTGACACGGCCGGGCCAGATGGGCAGCCCCCAGGCCGCGGAGTTCCTCGACGGCCTGCCGTCCGCCTTCACGGCGATCGAGGTCCCGCGAGCCGACGTCCGGTCCGCCTCGCGACTCGCCGAGCGCACCGGAGCGGAGCGGATCGTGATCCCGGACGGCGATCTCCATCTGGTCTCCCTGCTGACCCGTCGCGGCCGCCGGTTGCCTCACGCCACCGCCCTGGTGATGCGCGAGCCCGAACTCCGGCGCGGCCAGCCGCTGCGCCCGCTCGCGCGCCAGTGGCTGAAGCGCGTCACGATGACCTTCGCCGGCATGCGTCCGTCGACGACCGTCACGGTCCTCAAGTCGTCGGTCTGGGCCGGTCGGTCGCGCTTCCCGGTCGCGTACGATCCGGTGACGCTCGCGGCATCCCCCGCCGACGTCGAGGCGCTGCGCACGCGCTGGAGCCTCGACGGCGACCGATGCTGGTTCGCCGTCGTCGGCGCGATCACGGCCCGGAAGAACCTGCCGATGGTCGCCGAGGCGTTCGCGCGCGTCGCCGACGAGGGCATGGGATTCGTGATCGGCGGAGCGGTGCTCGACGGCCAGCTCGCCGAGGCGGAACCGCACCTCGCCGAGGCCCGCCGCCGCGGCGCGCGCGTCCTCGTCGTCGACCGCATGCTCGAGGACGTGGAGCTCGACGCCGCGATCGGCGCGGTGGACTGCGTCGTCCTCGCGCACTCCAACGAGGGCCCGAGCGGCATCCTCGGCAAGGCCGTGATGTCGGGCACGCGCCTGATCCTCGCCGGTGCGGCCAGCCTCCGCCGCGACGCAGAGGCGATCCCCACGCACGCGACCTGGACGCCGCTGGCCGTCGAGGAGATCGCGCAGGCCATCGACGACGCCTCCCGCGCGGAGCGGCCCGCCTCCGTGCCGGACATGGGCACCTCCCGCTTCACATCGGCCCTCCTGTGACCGACGCCGCCCCGGTGCCGTCCGGCGGGCTCGGCCGCCAGGCCACGTTCCTGGCGGGGTCGACCGCGTTCGCCCAGATCCTCACGGCGCTCATCTACCTCTTCGCCGCACGCGTGAGCGGACCGACCGCGTTCGGCCAGGTCGTCACCGCCATCGCCATCGCCACGAGCGCGGTCGGCATCCTCGACTTCGGCACCAACTCCCTCTGGATCCGCGAGACGGCGAAGGGCGCGTTGACGACCCATGATCTCGCCCGTCGCGCCCTGACCAAGATTCTCATCGCGCTGGGCGTGTTCACGGTGGGCGGCGTCGTGCTCCACCTCGTCTCGCCCAACCCGTGGTTGTGGACCGCGGCGCCCATCGCCATGTTCCTGCTGATCTCGCAGACGGCCCAGGTCCCGCTCCGCGCGCACTCGCGCATCGGCGTGGTGGCGCTCTCGCTCGTGGTGGACCGTCTCGTCGGCATGCTGGTCCTCTTCGGCGGGATGCTGATCGGAGCCGACGGCGCCGCCGCGCTCTGGCTGGCGCTCGTCTGCGGCTCGATCGGCGGCACTCTCCTGCTCGTCTCGCAGATGCCGGGACGCCGCCGGCTCCTCGTCACGCCGGAGACGCGGCAGCACCCGTGGCGCGGATCCGGCTTCTACGGGCTGAGCTCGATGGCCGTGACCTCCCAGTCGCTCGACGTCGCCATCATGTCGGCGGTGGCCGGGCCAGCTGCGGCCGGCATCTACGGCGCCGTCAACAGGTGGACGCAACCCATGCAGCTCGCGGTCTCCGCCTTCGCCTCTGCCGCGGTCCCGGTCGTCGCTCGCGCCCAGTCCTGGACCACGGCATGGCCCCAGGTCAAGAAGGCGCTCTGGCTCCCTCTGGCGGCAGTCGTGGCATGCGTGGTCGTGATCATCGGAGCTCCGGTGTTCGTCGACATCCTCGTCGGGAGCGCCTACGCGGAGTCGGCTACCGTCCTGCGGATCCTCGCCGTCGGGACCCTGTTCGCGATCGGCAACCAGCCCCTCGCGGTGTTCCTGCAGAGCCTCGGACGAGACAAGGCGGTCTCGTTCATCACGCTTCCCGTCATCGTCGGGCAGCTGTTGCTCGTCGCAGTGCTGGCCCACCTCTACGGTGCCGCCGGTGCGGCGCTCTCATTCCTCGCCGTGCAGGTGGCTATGTTCCTGCTGCTCCTCACACTGACCCGCAGGGCGAAGCCGAAGGGCGATGCGGCATAGAGCGCACCCCGCGTGCTCGTTTCGTCGCGAGGTCCGAGGTTCCTCGTTGGAGACGCTCACGAACGCGCTCAGAGCGACCTGCGGCAACAGCCATCTCGAGTCCGGGACATCCGCGGATCCGGTCGACGCGATCCGAGCCCCGTGATCGAGCTCGCCTCGCGAGCAGTGGCCCCACGAGCATCTGGGGCGTCCGCCTGACGGTGTCACCGTCACCTCGCTTCGCGCCTTGATGCGCGTCTCCCGGGTCGATGCGAGGAACCATCCAGTCGACACCTTCGCTTCTACCGCCGGACGGGCAGCCACCATCGCGGGCGGCGCCGCCTGCGGTGGACGAGGTGGGTGACCAGGCCCATCCCGCCCTCGCGAGCTCCGTGTCGTCAGCGGGGAGAAGGACGGCTCAACGTCGACGAGCGCCGGGACCGGTCGCTGCGTCGCATTCGCGGGGATGACGGCGATGCTTCGCCGCGGACGCGCTGTTCAGTACGCCCCCTCGCGCCGCAGCACGGCCCGCGCCGTCTTCCACAGGATCACGAGATCCCCCACGATGGACCAGTTCTCCACGTAGTACAGGTCCAGCCGCACGCTGTCCTCCCACGAGAGGTTCGAGCGTCCGCTCACCTGCCAGAGCCCCGTGATGCCCGGCTTCACGAGGAATCGGCGGTGCACCTTCGTCTCGTACGCCTCGACCTCACGCGGGAGCGGCGGACGCGGGCCGACGAGCGACATGCTGCCCTTGAGCACGTTCACGAGCTGCATCAGCTCGTCGAGGCTGTAGCGCCGGAGGAAGCGTCCGACCGGGGTGACCCGCGGATCGTCCTTCATCTTGAAGAGCACCGAGTTGCCGGCGTCGTGTCCCTGCGCCTGCGCCTGCATCTCGAGGAGGCGCGCCTCCGCGTCCGTCACCATGGTGCGGAACTTGAGCATGTGGAACGAACGCCCGTTGATGCCCACGCGCTCCTGCCGGAACAGCACGGGGCCGGGGGTGCTCAGGCGGATCGTGGCGGCGATCGCGAGGAACAGCGGCGACGCGAGGACGAGGATCAGGATGCTCGCGACGATGTCGAACGCCCGCTTCGCGAAGAGCTTCGTGCCCTCGTAGCGCGGGGTCTCCACGTGGATGAGCGGCAGTCCCGCGACCGGCCGGGTGTGGATGCGGGGGCCGCCGATGTCGGTGAGGCTCGGCGCGACGACCAGGTGCTGCCGACCGGGCTCGAGCGACCAGCTGAGCTCGCGGATCCGCTCGGGCGCCAGCTCGTCGTTGCTCGCGATGACGATGGTGTCGGCATCGACGGCGCGCATCGCGGCCGGGAGGTCGTCGAGCTTGCCGAGCACGGGGATCCCGGTGCCCGGGATGGTCGCCGCGATGACGCCCGACGGGATGCAGGCTCCCACCACGAGGTAGCCGGCGTACGGCTGCCGGGCGAGCTCCCGCGCGAGGAACCCGGTCGAGGCCTCGGATCCGATGAGCAGCACGCGCGAGGAGTAGCGGCCCTTGGCGCGCTGCACGTTGAGCCACTGGCGCCACATCCACCGGCTGAGCACGAGCGTCACGAGCCCGAGGGGGAGCGCGATGATGATGTAGCCGCGCGCGAAGTCGATGCGCCCGAGGAACGCGACGATCGCGACCATGCCGAACAGGCGCACGGTGGCGGAGAGGATGAGCCGGTACTCCTGCGGACCGGTGCCCAAGACGCGGTAGCCGCGCGTGCCGTACAGGCCGAGGGCGAGCATCCAGCAGGCGACGATGACGATGGAGATGAGGGAGTAGCTGACGTTGACGCCGTTGTAGTCGCCGTTGAACGCGAGGTCGGACGTCGTGACGCCGAACCAGGCGATCTGCACGCCGAAGACCACCCAGATCAGCACGAGGAGGTCGGTGATCACGAGGCCGATCGCGTAGGTGCGCCGCCAGTCCGTGGCCCTGGCGCCGCTGGCCTCCGTGATGGGGCCGGCGTCGGGGCCGGTGGCGTGCGCGAAGCGGTCCGCCGGGCTCGTGCGCGAGCCCGTGTCGCGAGCGCCCGTGCCCTGCGTCGCCCTCTGTCCTACCACTGTCCCCCCAAGCCGATGGTGCTTCCCCCTGAGGCGTCATCGGCTCCAGGATCCGAGACTACAGGCGATGCCGCCGATCCCCGTGTCGCCTACCCTCACGGGACGAGAGCATCGCGCTGGTCGCCGCGCAGCGATGGGCGATCCGGGTCAGACGCGGATCCACGTCCCGCCGTCGCGGCGCGTGATGCCGGCCCGCGGGACCTCCGCCAGCTGCGCGGTCCTCACGCGGATGCCGGCGGCGACGCGCTCGGCCATGGCATCGTCATCGGCGGTGAAGCGGACGGTCAGGCGGGGTTCGCCGCGCACGACCTGGATGTCGTTCGCCTCGAGCGTCGCGAGCCGGGCGGCCTCGCGGGCGGCGGCCGGGAGGACATCCGCCGGATCCGAGCCCGGGCGGAGGGCTCCGACGGTCATGGTGATGCGGTACGAGGGCACGCCCCATGCTCTCGCACGAGGAGTGTCGGCGTTAACGGGAGAACGGCCCCGACCACATGGTCGGAGCCGTTCCCGGAAGCTCAGCGTGCGTCGCTCACCGATGGTGAGCGGGTGGCGTTAGAGCGGGCGGATGTTCTCAGCCTGGGGACCCTTGGGGCCCTGGGCGACCTCGAACTCGACCTTCTGGTTCTCGTCGAGCGACTTGTAGCCGCCCGTCGCGATCGCGGAGTAGTGAGCGAACACATCCGCGGTTCCGTTGTCGGGAGCGATGAAGCCGAAGCCCTTTTCAGCGTTGAACCACTTGACGGTGCCTGTTGCCATGACGAAATTTCCTTCAAAAAGAGATGCATCGATCCCGGGACCCGGGACCGCGGGTCGTCTGCCCCTCCACCACCGCACCGGCGGACCGGGCGGATCAGGAGGACCTGACGACTTGTGAGCAACCCTAGCGGGTACCGCGGCCCAAAAGGGGGATGCGGGGACATTCGCTCCGGGTGTTTCCCTGCGTGACGCCGTGGAGGAGGGGCGACGGATCCGGCGGGGCGGCCTCTCGGACGCCCGTCGCCCCCGGGCGCGCGCCGCGTGGGCCACGCCGGGCGTGCCGCGTCGGAGGCTGCCGCCATGATGGGGGAGTGCAGATCCTGGTCGCGAGGACGCCCGAGGGCGTGCGGCTCGTCGACCTCGACGCGGCCGGGGAGGTCGTCGCCACGCGCGACGTGGCCTCGGCCGACTGGCCCCGCGTCGCCGCCGAACGCGAGCGCGCCGACGACCGGCCGCGCTGGGTCTTCGACGACACGGCAGCATGGGCCCGTACGCTCCTTGCGGCCGGGGTCCGCGTCGGGCGCTGCCACGACCTGCGCCTCTCCCACGCGATCCTCCGCCTCTCCACCCTCACCGCGGACAGCGCGCTGGCACGCACCCCGCCCGGCCCGTGGGACCGTCCGGCCGGGATCGAGCGCGAGCCCGCCCAGGGCGCGACCCTGTTCGACGACCTCGACGCCGCCGAGGGGAGGACGGCCGACGAGCTGGTCGCGGAGCTGCGGCTCCAGCTCGACGCGGTCGCTGCGAGCGCCGCGCCCGGGCGGCTCCGCCTGCTCCTCGCGGCCGAGTCCGCGGGCGCCCTCGTGGCCGCGGAGATGGAGCACGACGGCCTGCCCTGGGACACGGCGGTGCACGACGCCCTCCTGGTCGACGCGCTCGGTCCGCGACCCGCGCACGGCGGGACGCCGCCGGCGCTGGTGCGCCTGGGAACGCGCATCCGCGAGATCCTCCGCGCGCCGGAGCTCAACGTGGACAGCCCGCCCGACGTCCTCCGCGCCCTGCGCCGGGCCGGGATCGACGCGACGACGACCCGGCAGTGGGAGCTCCAGGAGATCGACCATCCCGTCATCGCGCCGCTCCTCGAGTACAAGAAGCTGTCCCGCCTGCTCACGGCCAACGGCTGGACGTGGATGGAGACATGGATCCGGGACGGCCGCTTCCACCCCGGCTACGTGCCCGGGGGCGTGGTCACCGGTCGGTGGGCCGCCAGCGGAGGCGGCGCGCTGCAGCTCCCGCGGCAGATCCGGTCGGCGGTGCGCGCGGATCCGGGCTGGCGCCTCGTGGTGGCCGATGCCGCGCAGCTCGAGCCCCGGATCCTCGCCGCCCTCGCCGAGGACCGCGCGATGGCCGACGCGGGCCGCGGCACCGACCTCTACCAGGGCCTCGTCGACGCCGGCGTCGTGGACACGCGCGCGCACGCCAAGGTCGCCATGCTCGGCGCGATGTACGGCGCCACCTCGGGGGAGAGCGGCCGGCTCATGCCGCGGCTCGTCCGCGCCTACCCGCGGGCCACCGGATTCGTGGAGCGCGCGGCGCGCGCGGGGGAGAGCGGCGGGATCGTCAGCACGCGCCTCGGCCGATCGTCGCCGCCCCCGACGGACGCGTGGCGCGACGTGCAGCAGCGGGGCCAGGGCGCCGATGCGTCCTTGCAGGACACCGCCCGCGCCCGCACCTCCGCACGCGACCAGGGCAGGTTCACCCGCAACTTCGTCGTGCAGGGGACCGCCGCGGAGTGGGCGCTGAGCTGGCTCGCGGGCCTGCGCCGGCGGCTCGCGGCCCTGGAGCGACCCGGGTCCCGGCCGCACCTCGTCTTCTTCCTGCACGACGAGGTGATGGTCCACTCGCCCGACGACCGCGTCGACGAGGTGCGCGCCGCAGTCGTCGAGGCCGCGGCGGAGGCCGGTCGCCTGCTGTTCGGGGACGCGCCCGTCGACTTCCCGGTCACGGTCGCCGTGGTCGACGACTACGCCCAGGCCAAGTAGCCGGCGATCCCGGACGCGACGGCGCCCGGCCCCTCCGAGGAGGGACCGGGCGCCGTGTGCGTCGGGAGGATCAGCCGCCGGAGCCGACGTCGCCCTCGTGGTCGTCGCCCTCGGCGGTGTTGCTGCCGGAGCCGTCGGGGGTGGACTCCGCCGAACCGCTCTCCTCGGTCACCGAGGAGGTCTCCGTGTGCTCCTCGGTGTGCGTCGTCGTGCCGTCGTCGTCGGTCGAGGTGCTCTCGTGGTCTGTGCTCATGTCCCGACCGTACGCTCGCGCCCCGGCCGCGGGAACCCCGGCGACGCCCTCCACCGGCCGATGCCGACTTGGCCGCCGACCCCGGTGCGGCGAGGATGGTCACATGACCGATCCCGTCGCTCCCTCCGCTCCCGCGCCCACCGACCCGGCGGAGGTCCTCGCCGTATTCCGCGCCCGGCGCGAGCAGATGGTCGTGCTGCCGCAGGGCAACCTGGCCCTCGTCAACACGCAGTGGATCTCGCATGACGCGGCACCGCAGCCGGTCTACGGCATCCCGGGCACCTGGTCTCCGCTCGAGCCGGGAGCCTCGGGTCTGCGCGTGCGGGCGTCCGCCGCGGACGGCCTCGTGGTCGACGGCGAGCTCGTGGACGGCGAGGCCGTCGTGCGGGGCCGCGACGACGCGCAGCCCTCGACCGTCACCGCGAGCGACACCGTGTCGGCCTTCGTCATCGCGAGCGAGGAGGGCACCTACGCCCTCCGCGTCTGGGACGCGCAGTCCGAGGCGATCCGGGCCTTCGGCGGCATCGACGCCTTCCCGTACTCGGAGGAGTGGGTAGTAAAGGCGGACTTCACGCCGATCGAGGGCGGCCGTGCGATGGGCTTCGAGCACCTCAAGGACGACGGCGCGACGAAGGACAAGGTCGTCCCCGGCGAGATCACGTTCACGAAGGACGGCGTCGACTACGAGCTCGCCGCGTTCCGCGAGGGCCGTGCCCTGCTGCTCGTCTTCTCCGACGCGACGAGCGGCGAGTCGACCTACGGCGTCGGCCGCTTCCTCATGGTCGCACCCTCGCCCGACGGCACCATCACGCTCGACTTCAACCGCGCGTACCTGCCGCCCTGCGCGTTCAGCTACAACTTCAACTGCCCGATGCCCCCGAAGCAGAACCGCTTCGCGGTCCCCATCGAGGCGGGGGAGAAGAACGTGCTCGCGAAGGACGGCGGCCTGCTGCACTGATCCGCCGCGGTCGGCATCAGGCGCCGTCGCTCCGGGGATCCGCCGCGCGTCGAGCCGGACGCCCGCGCCTCGGCACCGCGGCCAGCCCCGCCGGGCGCGCGCCCGCGGCACGTGCGTCGAGGATCCGTCGCTCGGCCACCCGCAACCACTCGAGCCGCGCGGAGAGCGCCGCCTCCTGGGCGTCGAGGGCGAGCGTCTCGGCGAGCGGCACGGCGGCACCGCGCGCGACGAGCTCCGGGCGGACGCGCGTGATCTCGTCCAGGTCCGCCCGGGTGCGGTCCCGCTGGGCCCGGATGACAGCGGATGCGTCCGCCTGCGGCAGGGACAGGGCGAGGGTCACCTTCACCAGCAGCTCGTCCCGGCCGGCGGGCGCGCCGACCGTGCCCGCGAGCCATGCGCCGACGTCCGCCCGGCCCGCGTCCGTGATCGTGTACGGCACGTGACCCGCATCGTCCGTGACGCCCTTCGCGACGAGGCCGTCGCGCTCCAGGCGGTCCAGCGTGTTGTAGATCTGGCCCACGTTCGGAGGTGCCACGGCGCCGGTGCGGGCGGTGAACTCCGTCCGCAGCTGGTAGCCGTAGCAGGTGCCCTCCGTGAGGATCGCGAGGAGCGCGTGCCGGACCGACATGCGCGCCCCGTCTCCCGGCCCGGCGGGCCGCCCCCTGGAGCATAGGCATTCCCGGCATGCACGCCGCCGGGACCCGCCGCCGCGCCGCGTCCGCCCCGGCACGGGACACCGCCGTGCGGCGCGTCGCGCCCCGGGTGGTGGCGATCCCCAGGATCACCCGCCATGATGGGACCGTCGGCGTCCGCGCCGGCCGCACCGACAGGTGTGGAGCTCGTCCATCGCACGCAGATCGTTGGGGAAGACGCATCTGATCGGATGGAGGAGACCCATGGAAGCGCCCGTCGACAACTCAAGACCGGCTCGAGGGGTGCTCTACGTGCACTCCTCTCCTCGCGCGCTCTGCCCCCATGTCGAATGGGCCGCCGGTCGTGCGCTGGGTCATGCCGTGAACTTCACCTGGGACCCGCAGCCGGTGCTCAAGGGCGCCATGCGCGCCGAGTACTACTGGGAGGGTCCGGAGGGATCCGGCGCCGCCATCGCGAGCGGCCTCCGCGGGTGGGAGCACCTCCGCTACGAGGTCACCGAGGACGCCGGCCCCGGCCGCGACGGCGGGCGCTGGATGCACACGCCCGACCTCGGCGTCTTCTTCGCCCAGACCGACACCGCGGGCAACACCGTCATCCCCGAGGACCGGATCCGCTACGCGCTCGACGTCGCCGGCTCCAACACCCTGGAGCTCCACCGCGAGCTGCGCCTCGCCATGGGCCAGGCCTGGGACGACGAGCTCGAGGCGTTCCGCCACGCGAGCGACTTCAGCCCGGTGGTCTGGCTGCACAAGGTCGGCTGACCCGGCGGGACGGCCGGGCGACTCCTCCCGCCCGGTCCATCCCGTTCGCCGCCCGGCACCCCACGGCCCGGCGACGCCGATGGTGCGTGATAGGTTCCACATGATGAGACCGGGGGGCCTCGCCGTCGGGGCACGCAGGACGCGATCCGAACGGATGGCTCCGCGGGCATTCCCCCAACCGGACGTGCCATGAGCACCGTGAGATCGGCGACGACACCATGCGGGAACGACTCTCCACCGGGCGCGCCGGACTGAACGGCCTCTGGACTCCGGCACTGGTCGTCGGTGGCGCCGCGTGGATCTTCGTGTCCGCCTCGCTCATCGCGAGGAATCCGATCATGGGCACCGCCGTCGGGCTGGCGCCGATCATCCTCTACTTCATCGTCCGCAACTCCGTGATCCGGTTCCTGTTCGTCGTCGTCGGCGGCCTGGTCGTCCTGGGCTCCAGCAGCGACCTCAGCGCGAACAAGATCGTCTACGCCGGCCTCCTCATCCTGTGCGCCGCGGTCTCCATCGGCCGGTTGATCCTGTCGCCCCCGTCCTACGCGCACCACTTCAAGCCCCTCATCTGGTTCGGCCTGGCGTTGCTTGCGATCCTGGCCCTCAGCTACCTGGCGTCTCCCGCCGGAGCCGACCTCGGCACGTTCGGCAGGCAGGCGATCTTCTACCTCCTCATCGTGCTGGGCCCGGTGATCGGGCTGGACGCCGGGCGTGACATCCCGCCGCGGCTGACCTACCCCCTCGTCGGCGTCCTCGGCCTCGTGGCCGCGGTGGGGTTCGCCTTCGACTGGCTCGAGCGGCGGGGCGTCACCGCCCTGTCGTCCGGTCGCTTCATCCTGTCGAGCCTCCTGCTGCCCGCCTTCGCCTTCTCCCTCGCGCTCGTCATGGTGTTCCATGCCGAGAAGCGCCTCGCCCGCGTCCTCTGGCTCGTGCCCGTGGTCGGCATCCCGATCGCCATGCTGGTGACCGGCACCCGCACCAACCTCATCGTGTTCGCCGCCATCTTCGCCGTCCTGGGTGCTCGACGTCGGATGCGCGTGCCTGCGCCGAAGATGCTCGCGCTGGTGCTGATCGGAGGGATCCTGGGAGGCCTGATCTTCCCCCTGGTCGCGTCCGTGGCCATCGCGGATCCCGACTTCATCCAGAAGCGGATCCAGGCCTCGTTGACCGTGCTCAACGGCGACGGCGTGGCCGACCAGTCCTACGCGATCCGGCAGAACGCCTACGTCGTCGCGACGGATCTCATCGACAGCAGCCCGGTGTTCGGCATGGGGCTCGGATACACCATCCCCATCACCCTCGACACCCCGCTGCTGACGGTCGTCCGCCTGGGCTGGCTCGGCACCGCGGCCGTCGCCGCCTTCATCGGGGCCATGGGCTGGTCGATCTGGAAGGCCACGCGCGCCATCGGCCCCTCGCCCGCCACGACCGCATGGTGGGGTCTCCTCCTGGTGCTGCTGTTCAACATCCCCTTCGGCACGCCGCTCGAGGATCGCGGGTTCGGGTTCACCCTGCTCCTCGCGACCGTCGCCATCGCGAGCGGGCTTCACGCGAAGATGCAGGAGAGGCCGCAGACCGCATCGACGCCGACACCCCTGCGGACGGCGAGCAGGGTCCCCCGTGCCGCCGGCCGGGTCCGCGTGGGAACCGCGGCGTAGGTCATCAGCAGCCCGTCGACCAGACGGGTCCCGGTGGACCGACACGAGGAGAGGCCCCGACCTGATGGTCGGGGCCTCTCCTCGTGCGCTCGGTGGCTAGACGCTGCGGAACGCGATGACGGCGTTGTGGCCGCCGAACCCGAACGAGTTGCTGATCGCCAGCAGGTCGCCGTCGCCCAGGGAGCGCGGCGCGGTGACGACGTCGAGCAGGATGTCGGGATCCTGCTCGGTGAGGTTGATCGTCGGGGGAGCGGTGCGCTCCGCGAGGGCCTTCACCGTGAAGACCGCCTCGATCGCGCCGGCGCCGCCGAGCAGGTGACCGGTGGAGGCCTTCGTCGCGCTCACGGGGATGCCGTGGACGGACTCCCCGAAGACGCGCTCGAGGGCCTTGTACTCGGCGATGTCGCCGACGGGCGTGCTCGTCGCGTGGACGTTGATGTGCGACACGTCGCCGCGCGAGTAACCCGCACCCTCGATGCTGCTGATCATCGCGCGCGCGGCGGCCGTCCCCTCGGGGTCCGGGGCGGTGATGTGGAACGCGTCGCTCGTGACCGCGCCGCCGACGAGCTCGGCGTAGATGCGCGCGCCGCGGGCCTTGGCGTGCTCCTCGGTCTCGAGGACGAGGGCCGCGCCGCCCTCGCCGAGGACGAAGCCGTCCCGGGAGATGTCGTACGGGCGGGAGGCGTGGGCGGGGTCGTCGTTGCGCTTGGAGAGCGCCTGCATGGCCGCGAACGAGGCGATGGGCAGCGGGTGGATGGAGGCCTCGGAACCGCCGGCGACGATGATGTCGGCGCGCCCGGCCTGGAGGTGCTCGTACGCGCTGGCGATCGACTCGGTGCTGGAGGCGCACGCGGAGACCACGGTCTGGATGCCCGCGCGCGCGCCGAGGTCCATGCCGACCGCGGCCGCGGGCCCGTTGGGCATGAGCATGGGCACGGTCATGGGGAGGACCCGGCGGGGGCCCTTCTCCCGGAGCGTGTCCCAGGCGTCGAGCAGCGTCCACACGCCGCCGATGCCGGTGGCCCAGTCGACCGCGAAGCGCAGCGGATCCACCTCGGGGGAGCCGGCGTCGGCCCACGCCTCGCGGGCGGCCGTGAGCGCGAACTGGCTCGACGGATCGAGGCGCTTGGTCTCGATGCGCGCCATGACCTCCGAGGAGGGCACCTTCGCCTGGCCGGCGAAGGTGACCGGGATCTCCCACTTCGCCACCCAGTCCTGCTCGAGGGTCGTGATGCCCGACTCGCCGCGGAGGAGCGCCTGCCAGGTCTCCTCGGCGGTGCCGCCGAGGGGCGACGTCGCGCCGATGCCGGTGACGACGATCTTCTTGGGGGTGGTCATGCGTGGCGTCTCCTCGACGTCGGGAACAGGGGAGGGGGATGGCCGGCCCCGCGAGCGGGACCGGCCATCCTCCGCGCGATCAGGACTGCGCGTTGGTGATGAACGTGACCGCGTCGCCGACGGTCTTGAGGTTCTTGACTTCCTCGTCGGGGATCTTCACGTCGAACTTCTCCTCGGCGTTGACGACGATCGTCATCATCGAGATCGAGTCGATGTCCAGGTCGTCGGTGAACGACTTGTCCATCTCGACGGTGTCGGTGGCGATCCCGGTCTCGTCGTTGACGAGCTCGGCCAGGCCGGCCAGGACTTCTTCGGTGGACAGTGCCATGTGTATCTCCTCGTGGTTCGTGATGACCGGAACAGCTTATGGGGCGGGACTCAGGGCAGGACGACGACCTGCGCGCCGAACACGAGTCCGGCGCCGAATCCGATCTGCAGGGCGAGGCCGCCGGACAGCGACGGGTCCTCCTCGAGCAGGCGGTGGGTGGCGAGCGGGATCGAGGCGGCGGACGTGTTGCCGGTGGTCTCGATGTCGCGGGCGATCGCCACGGTGTCGGGCAGGCCGAGCTGCTTCGCGAACTCGTCCACGATGCGCATGTTGGCCTGGTGGGGGATGAACGCGGCCAGCTGGTCCGCCGTGATCCCCGCGCGGTCGAGCGCCTCCTTGGCGACCTTCGCCATCTCCCAGACGGCCCAGCGGAACACCTTCTGCCCGTCCTGGCGCAGGGTGGGCCAGGCGGATCCGTCCCGCATGCTCTTCAGCGTGCCGCTCATGCCGACGGCGTCCCAGTTGGAGCCGTCGGAGCCCCACACCGTGGGGGAGATGCCGGGGGTGTCGCTCGGGCCGACGACCGCGGCGCCGGCGCCGTCGCCGAGCAGGAAGGAGATGGACCGGTCGGTCGGGTCGACGATGTCGGACAGCTTCTCGGCGCCCACCACCAGGACGTACTCCGCGAGGCCCGAGCGGATGAAGGAGTCGGCCTGGGCGATGCCGTACGTGTACCCGGCGCACGCGGCCGAGATGTCGTAGGCGGGCGCGGGGTTCGCGCCGATGCGGTCGGCGAGGAGCGCGGCCATCGACGGCGTCTGCACGGTGTTGCTCACCGTGGAGACGAGGACGATGCCGATCTGCTCGGGCCGGATGCCGGCCTTCGCGATCGCCTCGAGCGACGCCGTGGTCGCCAGGTCGACGGCGTCGACGTCCGCGCCCGCGCGCTTGCGCGTCACGATGCCGGTGCGCTGGCGGATCCACTCGTCGGACGAGTCGATGGGCCCGACGAGGTCGTCGTTCGGGACGTCGAGCTCGCCGCGGGCGGCGCCGAGGCCCCAGATGCGGGTGAAGCGCTCGACGACGGGCGCGGTCTGGATGGTGGGGCGTGGCTGGGCGGTCATGTGTCCCTGTTCGGTGTCGGGTGCGGCGGGATCAGGCGTGCGCGTCGAGCATGTCGATGGCCGCCGGCAGGTCGTCGGGCGTGGAGAGGGCGAGGGTCGGCAGGCCCTTGAGTCCGCGCTTGGCCAGGCCCGTGAGCGCACCGGCCGGGGCGACCTCGATGAGGCCCGTCACCCCGGCGGCGTCGAAGGCCTCCATGCAGAGGTCCCAGCGCACCGGGCTCGCCACCTGGCCGACGATGAGGTCGAGGTACGCGGCGCCGGAGTCGACCCGGCTCCCGTCGCGGTTCGTCCACACGGGGAAGCGGGGGTCCCGGGGCTCGAGCGGAGCGACGGCCGCGCGCAGCACGTCGACCGCGGGGGCCATGTGGTGCGTGTGGAAGGCGCCCGCCACCTGCAGCGGGATGACGCGCGTGCCGCGGAGCGGCTCCGCCTGCAGGGCGGCGAGGGCCTCGGGGGCGCCCGCGACGACGATCTGGCCGCCGCCGTTGTAGTTGGCGGGCTCCAGGTCGAGCTCGGCCAGCCGCGCGAGGACCGCCTGCTGGTCGCCGCCGACGACGGCGCTCATGCCGGTGCGGGTGATCGCGGCGGCCTCGGCCATCGCGTCCCCGCGGGTGCGGACGAGGGCCATCGCCTCGGCGTCCGTGAGGATGCCGGCGCCCGCCGCCGCCGTGATCTCGCCCACCGAGTGGCCGGCGATGCCCGCGACGTAGGCGTCGCGTCCGTCGGCGAGCAGCGCGCGGAGGGCCATGATGCCGGCGGCGACGATGAGCGGCTGCGCGACCGCCGTGTCGCGGATGGTCTCGGCGTCGGACGTGGTGCCGTGGGTCACGAGGTCGAGCCCGGCCGCGTCGCCCAGCTCGCCGATGAGCCGCGCGTGGTCGGGGTGCTCCAGCCACGGGGAGAGGAATCCGGGCTTCTGGGAGCCCTGGCCGGGGCAGACGACGATGATCATCCGTCCATCCTCCCAGCGCTCGCGAGGCGCGTCGGAGTCGAGGTCCTACAGAGGATCCCGGCCGGCGTTGTGTCGTCGCGACACGAGCGGCGACTCACCGCGCCGCCTGGCGCTTCGCCCGGGTCCGGCCGGCCGCCTGCTGCTTGGGCACGACCGTGCCCGCCTCGGCGATGCTGCCGATGATCAGGGCCGCCTGCAGGATCAGGGCCTCACGGGCGCCCGTCGCGTCCCAGCCGATGACGTCCGAGACGCGCTTCAGGCGGTACCGCACGGTGTTCGGGTGGACGAACAGCTCGCGGGCGGTCGCCTCGAGCGAGCGCCCCGTGTCGAGGTAGCACCACAGCGTCGCGAGCAGCTCGGTCGAGTGCGCCTGCAGGGGCTTGTAGATCCGGTTGATGAGCGTGGACCGGGCGAGCGGGTCCCCGGCGAGGGCGCGCTCGGGAAGCAGGTCGTCGGCGAGGGTCGGTCGCGGGGCGTTGCGCCAGGACCGCGCGACCGCGAAGCCCGCGAGGGCGGCACGCGCGCTCCGGGACGCCTCGACGAGGCTCGGCACCTCGTGGCCGAGCACGAGGTGCCCGGCGCCGAAGCCCGGTTCCAGCTGCGTCGCGATCTCGAGGAACGCGACGGGCGGGTTGTCGGGGTCGACGGACTCCGCCTCCACGACCGCGGGCGATGCCCGCCCGATGACCAGGACCAGCCGGCTGCCCTGCACCCCGATGAGCACGTCGGCGTCGAGGTGCCGGGCCGTGCGGCGCAGCTGGTCGACGTCGAGCACGGGGGGCGCCGTGCCGACGAGCACCGACACCTCGCCGTGCCCGTGCCAGCCGAGCGCCGCGATGCGCGACGGCAGCTCGTCGTCGTACTCGCCCGAGAGGATGCTGTCGACCACGAGCGCCTCGAGCCGCGCGTCCCACAGGCCCCGCGCCTCCGCGGCACGCGCGTAGACGTCGGCCGCGGCGAACGCGATCTCGCGGGAGTACAGCAGGATCGCATCCCGCACCGTGCGGTGCCGGTCGCGGACGCGGTCCTCCACGACCTCCACCGTGACGCGGATGAGCTGGAGCGTCTGCTGCAGGGTCACCGAACGCAGGAGCTCCCGCGGTGCCGCCCCGAACACGTCCGCCGCGATCCACGGGGTCGAGTCCGGATCGTCGTACCAGTGGATGAACGAGGTGATCCCCGCCTGCGCGACGAGGCCCACGGCGGAGCGCCGCCCGGGCGGCATGCTGCCGTACCAGGGCAGCGTGTCCTCGAGGCGCTTGAGCGTGGCGCTCGCGAGCTCGCCCGACAGGGACCGGAGCCACGTCAGCGTCTCCGCCTTCGTCTCCCCGGTCTCCACGTCGGTGTCGTGCCGGTCGTTCGTCGTCACGTCAGGTGGGCGCAGCTCACGCCTCGCCGCCCGCCGATCCGGTCGTGCCGGCGTTGACGTCCAGGAGGCGGTACTTGTCGATCGCCCACTTCGGCGCGTCCCGGTCGACCTTGCCCTGCTTCGCGAGGCGCTGGAGCGTCTTCACGACCATGGACGGACCGTCGATCGCGAAGAAGCGGCGGGCGGCCGGACGCGTGTCCGAGAAGCCGAAGCCGTCGGCGCCGAGCGTCGAGTAGTCGCCCGGGACGAACTGCCGGATCTGGTCGGGCACCGCGTGCGAGAAGTCGGTGACGGCGACGAACGGGCCGTCGGCTCCGCGGAGCTTCTCCTCCAGGTACGGGACGCGCTCCTCGGAGTGCGGGTGGAGCAGGTTGTGCTCCTCCGCCGCCAGGCCGTCGCGCCGCAGCTCGCCCCACGAGGTGACGGACCACACGTCGGCGGATACGCCCCAGTCGTCGGCGAGGAGCTGCTGCGCCTCGAGCGCCCACGGCACGGCTACGCCGGATGCCATCAGCTGCGCCTTGGGCCCGTCGATCCAGCCGTCCTTGAGCTTGTAGATGCCGCGGACGATGCCGTCGACGTCCACGCCCTCCGGCTCGGCCGGGTGGATGATCGGCTCGTTGTACACCGTGAGGTAGTACATGACGTTCGGGTCCTCGTGCTCGCCGCCGTACATCCGCTCGAGGCCGGTGCGCACGATGTGCCCGATCTCGTAGGCGTACGCCGGGTCGTAGGAGACGACGGCGGGGTTCGTGGCCGAGAGGACGAGGGAGTGGCCGTCCGCGTGCTGGAGGCCCTCGCCCGTGAGCGTGGTGCGTCCCGCGGTGGCGCCGATGAGGAAGCCGCGCGCCATCTGGTCGCCGGCCGCCCAGATCGCGTCGCCCGTGCGCTGGAACCCGAACATCGAGTAGAAGACGTAGATCGGGATGAGCGGCTCGCCCTGCGTCGAGTACGTGGTGCCGAGGTTCGTGAACGCCGCCAGGGCGCCCGCCTCGTTGATGCCCACGTGCACGATCTGGCCCTGCGGGCTCTCCTTGTAGGAGAGCAGCAGCTCGCGGTCGACCGACGTGTAATGCTGGCCGTTCGGGTTGTAGATCTTCGCCGTCGGGAAGAAGGCGTCGATGCCGAAGGTGCGGGCCTCGTCCGGGATGATCGGGACGACGCGGTTGCCGAAGTCCTTCGCGCGGATGAGGTCCTTGAGCAGCCGGACGAACGCCATCGTCGTGGCGATCTCCTGCGTGCCCGAGCCCTTCTTGGAGATGCGGTACGCCGAGTCGTCCGGCAGCGAGATGGCCGTGTGCTTCGTGCGGCGCTCGGGGGAGTACCCGCCGAGGGCGCGGCGGCGCTCCTGCATGTACTGGATCGCCTCGTCGTCCTGGCCGGGGTGGTAGTACGGCGGCAGGTACGGGTCCGCCTCGAGCTGGGCGTCCGAGATCGGCACGCGCATCTCGTCGCGGAACTGCTTGAGGTTGTCGAGCGTGAGCTTCTTCATCTGGTGGGTCGCGTTGCGGCCCTCGAAGCTCGGGCCGAGGCCGTAGCCCTTGACGGTCTTGGCGAGGATCACCGTGGGCTGGCCCGTGTGCTCGCTGGCCGCCTTGAAGGCCGCGTAGACCTTGCGGTAGTCGTGCCCGCCGCGCTTGAGGTTCCAGATCTGGTCGTCGGTGTAGCCCTCGACGAGCTTCGCGGTGCGCTCGTCGCGCCCGAAGAAGTTCTCGCGGATGTAGGCGCCGCTCTCGGCCTTGAAGGTCTGGTAGTCGCCGTCGGGCGTGCGGTTCATCAGCTCGAGGAGCGCGCCCTCGGTGTCGCGGGCGAGTAGGTCGTCCCACTCGCGGCCCCAGACGACCTTGATGACGTTCCAGCCGGCGCCGCGGAAGAAGCTCTCGAGCTCCTGGATGATCTTGCCGTTGCCGCGGACGGGGCCGTCGAGGCGCTGCAGGTTGCAGTTGATGACGAAGTTGAGGTTGTCGAGCTTCTCGTTCGCGGCGACCTGGAGCTGGCCGCGGCTCTCGACCTCGTCCATCTCGCCGTCGCCGAGGAAGGCCCAGACCTGCTGGTCGGACGCGTCCTTGATGCCGCGGTTGGTGAGGTACTTGTTCGCCTGCGCCTGGTAGATCGCGTTGATCGGCCCGAGGCCCATCGACACCGTGGGGAACTGCCAGAACTCCGGCATGAGGCGGGGGTGCGGGTACGAGGAGAGGCCGCCGCCGGAGTGGCTCTTCTCCTGGCGGAAGCCGTCGAGCTGGTGCTCGCTCAGGCGCCCCTCCAGGTAGGCCCGGGCGTAGGTGCCGGGGGAGGCGTGACCCTGCACGAAGACCTGGTCACCGCCGCCCGGGTGGTCCTGGCCGCGGAAGAAGTGGTTGTAGCCGACCTCGTAGAGGGCGGCCGAGGACGCGTACGTGGCGATGTGCCCGCCGACCGCGATGCCGGGGCGCTGGGCCCGGTGCACCGTGACGGCCGCGTTCCAGCGGATCCACGCGCGGTAGCGGCGCTCGAGGTCCTCGTCGCCGGGGAAGTCGGGCTCGTTCTCCGGCGCGATGGTGTTGATGTAGTCCGTGGTCGGGACCATCGGCACACCGAGGTGCAGCTCCTTGGAGCGCTTGAGGAGGCTGAGCATGACGTCGCGCGCGCGACCCCGGCCCTGCGTCTCGACGAGCCCGTCGAGGGACTCGTTCCATTCGGCGGTCTCTTCCGGATCGCTGTCGGTGTGGTTCACCGAGTACGGATCCTGGTCGTTGACAGTCACCCTCGACCTCTTCCTGTGGTGTGCAGACATCGTCTTCGGTGCCACGGGGCTCGAAGGGTGCGAGACCGCGCGTACGCCGAGGGCCAGCCTACCCATGCCGACCGACGGTCACGGACGACGGTCGGCGAGCCCCCGGACGGCGCCTCGGCGGCCCGGCGCTGGACATCGCGGATCCCCGGCGTAAGCTCGTCACTCGTGCCAGACAGGGGACATCTGCCGGCACGGAAGGATCCGCACCCCATGGCCCTGGCCAACGACACACAGGCTCCCGACTTCGAGCTCGCCAACCAGTTCGGCGAGCGGGTCCGGTTGAGCGAGTACCGCGGTCACCGCGCGGTCGCCCTCGTCTTCTTCCCCCTCGCGTTCTCCGGCACCTGCACGGGCGAGATGTGCCAGCTCGAGGAGAACCTCGGGATGTTCGCCGACAGCCGCGTGGAGCTCATCGGCATCAGCGTCGACAGCAAGCACACGCTGCGGGCCTGGGCGGAGCAGCAGGGCATCGACTTCCAGCTCCTCGCTGACTTCTGGCCCCACGGCCAGGTCGCCAAGGAGTACGGCGTGTTCCTCGAGCAGAAGGGCTTCGCGAACCGCGCGACCTTCCTCATCGACAGCCGCGGCATCATCCGCCGCAGCTTCATCACCGCGCCGGGCGAGGCCCGCGAGCTCGAGGCGTACCGCTCGGCCATCCGCGACCTGGCGCTCGTCCCCGCCTGATCCCGGCCGGCGCGACCGCGGCCGTCAGCTGAGGATGTTGACGGCACGCGCGATCACCAGCGCCAGGATCACGAACCCGGCGAAGCCCTGCAGCGCCATGAGCCCCTTCGCCCGGTGGGAGAGCGGCATGACGTCGGTGGGGCTGTACGCCATCGAGTTCGTGAGCGAGAAGTACGCGTAGTCGACGAAGCCGGGCACCCAGTCCGCGTGCTCCGACGAGCGCCTCGCCACCTCCGACACCGCGCCCGCGTCCTCGTCCTGCGGGAACCGGAAGTCGGCCGGGGCCAGGGACGCTCGGGCGTGCGTGCGGCGCGCGATGGGCCCGCCTCGATCCATCTCCCAGTAGACGAGCGCGAAAGCGAGCACGTTGGTCGTCCAGACCTGCAGGGCGGTCAGCAGCAGCTGCGGGCCGGCCTCCGAGGCGTCGACGAGGGCGATCACGAGCAGCACGAGGCTCGCCTGGTTCGCCACGAGGAGGAGGGCCCCGAGCGCGAGCGAGATGCCGCGCGACCACGCGGTCTGCCGCGCCAGGCGACGCGGGTTGAGCGCGACCAGGGGGACCAGCAGGGCCACGGCGAGGAGGACCACGGCGATCCGGACCGACATGGGCACGTCCGTGGGGGCGATGCCGTAGAGCACGACGGCGACGAGCACGCCGATCGCGGCGGGCAGACGAGGCTCGGGGACGGTCCGGCGCGAGGGGTGCGTGGTCACGGGGACGAGGGTACGGGTCGCGCGGGGATCGACGGCGCCCGGGCGCGCGGATCCCGTCGGCTACCATGGCGCATGCGCCCGCGCAGGGTCGCGGGGGCCTTTAGCTCAGTTGGTAGAGCGCCACGCTTACACCGTGGATGTCGTCGGTTCGAGCCCGGCAGGGCCCACCCCGCCCGCGGTGTCGGCATCGCCGCCCGCATCCACCAGCGAGATCAGGCCGCGGACCAGCAGGTCGATGCCGAAGGCGAAGCCGTCCTCCGTCTCCCGTGCCGCCGCGGGGTCGACGGCGATGGCGCCGAGGCGCGCGAGCTGCTCGCGCTGCTGCTCGTGCGCGACGTGCCCGAGCACGAAGTGGAGGACCGCCGAGGCCGCGCGCTCCGCGGTCGTGGCCGGGAAGCCGCCCGCCGCCACCGCGTCGGCGAGCGCATCGCGGGCGGCCATCGCGCCGAGCCCGAACGCCGTCGTGCTCGCGACGACCTCCGCGCCGTCCCGGTGGGCGAGGAGCGCGAGCCGGAGGGCTCGGGCCTCGTCGCGGACCCCGTGCGCCCAGTCGCCCGATGCGCGCGGGTCCGTCGGGCGGCGGGCCGCGCCGGCGACGATGCGGTCGGCCACCTCGGCCAGGAGGGTCTGCTTGTCGGGGTAGTGCCAGTACAGCGCGCTGGGCTGCACGTCGAGGGCTGCCCCGAGGCGGCGCATCGTGAGGTCGGGCAGGCCGTGCTCGTCGAGCAGGCGGAGGGCCGCGGTCGCGACGTCGTCGCGCGTGAGACGCCGCCCGGCGCGCGCATCGACCATGCCCTCACTATAGTGAACGGCGTTCAGGAACGGCCGACGCCCGGACGTCGACCGCGCCGAGGACCCGAACCGAAGGATGCGCATGACCCCGTCCTCCACGCCCGTCCGCCAGCCCGGTCCCCGGGTCCGCGACCACCGCGTCGACGCGACCGACCTCGCGCGCGTCGCCGTCCTGGCCGCGGTCGTCGCGGTGCTCGGCCTGCCCGGCGGCATCAGCGTGCTCGGCGGCGTGCCCATCACGGCGCAGACGCTCGGCGTGATGCTCGCGGGCGCGATCCTCGGCCCGTGGCTCGGCGCCCTCTGCATCGTGGTGCTGCTGCTGCTCGTGGCCGTCGGCCTCCCGCTCCTCTCCGGCGGCGCGGGCGGCCTCGGCGTCTTCGCCGGCCCGAGCGCGGGCTACCTCGTCGGCTGGATCCTCGGCGCGATCGTGATCGGCCTCGTGGTCCACGCCGGCGGACGGCGGCCCGTCACCTGGCGCACGGCCCTCGGCATGGTGCTGGGCGGGATCGTCGCGATCTACGCGGTCGGCATCCCCGTCCAGAGCGCGGTCACGCGCCTGCCCCTCGCGGAGACGGTCATCACGAGCCTGGTGTTCCTGCCGGGCGACGCCGTCAAGGCGGTGCTCGCCACGGGGATCGTGATGACCCTGGTACGCGGCTACCCCCGGGCCTTCCGCCGCCGTTCCGGGTGGACCCGCGCCCGCGACGCGCGCCCGGTGCCCACCACGTGACCCCGCCTGGGGTCCGGCTGCACGGGGTCGGCGTGCGGCTGGGCGACGTCGACGTGCTCGCCGACGTCAGCCTCGACCTCGACGCGCGCACCGTCGCGGTGGTGGGCGAGAACGGGTCGGGGAAGAGCACCTTCGCCCGGCTCGTCGGCGGGCTGGTCCGGCGGGACTCCGGCGAGCTCCGGGTGCTCGGCCTGGATCCGGACCGCGAAGCGCGCGAGCTGCGCCGCCGGGTCGCGCTCGTCTTCAGCAACCCGGACGCGCAGATCGTCATGCCGACCGTGCGCGAGGACGTCGCCTTCTCCCTGCGGCCGGAGCGCCTGCCGCGCGCCGTGTCCGACGCGCGGGTCGACGCCGCGCTCGCCCGCCTCGGCCTCACGCACCTCGCCGACCGGTCGGCGCACGACCTGTCCGGCGGGCAGAAGCAGCTGCTCGCGCTGGCCGGCGCCTTCGTCCGGGAGCCGGACATGGTGATCGCCGACGAGCCGACCGCGTACCTCGACGCGCGCAACGCCCGCCGCGTCGCCGACCACCTCTTCGAGGACGGGCACCGGCTCCTCCTCGTCACGCACGACCTCGCGGCCGCGCGACGCTGCGACGCCGCGGTCCTGTTCGCGGACGGCCGGGTGCGACGCGTCGGCACGCCCTCCGACGTCGTCGCCGAGTACGAGGCGATGCTCGCGTGACGCGCCCCGGCCGCGGCCGTCTCGCCCGGATGCCCACGGGACCGAAGCTCGCGCTCGTCGCGGTGGCCGTGCTGGGCGTGTCCCTCCTCCCGTCGACGTGGGCGGGGGGCGCCGCCGCGCTCGTGGTCGCCGCGACCTCCTACGCCACCGCGGGCCTCGGCGACGGCGCCCTCGGCCTGCGGGCGCTCGGCCGCCAGATGCGGGCCACGCGGTGGATCCTGCTGTTCACCCTGGTGAGCCAGCTCGTCCTGCTCGGCGGGGAGCCGGCCGTGTCGAACACCGCGCGCATCGCGTCCGCCATCGCCCTGCCGGGCCTCCTCATGCTGACGACATCGACGACCGCGCTCCTCGACGCCGTCGAACGGGGCCTGCGACCGGCGGGTCGGCTCGGCATCGACTCCGAGCGCGTCGCTCTGCTGCTGGCGGTCACGGTCTCCACGGTGCCGGTGCTCGCACGGCTCGCGGGCGACGTGCGGGACGCGCAGCGGGCGCGCGGCGGCCGGGGAGGCATCCGCACCTCGGTCGTGCCGTTCCTCGTGCTCGCGTTGAAGCACGCCGACGACCTCGGCGACGCGCTCACGGCGCGCGGGGTCCGCTGAGGACATCCGCGCAGGGGAGCGCGCGATGCATTAGTTAGGGTCCTCACGGTCGGCCCCGCTAATGTTCAGCCATGAGCCCCGACACCGCCGACGACGAGGCCTCGTGGTCCGTGGTCGACGCCGCGACCCACGGATCGAGCACCCACCCCGGTTCGTCGCAGCGCGCGCTCTGGCCGCTCGAGCCGCTGGTGCCCTCGGCGGGGATCGTGCCCGAGGTCACGGCGACGAACGGCACGACGCCGTCGCGCCGCCGTCGCCGGTCCTGACGCCCGCCACGTCGGGGCGGCACGCGCCCTTCGTTACGATGGCCTGGTGACCTCCACCCTCGCCGACGCCGTCCGAGCCGTCGAGGTCGCCTGGCCCCCGGCGGGCGCGTCCGACTGGGACGCATCGGGGCTCGTGAGCGGGGATCCCGCCCGCCCCGTCCGCCGGATCCACCTGGCCGTCGACGCCGTGCGGGCCACGGTCGACGAGGCCGTCGCCGTCGGCGCGGACCTGCTCCTGACCCACCACCCCCTGCTCCTGCGCGGCGTGACGACCATCGCCGAGACGGGCTACAAGGGCGCGCTCCTCGCGGACCTCGTGCGCGCCGACTGCGCGCTGTACGCCGCGCACACCACGGCCGACGTCGTGGAGGACGGCACGTCGGGGCGCCTGGCCGCCCTGCTCGGGCTCCTGCCGGAGACCCTGCGTCCCCTCGAGCCGGCGCCGGGCGGCGTGCGCGGCATCGGCCGCGTCGGCGACCTGCCCGCGGCGACCACGCTCGGGCGCCTCGCCGCGGAGGTCGCGCGCCTCCTGCCGCCCACCGCGACCGGGATCCGGGCCGCCGGACCGTACGACGCGCCCGTGCGCCGCGTCGCGCTCTGCGGGGGAGCGGGCGACTCGCTGCTCGGCGCCCCGGAGGTCGTCGGCGCCGACGTCTACATCACCTCCGACCTGCGCCACCACCCGGCCAGCGAGGCGCGGGAGTCCGCGGCCGTCCGCGGCGGGACCCCGTACCTGATCGACACGTCGCACTGGGCGAGCGAGTGGCTGTGGCTCGAGGCGGCCGCCGACGTCCTCCGCGGCGCCCTGCCCGGGGTGGAGATCACCGTGAGCGACATCCGCACCGACCCCTGGGACTTCGCCGTCACCCAGTGACGCACGCGGCTCGCGCCGCACCCGCACCACCGGCCGGCGCGCACCGCGCACCGGCCGCACCACGAGAGGGAGAGCATGAAAGCCGATCCGAGCGTCCAGAAGGAGCTCCTCGACCTGCAGGAGATCGACACCCGGCTCACGCACCTGCGCGGCCGTCTCGCGCAGCTCCCGCAGCTGAAGGAGATCGACGCGCTGCAGCGCGAGATGGACGGGATCCGCCGCCGGCTCGCCGAGCGGACGGGCGTGGTCGAGGACGCCCAGACGGAGCTCGCCCGGATCGAGTCGGACGTCGCCGTCGTGCAGGCGCGCATGGACCGCGACCGGTCCCGCATCGAGTCGGGCGGCAGCTCGAAGGACGTCCAGGCGCTCGAGCGGGAGCTGGAGTCGCTCCTGCGTCGACGGGGCAACCTCGAGGAGGTCGAGCTGGAGGTCATGCAGCGGCTCGAGGAGGCTCAGGCCGCGCAGGCCGAGGTGGCCGTGGAGCGCGACGCGCTGGCCGAGCGCCTCGTCGCGCTGGAGGCGGAGCGGGACGCCGCGGCCGTCGAGCTGCGCGTGCAGGCCGAGCAGGCGCAGAAGGACCGCGACGCGCTCGTGCCGCGCTTCCCCGAGGACCTCCTCGCGCTCTACGAGAAGCAGCGGGCCCGGTACGGCGTCGGCGCGGCGATGCTGCATCGCGGCATCTCGCTCGGCAGCAACATCGCCCTGCACCAGAGCGACCTCGACGCGCTCCGCAAGCGCGCGCCCGACGACGTGGTGATCGACCCCGAGAGCAACGCGATCCTCGTCCGCACCGACGAGTCCGGCCTCTAGCGGGACGCGGCCCGGCGCCTGCCCTAGACTCGTCCCCGCGGATGGGTCGGCAAGACGGTCGCGCCGCGGAGGATCCCGAGAGGGGGAGACCGCGTCGAGGAACGTCCGGGCTCCGTAGAGCAGGGCGGTGGGCAACACCCACCCGGGGCGACCCGCGAGACAGTGCAACAGAGAGCAGACCGCCCGCCGCGCAAGCGGCGGGTGAGGGTGAAACGGCGGTGTAAGAGACCACCAGCGGCCCGAGTGATCGGGTCGGCTATGCAAACCTCGCCCGGAGCAAGGTCGAACAGGGGACGCACAGGCTGCTCGTCCAGTCCCCG
>Ga0308163_10000679_pt1 | contig 50964 bp, 34 predicted proteins | sample PhyTR1_FD_201037 | JGI IMG/M metagenome (GOLD analysis project Ga0308163, IMG submission 201037) | Phyllosphere microbial communities from UC Gill Tract Community Farm, Albany, California, United States - DLSLT.R1 | ecosystem: Host-associated > Plants > Phyllosphere > Unclassified | place: USA... | reverse complement strand
TTTGCTCTCGTCCCAAGCGTGATAAAGCAATCCTGTTTTTTTATCGAGAAGGTTTTTTTGAACAGAATCAAACTGGAAAATGATGTCGTTATAGGCTTTTGATGCATCATTCCCTTTGGTAAAATCCTTTGTGTAATGCGTGTAGAAAGGCATTCCCATATAAAGGCCATCCAGCCAAACCTGGTATGGATAGATTTTTTTATGCCAGAAAGATCCTTCTTTAGTTCTTGGCTGACCATCGATTTGTAACCTTAGCGTCTGAAGTGCTTTAAGGTATTTTTCCTTTTTTTCTTTTTCGTAAAGATAAAGCAATACGTTTCCGCTATTTAGAAGATCGATGTTATACTTATCCAATTCATAAGTTTTGATGGTTCCATCTTCATCAACTAACTTTTCGCCAAAACTGCTGACATAATCGTAATATTCTTTTTTACCGGTTTTTTCATAAAGTATTTCTGCGCCATCCAGCACAATTGCAGCAGGATAGGTCCATTTTGGGCTTTTGCTGAAGTCCAGCATCCAGGATTCCGGGAAACGGTTCATTTCTGAAAGAAGCATTCTTTCTGACCAATTCAAATTAGTAGGAACTATTTTTCCGGATTTGGAATTCGAAATTTCTTTCCTCTGTGGAGACGTAATTTGTGATTGTGCCGAAACGATGAATAATCCTGAACTCAGTGCTGCAAAAGTCAGCAGTTTTATTTTATGATTGATGAAATTCATTATTTTAAATTTTAATATTGATGTATTGCAATTTAAAATAATTGAGAAAATGGATTATCCTGTACTGTCGTGATAACTCGATGTAAGTATAGAGGTTTAAAAAAAACAGGAAATAAAGTGAATTAACACCACCTTCCGGTCTGGTCACCAAGACCGAAAAAATATTGAAAAATTGGGTGGAACATTTAGAAAGAATTTCTATATTATCAGCAATGACATATTAAACCTTTTTAGAAATATTATATTTGTCATTAGTGGCAAAAGGTAAGTAGTATGATAAATTTATCCTTCTAACATCACCTTTGGAAAAGGTATAGTTTTCTCATTAAAAAATCACCAACTCAAAATATTATGAAAAAAATTCTTCTCACTGGCGCAACTGGCTATATAGGAAAAAGAATGATAAGCGTGATCGCAGCTCAGGGTTATAAAGTGGTGTGCTGCGTACGTGATATTCAACGTTTTTCAAAACCTTCAGGGATTAAAGAGGAACAGATAGAGGTTGTCGAAGTTGATTTTCTAAGAAAAGAATCTTTGAATAATATTCCGAAAGATATTTCAGGAGCTTACTATCTGATTCATTCTATGAGTTCAAGCGGTGATTATGAAGTATCTGAAAAAATATGTGCTGAAAATTTTATCACTGCACTCGAAACTACTGATTGTGAACATATTATTTACTTGTCAGGTTTGGTAAATGAAAAGGAATTATCTAAACATCTGAATTCAAGATTTAATGTTGAAAAAATCCTGATAGAATCCAAAATTCATACTACAGTTTTGCGCGCAGGAATAATTATCGGGTCGGGTAGTGCTTCATTCGAAATCATTCGAGATCTTGTGGAAAAACTTCCTGCTATGATCACTCCTAAGTGGCTTAACACCAAATGTCAGCCCATTGGAATTGCGAATGTTCTTGATTTTTTAATCTTCACATTATTTAAAAATGAAACTTATAATAAAAGCTTTGATATCGGTTGCGATGATGTTTTATCCTATAAAGAAATATTGCTGGGCTACGCCAAAGTAAGGGGTTTGAAACGGCATATTTTCATCTTACCAGTAATGACGCCAAAATTATCATCCTACTGGTTATATTTTATAACCTCTACCACTTACAGCCTTGCGAGTTCGCTGGTGGGAAGTATGAAAATTGAAGTAGTTTGTAACCAAGAAAGCCTAAATAAAATAAAAGAAATAACTGGTGTTAAGCCATTTTCCTACGAAGAAGCATTGGGAAGAACGATGGCAAAAATTCAGGCCAATGAAATTAGTTCCAGCTGGAAAGACAGTTTCGTGAGCAGTAGAAGTGATTCCAGTTTGAAGGAGTTTATTGAAGTTCCGCATTTTGGATGTTTTACAGATCTACGGAGTGCTGTTTACGAAGATCGTGAAAAATGTCTGGAAAATGTATTTAGTTTAGGAGGAAAAAATGGCTGGTATGGTCAATATCTTTGGAAAATCAGAGGGTTTTTGGATCTGTTAGTTGGAGGTCCAGGTTTGAGAAGAGGAAGAACCCATCCTACTCAATTGCATCAAGGTGATGCTTTGGATTTTTGGAGGGTTTTATATGCCAATAGGGAAGAAGGTAAACTGATTCTTTTCGCAGAAATGAAATTGCCTGGAGAAGCTTGGCTTATGTTCAAATTATATAGGGGTAAACTTTGGCAGAAAGCTGTTTTCCGACCTAAAGGATTGTGGGGAAGATTGTACTGGTTTTCGGTATTGCCATTTCACGGATTGATTTTTAAAGGAATGTTGAGAAGATTAGCTTCTGATCATTCAGCGAGCTTTAGGTGAAAAAATACAACACTCATTTTAATGAAATTAAATCATATTTCATCAAAATTTTATCTCTAATAATCTAAAGTATTATTGTAGAGAGCGTATGAAAATTGTCCTAGCAAAGTTAGAAATCTCCAGTTATGAGTTACTTTGGATTTGCAAAAGACTGAATTAACTGGATTTACATATCAGCAGAACTTGGAACTCTAGTTATTGAATATAAATATCATGAAAAATAATTGGCGCCAACTGTCTTTAATTGGCTACTTGGATCTTTTATCCATAGTTGAAGAAATATCGAAACATTTGGTGGAAGATTTGGTAAGGATTTTATAAATCTTGTCATATGACCACGACAAGCATATTTTTAAACACTTTTAGCGATGATTTAACTTTTGAGCCAAATTAAACAAAAATTGCAAAGCTCATTTTTTTGTTAAAGGTTAGAAGTATGTAATTTAAATTTTTTATTATTTGAAACAAAAATTAACTTAATAAAGAGGAACCAATCTAATGATAAATGGATTTTTTCTTTGATAAACGATGTTCAAGCTATGATGATTTATTTTTTCAAAATTTAACCATGCCTTACATATAGTGTTTTGTACCTAATAAACAACGCTGACGTATTGTTGCAGATACGATTTACGCACAATGAACTGCAAAAAATGCAATTCCGAAATCATTTATGTTTTTAGTAATTTAACAAGTATAACGATAAATATATAATTTATTTGCATAATATTTGCTTTATTTTTATTAAAAGCTTACTATGTGCAAGATTTATAGTTTTTATTTTTTAATCGCGAGCCTTACTGGATATGGTCAACATTCTTCTGTCACATTAACAAGAGTCGATAGCTTAAAAGCTAATAATGGAATTCAAATTTCAAACATAACGTCGGCCTCTTCCAAAGCAGTTATCACAGTCGATAGTGACCAGACAAATGTATTAGGAATTGACTATAAACTTGCCCCAAATAGTTATATCTTTTACAAGGATGGACTTCTGCCAGATGGTTCCATAGCGGACGGATTATACATACCGGTTGCTAAAGCCTATCAGATGTGGAAAAACGGAAGGTATATGCAGATCGATACCGGTTCATATACGCCAATCAATGAAAGTGGTCTGCAGACTGCCAGTGTATTTTGGGAAGATATTAACGGATTAATCAGCTCAACATCCATTGTCGGAACTGGTGAGAATGCTAAGATTAAGGTCATTATTGATAAGAATAAGGGCGAAGGTAATGCCAGTATAGCTTTTAAAGTAGATGGAGTAATTTATTGGACCTGGCATATTTGGGTCACAGATAATCCAGCATATGGAGCAGCCTATGGTCAAGGCTTCGAGACAAATATTTTCAATCAGTCTTTTACACCGGAATATATGGATCGAAATTTAGGTGCTACTAATGCCCATTTTTTGGGTAATGACTGGCACAAATCAGGAGGGTTGATGTATCAATGGGGTAGAAAGGATCCTGTTCCTCCACTGGAATATAAGGATGGCACTTTTTATGAAATTACAGGAGAGGCCGGAAGCAGAAGGCATTTTTACGCAACAATACAATCTTCTCCGATAAACGTTAAACAAAGAGGAACGGATACCGGAAGTAACAATATCAATGGAAATCTTAGGTACTCTGTTAATAATCCATTAGATATTATCGCTCATAATTTAAATGATGGAATGTGGTTTTCTAATCAAGAGTATAAGGTAAATAGTTCTAATCCTGATTTGATAGAAACTTGGGATTTATGGTCAGATAACAGAAAGGGTCTGCACAGTAATGCCTCCAGTGGTGATAGTACTGTTGCTACGGATAGCAAATCTTATGAACTAAAATCAGAATTTGATCCCTGTCCGAACGGCTGGCGAGTTCCTTCTCATTATGGAAGAAATACAGTCAATAATAATCTTAATCCACTGGGCAGAAAGCAGAGCGGTGCCAATGACGATACCAATGCTGCTAACAGTCAGATATTACCTGGTTCCAATAATACCGTATTAATGGGAGTTCGCGTTTATCCTGGCAGAGGTATCGATTTTGATGAAACTGACAACCGAAAAATTGGGTTGCTTCCGACGACTGGAAACTATGTATATTATGCTGCCAGTGTCTCCAATCCTGCCAGAGTAATTTATCAGGATCACAGTTCGGATGGCGTGTTGCATAATTCTACGTATGGAATTGGAGGTAGCAGAGGCACCATCATTCATAGTGATCCGGAAAGGACAGATATATCTACTACTGGCTGGAATGGAATCTACGTCAATCAAACATTGAAAACCAATGACCTGGGTGCGGTAAGATGTATCAAAGATCCAAATATTGCACTGTTGCCGGCTGTCTATGATACAGAATATGTTTTATCTACTGATACTGATACTACAGATTATAAAGAGTGGACTAAAGAGCCGAACAGTTTTGTTGTAATGACCGGTGAGGCAAACGATGCGGCTGCATCGGATCAAGAATTATTGATCAGTCTTAAAAAAGCTTATGCTATGCACAAACTATTTCTTTCCGAAAATAAAGAACTACCATCTGGAAATATTGATACAGGAACAGTGGTATGGACAGACAATCAAAGTTTGATTAAGAAAATTCAAATCATCGGTACATATCCTGATCAACAGTTGAAGGTTACAATAGCAGCAAGAAAAAAAGGTAATGCCGTTGTTGCGTTTCATAAAGGTAACAATGGAGTTTGGGGAACATCCAGTCCAGATAAAGTGCTTTGGAGCTGGCATATTTGGGCGCCATTTACCGATCCATTAATTGAAACTAGTCAGATTACCTATGCAACGGAGTCTGTCGGAAATGGCGGAATTATTTCTACTTCGAACATACAACTCATTAATCCTGCAAAAGGCGGAACACCGATGACTACGACTTTTATGGATAGAAATCTGGGGGCACTGTATGCTTTACCATCCTCACTCGTAAGACCAAATTTAGCAACCGAACTACAGTCAAAGACACAGATTCAGCAATCGGGCGGACTCCATTATCAATGGGGAAGGAAAGATCCTTTTCCGACATTTCATTATCCCGGCGGAACGCAGTATATATCTGCTCACGCCAATAGTGTTCAGGTTGCTGCCACCTATAATGTTTATAAACAGACAGGAATCGATACAAACGGTAATGTTATTATTGGAGTTTCCAGTCCTATTACCGATGCAGTTTTTTCTTCGACCGATAGTTCAGGATACTCAAGAGAATGGAATGTTTATAAATCGACAGCGGGAATTACAGCGTCCGATCCTAAGCATGAAAAAATCAGAAAAGTTATCAAATACGCTACAGAAAATCCTTTATTTTTTCTTTTCAGATCAAAAACAGGTAATGAATTAGGAATGGAAGATGCGGGAACTTTGCTCGCAAAATCACTGCAGGTCAAAGACTGGATTTCCGACGAAAGCGGTTTAGCACAGGACAGATGGGGACACGCTACTGAAAAATCAGTTTATGATCCATGTCCCGAAGGATGGCGAGTGCCAGATACAGCGAATGCTAATTTATTTGCTGCCGGCAACAATGGTTCTTACGCCAAAGGTTCTTCACCTTGGTTTTATAACGGATACAATACCACCAGCAATTTTGCAAATTACGGTATTGTTCAGAGTACAGTAGCAGATCTTACGGGAGGATCGACTAATAATGTTGTCAATGTCAGACAATATCCAGGTTACACGCTTACGGTCACTACAGAAAGTACGACACCGAGCAGCAGATCCGGTTGGGTATTTAGTTTTGCTAACTCAAAGTATAACATAGGTAATATTCCGGCAACCGGCATACGCGGAATCCTTGGCGGTAATGACTGGAAGAATTCAAGAAGCGGCTATCCGACTGCCGACAATTTTAGATATCAGACGGGATTATGGACAAGTTCACCTGCAGATTTTTATACCGGATATGCCATTGGATTTAATCTCAGCAGTACCAGCGGTTATGGTGGAAAGCTTGCATCAGGAACCGGGTTTTATCCACAGGCAGCAATGGGTGTGAGATGTGTGAAAGATACCGAGAGATATATGGGTGATCTTCCATATACTGTCAATTCTGCTAAGGCAACAAAACTTAAACCTGCTCTTAAAATAAGAGCCAATGACAGTAGTGACATTCAGGTTCATCCGAATCCTGTGAAAGATATGCTTTACATTACTTCAAAAAATAAGGAAGCTGTCGAATCAGAATTTGTGCTTTACAACACCGCTGGAGCCATTGTTAAACAAGGTAATATTAGTAATAATAGCATCAATATTTCAAATTTACCTGCAGGGATTTACTTGTTAAATGTTAAAAATTATTCTAAAAATTTTAAAATCATAAAAGAATAGATTTTATTAAACAGAAATTAATTCAGAAATATTCTGATGATGTCAATGGTGTCATGTATAGTATCTCAAAAAAATAAAAACCTGTGAAAAAGATTATTATTTGTCAGGGCTTTGTCGGATGTGCCGCAATTATATCTGGCAGGAGGCAATGAGGATTTCGCAGATTATTATTTGCTTCACAATTACCTGTACATTTTGTCGAAAACATTATTTGATTATTTTTCTTGGTAATCCTATCTCACTTTCCAATGGATAAGGATCACGATTTGTCCAGCTAATATTCTCACGCATACCTCGCTCCATTTCCTTGGATTTCTCCTCGTCCATTGAATATCGTGGATCAGAAATGAGTGGCATCTTTGCCATTTTAGTTATAGTAATGGTTGGAAAATGGTAATCGACTTCAACTGTTCCTAATAAAAGATAGATGCCACCTTCTTTAAAAGGAAATCTTTTGAGACTGTCAGGAAAATGCGCTGTATCAAAATACTGACCTTCAGAATCTATCCAGGTTCCGAAATACATATCATCTTTCTTTCCAGGATAATTTTTCATCTTAATAGGGACGTGCTTTCTGGAAATCAGATAAGCCAGCATTTTTACCTGTCTTTTATGGTACTTCAAAAGGTCTTTAACCAAAACATGACCTCTGTATTTGGTCTTTAATAGATCAAAAATAGAATAAGATACAGGAAATCCTAATATTTCAATTTCATCAAATGCATCTTCAAAAGGATTTCTTTCAATAACCGGCAACTCATAATCTTTTTGTGGTTCATCAAATAATGATACAGTCCTTGTCTTGTACTGATTCTTAGACAAAAGAAATCGGGCTTCTATCAGTAGTTCGTGCTTCTGTTTACCTATGAATCTGAAAGCTCCGACCAAAATCAATATCTGTAAAGTTTCAACACCAATATTGACTCTTTTGACAAAATCCTCCAATGAAGTATAATTACCATTTTCTTTGCGTTCTTCTGGAATAAAGAGTTTTACAGAAGCGTCTAGGTTTTCTATGTGCATCAATCCTAAATAAACATCAGCTACATAGACAGTTGTTTGAAAATCGCTTAGGTTGACACATGGGTTGTGGATCACAGCTCCGGCCATCTTTGCTTCGTGGACATACACTTCCTTTCTGTAAAAACCACCGCCATTATTAATGGCGGATACCATAAATTCAATGGGGTAGTAGGCTTTTAGATAAAGACTCTGATAACTTTCAACCGCATAGGAAGCTGAGTGTGCTTTGCAAAACGAATAGCCTGCGAAGGATTCGATCTGCCTGTAGACCTCCTGAGACAATTGCTCGGGATGGCCTTTTCTCTTGCATGATTCGAAGAAATCATCCTGTAATTTTTGTAAAGCAGATAGAGACCTGCCTTTACCGCTCATAGCTCTGCGTAGAACATCGCCATTGGCCGCTGAAACCCCGCCAAAATGCATGGCAATTTTTATGACATCCTCCTGATAGACCATAATGCCATAGGTTTCAACTAATTCTTTTTCAAATACTTCGTGGAAATATTCAAACTGGCCTGGGTGATTGTGCCGGAAAATATATTCCCGCATCATACCGCTTTGTGCCACTCCAGGTCGAATGATGGATGATGCAGCAACGAGTACTTTATAATTATCACATTTCAGCCTTCTTAGCAAGCTTCTCATTGCAGGTGATTCGATATAGAAGCAACCAATGGTCTTTCCGATACTCAGGTATTCATTGCATTTTTCTTCATTCTTTGAAATTCTGGTATCCTCAATATCTATCGATATTCCTCTTTTCTCTTCGATCAGCTTGACGGCGTCTTTGATAGTTCCTAATCCTCTCTGTGATAAAATATCAAATTTTTCGAGACCAATCTCTTCAGCGGTATGCATATCAAACTGTACGATAGGAAACTCTTTAGGCGGAAACTCCAAAACAGAATAATTGGTGATCGGTTCTTCGGAGATCAAAATCCCGCAGGAGTGCATACTTCTTTGATTCGGAAATCCCACTAGTAGTTGTTCAAACTTATAGATCTGTTGTACAACTGCATTCTGGTCGTGCTGTTCTTCCGGTTTTTTAGAAAGCTGTTCCAATTCATCTTCAGGAAGCCCGAACACTTTTCCAATTTCCCTGAATCTTGACTTTCTTTTAAATTCCACATTCGTTCCGCAGAAGGCGACGTGATTCTTTCCATATTTCTTAAAAATATATTCTAAGATCGTATCCCGGTTTTTCCAGCTCCAGTCGATATCAAAATCAGGTGGGCTTTTTCGATTTAAGTTTAGAAAACGTTCGAAGTATAGATCCAGTTCCAAAGGACATATATCGGTGATCCCAATACAATAGGCTATGATACTGTTGGCGCCACTTCCTCTGCCCACATGCATAAATCCCATGCTTTTGCTGTATTCGATAATATCCCAGGTAATCAAAAAATAACCACAGAAATTCAGCCGATGGATCACTGTCAGTTCTTTTTCGACTCTGTAGATTGCTTCCCTGTTTTTATCAGGGTATCTCCTTATTAGGCCTTCATATGCTAGCTGTTTTAATAATTTAAAATCATTTTCCCTGCTGTCAGTATAATACTTTTTATTCTTTGGGGTTTCGAAGTCAAAATCAAAACTGCATTCATTAACAATATGTCTGGTGTTTTCAATGATTTCAGGGTAGAGTTCAAATTGGTTCTTGACTTTACTTTTCGCAATGAAGTATTCGTTGCTTTTGCAATAATCATTTTTAGTCAATTTGGTAAAAAGTGTATTTCCATCAATCGCCCGCAATACTTTATGAAGTTCGTATTCCTCATGAGTCTTAAAAGTGACTGGATGCAGAATAACCATTTTATAGATCAGGGATCTCAGTTCAGGTTTAATCAAAAGATTAATTTCATTCTGTCTTATTCCAATGTATTCGTGTTCTAATAATATTTCAGGAATATTCTCCAATGAGTAGACCACAAAACAATTTTCCAATTCGGGATTCACTTTTGGAATTTCAATGCCTTCACAGTTATAGTTTGTCAAAAGCCTGTTGATCTCTGCAATACCTTTAGGATTCTTGGCCAAGCAAATATAATACTGCTCATTTTCAACCCGTACATCAACTCCTACAATTGGTTTAATGCTGTTTTTCTGACACAATTTATAAAACTGATATATTCCTGTAACGGTATTGATGTCCGTCAACGCCAAAACTTTCAACTTAAAATCAACAGCCAGCTCTACCAGATCTTTAACAGAAATAGTTCCATAACGGAGACTGTGATAAGTGTGGCAATTAAGAAACATAAGTAGTTATTAATAAAAAAGTCCGGAAGCACGTCCGATGCTTTTAGCTCCAAATCTATTTTTAAGGTTATCCATAGTCTGATACAGTGAAATCAATTCTTCTGTATCTTCAAACAGATTCATCTGATGACTGCCGTGAACCAATCCTGTAAACCTGACACCCACCAGGCGAATTCTCATCCTTCGGGTATAGACTTTTTTAAACAATTCCAGCACATAGTTGAGCAGGGTATGGTCGGCTGAGGTATATGGCACTTTGCACTGTTTGGTTTCCGTATCAAAGTTGGCATATCGTATCCTTACCGAAACTGTAGAGGTCAGCCACTTTTCGTTTCTTAGCTGATAACATAACTGTTCTACCATTCCAGATAGAATGCTGTTGATATGCAGCACATCGATTGTGTCTTCTGTAAAAGTAGTTTCGGTTGATATTGATTTTCGTTCAGAATATTGCACTACAGGATTATTGTCTATACCATTGGCTTTCTTCCAAAGTTCAATCCCGTTTTTACCTATCATTTCCTGCAAAACATCCACAGGCATTTTAGAAAGTGTTTCAATCTTTCTCACGCCCAATCTGGAAAGCAACTGAAAGGTAACATTACCAACCATAGGAATTTTTTTGATAGACAAGGGATTCAAAAAAGGCTGAATCTCTTTCATTTTCAATTCTAATTTTCCGGGTTTAGCTTCACCGGTTCCTATTTTTGAAACCGTTTTATTCGTAGATACTGCAAAGCTGATAGGTAATCCTGCTTGTCTCTTGACGGCTTCGGCAATTTCAGATGTCCATTGATAACATCCGAAAAACTGATCCATTCCGGAGAGGTCAAGATAAAATTCATCTACACTGGCTTTTTCCATTATGGGTACTTTTTCCTGAATAATTTCCGTTACCAAATGAGACATCTGGGAATAATATTCTATATCTCCCTTGATTATTATAGCTTCGGGACATAAACGCAACGCCATACGGATGGGCATTGCAGAACGAACACCGAATTTGCGAGCTTCATATGAGCAGGATGCTACCACACCGCGGTCTCCACCTCCTATGATTACAGGCTTTTTGTCCAGTACAGAGTCTCTCAACCGTTCGCAGGATACAAAAAATGTATCTAGATCCATATGTGCAATTGCTCTTTCCATTTGACAAAATTAGATACTAATTGTATCATTTTTTATATATTTGCAGATACAAATTGTATCAATGTCAATTTTTTCAGAAAACATCAGGTATTTAAGAGCTCAAAAAAAAATTTCACAGCAAGAGCTGGCTGAAAAAATTTTCTTGAGCAGAGTGCGCTATTCAAAATATGAAGATGGCCGTTCAGAGGCTCCTTACGAGGTTTTAATTAGAATTTCAGAATATTATAATATCAGCATTGATTTTCTGCTGACATTAGATATCAGAAAATTTCCTATCGATGGAATTGTGGAACTTCCTGATAAGAGAATCCTTCTGCCGATCAGGGTTGATAATGAAGGTAATGATCAGATTGAGATTATCCCGCAAAAGGCCTCTATGGGCTACCTGAACGGCTACGGAGATCCGGTATACATAGAAAGCCTTGAAACTATATCGTTGCCTTTCCTCAAAGGTGGTAAGTTCAGGGCGTTTCCTGCCGATGGCGATTCAATGCCTCCCTATAAGAATGGTACTTACATCGTAGGGAAATATGTAGAAAATCTTTCCGACCTGAAATCCGACAGAACCTACGTTTTCATCACCACCAATGATGGTATAAGTTATAAAAGGTTTCAGTTTCACGAAGCAGATGGGATCTGGGTTAAAGCTGATAATCAATTTTATGAGCCCTATAAAATTCCTTTATCAGAAATCAAGGAAATCTGGGAATTTGCCTGTAGTATCAATACCAAAGAATACGAACCCGATGAGGTAGCTGAGCATCATATGCAAAAATTTATCAAAGAGATAAAAACTGATATAAAGGAAATCAAAGAACAGATGGGTGATAGGAAATAGGTCAGTTTCGACTAGAAGTCTATGGGTTAAATTATAAACTTCAGAATTTAAAAACTTCCACGAAAGGAAGTAAAACACAAATGATGAAAAGCTCTCTAGAAAGAGAGTTCAGCAAATATCAAAATAAAAGTGGATTGCAGATGATGACCCAGCTAAGCTTATTTGATTCCGAAGAATTTTACGAGTTTCCAAAAGACCTTCTGGAATATAAAGAAAATTTCCTGAGCAGGGAAGAAGCCGATCTTCTGAAAAATAAGCTGCTTAGAGATGCGCCCTGGGAACAACGGACTCAAAAAATGTATGACAAAACAGTTCTGACTCCACGTCTCACGGCGTGGTACGGTGATGCAAAATCATATGAGCCTGCTGATAGTAATATATCCAAAACAAATCAATGGACTCCGGAGCTGTATGCGCTGAAGGAAAGAATAGAAAATGAATTCGGCTGTCAGTTTAATGGTGTTCTGTTGAACCTTTACCGCGACAACAATGATTCTGTGGCACAGGGATAAAGAAAGTAGATACGGCAAACGACCGGTCATTGCATCCATCAGTCTTGGCCAGACAAGAAACTTCGATTTCAGAAAAAAAGACCATCATCAAAGCAAATACAGCCTACCACTTCCCAATGGCTCACTACTGATTATGAAGGGTGATCTTCAGGAAAACTGGGAACACCGGATCGCCAAATCGGCCACGCCGATGAAAGAACGTATCAACCTGACGTTTCGAATGATTAAGGAATTATAAATAATTGTAACTATCTTACTTTTCCATCATTGTGATAAGTCTTATCACCATCTCATTTTTCCTTGGTTAGAGGAATAACATTTATAATGGTGTAACCTTCTAAAAATAGAATAAAGAAGTTTAAGATTAAATAATGTCGCAATATTATCATCTCCATGAAATTTTCACTACATAAACTCCTCCAATTGCAGAAAAACAGAAATGAGCGACTTTCCTTTTTCTGTTAGACGGTATTCTATATGTAATGGTTTTCTCTTAATTATATTTTTTTCCAAAAGATTTATTTCTTCCAATTCTTTTAGAGCAGTCGATAAAGATTGTTTGTTAGATCCTTTTATTTGTTTTAAAAGGAAACTAAAGCGTAATGGAGCCTGGACTGCAAAACGAAATATTTCAGGTTTTAATTTTCCGGATAATGCTTTTAAAAGAGCTTGGGCAGGACAAATGGCCGAATCCTGATTTTTGTTGTTAGTGGTCATGTTTTTTTGACTTATTTGTTGGTGTTCATTTTAAATATAAATTTACGATATATAATCATTAATTGTATCATACTTCATAATTAAAGTATTGAAAATTATAAATATGTACAGTTTGAGTGCTTATTTGTTGTGAAATTATTAATTGGTAAAGTTGCAATACAACATTTACGCTTGAATTAATTATTTAAGTTATATATGATTATATAAGCTTGTAAACCAGTTTGTTTTATTCATTTTATATTCATTAACAACAAATATAAAGATGTCGGAAAATTCTATTTAAAACTTATATAATATCCTCACTTTCCTTCAAAGATTTAATAACTAAAATTCTTCAGTTAGAAAAATATTAAACAATCTTAAATAAATATTAAAGCTTATGAAAAAGAAAATTATTACCATTTCATCTTTATTGATCGGATTTTTAGGTTTTTCTCAAACAGACATTTATTTTAAGTATGATGAAGCTGGTAACCAGCGTTATCGTGGTCCGGATGCTAACGGCAAGCAGGCACAGACAAACGGTTTACCTCCAGAAATGGATACGTTTATTCCTCAAAAAACTGTATCAGAGGATGAATTCTTTAGCCAGATTCGTCTGTATCCGGTTCCTGTAGATAAACTGCTTACAATAGAATGGACTGAATTGACGGACGAACTCATAACGAGCGTTTCGTTATACCAGCACAGTACAATAAACTGGAAATTTAAACAGCAGAATATTCCAGATCTTAGAAGGAAGATCGAAATCGACATGTCAGGTTATTACCCGGGTGTTTACATCCTGTATTTTGAGTTAAAGGACGGGCGGGTTTTGAGTAAAAGTATAATTAAAAATTAATGGGCATGATCAATTTTAATCGAAAATTCAATATTAAGTTACCTCTGGTTACATTAGCTGCTTTCCTGATGCTGTCCTTACAAATGCTTTCCGCACAGAACTTCCATGATACAAAAGGAAATATTGAAGTTAACGGAGCAGGACAGTTATCATTTACGTTACCGATCGCCTTGCCACCAGGAGTAAAATCGGTTGCGCCACAAATAAATCTGACTTATTCCAGTGGTGCTACAAACGGCATTGCCGGATACGGATGGAACCTTTCCGGCTTGACCGCAATCTCAAGATCCGTAAAAACAGTTGAAGTAGACGGGGAAGCGAAAGGCGTGAAGCTGGATTACTCGGATTATTACCGATTTAATGGACAAAGGCTTATTCTTAAATCTGGGGAATATGGCAAAAACGGTGCGGAATACGCTACCGAAAAATATTCCAATATCAAAATCAAATCAGTAGGCAACGAGTTGAACAACATTGGCCCAATCTATTGGGAAGTCACTTTTGAAGACGGCTCTAGGGCTTGGTACGGAAGCGACCCGCTTGCAAGAACTTATTTGGAGTATAATATTGTAAAATGGATGGATCCTCAGGGTAATTATATATCTTATTCTTATTCTCAAAATTACAATGTAGCATATATCTCTTCGATCGAATGGGGCGGCAATGAAATAATGAATCGCCCCCATTTCAATAGGATCGATTTTACTTATATTGGGAGAGGGCTGATAGAAGATTCTTATGTGGGGGGCTTGCGTTTTCTCCAGAAAAATCTTCTGTCGGAGATCCGTGTAAGTAGCAATGGTGACCAGTTCAAAAAATATGTGGTTAATTACTTTACAAATGGTACGAATTACCAGCTTGTCGATAAAATTACTGAATTCAATGCTGCAGATGATTCTGCTACACCTGTGACTTTTTCATATCCCGTTCCTAATCAGCCATTTCTGGAATTTTCTAACAATAATGTTGATAGTTTTGATAATGTAAAGCTGACTGGTGATTTCAATGGTGACTCTTATCTTGATTTTGTACTTAATAATGGTATTGTCAAGCTTGGAGGGCTGAACGATACTTTCACTGATATAAGCACAGGTAAGGTTTTTAATGGCGAAGCCAAAGTTGTCCACAGTCTTTTGGATGAGGAGGGGCAGGTTTATAACGGCAACGGAATTGTGCAGTATGAAGGTGGAAAAGTAGTGGCCTATATTTTAAGAAATAATAGCTTTGTTAAAATATTTGAAAAGTCCATATACGATCCTTCGACCTGTACTCCACAACCTGGTGGTACTGGATGTAGTACAACCTTAAGTCTATTTAATGAAGGCGATATCAATGGTGACGGTATTTCTGATGTCTTTGTAACTTTGAAACAGCGGATCTGCGAATTTGTTCAGATTCCGGGCTGTAATGATACCGGTTATGATACTTCTAATACTGCCAAGGATGATGGTGATGAGATTATTAGACCTCCATTATGTCAAAAGCTGGAATGTTACAGCTATGTCTTGGCTAATTATATCGTTGATCTTAAAAATCCGGGTAATCCTCTAGCCTTTTATTCTCTAGATAATGGTATCAATGAAAATAGCTATACAAGCCAGCAGTATTTTGACATGGATGGCGATGGAAAAGTCGATATTATCAATGTCTCTAATAGTAATTTTACAGTATTTGAATTTGTAAAGTCTTCTCCTGGTCAATACATCAAAAAGATTAAATTCTCCGGAAATCTTGCTGAGACAAAGGCTCCGGAGTATCCTGTCTTATTTGGAGATTTTAACGGTGACGGAAATCTGGACTTTACTGTACCGACGACGGACTCCAAAGAAAAGGATAACTGGCGATTTTATATCGGAACAGAAAAGGGATTTTCAAACTACTTAAAAACCGATTTCTTAAAGTACAGAAAACCGAACGACTATAATAACGCTTCATATCCCACTTTCAATATTTACCGTCATTTTTATTCTATTTCAGATATCAATAAAGATGGTAAATCAGATATCATACATATTCATTCTTTTAACAAGGCCGGTCAGGTCAATTCAAGTGGAATGATACTGAATAGATATTTTGGCTATAATATTTCCACCTATATTGCCAACGGTATACAAATAACCGGAGACCCTGATTTTTATGCAGGGGGTAATTTTGGAGGTACCAATTATGTTACCTTCAACGTAGGGGAATTTACGCTTTTTTCTCCGATTACCTCGCAGGTAAAAATCAACAACAACTATTATGATGCCCTGTTATTCTGGAAAGAACGGATGCATAAGTTACGGTCTCCGTCCTCTGCCGGCAGATCAGCCAGAGTAGAGTCTATTGTGCAGGGAGGCATAACAACCTATGCTGATTATCTGGAAGTAATACCGGACAATTCCACTAATGCAAATTTCTATCAAAAGCTTAAAAAAGAATACTATCCCTATTTTTCTTTAAACAGGGTGGATCAGTCTTACGCTGTTTCCCAACTTAGGCAAAATGGCAGAAAGCAGGATTTCCGATACCGTGGTATGACTGGTCATCTTAATGGAAGAGGAATGATTGGTTACCATCAGTCTGCGCGGTCATCTTGGTATGCGGACGGGTTTGAAAACACAAAAGTGTGGTCAGGAATGGAAATCGATCCTCTTCTTGATGGTATTCCTGTAAAAGAATGGAGTATCAGAACCAATAATGAAAACAATATTTTCCCTACCGATTTTACCGCAAGCAATACCCAGCTGCTAAATCTTAAATCAACCGTCTATGATACTTACAAACTACTGAACGGACAGGTTGTTACGACTTTGATAGCAGACAGCGACAAACCGAAAATAGTGACGGCCAATGTTGTGAAAAATACTACATCAATGGATTTTACCAGCAGTACACTGACGCAAAATGTAATAACTTATGGCGATTACTATCTTCCGCAGCAAAGTGTTACCACGGTTAATAGTAATTATGCTGTTACTACGTCTAATTTTGAGTATGTCCATAACCTGTCCGGTGTAGGAGCAGATTATTATGTAGGACGCCCGGTTGTAAAAACAGACATCATTCAGGCGTACGGCGACAGCCGATCTGCAAAGTCGGAATTTACCTATGAAAATAACCTTTTGAAGACTTTAACATCTTGGAATAGGGATAATACTGGTTATATCAGGGAGACTTACAGTTACGACGGTTTTGGAAATATTATTCAAAAAATCACAAATAATAGTGTGGACTCGCAGACCCGCACAGAATTGAATCAATATGAGTTGGAAGGGAGGTTCGTGGAAAAGAAAACTGATAATCTCGGACTTGAGACGCTGATTGAATATAATAAATGGGGGCAAATCAAAAAACAAACGGAGCCTTCTGGTAACACTTTAATTAATACATATGATGATTGGGGAAAACTACTAAGTGCAACAAACAACCTGGAAGGAACCACAACATACCAATACCTTAAAGACAGCAATTATAATATCGTAGTGACACAGAACGACCCGAATGGCAATATCTCCAAAAGATTCACAGACAGGCTGGGACAGGATTACAAGGTATCAACAAAAGCATTCAACCAGGGACAGTATACGTCTAAAGATGTTAATTATGACAGTGTTGGTAGAAAAATTGCTGAATCAGAACCCTATTTTGAGGGTCAAAGCAACTTACAATGGAATACTATCAGTTATGATGATGCTGTGCTTCCTGTGGTTAAAGTAACTGCGACGGCTTTCAATGGTAAGATGGTTGAAACGACTATCGCAGGATTAACCACAACGGCTACAGAACTGAATGGCTACGGAAGAATTACAACAAAAACTGCGGACGTATTAGGGAATATCATCTCAACAAATGATGCCGGAGGAACCATACAGTTCTCTTATAATGCTTCAGGTGAACAGATAAAAGCAAAATATGCTGAAAATATTGTCTCCACAAAATATGATGTGTGGGGCAGAAGATCAGAATTTGATGATCCTTCAAATGGCGTTTATAGTTACGAATACAATGGCTTTGGTCAGACCAAAAAAACAATTAGCCCTACAGGAACAAAAGAATACACTTATAACCTGTTGGGACAGCTGACGTCTACAACAGAACTTTCTTCTGACGGTATTTCCACTATAAAAAATATCAATTTTAATTATGACGCTCTGGGAAGATTGATACTAAAATCTGGTGTTTCGAATGGTAAGCCTTATAGTGTCAATTTTGAATTTGATACCTATGGAAGATTGAAATCCAGCACAGAAAACAGTAACGGCAGGACTTATGCACAGAAAGGATATTTTTACGATGGATTATCCAGGGTTAAGTCTTATACAAAAAGCCTGTCTTCTTCCGGCATAACAACTGAAGTAACGATTATGCACGAGTACAATAGCTGGAATGGAGAATTGTATCAGTTAAGGGATAAGAAAACCGGTTATTTACTGTGGGAATTACAGAGTACAAATGCAAAAGGACAGGATCTAAGTTCAAAATTAGGCGCAGCATCTATTGCAAATACTTACGATAGTAATGGATTCCTAAGTAATATAAATCATTCATCAGCCGTCAAGCCAGGTATCCTACAAATATCTTATCTGTTTGACGCCGTAAAAAATGAACTGAAGTCGAGAACAACAGGAGGGGATTTTAATATAAATGAATCATTTGACTACGACAGCAATAACCGATTGGTCAACTGGACTGATCCGGTATCAGGAATAAAACCACCTGTTAATAGAAATACCTACGACGTAAAAGGCCGTATAACTGAAAATGATGAGGTGGGTGTAGTCAAGTTTGAAAATACTTCAAAGATCTACCAGGCTACAGGAATCACACTTAATGCGACAGGTACTCAGAATTATAACAACGATCTGTTGCAGGTTATTACATACAATGAAAATAACGATCCAGTTCTGATAGATGGTGTGAAAGCCGATGCTGCTTTCGAGTATGGTCTTACATCGATGCGCCAGAAGGTGTCGTACGGAAGTAATTTTACTTCGCCTAAAAAAGCGAAATTCACCAGATTATATAATGAGGACGGAAGCTTTGAAGTTACCATAGATAGTGAGACCAAAGGTGAGAAGCATATACTGTATATAGGTGGGACACCGTATGAGAGCAATATTATTTATTTGAAAAATTTTAAGGAAACGGCCGGCGCGTACAAATTCCTGCACAAAGATTACTTGGGAAGCGTTCTTGCCATCAGCGATGAGGCAGGCAAAAAACTAGAACAGAGACATTTTGATGCATGGGGCAACTTTACCCATCTGCAGCTTAATGCTTCAAATATAGTTATCGGGAAAACAGCTATCGAACAAACCGTGGCAAAATATGGTTTGATTACTGATCGCGGATTTACCTCCCACGAACATTATCTTGAACTGGGCATTATTCATATGAATGGTAGATTATACGATCCACTATTAAGACGTTTCCTTAATGCCGATGAACATATACAGGATTCTGAAAATACCCAGAATTATAATAAATACGGTTATGTGCTGAATAATCCGCTGATGTTCAACGATCCGAGCGGGGAATTTCTTCAGTTCCTGGCCATTCCGATTGTGAAAGCTTTGGTCTTTGCAGTAGTGTCCTACACAGCAACCGTTTTAATTACAGGTGCAAAGTTCAATATACTGAACTTATATTCCACTATTGTGATGAGCCTAATAAGTGCAGGGATTACCAATGTGGTCGGAGATGTATTTAGTACGGCTACCGCAAGTGTGGGCAATGAGGCTTTAAAAAGCCTTGTCCACGCCGGCGTACAGGGAACACTCAGTTTTATGCAGGGCGGAAACTTCATTTCTGCAGCAGCGAGCGCATTTTTAGCAAGTTTTGGCTCATACGGCTATGGCAAATTTATTGGAAATGCAGCAAACACTGGCGGTGGTCAGGTAGCATTCGGAATGATTTCTGGAGGTGTAGGTTCAGCGTTAACAGGTGGAAATTTTTGGGATGGTGTAAAGATCGGGGGAATAGTGTCACTTTTCAATCATTATTCGCATCGAATTAATGATCCTGTTTCGAAAGACAAACCAAAGGAGGATTCATCAATCATGAAAATCATGAAGGAGAATAGTCCGGTTGGAATATTTGGGACAGATCCTGAATCTATTGTGATTAATAAAGTTGGAATAAATTATGTTGCAGGTATAAATGAAATTCATGATGGTTTTTATTTTTTAGATGAGACAGGCGTTGGCAAGGCAAGTTTTAGAACAACCAGAACTCTTTATATGAGTATCACAATTAGACATGCTGCCCTCCCGACAAATGCTCAGAAAATATTTGCTGAAGCTATTGATGCAGGGTTAGATGCATTGGGGGCAGCGGTAAGATTGAGAGAAGGTAGAATTAACACATTTGAAATGGATTTGTTGTTAAAAAATACAATTGATTTATTTTTGAGAAGTGAAAAGGGTACATCAAGCTTCCAAGCTCCCTTTAATAATGCTAAAAGATTTATTTATTCGAATTGGAGAGGTTCGTGGTTTTAGAAAAAAAAATATGGAAATTTTTGATATCATCGGTTCCTTAATGGGGACAAAAGAAAACTTAAGAAATGATACTGAATATACATTTTTTAATAAAAAAGTTTTATATGCTTCCTTTGGAAAGGCAGATCATATTTCTTTAGGTATCGACTTAGCTATAGATTTTTCGCATAAAGAAATGATCATTACGAGTCTAATTGCAAAATTAGGCTTCCCGGTAGAAAGTATTGAAAATAGTTGGTATTTAGAGAAGTCAGAGAACAGTGATTTCTCAGAATCAAAAATCGAAAAAAAATCTTTTAAAACTATTGATATTAAAGACATAAATGAAGTTATTAAGTTGGATCTCTTAAGGTGGAATTATAATAATTATATAATAACACTTTCTGATTATCCCCTAGTAAGAGGTCTAGCTGGAAATAATCTTTATATCAATATAAAATAAATCCTGCAATTGTTTAATTCTTAATCAAATTTAAATAATCAATGTACCAAACTTAGTGATAGCAATGATTTGAAATATCAACTTATTGAAAATAAATTAAAATAATATTTAATAAAATTAAAGACGAGAGTAGGAATTTCCTGCTCTCGTTTATTTTTGTAGAAAAAACATAACCTAAATGATTGAGCACCATAGCTGGTGTTTCACAGTTAATGACAGAAAAAATAGCAATCTATAAGTCCTTTCTATAAAGGCTTTGCAGGGGTGCTAAAATTACAGGCCTGCTTTATAAAAAGGTGGGCAGCAATTTTAAAAAAGATGCACTTCTTTTTTTCAAAACAATTGATAAAAGAAGTGCCAATAAAAATGTGATTTTTTCATACTATTATTTATTATGGTTTTCATCAGATTTGAATCTTAATAATGTACCATTTTTAAAATTCCCAAAACCTAAATATTAATTATACACATATCCAATAAGCATACTATCTTTTACAACACCTTACAAACACTTCTATATTCCTGAAAAGCGTTCCCAAACGCTTCCGCCGCTTCAAAATGACTGATTTGATATTCTTCATTTAAGCCTCTGGAATTAGAGAATCTAAGTCTTCCGTATAGAACGACGGGTATTTGATAATTACTTTTAAATCTTTTATCAGGCGCTCCGTTTTTATTCACTTTTGCCCAGGTTTTCCGGATGATCTTTGAATCTCGTGGAACAGTGCTGGTCTCTGTAAAGCTGACGGATGAAAGGTCAAGCTAAGCTCGTCGATTCCTACAATGGCAAAGTTTTGATTATTATTTATACATCAGGACGAAAGTGGGGTAGAAATACAAATCAGCTCCGTTTACATTTTGCAAATATAGAGCCTCATAGTTTGATCTGATGATGGGAAGTAATCTGAAACCGAACTTGACATCTCTTCTGTTGACTAGCGTACTAGCGCTTGAACGCGTAGCCCCTCGGTCTTGGTAATGTGCACCCGTAATATTCCATATCCGGTGGGATGAACTTAAATTTTTAAAAGCATTATAAAGTCGGTCAAATTTCTTTTTCGTGGGATTATCAAACTGGATATCGCGCAGACCAAAATCATTACAAAGTTCAAGAACTTTAATTAAAAAAAGGAATATATCATTAAATATAAAGATAAAATTGGATTTGTTAATTATCAATGATTTGTGAAAAATTTAAATTTGTCCATATAACTAATTATTAATAACTTAAGACTTTTATTAATAAAACTAAATATGGCTAGAAAATCTCATTTGAAAATAAAAAATGAAAGACAAATAGAGTCGTCTTCTCCCTTTAAATATAATTACGGATTTGGAGAGCTCGAAGGCGAGGAGAGAGTACCAATTTTTAATAATATTTTTTTAGCTAATCAGATTAGACCATCTGTACGGTTATATCAACGCGATCTCAATTTTAAATATGAAAACAGAGATGCAGAAATTGAAATCCCTTTATCGATAGATTATGTAAGGATTAATTTTATTGACCAGTTTAATATTAAAGAATATAACCAAAAATATTATAATGATCTTGGTTTAGAAAGTGTAGAGTTTACCAATTTTGGAACAACAGGTCTTTTTGCTGTAATAGATGATGAAAAATTTGATTCTTTTCTAGAAGATTTGCGCAATTTTGTTACTAAGAATGGGAGATTTAGTATTGTAAATAATAGGCCACGATTTGTAGGTTATATGAAAAGCTTTTCTTTACTAACCTATAATGAAATTATCTCATATAATTTAGAACAGGAAAATGACATTCTATTTATTAATCTAATTGATTTACCTGCAGATGAACAAAAAAAGAAAATACTTTTAGAGTCTTTATTTGAATATCTGTTTAAACAGGAAATTAATTTCATTTATGATGAAGAGAGAGATCGAATCGAAATCCAAAATGCTACAAACGATCAAGTATTAAAGATTGTACAAAACTTTGATGTTATTATCAGTATTACAAGTTCATTTAATAGAACAGTTGGTCCATCTGAATATAATACAGTTCAAATAAATCAAGCATTTAATATTGTAAATGCGGATGATGACTTACCAATAGTAGCAATTCTAGATACCGGAATTAGTAAACAAACACCACTTAAAGATATTCTTATTCAAGATAATACATTCACATTAGGAGGAGATCCTTTTGAGGATAAGTGCGGGTGGGGAGGTAATGGACACGGAACTGCTGTTGCAGCTTTGGCAGCATTAGGTAGGATAAATCATATTAATGAATTTAGTCAAGATGTTTTAGCCGATGCTAAATTACTTTCTGTGAAAATACTTAAAAATGATTCAGGTTCAGTTTCAGAATCTAAATTGATTGAAATTCTTTATGCTGTTAAAGCAAAATATCCAACAATAAAACTTTTTGTACTTACAACTTGTTATGAAGAATGTAAAAAAACAAATGAAAAATTTTCGGAATATACCCTAGCATTAGATAAATTCTCCCACGAAACAGATAGTCTTATTTTTATTTGTACAGCAAATAATTATCAACATATTGGAATCACATCAGACTACGATTTTTCATCTTTTGGAAATGAAAATTCAAATTTATGTACACCTGCAGACAGTATGAATAATGTAGTAGTTGGTGCGGCTTCGGATAATTTTTTTAATACTTGTCCAACAGCAATTTCTCCTACCAAAGAATTTCCAGCAATCTATTCCCGAACTGGCTATTTAGACCAAAAAAAGATTCTTTCACCAAAAAAAATAAATAAAAGTCTTTTTAGACCTGATATTATTGATGCTGGCGGAGATTTGGGCTATAATAGATTGAACGAAATAGATGCAATCGATGAACCTGCATTAAGACTTCTTTCGGCTTTACCTTCCGTGGGCTCATATTATGGTGTAGGGACTAGTTTTTCGACACCTTTAGTAGCAAATGTTGCAGCAAAAATTCAAAAAGAATATCCTGAAATTAAGTCACAAACAATTAAAGCATTATTAATAAATAATGCTTCGTTAGAGTATATAAAATTCCCTGACGATCATAAGCATTTATTAAATATTTCCGCTGGAAATGGACTTGTTAATGATGATAGATCAGTTTTTTCGGATGAAAATGCAGTTAGCTTTATCTTGGAAGATAAAATAAAGGAAGATGAGATGAAAATTTACCCCGTAAATATTCCATCATATATTGTTGAGGAAACTATGGGAAAAAAAAATGGAGTATTAAGAATTACTGCCACTCTATGTTTTAGTTTTTCACCAATAAAAAATAATCAACTTTCTTATTGCCCTATTCATATCGCCTATTCTTTCTTTAAAAAACATTCCGCGGATCAAATTTTAATGAAAAATGATGATTTAAAATCATTTTTTAAATCTTCTTTGGGATGGTCTCAAAATGGCCGTTATATTTCTAAACCAATACCATACTCGAATTCTCAAAAAATCTCATTTGTTGTGAATTGCGATGAATTATTAAATGAAGATTATACAGTCAAATTAGCTATTCATTGTAAAGTCTCAAAACAAATTGTTGGAGGACTTCCGAATGATTATCCATCTGAATTTCCATTTTCAATTGTTTTTAAGATTGAGGAAACAATTAAAGAAAACACGGGACAACTTTATGATGAATTAGTTGCAATAAATGAAGTAGAAGTATTAAATGAAGTAGAATTGGGAGAACTTGATATAGAATAAATTATTATCTAAATAAAGAATTTTTTTCTGATTCTATTAATCCATTCCATATATCAGTAGATATTTTTCCGGAAATACTATTTTCAACATCTTCTTTCGCAAATAAGCTTCTTTTAATAGCATTTATAAGAGATTTCTGGATACTATAGTACGATAAGCCAACACTATTCTTTATAATTTTGTTGGCTTTTAATTTATTATCAAAAGTAAATTTACCATTTTGTAAAGTAAGATCAATTAATTTCTTAACATCTTTTTCAGTAGGTAAAGAAAACTCAATGATATTATCAAAACGTCTTAATAATGCATCATCAATCATATCTTTTTGGTTGGTTGCCGCAATAACAATTGTACTTTGTGGCAGATAATCGAAAAGTTGTAGAATTGTATTAACTACTCTTTTCATTTCTCCGTGATCTTGCCCGTAATCTCTAACTTTTCCTAAACTATCAAATTCATCTAGGAAAATAATACAATCTTCTACAGATGCTTTTTTAAATAATTTAGAAAGATTTTTGCTTGTTTCGCCTAGCTTAGATGAAACAATGGCACCTAGATTAATAACTACAATTAATTTATTTAATTCTCCAGCAATAACGTAAGAAGCAAGTGTTTTTCCGCACCCTGATGGTCCAAAAAGAAGAAGTTTATTAGAAACGGGAAGATCAAATCTTTGTAATAAATCAATTTTTTGATGTTCTTCAATAAAATACTCTAATTCTTTAGAAACGGTTTCCTCACTAATTATGTTTTCAAGATTATAATCAGATGTAACTTTTTCTAAAATCAGATCTGAAATTTCTCGATCATCAATTTTCTGAAAATAAGAATCTGTTCCAACTTTTGTAAGCGCATTACTCTTTTGTAATCTAATAGAATCCTTTAAGATTGATTGTAATTGAATTGCAAAATTAAGTTTTTTACTTTTTTTTGAATGTTCAATCAATTCGCTAAGTACAGACAAAAGACCTTCTTGGTCGTTTTGCAGACCAAACTTTGCTATGTCTTTTATGTACTCTTGCTGACTCATTTATTGATTTTACTGCAAATATAGTGCTTTTAATAATCATTGTATTACAATGACTACATTTACTTATTTAAAGATAATGTTTTTTTTTAATCTTTACCTGTCTTTATATCAATTGTTTACAATGTTTTAATCAAAGGGGCTGTGTGACTAATTGGATAAAAAGGTTTTAGTTCTATTAATTAATCATTACGGTTTTCCTTTTTTTCTTCTAAAAGCAGTTTGTATATTTATAGACTATAAAAATTAAAGCCTTTGGAAACTGATAGTAAAGTTTTACATCTTAAAGCATTAGAGAAAGAATATTCATCGGAAAATGTTTCTTTATTAATTGGAGCTGGTTTTTCTAAAAATGCGCTCCCTGATTTCCCTAATTGGAATCAATTATTAAGTGATATGATAATTGAATTATACAGTGGGAGATTTATCGATAATTCATTTAGAATTATTAAAAAGGGACCGAATAAAGCAGTTTTAAATAAGGGGTTTAAAAAACAAATAATTCAAGAAATTATTGATGAAGTTGGATATTTAGAAATTGTATCTTTATTTCTTAACAAGAAAGGTATTCGTGAAGCTGTAGAAGTATATATTGAAGAAAGGACTCCATATGCGGATATTGATAGTGGACAATTTATAATCCCCCATAAAAAAACTTCGGTTAAAATTAATAATGACGATTTATCTCTTCACGAAAAAGTTCTTGAGGGCAAATGGGAACAAATCTATACTACGAATTATGATAATCTACTAGAATATGTAGCTAAAATTAAGTCTAAAGAATGGCAGGAAATTACAAATGGTTATGATTTATCATTTTCTGACACAAAAAAGAACATTATAAAAATACACGGTAGTTTAAGAAATAATGAAGATAAATTAAACAATAAAAAGTTTGAATTTGACGGATGTTATGATCATTGTTATATAATCACTAAAGAAGATTATGATAATTACTCAACTCAGCACGAAGCTTTTGCTCAATTGATGAGAATATCTCTTTTGAAAGGAGTTTTTTGTTTAGTAGGTTTCTCTGGGAATGATCCTAATTTTCTTTCTTGGATAAAATGGGTTAAAGATATTTTAATTAAAAGTCAAAAATTAAACCCCGAATCGAAAACGAAAATATATGTAATAACTATTGATGATAAAGAAATTGGTAAAGAATTACAACTTTACTATGCCAATCATCATATTAGTGTAATTCCTTTAAAAAATGAAGCTATAAAAAATGAATTAAAGATAACTAGTGACAATCCAAAAGATTTAATTAATGCCTTCTTAGATTATCTTTATGAATCAAATAAAAAGGAAAATGATTTGTATTCAAATTATTGGAAAGAAATAGTCTCTAACCAATCATTTGAAAATAATTCAGGTTTATTAAACTTAAGTTTGGAATTGGGCTTTAAAAAGGAAGCTTTTTACCAAAGGAACTATTTAGATAAGATTTCTTTTCCGGATAAAATTCTTACTATTTCTCAAATTGAATTAGCTATTCTGGCTATTTCAGATACTTGTTTGACTATAGAATATTTTAGATTAGAAGACATAATTTCACAGAATATAAATAGTATTTCTGCAGAGTATAAACAATTATATTATAAAATAAAAAATAGGAGCATCACTCTCACTAACTCAAGTTCTTCATTTCTTGAAGTAATTGATGAAAATGCTTCGTATTATGAAGATTCTTTAAAGTGTGCTTTTAATCTCGATTTTGATAATTTAAAAACAAAGTTAGAAAATTGGCACCCGATGGGTGTTTATGCGATAAATAAAGCTTCATTGATGTCTTTGTTTGACTTATCGCAGGCAAAAGATTTACTTTTAGATTATGTAAATAATGAAAATGATGTTGATAGAAATAAATATTTAGCAATTCAAACACTCAATTTTTTTAGGGATTGGAATGAAAAAAACTATTCAACTGCAAATTACAAAAATCAAAACCTTGATAGTTTCTACGAGTTAAGAGATGAGTTGCTTAATGATATATTAGAAAGTAAAAAGAAAATAAAACCTTATGGTTCTGATTCCGAAATCTCCTATAGAAATAAAACTTATGAATCAATCAGATTGCTTAATTTCTTTATTGATACTGGTCCACAGATAACATCAAAAATGTATGTAAATATTGATTCCTCAAAATGGTATCAGGTATTCAAAGAACTTTACATTTACTTCCCATATCCTTGTTTTTATTTCAGTCTACAATTCGATTCTGAAGATACAATTCAACGAATAAGTCAAGATATTGCATATTCGGATGATTTGAAGATTGAAACAGAATTTTTTTTATTAAAATCTTTAGATAATATCATCCAGAAGAAGGTTCCTGCGAAATTAATTAGATCAACATTCTTAATGTGTAGTCATTTGATGTGCGCAGTTAATACTAAAAAATGGGAAACAAAATTTATTAAGATTTGGGACGAATATCTTTTACCACAATTTGATAGTAATGATAGAAGGAGTAATATTTTTATTTTTATAAAAGCGGGGCTCCCTCAGTTGAAATCTACAAAAAATAAAATAAAAATTATTGTAGATTGCATTTCACATAGGCATAAAAGCTGTGACAATTCTATTAATTTATTATATCATTTAAAAACTTCAAAAATAAAATTAGATAACGATTCTGCGAATGTTATCAGTGATTTTATTAAAAGTATTTCAGAACCGTCGGAGATTTCTATTGCAGGTAATTTATATAGCATTTTAACTATGGATAATATAGATTTGGTTTCCGAAAAAATAAATCAATTCTTAAAATCTAAAATCGAGATCCCTGATTTTACAATTTATGCTTGTGCCTATTTTCTCAATAAAGCAAAAAAAGAAAAAGATTTGTTAAAAAAATATGTATTGGAAGGTAATAGTCTTTGGGATAATGGTATTAATGATGATTCTGCAGCTCATCCCGATTTTCTAGAATTATCCCGATTTGAATCTAATGTTCAGTGGAATAATTCAGAAGTAAAAGATATTTATTTGAAATTGAATACGAGTTTAAATCAATTACTAAAGAGTAAATTTTATGATAGGAAAGATGATTTTTTTAAAAGTATGCATAGTTCTTTATTAGATGAAATGTTAAATTTTGTATTGAAGAATGATAAGATTTTGTCAAAAGAATTGGGTTATGAAGATTTGGTTCATTTATTACAAAAAGAATTAAAAGATATTAGAGGATTTGATATTTTAAATGATGGTCTAATATCTGACGATTCGAATCAAGTATTTACATCATTAAATTTATTAGACAGACAAATAAAAGAGAAAGGAGTAGAAGATTTCAGTTATCAATTAGGTTTATTGATTTCTCGATTTTTGAACAAGCGAAAAGAAGGTTTAAAATATTGTTTTGATTACATAAATTACTTTGTTAAAACTTATTATTTAAAAAGAACAATTCCAAAGGAGCTTGAAGAATCTATAATTTTAGGATTAAATCAATACAATAAAGAGATACTGATTTCATTAGATTTAGATGTTCCTAAAATGAGTAAACATCTGATAAGCTTATCAGAATTATTTTTTAAAAAGGGAAGAGAATCTACAGGAATAAAGTATTGGTTGGATTTTAAGAAAGAACGTCGATTTAATTAAAAAGTAATAATTGTAAAATTATTACTTTTTGTAAATAGATAAAAATCATACAAAAGTTTTGTAGGATTAAGTTGGATTTTTTATTAATTAAACTTCCTAAAAATAATATTAAATTGCAGTAAAAAAATTAGCTTAGGTGATAGATGATAAAATAGGATATAATAGTGCTTACATAAATCTCAACTTGATTGATGAGTTAGATTATTGCCTTGGAGGATATGGAAAGCCAAATGTTGAATTCCTGTTTTCTCTTAATACATTTGTTGAGACTTTCATTGCGTCTTCTGAGTTTTATACTTCCTTAGATGAACTTAATCATTTAAATTTAACTACACCAATACTATTTCCGAATGGAAGACCTATTTTAAATTTAGTTGCACGTTATGGAGGATTAAAGTTTGTCGATGGAGTAGTTGATAAACAAGGACTCGAAATCTATAGAGGAAATATTTTAATTAGAAGTAAAAGAGAAGCGCAACAAGATTTTGTTTTGGAATATGGGCAAAAGATTCAAGAGAAATATTTTATTAAAAGTAATATTAGTAATGAATTGAAAACTATTCCTTTAGTCAAATCAAAATTCGAAGATGATAATTTTATTGTCTCTGAAACTCAAAATTCATTGAACGAGCTTGTTTCAAATCTAATTAAGGTTTCAAAGTCTTCCAGCATTCAGACATCTTTACCTATAGCACTTTATGGGAGACAGATAGGTAGCTTAAATAAAACTCCTTATTCAATACAATCTTTAGATATTGTTGCGAAGATTCACAATACAAAAATTGAAGATTTAAAGAATAATTTAAATTATCAATATTTGCCTATCCCTCCTTTTACTAATATTTTACTTAGCAGTGTAACCTCTATTAGTGAAATTCCATATAAACTTGGCCAACTAAGATTAGATTTTCAAGAATTAAGAGATCAATTTGTGCAATTAGAGATTGATATTTATGAATCTGCTACTATGAAACAACAAATGGAGGCTTACGAAAAATTCATAGAGTTTTGGAAAATATTTAATAAAAAGTATGTAGACCCTAAACACCGAATTTTTTATGGTGATTTTGATTTTACTAAAAACGCTGATATAGACAAAGGTGTGGATTCTTTTGTAGATGGAAGCTCTATAACAGATTCTCTAAAAGATGTAAATGCAGGTAAGATAATTGGAAATGTAATAGCCAAGTCTTATTCTTGGTACAATGATAGAAAAGTCATTAATAGATTTAAGGGTATTACCAATATTTGGGAGTTATTTGAAAATAGTAATTCAATTAATCAACAATTAAAGCATTTTGAGCGTTTATTCAATGTTACTTTCAGTAATGAAAGTATTAATAAAGTAAATGATTTCGTGAGTAAAAAACTAAAAAATATAACCAAAGAAATTTCTAATTAAAGATGTCTTTTTTTAATAAGCGTAAATCTAGTGGAGTATTTATTCCTAGCGGGAAAGGATATGTAGAGTATACAGATGATATTGGTATTGGATCAATAGTGTCGGTTGCCAATTCCTTAGGATATCATATTGATCAATTGCACTCTGAATATTTTTCTACCTATGTTAAACCCAAAATTTATTCGATTGAACTTGAAGTTTTTACTCGTAAAATAGCTTTTGTAATAACCGATGCTAATGTTACTTACATTACAGAAAAAGATATAAATAAATATTTGAAAAATTTTTCAGCTACAAAAGTATTTAATACTCTTAAAACTGAAGATATTTTGACAAGTGCGGTAGAAAATGGCAGTTTTTCAGTAGAGTTTTTGTCGAAAGTATTGAATTTGAAAGATATATCAAGAAATGGGATGTTTTATGCAGAAAAAATTAAAACATATTTATATTTCACAAATGGTATTTTAACAAATTTTCAAATGGATGATGGTTATATGCCTTATTCCAGACATTTACAAGAGGTTAACCAAACCGTTTTTAAATGGATTTCAGAGCTAGCATATAAATATTGGCCGAAGGATGATTTTAAGGCTAAAAGAGAAATTAATATACAATGTGACGCCTGGAGTAGAATTCCGGAGGCTTTTGGAAACCAATTTATAAATCTACATCGTACAGAAAATGGAGGTGCAAACTTACATATGATATTGGTGTGCCATTACGGCTATCCTATAAATTTAAGCCAGTTCGATGAAATTAATCATGGTAGATATAAGGTAGAAGATACAGATTCTGATAAAGGCATTAATGTAATAACTATGGGGAATTTTAGATATTATTTTGATGGATCTGATGAGGGAATTCTACTTTACTTTGATAGATTATCGTAAATTATATATTGTAATCTGTTAGAGTGTTAAAAATTATGAAATTAAAATCCTTATTTATTTTAAGTTAAATTGTATACACCAATTCATTATTAAAAAAGAATTGTAGAGCATAATATTGAAATTATTTTATTAAAGGATAAATCGTTAAAACTAAAGAAATTATAAAAAATATTATTGCTAGATATTTTGATTGTTTAGCCAGCTTCAAAGATTCTTCATTGTCTTTTCCTGCTCTGGTTATAACCTCTTCACGGATTCTGATTAATTCCCCAATTTTATGTAATTTTTCTATAAAAACAGAATTGTTTTTTTGATTTGATAATTCCATAACATCAATCAATATATTTCTCTCCTCAGTTGGGACACTTTTAAATGGATCTTTTAATTCAGTGTCTTTAATTAAGGATTTAATTTCTAATTTTATGGAATCAAGTCTTTCTATACAATTTACTTTGTTTTTATAATCAGACTTTATGATAGTATGTTTGATTTTATTGCTCAAATTATTTAGGTCGTATGGAATTTTTATTCCTGACAAATAAAAGTATTCATCGCCACTAACGAAATCTATAAAATCACTTAGATCTCTTATTGACTCATTTCTAAATGCAATGGATAGGCTATTAATTAACTCTTTAAATTTTGTTTCCCTGAATTCTCTGGTTTTCTTTTGAAATTTAAACATCCAAATTGAAAAAGGAATTACAACAATTAATATGATTAAAAATGTTAGGTAAAATTCAGTTTTTGTATCCATATTATAAATAATTTACAACTCCTAAAATAGATAAATATCTCAATATAAATTATATAATCCTCAACAGCCGTAATCCCAACTCAGTTAGGATTATTAATACAATATACTGCTAAATACCAACCATTTCAAAGAATTTGGACAACCTAATATTTTTAGCCTCACAAATTCTCATTATGGTAATTAAACTAATTTGGTAACTTTCGTCTTCTTTAATTCTTCTTACGGTCTTCTCGTCGATATTATTTTCGGTTGCAAATTGACTATTGTTGTTCAATGGAATAACCCATTTATCCCTTATAAATTCAACAATTTTTCTATTTGCAATTTTCATGTTAACAAATAAAAGTGATAAATAGTAAAATAATTCGGACTGAAATCCGAATTATCAATATTTTTATTATATTTGTAGAATAAGTTACGTTATGCGTAATTTTGCGATACTTCAAAGAATTATAGAAGCTATTGCTTAGAATCTTGTACTAGAAAACTGGTAATTTTATTGAGACAAGAGGATAAGTATTGTAGCTCACGACCTAGGCGTGAGCTCTCTTATCTGTCTCAGGGTATACCAGTACCTCTAGTTCGGATATGTAGAGTTTCATGCCGTTTTTGTTTCCCCATGCTGTCCGCTTTCTCCGCTAACTAAGCCGCTTCCCAAAATATACTAAAGTTTAGTATCACACACGACACGATACAATGGGGTGTACAACCCATTGCGGCTTAACAGCTTTCACGGGACACAATTTTTCATTTCATATTAATTTTTTTAAGATATGCTGGGGCAGGAGGTTTTGCTATGTCCTTACTGAAGCTTCCGCCCACGCATATCGGTAAAACACGCAACCAACGAACAACTAGTAAGAATACAATATAGATAAGAAGAAAGAGAAAGTGTAACGTAACCAGAGAACTAATACAGAAAAAAGCCCTCCCGACACCATTAGTATATTGGAGTGTACGTAGTGAAGAAGAGAGCCCGGGTTTAACGAATTAAACATTGATCAAAAGTATGAAAAAAAACTTTTGCAGCCTAAGTCATATCCAATTGGCTTTTGGCTTCACCTTGCTCGCCTCCGGCGTAGCAATAGGGCAGATGCGTGTGATTACAGGCACTGTCACAGAAAACGCAAAACCGGTTTCAGGGGTTTCAGTATTCCAGAAAGGCAGCGATGCCGTTGCGTTTACCAATGCATCAGGAATTTATCAGGTGCAGGTCACAGGAGATAATCCTGTTCTGGTCTACCGCCACCCGGATTTCCCGGAACGCCAGGTCACACTGGGAAATAAAATAGTCGTCAATATCTCATACGGGAACAGGGAGAATGCAATAGAGGAGGTGGTGCTCAATTCGGGCTACTACCAGGTGAAGGAGAAGGAAAGTACCGGAAATATAGCCAAAGTAACGGCTAAGGAAATAGAAAACCAGCCGGTTGCAAATGTCCTGTCTGCAGTGCAGGGAAGGGTACCGGGTGTAAGCATTACACAGAATACGGGTATTCCCGGAGGTGGCTTTGATATCCAGATCAGGGGTCGAAACAGTTTGAGAACTTACCAGACATCGGTCAGCGACGGGAATCTCCCGCTGTATGTGATAGACGGGGTGCCGCTGCCTTCACTCGGGGAATACAGCACGGCTTTGGCAAATGCAGTCCTGCCGTTTAACAACAGCAACCCGCTCAACGGCATCAATCCGGACGACATCCTGTCTTTGGAAATACTTAAGGATGCAGATGCCACGGCGATATATGGGTCAAAAGGCGCCAATGGAGTAGTGCTCGTTACCACAAAGAAAGGAAGCAGCGGAAAGACTCAGGTTAAGGTCAGTTCGTCTTACGGGTTAGGGTGGTCACCCAACCTTCCCCGCACGATGACGACGGATGAATACCTGAAGATGAGGGCGGTGGCATTCGCCAATGATGGGATCAGCACTTACCCCGCCAATCAGTATGATGTCAATGGAACCTGGGACCGGAACAAATACACCGACTGGCAGAAATACTTCATCGGCAGCAAGGCAGAGCAGTCGGACACTCAGCTGAGTGTTTCGGGAGGTAATGCCAATACAAGATACCTGCTGTCGGGCTCGCATTGGGAAGAAACCACCATATTTCCTGGGGATTACCGCTACAGGCGGAATACCTTTACGAGCAATATGGAACATCAGAGTACCGACAGGAAGCTGAAGTTGTCTTTCACGGGGTATTATACCATGGAGGACAACAGGCTCCCACCTACCGATTTTAGGTCTGTATTTGGGACAATCGCGCCCAACGCACCGGATCTTTACACGGCATCGGGCGGTTTGAACTGGCAGAACGGGACCTTCATCAACCCGCTGGCGGCAGCTAGCCAGACCCTGACAACACAGGGCAAAAATTTGAACGCCAGCCTGAATGTCAGCTACAGGCTGGGTCCTGGCTTCAGTTTCAATGTGAATGGTGGCTACGGGAATTACGACCGGAAGGAACAGCGCATCTATCCAAAAACATTTTATAACCCTTTTGCCAATATAGGCAGTGAGCGTTCATCCCTTAGAAAAGCCAGCCTGGTCAACAGGAACTGGATTGTCGAGCCGCAGCTTAACTATGATAAGGCCTGGGGCAGGCATCAGGTACAGGCACTGGTGGGAAGTACTTTTCAGGATCAGGTGTCGGATAACCTAATGATGGTGGGTACTAAGTTCCCTTCGGATGAGTTGATCTATAATCTGGCATCAGCGGCAACGGTAAGTGTAGGCAGTAGTTACAAATTTCAGTACCGCTACCAGGCGTTTTACGGGAGGCTGCATTACGGCTTGGCGGATAAGTATTTTATCAACCTGACGGCAAGGCGCGACGTGTCAAGCCGTTTTGGAGATGCGAACAGGTTCGGGAATTTCGGCGCAGCCGGATTCGCCTGGGTATTTTCAAAGGAGGATTTCCTGAAAGACCTGAAATGGCTGAGCCATGGGAAATTAAGGGGAAGCTATGGCATCACGGGAAGCGACCAGATTGGGGACTACCAGTTTTATGATACCTACACGGCCTCGGGTGGTGCTTATGACAATTATTCTGGCTTGATTCCCGCAAGGTTGTACAACAAAAATTTCAGCTGGGAAAAAACCAAGAAGCTGGAACTCGCTTCGGAGTGGTCTTTATTCCGGGATAGGCTTTCTTTCAGCACTGCATGGTACCGCAATGTGAGCAGCAGCCAGTTGGTGGGCATACCGCTTCCGGCCACAACAGGTTTTTCATCGTATCAGGCAAATCTGGATGCCACAGTCCTGAACAGGGGATGGGAAGTGGCTGCACAGTTCAGTATTTTCAGGGACGGCGATTTTAAGTGGAGCACCAGTCTCAACCTCACACTGCCGAGAACAAAGCTGCTGGAATTCCCAAATCTGGAAACTTCCACTTATGCCAATTACTTCGTGGTGGGGCAGTCTACAAGCCTCTTGAAGCTGTACCATTACACGGGGATCAATCCGGTAACTGGACTTTATACGGTGCAGGATGTCAACCAGGATGGGATCATAAATGCGTTGGACAAAACCACAGTAAAGGAATTGAAGCAGTACTGGTTTGGAGGGGTTCAGCAGAACCTCCGCTACAAAAACTGGTCGCTGGATGTTCTTTTCCAGTTCGTGAAGCAGAGCCAGAAAAATATGTATGCGGTTGACGGCTATGTCGGGGCAGTAGGGACTAAGTCTGCAGTATACTTGGATTACTGGACGCCTGACAATCCGGATGCGCAGTTTCAGAGTCCTACCTCAGGGGCAAATGCAAAGGCGGTGGCAGCCAATACTTTTTTTACCCAGAGTGATGCCACAGTGTCGGATATTTTCACGGTAAGGCTCAAAAATCTCTCTCTCAATTATTCAATTCCTTCTTTGGCAGACACAAAGGTTGGCGCAAGGCTATTTGTGCAGGGTCAGAACCTGTGGCTTTCTTCCAATTACAAAGGGATTGATCCCGAATTCAGCGCCCAGGGCTACACAACACCTTTGAGGGTGGTGTCAGCCGGGATTAGCCTCAATTTTTAATGTCATATTCTAACGATTAAAACTGAAATAAAATGAAAAATTATATTAAAATATTACCGCTGCTTTTGATACTGTGGTCCTGCGAGGACTTTACAGAGGTTGGACTGCCGGCAGACCAGGTTACAAGGGATTTGGTATTCAGGGATGATGCATTGGCCAGTTCGGCAATGGCAGGTGTTTACCGTGGGCTCGAAGCATCCGGCTTCTTGTCCGGAGGATCGTCGGGATGGTCGTTGTACATGGGGTGTTATACGGATGAACTGGTTTCCTATGCAGCAGCAACGGCAGACACTTCATCGTTTTACCTGCTCACGCACAATGCCGCTTCTTCAAGGGTTTACAGCATTTGGAGTGCCACTTATAAGCAGATATACAATGTCAATTCGATGATTGAAGGCCTGCAGGCGTCTTCAATGCTCACGTCTGGCGTGAAGGACAAATTATTGGGGGAAAGCCTTTTTATAAGGGCTCTGCTGCACCTTTACCTGATGAAGACTTTTGGCGCGGTTCCGTATGTCGCAACAACAGATTACGAGATCAACCAATCCATTGCCCGCAAATCGCCTCAGGAGGTGTACCAGCTGGCTCATGCGGATCTTCTGCTGGCATTAGAAAAACTGCCGGTGGCTTATGCAAAAGGATTGCGCATTCGCCCTTCGAAAGGGACAGCCAAAGCATTGCTGGCGAGAATAGCCTATGAGCAGAAGAATTGGGATGAGGCGGTAGCCTATGCCTCTGAAGTCATCAGCGATCCGCAGTATCCGATGGAAACGCTGGTAGAAAAGACATTCCTGAAAGAGAGTTCAAGTGCATTGTGGCAACTGATGCCTTATGAGCCGACCTATAATGCGCTGGAAGGTAATTACTATATTTTAAAGACAGCACCGCCGCCAACCGTTGCCTTCTCGTCTGGTTTTATGAACGGCTTTGAAACGGGAGACGCAAGACAGTCCAAATGGATAGGGGAAATCAAGGATACCGGTCAGGTAACCTATTATTACCCTTTTAAATATAAACAGCAGACCAATACGGCCGCAACGCTTGAGTATTCTGTGATAATGCGGATAGAGGAGTTGTATCTGATACGGGCTGAAGCCTTCATTGAAAATGGGCAGACCGCCTTAGGCTTGGCAGACCTCAACAAACTGAGAAACAGAGCGGGCTTGCCTTCGGTAACAGGAACGGACAAAGCATTCTTATTGGAGGCACTGTTAAAGGAACGGCGCTATGAATTTTTCACGGAATGGGGGCAGAGGTTTTATGACCTCAAACATTTTGGGAAGCTGGATCAGAAGATGCTGCCCGTAAAACCATCGTGGAAAAATACTTATGGGTTGTTGCCGATCCCCGAAAAGGAACTGCTCATCAATCCGGCTCTTAATCCTCAGAACAATGGCTATTAGAGTCTTCATATTATTTCTGACATTGCTGGGCTGTTGGTCAAAGGCACAGGACTCAGCAGATGTTAGTCGCGTCAACAGAGAGTACAGCAGGTATTACAGGACTTACATTAGGAATATAAGTCCCTCAGGGAAATATATGGTTCGGAATGACATGAATGCCTACGGTAAAAATGAAGATCGGCTGGTAGAGGCCGCTTCAGGCATCTCAGAAAAAATAGTGAAGGGAAAAGTGTTTCATTTTTTTAATGATGATTACCTCATAGTAAAGGCAGATAATGAGGTTTGTTTCTATGATCTTAAAAGCCGGAAACATCTTACAGTTAGCGGTTTTACTGATATGAGGATGGTTGGCAAAAAATACATACTGCTATATTCCAGAAATGATAAAAAATTGGGCTGTTACACGCCGGCAGGGAAAGAATTATGGAACCTTGCGGGCATACTTCTCTTTGATATGGCCGAAAATGCAGAAGATATTTATGGTGTAACAGAAAGCAGGATAACGAAGATCAGTTTGAAGTCACAACAGCAGCACACGGTCAGCTCAGAGGGCAAAATTTTCTGGCTGAAAGTGGTTGATAATCAGGTATGGGTTTATAAGGCAACGGACAGGAGCATCCTTTTAAAAAACTTTGATAATGATTTAAAGGAATTGAGCGATTCAAAAATCACCTTGCCCGATAATTATCGTTTGAATGATCTGAAAGAAGCTTTTGAAATCAGGGAAAAACGGTATTTTATTTTGCCTTTAGCCAAAATAAAAAAGGAAAACCAGAATTCAAAAGTTAAGATAACCTATTCATTGAAAAATGAATGGTATGAGGAACTTCAGATGGGCATCTTTGACACGCTGAAAAAAGAATGGGTCTGGATGCCTTCGGATTGGACAGAGAACAACAAAAGTTTCTTTCTCAATGCTCAGGGGGATTTTATCCAGTGCAACCTGGCGGAAGACCTTGTGGAAAATAAAAACAATGCAATGGTACAGGCAAAGCTGGTACTGGACTATGGGAGAAAAGTAATCCCCTTAGGGAAAATGCCCTCCGATAAAGATAATTTTTACCTGGACCGGGTTTCGGGAAATCTCCTGATCTTCAGGGACAGGAAGTGGATCATCTATAACTTGGCAAAAGGTAAGACTGTAAGTCTTGATCAGTTTCCCGGACAGCAGTGGGTGGATCCTAGGAATAACGGATTTACAGAACGGCCAAGGCAGCCACCTATAGCAACCGATGACAGTTCAAAAGTAATCGTTTCCGGGACTTATGATCTGTTTATAGTGGATTTGAAAAGCAATCAGATTAAAAGGATAACAAACGGGGAAAAGGATCAGATCAGCTATAGCCTTATTGCCCGGGAGCTGACCGGTGGCTCGGGCTGGAGTGTCAAACGCGAGTATGTAGATTGGCGGAAGGAGAATATTTTGAAAATGTTCAGCGAAAGAAATTACCAGTCTGGTTTTTCCACCATAAAAGAGGGCAGGATCACCGAACTTATTTTCGGGAATTATAACTTTAATGATATAGTAGAATCAGATTTTTCAGTGTTCGCAGTCTCTAAGCTCTACCAAAAACCACTAGAGGTTTTTACCATGGACTCCGGAAAGGTCAGGAAAATATTCGTTGATAACAATGCAGGATCACCGAACGATCCCAATCTTAAAATGGAGCTGTTCCACTACAGGACTTCGCTTAAGGAAAGCAATGCTGTACTATTATATCCGAAGGATTATGACCCTTCAAAAAAATATCCGATGATCGTCTATGTTTATGAAAATACCTCAAAAGATATCTTACACGATCCTGTTCCCAACCTGTATTATGGCTCTGGATTCAATTTTTCTCATTATGTACATCAGGGCTATTTTATTTTGTTGCCTCAATTGCAGTATACAGCGAATGAAGTGCCGGAACGCTTCATAGAATCCCTCAAAGCGGTGGTGGCTAAATCACTTTCTTGCGCTAATATTGACCGGGGACGTTTGGCAGTGGTGGGCGTTTCATTCGGAGGATATGAATCCGGGTTGGCGATGTCCAACACCTCTTTATTCAAAACGGGTATTATGGGGTCGATGATCTCTGACCTGATACCTTATAGCTTGAGTTATACCAATATGTTTCCTCAGCCTAATTACATCCGTGCAGAGACGCAGCAGCATTCCATTACAGGCAGTGCTTTTGACAATTGGGAACGCTACAACACTTATTCACCGTTATACCATCTGCCAAAAGTAAAAGAGCCAATACTGATATGGTATGGCGCTAAAGATAAAAATATACCGCCGGCACAATCGGTATCTTATTTTCTCGGATTAAAACGCCTGTCAAAACCTGCAGTGCTGCTGGAGTATCCCAATGAACAGCATCAGATTACAAATCAGGAAAACCAGTTAGATATTAACGTCAGGAATTGGCAGTGGATGGAGTGTTTTCTGAAAGATAAACCGCCGGCAGATTGGATTTGGCCTATCATAAAAAAAGCTCCCTTTTAGGGAGCTCTTTTTTTAGTTGACTTTTCGGTTCAAGGTCACATCACAGGTTAATGGATGCTCAACTTGTGGACCATCGGTGCCGAATGCCTCTTGGTCATTGTCCTCACCGCTCACGGTACAGATCTGGCTGCCTTCAGTGGAACAGATGATTTTGGGATCACATTCGTTGGTCGTGAAATTATAAATGTAGGCCTGTCTGTCTACAAGTTTACTTTCGTTAATCTTTGCATTTTGTGTGGCAAATGCACTTCCTGTTGCTAACAAAATAGCGGATACAGGTAAAATGAATCGTTTCATAATAATTAAAATTTGGTAATAAGTGCCTACTCTGGTGGCAGGTTTTCGGCTTCCCCTGTTTCTGTAGCCAGCAGATTTATCTTCTGCGCTGATAGCGTACGAGTTCGTTCCCGGTCAGCACATACATATGTTTTTTTGTGACTAAAATATCCCTTGCAGAATGGTCGTTGCGGTTCTTGAGATAAAAACTGTACTGATATGATTTGTCTTTCAGGTCATAGACATCGACAATTTTTGAATGTTTCCAGCGGCTTAAGGATTCGAATCTTCCCCTAAGTGCAGATATATTATACAGCCGGTTATCAAAAGCCGTTTGAAAGAGGTTGACTTCTACTGGCGGGGCGGCCATTTTGGTTTTTCCGTCGGCCATTTTGTGCAGTTTGATTCTTGCTGTAGTAACGGTATCTATGGTAAAGCCCGTTTTTTTATTGAGGAGCCTTTCGTCGGCGGTGAGGTATTGGTTGCGGTACAGGTAGGTATAGACCATCTGATCTGAAACGGGATCGTAAGAAAGATGGCCGTCTGTATCAAAAAGCCCGTCCATCTGGATGTCCAGAAAATCATCCTTGATTTCTGTCCGTTCAGTTTCGGAATTTAAATAGCCCAATATAGCTTTTCTTCCTTTTGTGAGAGTGGATTTAAACAGGTACTCATGGGCTGAGGTCATCTTTACTTGTGAAAAGTAAGCAGATTGCATACGGACTTTCTTGGCAAGGAGATCTGGGAATAGTCCTTCAAAAATTATTGGTACAGTACCATCCGTAAGGCTGAAAAAAGGGTATGACACACTGAGTTCGACTTTTTTAAATGGAAATCGGTCATCCGATAATCTTAAAGTATCGATCGTTGGATGTTGAAATGTTGGTAAGACGGTTGCAACCAGTAAAGGGGCTTCCCTGTTACCCAGAAATACAGTGTCACCATGGCTTCCTGCAAAGTAAAACGATGAGGCCTTAAGATCGATAGCTTTTTCATTGGAAATGGGATGGGGCAGAAAACGGCGGGTGAAATTATTTTCTTTTTTGATAATATGCTCTGATGATAGAAATAATAATACCATCAGCCCTCCGGTTGCTGAGAAAACAAAGGTCATCCTCATAATGAGCGTTCTTGTGCTGATTGGACGGGATTTTTCTGTGATAATAAGTGCAAGGAACGCAAGAATGACGCATCCGAAGTTAAAGGCCAGATGTTCACGCCATCCGAGTTTTTCAAGGATACCGCCACACGAGCAGGGGATGAAGTCGCTGTAGTTCAGGAGAAGGTAGATATAGGCTGTAAAGGCGGTCATCAGAGCGAACGCTGCATAAAGGCCAATGATTCTCCGCTTAGGCAGAAGCAACAACCCGGCTGTCAAAAGTTCTGTTATTAGAACACTGTAGGATACCATACTGGCATAAGCACTTAGCAAAGGAGATTGGGCGATCTGGATCTGAAAGTTTTCAAAATCTAGGATTTTACTCACCGATGCATAGACAAACAGCAAAATAAAAAAATAGGAGATCACTTGGGTCAGTATTGTTGTTGTGGTTGTTTTCATAGTCGTCTGTTTTTATCCGGTCTGGACCAGCATCCATATAGTTTTGGTATTGCAGTAATAAGGCATTCTACTGCCCTCGGAAACCAGGCAGGTTGTTTTAAAATTCCCAAGGCTTTCCCAAATACCGCTGATAGGGCAGATTTGACCGCTGTTGCATAATTTGGGAAAGGAATTGGAATTCATCTTGATTTGTGTTTATTCTTATTTATGGCTGTTTCCAGTCTTGTCCGTCTCGAACAGGTGGGTCAGGATCTAATTCCCAGAGATCGTAGGTCGCTTTGGAGCGATCAGGGATGCTGTCGTTTGTTGTTTTATGAAATAAGAGCGCAGCTGGTATTTCATAGTGGTCTTGGTCTCGGCATTGTTGGGTTATAGTTCCCAAAGCCAAAATAAACATGAGTTGGATAAACTTTTTCATGATAATAATCGGTTTTAAAAGTTAATCCGGCCGGTTGATAAATTAGAATTCTTAGGTCAAATGTAGAGGGACTGTTGGCTTGCAACAAGCTTTTGGGGTAAGAATTTAAAAATATAGACGTCCATATTTTTAAATTTTGACACTATAAAAACTGATGATATTCCATTATTGATTGGTTTTGTGCTATTTTATTTAATTATGATTTGTGATTTGATTAATTATGTGTCATATTGATTAAATTTGAGTGATTTCCAATACAAAAACACAGACCATGAAAATTAAACAATTACTGCTCATTATTGCTTTGTTGTTCACAGACTTCTTTTATGCCCTGTATTCTGAAAAAGATGGCTACAGAAATATCCGCAGACATTACGAGCTCAAAAAGAAAAACGACAGTTCCGTTTTACCCTATGTAAACCAGTATATCAGGTTGGCAAAAAGAAATAATAGTAGTCCGCATCTATATCAGGCATACAAAGATGCAGTGTTGTTTACACCATCAGAAGTAAAGAAGTTGAAATATGCGGATAGCACGGTCACAGTAGCTCTGCTTACAAAAAATGAAAGTTTTATAACCAGTGCTTATATGGGCAAAGGAATCATCTACTATTTCAACTTTAGAAAATACAGATTGGCACTCAATGAATATTTGAAAGCTTATGCCCATGCAAAAAATAGTGATGACGAATACCTGATGCATAAAGTCATTTATCATATAGGAATTGTGAAAACCTATTTGGGATATTATGAAGAAGCCGAAAATCACTTTCTCAAATGTGCAGCATATTACAAAAAGCAATCCCTTAAACTTGGCCATCCTAACCAGCTGTACAATGATAAAAAAGGATATTACAATAGCCTTCATCAGTTATTGGTATGCTACCGTTATCAAAAAAATAGTGTCAAGTCTGACAGTCTATTGATGATAGGACTTGAAATGACAGGTGGCAATAATGATTTTGATTTGGAAAACGCATATTTTAAAAAATGCAGAGGGATTTCAGAATTTTATAACGATGCACTTGAGCAAAGCATATCATCTTTAGAAGCATCTCTATTTCCCATTCAGAGGGGAGGGGATTTTGCATGGGTATCAGTCATTTATTATTACTTGGCACAAAATCACGTAAAGCTCAAAAATCAGGAAAAAGCAATGGTATATTTTCAAAAAGTGGATTCTATTTTTAATAAACACGATTTTATACTGCCCGAATTGCGTCCGGCTTACGAATACCTTACAAAGTATTATAGGCAGAAGCAGGATTTGCGAAAAGAATTGTTTTATACAGATCAGCTGTTAAGGGCAGATAGTTTGATTACGAAGGATTTTAGTTATTTGTCTGGTAAGATTCACAAGGATTACGATACAAGAATGTTGTTGGATGAAAAAGAAAGGCTTGAAAAATCGGGTAAATATAAAGTGATATATGGGGTGTTGGCTTCTTTCTTGGCATTGATACTACTGCTTTTGTTAAAATTCCATTATAAAAAAGAAAAAAGGATTTCTTTACAGTACAAGCTGTTGCAGCAAAAGTTAATGGTAGAAACTGCGGATGAAGTAGAAACTGATCTGTCAAGAAAAACCGTTCTGACATCGGAACTGAATAAGGAGCTGGATGAAAAAATCAAAAAATTTGAAGAGACCAATGGATACACGGCAAAAAGGCTTTCACTTTCAAAATTGGCAGCTAAATTGGGAACCAATACCTATTATCTTTCAACATATATTAATGAGAAAAAAGGGGTTAATTTCAACCGTTACATCAACGCCCTGAGAATCGCTTTTATAACGCATTTAATGAATACCGAAAAGAAATATCTGAATTATAATTTGGAGGCACTGGCTTCAGAATGTGGGATTGCTTCAAGACAGCATTTCTCAGACCTCTTTTTTGAACTCAATGGCATCCGTCCTACAGACTACATAAGAAAAAGAAAACAGGAATCACAAAATTTATAGATCCTATACCAAATACCCTTAAACCCTATTCATTTAAGATTTCTTTGTAAATTATCTCAAAAAAATGACATGGTAACAAAAAATTTTTTGAGAGGAGTGGAGAGCGATTATGAAAAAATGGAACATTCGTTGCGAACGATCTGGCAGGAACAGGAGGATAGGTTGCTGATGGCTGAGCAATGTCTGATATTAATTGATGAAAAAATCAGGATGCTGAAATCTCGAGTGACAAAATACCAGTTTGATTCGATGGCGGATGAGGTTTGTTTTTTCAAAGTTCTCAAACCGAAATTTATTTCAAAATTCCTGTATTATAACCAGATACTGGATATTGAATCGGTGAAACCTAAATCGGGTAGAAAGGCCGTCAGAAAGTTTTATGAAAACAGAATCGCTAAACTCACGACAGACTATTTGGAGTATATAGAGTTTTATAATTATTTCAAAAGGGGAGCGACTTATCTAGATCAGAAGTATTTTGTACGCAATACCTACGATTTGAAGATGAAACTTCCGGATTATATGTACAGTTTTGACGATGGATTCACAACCTTTTATGACCATCAGGTCGCAACAATCATGGCAAATGACGATCTGATTAATTTTTTGTTGGCCGAAATCAAAACTTTGGAAATAAATCAGGAAAAGAAGCCTCCATTGGAAAGTAAATTAAAATGGACTGCATCTAAGGTGTCGTTGGTCGAATTGATTTATGCCCTGCATTACAACCGATGTTTCAATGCAGGGACACTGGATTTGAGTGAAACGGCAAAGGTGTTTGAAAATTTATTGGAGATAGATTTGCATAATTTTCATAAAGTGCTGTCAGAAATCAAAGCTCGCAAAAGCAACCGCACAAAATTTCTGCAGCAGCTTCAAAACAATCTCGAACAATTATTTCTAGACACCGATTTATAACGGTGTTTTTTTTCTCATTTTCCACAAATCCCTCACAAATGCCCTGTTGATAATGTTTCCGAAAGAATCGTTCGGTACTACCGAATAACTACCGAAATAGAAATAAAACTATTTATAAAATTTGCTGTATCAAATCACAACAAAAACAACCAATATGAATTTGTTTTCTAACCTCTAACCTCTAACCTCTAACCTCTAAAAAATGTCAGTCAACATCATTACCAAAGAAGATCTTCAGGAATTCAAAATCGAATTAATGGAAGATATCAGAAATCTGTTTCACGTCAAAACAACACACCAGAAATTATGGCTCCGTTCAGCGGATGTCAAAGAACTACTTAAGATTTCCACAGGAACTTTGCAGACATTACGAACCAATGGAACCTTGTCCTATATTCGGATTGGCGGCACGCTATATTACAGTAACAAAGACATAGAAAAACTTTTTAATGAAAAGAAAGAATGTTGACACTTGCTAAATCCAATACCATAAACATTCAACCGCATTGTCACCCATCAGTAACCTTTAACCTCTAATAATTATGAATTACATCAAACATTTGACTGGATTCTTTGAAAAAGTGGCTCAGGATGGAACACTCAATCCTACGCACATCAGTTTATACATTGCATTATTCCAGTTCTGGAATTTCAATCGGTTTAGGAATCCAATCAGTATCTCAAGGGATGAGGTCATGAGGATTAGTAAAATAAGTTCGAAAGCAACCTACCACAAATGTCTGAAAAATCTCCACGCGATGGGGTATATTGATTATCAGCCCTCCTATAATCCCTTTAGGGGAAGTCATGTGGTAATGTTTGATTTTGCAGGAGAAATGATGCCCGTGCTCAAAAACACCCGCACCCATAAAGAGCTTTTTTTTGAATCAGCTGATGAACAGGTTTTGATTAAGCAGGAGTCTGGTGATAAAACTACTGATGAACATGCAATAGGCCGTTCTATAAACAATACAAACACTAAAATATTCTTAAACACAACAAACGAGGATGAGCAAGTTCAATATAATTTTGAAAATGAAAATAAGGAATTAGAAGGACTGGCTTTAAGTCAAAAGTCAGGTGTAAAAAACAAAGCTTTTAAAGAACCGGAACTTTCAGAAGTCTCAGCTTTTTTTCAGCAGCAAAACTTTCCAGTCATCGAAGCGGAAAAATTCTATAATTATTTTTCAAGCAACGGCTGGCTAGTCGGAGGAAAATCTAAAATGAAAAACTGGCAGGCGGCCGCAAGAAATTGGCAATTAAATTCCATAAAATTCAATACATCTTATCGCAATTGTGGGATAGAAAATGAGATAAAACCCAATAACTTAAATGCTTCATGCAATAAATCATATCAGGAAAAACTCTGAGAGTTATATCACCATTCCCTAAAACATATTAGATATCTTTCAATGACAAATCATACCGTAAAAACTTCCAAGCCTAATCCATTTCCCTCCTCCAGAGGGGTATCCGCCCAAGCGCACGGGATGGTTTTTTCTTTAATCCAACTAAATCAAAACCCATGATACTCCCATCCAAACCAATGAAAATGTCTTACAACTATCAGCACGCCGTTTCCTATATTATTAATAAGGGCGATATATCCTTAGGCAAAACATTTCATATTCCGGAAAACGAACGCGGAATCATCTTCGGAATGCTTGCATGGTTTTTGGAAGACGATCTTGTTGCAGAAAAAATGGACATCGATCTTAAAAAAGGAATTCTACTAAGTGGTCCTGTTGGATGTGGTAAAACAACACTTTTCAAACTGATGCAGAGTTTTCCCACGAAAAGAAAAAAATTCGCAACCATTTCAGCACGTCAGGTGGTCTCAGAATTTATGCAGTCAGGCTATGAAGTGTTAGAAAAGTATTCACGGGGAGATTTAAACCGGAATATTCGATCCCCAAAACAATTTTGCTTTGATGATCTTGGAACAGAAACTATATCCAGATATTTTGGTAATGACTGTAATGTAATGGCAGAAATCCTGTTAACGCGTTATGAATTGTTCAAAGAGAAAGGACTCATTACACATATTACGACCAACCTATCAGCTACCGAAATAGAAACTCAATACGGAAATCGCCTCCGCTCCCGAATGAGAGAAATGTTTAATCTGTTTGGGTATGAGGAAAGTTCAGAGGATAAACGAAAGTAATCAGATTTTTAGGATTTAAAAAAAAGCCTCTCAAATTTTGAGAGGCTCTTGGGTTTCAAAACTAACCACATTCATTTTTGAAACCTGTTTTTGGTGCTTCTGATAAGAAATTTCACGACCAAAGTAGCTGCAAAACTAGATATGCCACCCACAGATGCCAATACAATAGTCTTAATGACATCTTCACTATGGATGTTGACAAAAAGCGTCAATGCAGTTCCGAAAGCAGTACTGAATTTAGTTGAGTTATCCACGTAATTCATAGCAAAAATAAATTACTGGGACTAGTCATCCCGATGGATAGCGGTCTGACTAATTGCTGATGCGATACCGCCTGCAACAGCAAGGTAACCTGAAACAGTGATGACTGTCGCTGGTAATGAAATGGGAGCTGTGGCAATAACTCCGCTGACTGCTGTTAATAGCAGACCTATATTTCTTATCATTTTAAAGAATTTAGGAGTCGGCTCTTGAATTCTTTCTATTACTTTTTTCATTAAACATTTTTTTTAATGGTTAATTTAATGGGATGTTCTTTCTCCAAATAAGGAAAAATAAGTGTGTTCAATCGTTTAAAAGCAATCCGTGATTGGATACCTTTTCCTTCGCCGGTCAGTATTGTAACCGGAGCAATGCAGCCTTTCAGTTCTTTAAGGGCGTTATTAGCGGGATGGAATAGAATCAGATCTCTGTTTTTAATAGCCATCACTTCTATATGCCACTTAAATTTTGGGCTGAAACGCTTTCTGATGAAGTAAGTCCCTTCGGGAATGCAGGAAATTCTTCTCTGGTTATTCAACCAAGGCAATTCTATCGTTTTGCAGATCGTATGACCATTAAACGATAAGGTGCCGTTAGTTCCTGCGGAAAAATACTGTCTTGCTAAAACAAGTTCCATCATCAGCCAATAACGTCAATAAGTTTTAAAGCGTTATAAGTACCGTTTTTAAGTGGATAATTTGCACCGTTGACTTGCTGGTAAAATTCCACACCCAAGGCGAGAAACAGGGGATGGGTAGAATTTGCAGTGAGTTGCAGCGGAAGATCAAGTGTCGCTGTTAGTGTATTATCCCACGGCAGAACACTGGATTCTCCTGTGGGAGCAACATAACTTTCGTTTTCAAAATCAATTTCCATGGCTGCTACAGTGAGCTTAAAATGCGTCGTGCCTCCGGGAGCAGTGACCATTTGAGCTGGCACAAAGGGCTCAAAGGATATACCGGCTTCGCCGGTGACTCTGTCCAGGGTTTTCTCCCACGGGGCGTAGATGGTATTCCCAAGTTTTCCATTGGAATTGAAATCGAATCCGATAAGAAGCTCCGCTTCTCCATCAATCACGTTTCTTAAACCTCTTGGATTGATGGCGTCCATCTGCACCACTTTAATCATTTCCTTGGTCAGCCTGCTGACCATTCTGCTGTCATTGATATTCTGCAGTAGTTGTCGGATCGAATTACGCAGTACTTTACCTGCTTTACCTGCTCTTCCGAATTCTGCGCCATTTTCTCTGGTTCTTTGGAAAGCTGGGTCATTTTTGATTCTGTCTGCCGACACACCGCCTTTCTCTCTGGCCATGTAGCCGTCTTTGGTTTTATAGAACGTAATACCGCCTATAGTACCGCCTAGTTTGATAATACTTCTTTGTCTTGCCATTGTTTTAAAATTTTAAGTTAAAAATGAGGTTAATTAAACTTCAATCTTTTTTGTTGCAACAGTTTTTGATTGATTTCTATTGCAAATTTTAACTTAAATAATAGACTGTCAAATAGTTGGGTGTTCCATATGTCCCAAATGGACATAGATGTCCTGAATGATCAGAAAAGACCTGAGAAAAAATTGCTTAACTTGCATAGATCAGAATAGATAATCCTAATCAAAGGCATACATGGAGTATGGAAAAGAAGATGAACAGGGTTTGCATCTATCCAAAAGACATACAGCTGATAACAGGCAAAAGTTATCGCCAGAGTACACGATTGATGCAGAAGATCAGAAAAGATCTGAGCAAACAACCCACCGAATTCCTGACTATCGAAGAGTTTTGTTCATACTCAGGAATCAAATACGAGCAGTTGGCTCATCTTATTCTCGGATAAGATTATAAGATAAAGATGGTTATTTTATCTTTTTATCCTTTGACGCCATTTAAAAACCAGTTCAGAAAGCAGACCGGATTTTAGACTTGATCTTCAAAACATAAAAAAAGCAATCTGTTGATTTCAATAGATTGCTTTTTACTGATGGTACCCAGTGCCGGAATCGAACCGGCACATCTTTCGATACTAGAGTTTGAGTCTAGCGCGTCTACCAATTCCGCCAACTGGGCTGATGTTTGTTTTAAATTGGTGTGCAAATATAGGATTATTTTCTAACCGATGAAAATGAATTCTAATTATTTTTATCATTAATTCGTAACCTTGTGTGAATCAGAAAAATATTTTTCCTAAAATTCTATTTCCAGTCCGTCATAAGCCAGATGAATATGCTCTGGAAGTTCATTTTCTACCTCTTCGTGGAAACCAAGATGATGACTGATATGAATTAAATAAGTTTTTTTGGGTTTAAGTTCATCCACCAATTCCAAAACCTGAGGCAAAATAAAATGCGAATGATGAGGTTCTGTTTTTCTCAGACAATTAATAATAAAAAAATCCAGGTTTTTCAATTTTTCTTTCTCCTTATCATCAATTTTACTGGCATCGGTGATATAAGCCAGATTTTTAAATTTAAAGCCAAGAATATTAATCTCAGAATGAATGATATCAATCGGCTGAACTTGCACTTCATCAAAAAGTGTGAATTGATTTTGTACTTCAAATAAATCAAAACTTGGCGCACCAGGATATTTGTGGTCTCGGAAAGCGTAAGGAAAACGGTCTTTGATTTCTGATGCTACGCGGGAATTACAATAAATCGGCATCGAAGCTTTATTCTTGAAAATCAATGGGCGCAAATCATCCAGCCCGATAATATGGTCATTATGTTCGTGCGTAATTAGAACGGCATCGATTTGTTCTTCGTTATTGGTCAGCATTTGCTGGCGAAAATCGGGGCCACAGTCGATTAATATTTTCTTTCCGGAGTCAGATGTGATGAGGGCAGAAGTGCGTAAACGCTTATCTTTTTGGTCTTTAGAAAGGCAGACCGGATGATGGCTACCGATAACAGGAATGCCTTGTGAAGTTCCGGTGCCTAAAAATTTTAAAAGCATTTTTATTATTGCTGTTATTTTGGTAAATTTAC
>Ga0308163_10000677_pt1 | contig 50972 bp, 33 predicted proteins | sample PhyTR1_FD_201037 | JGI IMG/M metagenome (GOLD analysis project Ga0308163, IMG submission 201037) | Phyllosphere microbial communities from UC Gill Tract Community Farm, Albany, California, United States - DLSLT.R1 | ecosystem: Host-associated > Plants > Phyllosphere > Unclassified | place: USA... | reverse complement strand
CGCTATGAAATATGCTGAGGGTGCCAAAGCGGTACTGGCAAAAATCAAAGGATCTGCTGAGCTTAAACTTTCTGTAGAAGGCGGTAGCCCGGAGATTAACGTTCAGGTAGACCGTGATAAAATGGCTGCCTTGGGACTGACCTTACAAACCGTAGGTGCAACAATGCAGACAGCCTTTAGCGGTAATACCGATGGTAAATTCCGTAAAGGAGAATATGAATACGATATCAACATCCGTTACCAGGACTTCAACCGTAAGAATATCGACGATGTAAGTAACCTGATTTTTGTAAACAGCGAGGGCAAACAGGTTAAACTGACCCAGTTTGCAGCGATCACTCAGGGTGCCGGCCCAAGTCAGCTGGAACGAAGGGATAAAAGTACATCAGTATCAGTACGTGCACAATCTATCGGCCGCCCAACAGGTACAATCGTTGCAGAATTCCAGCAGCAGTTGCTTGATCTTGAGAAATCCGGTAAACTGAGAAAACCGGTGGGCGTAAGTTATGTATGGGCAGGTGATGCAGAAAACCAGGGAGATGGATTTGGTACCCTTGGTATTGCCCTGCTGGCTTCCATCATTCTGGTATACCTGATTATGGTTGCGCTCTACGACAGTTTCGTGTACCCCTTCGTCGTGATGTTCTCCATCCCGCTATCGGTTATCGGAGCGCTGCTGGCCCTATCATTAACCAATAATGCACTGAACATCTTCACGATTCTGGGACTCATCATGCTGATTGGTCTGGTAGCTAAAAACGCGATTATCCTGGTCGATTTTACAAACCAGATGAAGGCCGAAGGGAAAACAACCCATGAAGCGCTGATCCTGGCCAACCATGCGCGTTTACGCCCTATTTTGATGACAACAATCGCCATGGTCATCGGTATGATGCCGATCGCACTGGCAAGCGGTGCAGGTGCCGAATGGAAAAACGGTCTCGCCTGGGTAATTATTGGCGGTTTGCTCAGTTCACTGTTCCTTACCCTGATAGTTGTACCGGTGATGTACCAGATCTTCGACCGTATGCTGGATCGCTTTGGATTCAATAAAAAGGGCATTACGATCGATGAACTGATGGTTCAGCCCTACGATCACAAAGAAGTGAAAGAATACGATTTAGATCATCAGCACTAAAAGATTTACTATATATTGCAGAAAGGAACCCATTGTGGTTCCTTTTTTGTATTAAATCCGAAAATCCTTTTAGTGTTATGGTATTGAGATCTTTAACTTTATTATTTTTATGCGGCTTCGCCCTGAATGTAAAAGCGCAGCATCCCCCGGTTTTTGAAGGTATGACAAGCGACAGTGCCTATGTAACACTCGGAGATCTGGACATCGGCCTGATCAACTACAAATACAGCGACCAGAATATTCACTTTCTTGCTATCCACGATGATGAAGATACGGGTGTAAAAGCCGCGTTCAGGTATATCAATGACAATGGTGGTACACTGCTCGACTGCCAGTACGGAGGGGTAAGAAACTATAAATTCATTTACGAGGAAGAGGAATACCAGACAGACCCCAACAGTATCTATACCAAAAAAGGCATTAAAGCCGGCTTGCAGAAGTACGGCATATGGGATGACAACGTAATCCTGGAGCTGGAGAAAGCCGGTAAGACCATCCTGAATACCTACAATCCCGGAAAAGCAGGTTACATATTTACTTTACACAATAACGCCGATGGCGGATTTGGTGTAAGCAGCTATCTGAAGGGATATGAACTGGAAGGCACAGCCGATTCTGTACATATCAATTTTGAAATGGATAATGACGATATGCTGTTGGTTACGGAACTGGCAGTGTTTAACCTGCTCAAGAAAGAAAACGTGAATGTGGTGCTGCAATCGAAAGATGCCGTAGATGATGGCTCCCTGTCAATCTATGCGATGCAGAATACTATTCCATACATCAATGCCGAGGTACAGCACGGGCATATCGATGAACACCTCCGTCTGATTAAGATCGGTGCCAGGGTTCTGGCTCAGCTTTATCCGGCAACAGGGATCAAAGAACCTATTCCTGAAGAATAGCTTCCTTAATCCCCGCTGTGAATAAAAATTAATTAAATATGGATCGCCCTGTTTGCAGTGGCCGCCATAGCTGCTTCTTTCAAAGCTTCAGTGTATGTCGGGTGGGCATGACAGATCCTTGCAATATCTTCTGCTGAGGCACGGTATTCCATGGCAACAACCGCTTCTGCGATCATATCTGCAGCACGGGGGCCAATCATATGGATGCCCAGGATCTCGTCAGTAACCTCATCTGCAAGTACTTTTACGAAACCATCTGTATCCATACTCGCCTTGGCACGTCCGCTGGCTTTAAACGGGAAAGATCCTGTTTTATATTTCGTTCCTTTTTCCTTCAACTGCTCCTCAGTAGCACCTACCGAAGCTACCTCAGGCCATGTATAAACTACACCAGGAATCAGGTTGTAGTTGATATGTGGTTTTTGTCCCGCAATAGTTTCAGCTACATATACACCTTCGTCCTCAGCCTTGTGTGCAAGCATTGCGCCAGTGATCACATCACCGATTGCATATACTCCCGGAACAGACGTTTCAAGATGTGCGTTTACAGGGATTTTATTACCACGTTCTTCAGCTTTGATGCCGATGTTCTCCAGGCCTAATCCTGCGGTATAAGCGGTACGGCCAACTGCTACTATACAGTAATCAGCTTCCAGTTTGATATCCTCAGCCTTGGCATTCTGAGCTGTAACAGTAACTGTATTGCCATCATTTGTAGCACCAGTTACCTTATGGCTCATATAGAATTCCATTCCCAAAGATTTTTTCAGCACACGCTGCAGTTCTTTACCAAGTCCGCCATCCATTGTAGCAATCAGCGAAGGAAGGAATTCCACTACAGATACTTTAGTACCTAAACGGGCATACACTGAACCCAACTCCAGACCAATTACACCGCCACCAATTACAACCATTGTTTTTGGTACTTCAGTAATGTTCAGGGCTTCGGTTGAAGTGATGATACGTTTTTTGTCAACTGGCAAAAATGGCAATGCAGTAGGTTTGGAACCTGTGGCAATAACAACATTTTTTGCAGTAATATTTTCAGTAGTTCCGTCAGTTTTAGTGATCTTGATGGTGTTCTTATCCACAAATGAGCCTAAGCCTTCGAAACTGTCAATTTTATTCTTTTTGAACAGGTAAGTGATACCTGCAGTATTTTGGGCAACCACATCATTTTTACGGGCAATCATCTGCGGCATATTTACGCTCAGGTTTTGCAGGTCAATACCATGAGTAGTAAAAGTGTGGGCTGCATTGTGAAAGTGCTCCGAAGAATCAAGCAAAGCTTTTGAAGGGATACATCCTACGTTTAAGCAGGTACCGCCAAAAGTTTTATACTTTTCTATAACCGCTGTTTTTAAACCTAATTGTGCACATCTGATTGCGCTTACATAACCACCAGGACCAGAACCAATAATAACGACGTCGTATTGCATATTGAAAAATTTTGTTGAGCAAAGTTAACAAACCGCCCAACAAATAAAGCATCAAAACAGGTTTATTGCAATTCTGTTATCGGATCAGTACAAATTCAGTTTGAGACAGTGTTTCCTTCCTTGTGGCATGGTTTAAAAACTTGCCTTTTAGCCTGCTGATGCGGTAACTATCGAAAGTTTGCAGGGGTTTTAATGCTGCTCCTCCGGGGATATACTGATCAATAAATTCCTTCTCGCCATATAAGATATAGGGTTTCGGTGGCAGCAGCTTTTCCCCGCCCGGATGTAAAAAGTAAAGCGGGGCATCGGCATAGAAATCCAGTCCGTAGCCAAAGCCGATCCGGGTTTGTACTACAGGGAGGTGCTCCGGGTTGTGGGCATTGATCCAGAAGGCAGCTTCACTGTCTGCCTGGTATTTCAGCAATGCCGGATAGTAAGCCAGGTTGAAATAGATATTTACAAAAAATACTACCGTACAGCATTGAAAGAATACACTGAACCTTCCATTCACGCCCGTTTTTGTAACGACTGCAAATAAAACGACAGCGAGTACCATTAAGAGCCAGCAGAGCACTGGAATATTTTGAGGACGGAAGAAGTAATGCAGGGCGAATACCAACAGCACCATCAGGCTGCATACGATCAGCTGGGTAGAGCGGATGGCCTTTACAGAACTTTCCAGCTTCAGGTTCCAGAGGTACTGTGCAGAGAGAATAGAAAAGAATGGAAAAACGATTACAATATAAAAGGGAAGCTGGAACTTTGACACTGAGAAAATCAGCAGGGTGAGCAGCAAACCGGACACACAGAACCATTCGGCAGCTTTCGGCAGTTTGAAATTTCTTCGGAAGAACTGGTACAAAGCTGTATAGAACAAAAGGCTCCAGGGTAAATAAGCCCAGAGGATCGTATGTAAAAAGAAGGTAGGATCGCCGTTGGCTTTTTTGATTGGTCCATTGTTAAAGAAACGCCCAAACTGACTGTCCCAAAAGAAAAAGCGGATGCCCGAGGTATGCTGATGCCCGAATACCACCTTCTCAGGATGCAGGTCAAACTGGGTATACAGCGTATACAATTCAGGAAGTATAAAGAACAATACCAGAATTAACGCCAGCAGCCAGCGGAAGTTAAAGACCATTTTCCAGTCTTTCCTGATCAGCAGGTCGCCCCCTATTGCACCCGCTATAGGAATCAGCGCAAAGATGCCTTTTGTCATTACAGCACATGCGGCAAACAAAGAGGCAACTATTAGGTGCAAAAACCACTTTCTGCCCAGCGCCTTATAAAAGTGGTACACACTCGCGATAATCAGGCCTGTGAGGTAGGGTTCGGCGCGGACATCCATCGTACAGATCAGAATATGCTGGGCTGTCAGCAGGATAAGCGCTGCCCATAAGCCCACCTGTTTCCCATACAACTCCTTTGCAAACTTGTAAGTATAAAACGCAGCCAGGAGGATAAACAGTACGCCGGGTAATTTATACGACCATGCGGCAACACCAAACAGCCGAAAGAAAACTGCAGTGATCCAGAAGGGGAAATGCGGCTTGTCCAGCCAGTCTTTTCCCTGGGCAAACAAATCCGCAAAGTTATTATGCAGGGCCATGTTTTTGGCAATGGAACCATAAAGAGCACCATCCGGCCCCATAACAGGAACAAACAGTCCGGTAAAATTGATGACTACGGCAATACCGATAAAAAGGTATAACCATTTGGTATGTTGTTCTGACGGCGGGTTACCGTTTGGCTGTGGATCAGGCAATGTCATTGATGTGGTATTAAACATGATAAAGGTAAATGAAATATAAATCTTATCAGCTTGCGAAAAAAAAGAAATGCAACGCTTATATTTAACCTTTAAGATCAACCAGCCCTTGATGAAAAGAATATTTTACAGCATTATATTGCTTGGCATGACTGCGTTCAGTACAAAAGCCCAGCTGCTTAAGCCAAAAACTGCCTATACCCGTGCAGATACTTTGCGTGGTATGCTTACACCACTGCGCAGTTGCTACGATATAAATTACTACCACCTTGATGTAAAAATAGACATTGGTCAACAATCTGTCAGTGGCAGCAATGAGTTTAAGTTTACCGCAGCAGCCGACTTCTCCAAACTTCAGTTCGATCTGTTTAGTAACCTGAAAATCGACAGGATCATTTATAAAGGCAGCGAGCTGCCTTACACAAGGGAATTCAATGCTGTATTCGTCAGCTTTCCTGCGACAATAAAAAAAGGTGCAAAGGACAGTTTCCGGGTTTACTATTACGGCAAGCCGACTATAGCTGCCAACCCACCATGGGATGGCGGATTCATTTTCAAAACCGACAAAGCAGGGAAACCATGGGCATCCGTTGCCTGCGAAGGCCTGGGTGCAAGTGTCTGGTGGCCAAACAAAGATCATCTGAGTGATGAGGTAGACAGTATGCTCATCAGCATTAGCGTACCAAAAGAGTTAAAAGAGGTTTCCAATGGGCGTTTACGCAGTGTTACCGAACAGCCTGATGGCTACAAACAGTACGACTGGTTTGTCGGCAACCCCATCAACAACTACGACGTCACCTTTTACATAGGTGACTATGCGCACTGGACAGATCAGTATCAGGGAGAAAAGGGCAACCTTAGCCTCGATTACTGGTCGCTCAAAGCAGACAGCCTAGTGGCCAAAACGCACTGGGATGCCGATGTCAAACGGATGCTGAAATCTTTTGAGTACTGGTTTGGCCCCTATCCCTTCTATGAAGATGGTTACAAACTGGTGCAGGCACCGCATCTGGGGATGGAGCACCAGAGTGCCGTGGCTTATGGGAATGATTTTAAAATGGGCTACAAGGGCAGAGACCTTTCAGGCAGCGGCTGGGGCTTAAAATTCGATTTCCTTGTTGTTCACGAAAGCGGGCACGAATGGTTTGGCAACAATATAACGGCAAAAGATCTGGGCGATATGTGGGTTCATGAAGGTTTTACCAATTACTCAGAACCTTTATTTCTTGAGTCTTACTATGGCAAAGAAGCGTCATCAGCGTATGTGCAGGGCCTCCGTAAAATTATCAGCAATGACATCCCGGTTATTGCCCCCTACAATGTTAACAAAGAAGGGTCAGGAGATATGTATCCCAAAGGAGCAAATATGATCCACAACGTCAGGCAACTGATCGGTGATGATGAAAAATTCAGATCTATTTTAAGGGGCCTGAACAAGACATTTTATCATCAAACCGTTACTACTGCCCAGATTGAAGGGTATATCGCTCAAAAAAGCGGTTTAAAACTGGATAAGGTTTTTGATCAGTACCTTAGGACGATAAAGGTACCTGTGCTCAGCTATCATATTACCGGAAACAAGTTATCCTACCGCTGGGAAAATGTAGTGGAAGGATTTGATATGCCTGTAAAAGTAAGCCTCAAACCGGGTGTTTTTACATTGATCCATCCTTCCGAGAAATGGCAGGAAGCTGTTGTTGCCGGTGTTACAGATGCTACTTTTAAAGCAGATCCCGCGTTTTATATCCTGACAAAAAATAAATAATCCGGTACGGCATGCAACGCTTTTGATTTGCATGCGTCCTATGTGTATAACCGCTAATCCTAAACCTATGAAAAGATTACATACACTGCTGTTTCTTACGCTAATGGCATTTACCTGTACAGCCGTCGCTCATTCCTCCGAAAGCATTAAGCATGTCCTGCAGGAAAAAACTGTAAGTAACTTCAAAGGTATTGCCGCCGGGGGGCCGCTGGATATCAAAGTAACTTTGGGAAATACTGAATCGATACGTTTTGAAGGTGATCAGGAAGCGATCGCAGATCTGGTTACTGAGGTGGTTAGTGGTATCCTGACTGTTAAGCCAAAAACAAAGTGGAACGACTGGTCAAGAAGGCACCGCGATGCCAAAGTTACTGTCTTCATCAATGCCAAAAGAATATCTTCATTAACCATGAGTGGTTCCGGAAATTTGGAAGTCACCAATACTGTAAGTGGTGCTGAACTGGTTGCCACACTCAGCGGCTCAGGAGCATTAAGGCTGCTGCCTATATTAAATCCTTTACCGGTGTTCTCAGCGGATCAGGAAACATCAATCTCTCCGGCAAATCGGATGAATCAAACCTGACCATCAGCGGATCAGGAAGCTTTAAAGGCAAAAGCTTTGCTGCCGCCAAAGTTTCTGTACAGATCAGCGGTTCAGCCGATGTATTTATCAAAGCCACACAGAGCCTTGATGCCGTAATCAGTGGCTCAGGCAGTGTGATTTACAGCGGTGATGCAGTTGTTAAAAAGACAATTATCGGATCAGGCAGCGTTTCCAGAAACTAGAACTGATAGCCCAGTACCCACAGGTTTTCCGCGTATTTGATTTTCTGACTGGCTTTGTCCAGGTCATCGCGGCCTGTCGTATGAACGTTTTTCAGGTTGGTTGTACCCAGTTTAGTAGTATTCTGTAAGTAAAGAAACTTAGTGATATAAAATTTCAGTCCGGCTTTGACAGAGAACCCGTAACCAGAAACATTCCAGTGGTTATTTCTGCCCTGCTCAAACAGGCGTACATCTGATCTGGGCACCATCATTCCGCCACCGATACCGGTTTCGAGGGTAAGTGAGGTCTCTCTTGAGGGTGCAACCCAGATATCATCATAACGTTCCAGCTCGATGTTGGCATAGTTGAACCCATCAGTATGCTCATAGGTAAGCATTTCAGGAGTAACAGAAATTATCTGTCCGTTGTAAGTACCTGCCATAGCACCGGTAGGAACAGCAGGCTCTGAGATATTCGGCCCGATAGTTCCTGTGATGGCAACTGTCTGCGGGATATCCATTACGTATTTCATATGGTCCCAGGCAACGGAAACACTCCAGTTATCTGCAAAAAAGTAACCAAAACGGATATTGTATTGTGGAACAGAGATTAGCCCGGGATTTAAATAATCCCAGCTTAGTTTACTTTGCCTGTCATGTGCTTCCACATCCTTTAGTGTAAAATCATATCCCGGCCCCTGGAACCTGATATCGCTCTTGCCATACCAGGAGTGGTTATAACCCCAGTGGAAATAGAAATCCCCTTTCCGGGAGAAATTCCTCTTCACTTCATTACCAAAAATGCTTTTGCCGAGGTCGGCAGGCACATCTGTATTGTAATCCTGAGCTTGTGTAGATATTTCACAAAAAATAAGTAAAAGGACGAGTAAGTAGCATTTTTTCACCCGGCAAAAATACAGAATTACTTGTTAAAACATCTTTTAGAGCTACAAATGACTCCAAGATGTTTAATGGATTAAAAACGCATTAAAGATGTGGTAGAGTGTATAAAAAAAGTCCGTACTGCAGTTAGCAATACGGACTTTTTATAGTAAAGCGCAAAGGCTTCAACTACGTGCAAAAAACTTATACACCCAACAGCAAACGTGCAGGATCTTCCAGTAATTGTTTCACTCTTACCAGGAATCCAACAGACTCCCTGCCGTCAATGATACGGTGATCATAGGACAAAGCCAGGTACATCATCGGACGAACAACCACTTCACCTTTTTCGGCGATAGGGCGCTCAATGATATTGTGCATGCCTAAAATAGCAGATTGTGGAGCATTGATAATCGGAGTAGACATCATTGAACCAAATACACCACCGTTAGTGATTGTAAATGTACCGCCAGTCATTTCTTCGATTGTCAATTTGCTGTCGCGTGCCTTGGTAGCCAGCTCAATCACAGATTTCTCAATTTGTGCAAGTGTCATGCTTTCTGCATTTCTGATGATCGGAACAACCAATCCTTTAGGTGCTGAAACAGCTATAGAGATATCAACGAAGTCGTTGAAAATAACCGCATCGCCATCAATACGTGCATTTACGGCAGGGAAATCTTTCATCGCTTCACAAACTGCTTTTGTAAAGAAGCTCATGAAACCCAATCCCACACCGTGTTTTTCTTTAAACTGATCTTTATATTTTCCGCGCAGGTCCATGATCGGCTTCATGTTCACTTCGTTAAACGTAGTTAACATGGCTGTTTCATTTTTCACTGCAACTAAACGTTTTGCAACTGTTTTGCGCAATGGAGACATTTTTTCTCTGCGTTCGTTTCTGGATCCCGGAACTATAGGAGCTGAAACTGCGGCTGGTTTAGCAGCTGGTGCAGGCGCAGCAGCAGGTTTTGCAGCGTTCAATGCATCTTCCTTGGTAATCCTTCCATCAACACCCGATCCGTTTACTGATGCCGCATCCACACCTTTTTCAGCTAGGATTTTACCTGCTGCAGGGGACGGGGTACCTGTTGCATAACTGTCACCAGTTTTTTCTGCAACCGGTGCAGCAGCCTGTTTATCGGCAGCTACAGCAACCTTTTCTTCAACTGCTGCCGGAGCCTCAGCTTTCGGAGCAGCAGCGCCACCAGTTTCAATACTACAAACTACAGCTCCTATGGCTAATGTATCGCCTTCAGCAGCTACTATTTTCAAAGTTCCGGCTTGTTCAGCAGTTAACTCAAATGTCGCTTTATCAGATTCCAATTCGGCTATCACTTCATCCATCTCTACTGCCTCACCGTCATTTTTCACCCAACGGGACAGAACAACTTCAGTAATCGACTCTCCTACTGGCGGAACTTTTATTTCTAGACTCATAATTGATGTATTATATTTTTCTAATCTACGTTATAAACTTTATTCACTGATTTTTTCGCGATCTTTTTATCCCCTTCCGTAATAGTCATTTCGAAAGCCTTGGCTAAAATAAAAGCTTGCTGATCAGCATGTTGTTTTGCAAACCCGGTAGCAGTACTGCTGCTTTCCTTTCTTGAGATCACTTCGATCGCAGAGAAGGCTGTTTTACGTGTTTTACGTAATAAATAAGGCCATGCACCCATGTTCTCAGGCTCTTCCTGAACCCAGACAGCTTCAGTTGCATTTTTGTAACCTTTGTGAACACTTTCCATTTGTGCCAGAGGTGTAGGGTACAATTGTTCTACACGAACGATCGCTACATCTTTGATACCATCTTTCTGTTGTTTTTCAAGCAGTTCGTAATAGATTTTACCACTGCAATACAATACGCGTTTTACCGCGTCTGCCTGAACGTTGGCATCGTCGATCACCTCTTTGAATTTACCATCGGTAAAATCAGCCAGCGGGGATACGCAGGCCGGATGGCGCAACAGGCTTTTCGGTGTAAACACGATTAAAGGTTTTCTGAAATCACGTTTAAACTGGCGGCGGATAGCGTGGAAGAAGTTAGCCGGCGTAGTACAGTTGGTTACCTGCATGTTATAATCCGCACAGAGTTCCATAAAACGTTCAATCCTTGCAGATGAATGTTCAGGTCCCTGTCCTTCATAACCATGTGGCAATAACATCACCAATCCATTTTCACGCTGCCATTTGGTCTCAGCACTTGCGATATACTGATCCACAACGATCTGTGCTCCGTTAAAGAAGTCGCCAAACTGTGCTTCCCAGATAGTTAATGCATTCGGATTGGCCATGGCATAACCATATTCAAATCCAAGTACACCATATTCAGATAAGTGAGAATTGTAAATATCAAAAGGTGCCTGCTGCTCTGAAAGGTTACACAGCGGGATATATTCCTCTTCTGAATCTTCCAGCGTTAAAACAGCATGACGGTGTGAAAACGTACCACGTTCAACATCCTGTCCGCTTAAACGCACTCTTTTTCCTTCCTCAAGCAATGTAGCGTAAGCCATCTGCTCACCCATTGCCCAGTCGAACACCTCAGTAGAGGTAGCCATCTTATTTCTGTCGGCAAAAAGCTTTTCAATTTTCTTAAAGAACTTTTTATCTGCCGGTAACGTACTGATTCTTTTTGCGATCTCCAGCAAAGCAGATTTCTCTACTGAAGTATCCGGGGAAGACACAAAATCTTCTGCACCTGCAATTCTCATGTCTGCCCATGCACCGGCAAATTTCACTGCCGTGTAGGTAGATGTAATCTCTTTTGCTTCATTCAGTCGTTCCTGCAGGATACCACGGAACTCAACTTCCATTTCTTTGGCAAGACTGGCTTCCATTTTACCTTCAGAGATTAACTGCTGAATATAGATATCCCTTGGGTTAGCGTGCTGCTCGATGGTTTTATACAGGAGCGGCTGCGTAAATTTAGGCTCATCTGACTCATTGTGACCGAATCTCCGGTAACAAAGGATATCAATGAACACATCATTTTTATATTTCTGACGGTATTCCATTGCCAGGTTTATGGCATATACCAAAGCTTCCACATCATCCCCGTTCACATGGAACACAGGAGAAAGAGTCACTTTTGCAATATCTGTACAGTAAGTACTGGTACGTCCGTCTTTATAGTTTGTAGTGAAACCGATCTGGTTATTGATTACCAGGTGGATTGTACCACCGGTTTTATAACCGTCTAGGCCAGCCATCTGGATCACCTCATACACAATACCCTGGCCAGCTACTGAAGCATCACCATGGATAAGGATAGGAGCGATACGTGAGTTATCACCTTCGTATTTAAAATCAATTTTTGAGCGTGTCATCCCCTCTACCACACCATTTACTGTTTCCAGGTGAGATGGGTTAGGGCATAAACTCAGGTGGACATTCTTTCCGGCTTCTGTTGTTACATCAGTGGAGTATCCAAGGTGGTATTTCACATCACCTCCAAACGGAGATTCTGCGCTGTAGCCTTTACCTTCAAATTCTGCAAATATATCCTTGTAGGTTTTCTGCATGATATTGGCAAGCACGTTTAAGCGTCCCCTGTGTGCCATACCGATTACAAATTCTTCAATTCCTAAAGCTGCACCTTTCTCAATTACCGAATCCAGTGCCGGGATCAGTGCTTCTGCACCTTCCAGTGAAAATCTTTTTTGTCCGAGGAACTTGGTGCCTAGGAAATTTTCAAAGCTTACCGCCTCATTCAGTTTTTTCAGGATCCTTCTTTTTTCCTCGATTGAAAAATTTGGCGTGTTCTGCACACTTTCCATTTTATTTTCAATCCAGCCAAGCACTTCAGGGGTACGTACAAATTTGTATTCCGCACCGATCGATCTGCAGTAGGTTTTTTGAAGAAAAGCAACGATATCACGAAGTTTTGCCGTACCGATACCCAGTTCAACACCAGAATTAAATGGTGTATCCAGATCGGCTTCAGCCAAACCAAAGTTTTCAATGTCCAGCGTAGGCAAATGCTGACGTCTTTCCCTCACAGGATTGGTGTGCGTGAAAAGGTGTCCGCGCTGACGGTAGCCATTGATCAGGTTAAGTACGTTCACTTCCTTTAAAAACTGCTCAGGTGCTACTTCGCTAACTTGTCCGCCTTCTGCTCCCCTTCCGAAATCAAAACCCTCAAAAAACTTCTGCCAGCCAAATTCGACAGCATTAGGGTCCTCTTTATAAGTTTGATAGATAGAATCGATGTATTCGGCATTTGCGCCGTTGAGATAAGATAAATTATCCATTGTTTATGAATTGATATAAGTATGGCAAAATTAGGATTTTACCTCGTAAAACGGTTATAATTCTTCAAGAAAATCTGTGATGTCACAAACGTTTTTCAGCGGTGTAAGCTGATTGTGGACAAGAATATCGAATTCTGATATTAAACTTCCTGCAACCAGCAAAGGAACATCTACATGCTCCATTACCTTTCCGATTATTTTGTTGATATCTTTTCCCAGATTCAATGAGGTAAGTACGATGAAAGCGTAGTCCGGCTTGTAAGAAGCAATAACTTTCCTGATATCAATATAAGGAATTTCCTGCCCCAGGTAAAGTGTATCCATTCCGCAGCTTTTCAACAGGTAACGAGCAAAAAGCAGTCCGGTTTCATGCATTTCGGCTTCGGGCAGGAATAATAAAAATCTTTTTGGGTCTGCTTTAACAGGTTTATCCAGTTTATCAATCTCGACAATGATCCTGTCCCTGATTAAGTTTGATGCAAAATGCTCCTGGGAGGGGTCTATCGCACCAGTCTGCCATAGCATGCCCACCTTTTTCATAAAAGGGAACAGTACCAGGTCCATCGTTTTAGTAAGCCCGAATTCTTCGATGCATCCCGAAAGGATTTCTGCGAACGCGACCTCATCATAATGAAGTGTAGCATCTGACAGACGGAGCACCTGTACAGTGTCATTGTTCCAGTCGGCCTGGAACTGAGTAACCATCTCAGCGATCTGCTCCTTCGCCATTTTGGCTATCCTGCTGATCTTGTAGCCCTTCTCATTGAGCGTGACGATATTGAGCAGGAGCTTCAAATCATCTTCATCGTAAAACCTGATATTCGTTGGTGTTCTTTTTGGCGGCACGAGGTTGTACCTCGCTTCCCACGCTCTGATGGTGTGCGCTTTTATACCTATTAGGCCTTCGATATCACTGATTGAAAACTTTTTCACCTGATTCGTAAACAGCTATTAAACAAAATTGTTCCTGATTAATTTTTTGTCTAACATAACAAAAATCTTTTCAATCTTCTCCTAAAATAAAGAATTGTGCTTTATGAGGGAGCGTAGATTTCCAGGTCCAGCATTTTAATTTGTTTGTCCAGATCGAACGTATTTTTAGAACGGGGGTCTTTTCCGCCCATCGCCACATTTGCCCAGTTGCCCCAGTTACTTGCCGGAGAATAGTCGATCAGCTTTTGTTCAAAGTAAGCCGCGCCTTCAAGCCAGTTTAATTTCAGCACATAGATCAGGAAAGTAGCGACCACCAATCTGCCTGCGTGAGGAATAAAACCCGAATGATTCAACTCATTCATGTACTTATCCACCAGGCCATGACCGGTATTTCCGTCTTTCCACTGCTGTAAATGCAGCTCATCCTGCTCGGCACCAGCAGTACTGTCGATATCGGTAACAATATCTGTAAAATAATGAAGGGTATGTTTCTTAAACATAAAGCGGAAATAGTCCCGCCACAGTAGTCCAAGTATAAGATGATTGAAATTAGCATTAGTGCCAAACCTGCGTTCTGCATCTTTAACAGCCCAGTAAACTTTTCGCGGGGAGAGGCAGCCTAAGGCCAGCCAGGGCGACAATTTAGAGGTGTAAACCGGTTTATCAGCATTTGCCCTGTTATTTATCCGGGCGTAGATTTCGGAGCCTTCGGTAAATAATTCGTTTAAATGTGCTATCCCTTTTTCTTCGCCACCATATGGGCCATCGGATACAGCCGCATATTCCGGCAGTTCGCCCCATTCCTCTGCTTCTACCAGGCTGATCACCTCGGGAGATACAAAACATGCTTTCACAATGGCATCCCGTTCTGTTTTCTTTTTAAACTGGGCAAAAATATCAGGGATATCTTTGATGGGAAAAGGCAGATCTTCCTTATTGTAAAGGGTATGTCCTATAAAATGTTTCAGGTTAACCTTTAGTTTCCAGAGCAGGTCTTCAATATTGGAAGATACTGTAGTTTCCTTAGTTGCCACTTCCCTGTGGTGATAAACTTCTGTAATCTCATATTGCTCAACCAAGCCCGGCATGTGTTCTTCAGGACTTCCGTTGACGACCAAAAGATTTCCACCAATCTGCTTGAGCGATTCGCGGAGCGCAGCAACACTTTCAATCAAAAACTGAACCCTGCTATTCCCTTCTTTAATATTCCCATCGCTATCGTGTTCGAAATGGGCAGGATCAAAAAAATATACAGGCAGGATACTGTCTGACTTGGCGATCGCTTCCACCAACATTTCATTGTCGTGTAAACGCAGATCATTTCTAAACCAAACGAGTATTTTCTTGTCTTTCATGTTTTTATCTCCGAACAGCCTGGGGCTGTTAATGTTTCTGAATTCGCATAAGATTCTTTATGCAGTATAGAGCAGCATCAATTTGATATACTAAATTTTCGCTTATAAGGATCAAAAATATAGCATTTTTATGCTAACAACTAATACGCGAAGTAATATTTACATAAGCAAAACAAATGCTGGCACAAAAACCCTAGATTTAAAACCAAATCCATAAAATTGCTGTATATAAAACATGAATCAGCATATTTTACTTACCGGCGCTACTGGAATGCTCGGCAAAGAGCTCATCAAATCACTTCTTGAGACTGGTTACCAGGTTTCTATTCTTAGCAGAAAACCCATAGAACTCAGTAAAGTAAAGGTTTTCCTCTGGAATGTTGATAAAAATGAAATTGATGCCAGATGCCTGGAAGGTGTGGACACTATTATCCACCTGGCCGGAGAAAATATTGCTAAGGAGAAATGGACAGAGAAACGGAAAAAAGAAATTATTGACAGCCGCGTTTTATCTGCCCGCTTATTATTTGACACTTTAACCGCAAATTCCAATCAGGTAAAGAACTTTATTTCTGCCGCAGCAGTGGGCTATTACGGTAACCGCGCTGAGGAAATCCTTACTGAAGAAAGTCATGCGGGTAAAGATTTTATGGCAGATTGCTGTACGCAATGGGAAAAGGCTGCCGATCAGTTCAAAACCCTTGGGTTAAGAGTTGTAAAGATACGTACCGGAGTAGTACTAAGTAAAGAAGACGGTGCATTACCACAAATGTCTGTACCAGTAAAGCTGTTCGTTGGCGCTCCTCTCGGAACAGGGAAACAATGGATGCCATGGATCCATCACAGGGATATGACACAGATATACATGCACACCCTGAAGGACGAGTCTCTGGAAGGAACTTACAATGCCTGTGCACCCTTTCCTGTCACCAATAAATCTTTGACCAAAGCGATTGCCAAACAGCTGCAGCGGCCGGTATGGCCTTTCAGTGTTCCTGAAGCAGTGATGAAACTCATTCTTGGAGAAATGAGTGCTGTGGTTCTCAACAGTACGAATACTTCCGCACAAAAATTATTAAGCACAGGATTTATTTTCAGCTTTACACAGCTGGAAGATGCTTTATCCGATATATATAGTTCATGAACAAAGAAGTTAACATCTGCTGGTTAAGGCGGGATTTAAGATTAAACGATAATGCAGCATTATACCATGCGCTGAAGGGAGAATTTCCGGTAGTGCTGTTATTCATATTCGATAAGAACATTTTAGACGACCTACACGATAAGAAGGATGCCAGGGTAACTTTCATCTATCAGCAATTGCAGGGTATAGAAACAGAACTAAACAGAAAAGGATCATCCCTACTCATCAAATATGGCACACCAGAACAGGCCTGGTCTGAAGTGCTGAAAGACTACACTGTTAAAAATGTGTATACCAATCACGATTACGAACCTTATGCCGCAGAGCGCGATGATTCCTTAGCCGAATTTCTCCGTACAGAGGAAATCCAGCTGCATACTTTCAAGGACCAGGTGATTTTTGAGAAAGATGAAGTAGTTAAATCCGATGGCAAACCTTACACTGTATTCACGCCATACTTCCGTCAGTGGATGCTCAAACTGAACGATTTTTATTTGAAAGCCTATCCTGTTGAGAAATACCTGAAGAATTTGTTTCAAACCAAGCCCCTGGGATTTCCTTCATTAGCGTCTTTGGGATTTGAAAAATCCGATCAGGATTTCCCTTCTCTGGACTATGCCAGCAAACTTGCTTCGTATGAAGAACGCAGGGATTATCCGGGAGATGATGCCACTACACGGATCGGATTGCATCTCAGATTTGGTACAGTCAGTATCCGTGAAGCAGCTTCAACAGCACAGGATGCCAAAGCAAACAAATGGCTGTCAGAATTAGCCTGGCGGGATTTCTATATGATGATCCTCTGGCATTTCCCATACGTAGCCACTAAGTCATTTAAGCCGGCATATGATAATATCAGGTGGCGCAACAACGAACAGGAATTTGAGGCCTGGAAGAATGGTAAAACAGGTTATCCCATCGTTGACGCAGGCATGAACCAGTTGAACAAGATTGGGTATATGCACAACCGGGTCAGGATGATTGTAGGCAGTTTTTTAACCAAACACCTGCTGATCGACTGGCGCTGGGGCGAAGCTTATTTTGCGGAGAAACTACTGGATTACGAAATGGCGAGTAATGTAGGTGGCTGGCAATGGGCTTGCGGTTGCGGTAATGATGCTGCACCTTACTTCAGGGTATTTAATCCGGAGTTACAGGCTAAGAAGTTTGATCCTCAGAATAAGTATATCTTCAAATGGGCACCCGAGTATAAAACAGAAAAGCATGCCCAACCTATCGTTGACCATGCTTTTGCCAGAGAAAGAATTCTCAAAGTTTTTAAGGAAGCTTTAGCGGGTTAGCCCGCTAAATTTTTTATTGTGTTACTGACAGGATTTCTACGTCAAAATCCAGAATTGCGTTCCCGGGAATGATAGTACCATCTCCTGATTTACCGTAACCAAGTCTGGAAGGAATGATCATCCGTATTTTCCCGCCCTTTTGCAATCTACCTGGGATAACTTTAGCCCAGCCCGCTACTACGCCTGCTATTTCAAAAGTCCTGTCCGTACTGGAATCAAAAACTGTCCCGTCCGTAAAACGACCGGTATAAGAAGTTTGAATAGTAGAATTGACCGTAATCGGATAAGTACCGCTTCCTGCTGCAGAAACACTATACCAAACACCAGAAGGATCTTTAGTCATAGACAGACCTTTGCTTGTTACAAAAGCCTGAATCAACCTGTCATCAAGTTGCGCCTGTGTAGTATCTGGGAATGTAGTAATAGTCAGATCAATATTTTCATTGGAAGGAATATCCCCGGCTCCGTTTCTTCCGAAAGCAAGATACGAAGGCAATAAAACTCTTGCAGTACCACCGCGTTTCATTTTGAGCATCACATCGCGTATTGCAGGGATATTGTAAGCAACAGAATTATAAGAGATAGAGTTTGTATACCCTACAAATGTATTCAGGTTATAGTAACTTGCAGTAGCAAAGTAGCTTGTACCATTCTCCATACCTTTAAAACTACCGGTATATAAGATTGTATCAGTATTTTTCAATACTGATCCCACTGTGCCAGGAGTTACAATCTGATAGTAGTATCCTGTTTTCGCTTCATCCTGTACCATTCCGGTAAGGTTATTTTTAGCAATATAATCTGTAATTTTTGAAGAATCCGTGTCTTGAATAGACTCATAATCCTTCTTACAAGAAGAAAAAATGATGGTTAGGCCAGCTAAGGCTAGGATATATCCTGATAACTTTTTAAGCATTATTTATTTTTTGTATTGTCTTTATGTTTTAAGCTAATTAACCGGATGTCAAAATCCAGGTTGGTATTTTCGACAAGTGCCGAATCAACATTTTGCAAATTCCGGTTCTGATAGCCCAGGGCAGATGGGATCAGCAGCCTGATGCGCCCCCCCGGTTTGATCAGGGGAATACCTTTCTGCCATCCTTCAATTCCGTCTGCCAGTACAAATTTGGTAGAGAGAGAATCTACATTGGTTGCGGTAGAATCAAACAGGATTCCCTGCGGAAAGGTCCTGCCTACATAATGTATCAGTAAAGTATCATCTATAACGGGAGCGATTCCCTCACCCGCCGAAATAATATTGTAATAGACTCCACTGGGATCTTTAGTAAAAGCGGCCGTTTGTTCCGAAGCTTTCAAAGCATTCACAATTTTGTCATCATCTATAGCCAGTTGCGTAGCCTTGTCATATGCCGGATCTGTTTTACAGGCGACATATAAACTTGCAGCTAAAACGACCAGCAACAGATTTCTACTTTTTAACATATTGCACAAAAATAGTCTTTTATTAGGGATGGCACAATATTTAACCAATTTTAACAAATACAAAAAGAAATGCCGTTAGTTTACTATCACACCCATGTGAATGGATATAGCAAACTAACGGCAGTATTCTTCCAAAAATTATGGATTAAAAACAATATTTATTCGCAGCGATCAGCTGCTGTGCCACCTGCTGGCGCGCCACTTTTACATTGAACGGTTCCATCTTCGTAAACCTCTTGAGTCCTACCAGCATCATGCGCTCCTCATCCCCTTCTGCAAAAGCCCACAAAGCTTCTTTACCGGCCTTTTGCGAAGCATCAACAGCTTCCACCATATAAATCCGCATCATGTTCAGCTGCCCTTCACAAGCTTCAGCACCCTTAAGATCTACAAGTTTCTCAGTTCTTAAAAGCACAGATTCAGCTACATATACATAGCTTGCCATGTCAGCAATGTTCATTAAAATCTCCTGCTCCTTTGAAAGGCTCATCATCAGTTTTTGTACCGCAGCGCCTGCAACCATTAAAGTTGCCTTTTTCAGGTTCTTAATAATCTTCTTTTCCGCAGCAAACAAAGTATCATCTTCTTCACCAAAATCCGGGATAGACATCAGCTCAGCTGCTACAGCAGTAGCAGGGGTCATCAGATCCAGTTCACCTTTCATCGCCCTTTTCAGCATCATATCCACTGTCAGCAACCTGTTGATCTCATTTGTACCTTCAAAAATCCGGTTGATCCTTGCATCCCGGTAAGCCCGGTCCATCGGCGCCTCGGCAGAGAAGCCCATACCGCCATAGATCTGCACGCCTTCATCGACAACATAATCCAGCACCTCAGATCCCCAAACCTTTAGTATCGCACATTCTACGGCAAATTGCTCTGTAGATTTCAGCTTGGCTTTATTGTTTTCCATACCGCCGGCAACCAGTGCGTCGTAAGCATCATCAATATTCTGGCCTGCGCGGTAATTGGCAGATTCCACAGCATATACTTTGGTAGCCATTTCGGCAAGTTTAAACCGGATGGCACCATATTTAGAAATCTGGCGCTCAAACTGTACCCGCTCATTTGCGTAATTTACTGCGGTATCAATTACATGTCTCGATGCCCCGATAGCCGCAGCTGCCAGTTTGATCCTGCCAATATTCAAGATGTTAACCGCGATCTTGAACCCATTCTGACGCTCAGAGAGCATATTTTCCGCCGGTACAGGACAGTCATTAAAGAAAACCTGCCGTGTAGAGGAACCTTTGATTCCCATTTTGTGCTCTTCAGGATTCATCGTGATGCCTCCGAAATCACGCTCAACGATGAATGCAGTAAGATTCTTATCATCGTCAATCTTGGCAAAAACGATGAAAATATCTGCAAAACCACCATTAGTAATCCACATCTTTTGTCCTGTGATCAGGTAATGTGTACCATCTTCGGATAATTTGGCTTTTGTTCTTGCCGAGTTGGCATCGGAGCCTGAATTGGGTTCAGTTAAACAATAAGCTGCTTTCCACTCCCCTGTTCCCAATTTAGGGATATATTTTTCTTTCTGTGCGTCATTTCCATAATAAAGAATAGGCAAAGTACCAATTCCCGTATGCGCAGATAAAGCTACCGCGAAAGAGTGCCCTGCGCCGATTATGTCTGCAACCAGCATAGAAGTGTTAAAATTCTTGCCAAAACCTCCATATTCCTCAGGAATTGAGACCCCGAGTAAACCCAGTTCTCCTGCCTTGTCCATCAGCGAAGGCATGAGTCCTTCTTCCTGCTGATCGATCCTGTCCAGGTTCGGGTATACTTCGGATGCAAGGAAATCCCGGCAGGTCTGTGCGATCATCTGCTGTTCTTCATCAAATTCTTCAGGAATAAATACATCCCGGAAGGCAGTTTCCCTGATCAGGAACTCTCCTCCCCTTGCTGTTATTTTATCTGTAGCTTCCATATCGGTTTATATTTAGGTTTTAAATTCTTTTAAAGCATTTCAAAAATACCTGCGGCACCTTGTCCGCTGCCCACACACATCGTGACCATTCCATATTTTCCTTCCCTGCGTTTCAGCTCATTGAACAGCTGTACAGTGAGTTTTGCCCCTGTGCATCCCAGCGGATGCCCCAACGCAATGGCGCCACCATTCACATTCAGCTTTTCGGTATTGATATCCAGGGCTCTGATCACTGCGAGCGATTGAGAAGCAAAAGCTTCATTCAGCTCTATCAAATCCATTTGCTCAAGTTTCAGGCCTGCTCTTTTCAGGGCAAGGGGGATGGCATCGATCGGGCCTATACCCATAATTCTTGGGGGTACGCCCACTATGCCATAACCTACAAGTTTTGCGATGGGATCAACACCAAGTTCTTTCAGTTTGCTCTCAGAAACCACCAGTACAAAAGCAGCACCGTCAGAGGTCTGCGAAGAATTCCCTGCAGTGATACTGCCACCAGCAGCAAACACAGGTTTCAGCTTGGCCAGTTTATCCAGGCTTGTATCTTCCCGCGGCCCTTCGTCGGTATCCACAATGTAAGTCCTTGTTTTTTTCTTCATCTGCCCGTCCAGATAGTTTTCGGTAACCGTAATTGGAGCAACCCCGCCTTTCAGGTGACCGTTTTTGATCGCCTCAATGGCCTTCCTATGAGAGTTGTAGGCAAATTCGTCCTGGTCTTCGCGACTCACCCCGTATTCAGCGGCTACAGCTTCTGCCGTGAGTCCCATCCCCCAATACCAGTCGGGGTTCTTCTTTGCTACATCTGCATTCGGCACTACCTTCCAGCCGCCAAATGGCATGCCCGACATCACTTCTACGCCCCCGGCAATGATCACATCAGCCATCCCGCTCTGAATCTTTGCTACCGCAGTAGCAATTGTATCCAATCCGGATGCGCAATACCTGTTAACCGTAACCCCCGGGACTTTATCTGTATCCAGGCCCATCAGGGAGATCATTCTTCCGATGTTCAGTCCTTGCTCCGCTTCCGGCGTGGCATTTCCTACAATCACATCATCTATTTGTTCCTTGTCCAGGTTAGGCACCTGAGCCACTAACTGTCTGATTACCTCTGCAGCCAGATCATCGGCCCTGGTAAAACGAAATACGCCGCGCGGGGCTTTGCCTACCGCTGTACGTAAACCTGCTATGATATATGCTTCCTGCATGATTTTTCCTGATTAATTGATGAATTAGTTGCGTAATGGTTTGCCTTTGGTGACGATACTCTGGATCCGTTCCAGGGTTTTTCTTTCTCCGCAGAGCGACAGAAAAACTTCCCTTTCCAGGTCAAGCAGATACTGCTCCGTCACATCCGTTGGCGAAGAGAGATCTCCACCGCACATCACATAACCCAATTTCTCTGAGATTTTTTTATCGTGTTCTGAGATGTACTTCCCTGAATACATGGTGTTAGCCCCGGCGTAAACAATACCCAAACCTTGTTTTCCCAGCACCCTTATATCTTTTCGCTGAACAGGTTTGGTATAACCTGCGTCTGCCAGTTCGATTGCTTTTGCCTTTGCATCGGCGATTAGTCTGCTCCGGTTCATCGATATTGAATATTTGTCTTTCTGCAGATAACCCAGTTCAAAAGCTTCTTCGGCCGATGTAGAAACCTTAGCCATCGCTACCGTGAGGAAACGGTCTTTTAATACATTCTGAACGATCTGATCTTCTTTATATTCATCAGATGCACGCAGGGCGAATTCTTTGGAGCCCCCTCCGCCCGGAATCAGTCCCACGCCGAACTCAACCAGTCCCATATAAGTCTCTGCATTCAGCTGGACATGGTCTGCATGCAAACTAAATTCACATCCGCCGCCCAGGGCGAGATTATGCGGTGCTACCACCACAGGTATAGAAGAGTATCTGATCCGCATCGAGGTATTTTGGAAAGACCTCACCGCCATATTCAGCTCGTCCCAGTCCTGCTCAACAGCCATCATAAAGATCATTCCTACATTGGCGCCGGCAGAGAAATTGGCGCCGTCATTACCAATGACCAAACCGCGGTAATCCTTTTCTGCAAGATCAATCGCCTTATTGATAGCCTGCAGTGTATCCCCGCCAATTGTATTCATCTTGGAATGGAACTCTACATTCAGGATGCCGTCCCCAAGATCGATTATCGAAGCACCCGAGTTTTTGTAGACCGTTTTGGCTGACCGTATATTATCCAGGATAATAAATGATTCGGCATCGGGTAAGGGAAGATAACTTTTTGTAGGGATGTCATAATATTTTTTAATTCCATCTTCTATTTTATAGAAGGAAGTATGACCGGCTGACAGCATTTCATGAACCCAGGCTGCAGCTTCATGCCCATACTTTTTCATTCCTTCAAGCGACTCAGCGATACCTACCGCATCCCATACTTCAAAGGGACCGAGCTCCCAGCCAAAACCGGCACGCATAGCGTCATCTATTCTGAAAAGCTCATCTGAGATCTCAGGGATCCTGTCTGACACATATTCAAAAAGACCAAAAAAGGAAGACCTGAAAACTTCGGCTGCTTTATCTGTACCTGCAGCAAAAACTTTCATTCTGTCTCTTACGTTCTCGATAGGTTTGGTCAGCTCCAGTGTAGCCGATTTCACCTTTTCCTGCGGGCGGTATTCCAGTGTTTTCAGGTCAAGCGCCAGAATCTCCGTTTTGCCATCCGCAGTTTTAGTTTTTTTATAGAAGCCCTGCTGTGTTTTATCGCCCAGCCATTTATTTTCTTCCATCTTTACTACGTAGGCAGGAAGTTTAAATATATCGTGTGCTTTGTCATCAGGGCAATTGTCGTATAAACCTTTGGCCACCCTGATCATCGTATCGAGTCCTACTACGTCCGAAGTGCGGAAAGTAGCGGATTTAGGTCTTCCCAGTGCTGGTCCGGTAAATTTATCAACTTCTTCTACCGTCAGACCCAGTTTTTCTACCAGGTGCAGCAGGGCCATAATAGCATACACCCCCACCCTGTTTGCAATAAAAGCCGGTGTATCCTTACATAATACAGTGGTTTTACCCAAAAATTTATCGCCATAATGCATGAGGAAGTCTACGTTCTCCGGTTTTGTATCAGGTATGGGTATGATTTCCAGCAAACGCAGGTAACGGGGCGGGTTAAAAAAGTGTGTACCGCAAAAGTTGGCTTTAAAGTCGTCCGACCGGCCTTCTGCCATCAGATGAATGGGAATCCCTGAGGTATTGGAAGTAATTAATGTTCCTGCTTTGCGGAACTGCTCCACCTGTTCGAATACTTTCTTTTTGATATCCAGGTTCTCCACCACGACTTCAATGATCCAGTCGGCCCCCGCAATTTTAGCCATATCGTCATCGAAGTTACCGGTACTGATTTTCGAGACCGTGTTTTTGGTGTAAACCGGCGAAGGGTTGGTCTTTATCGCATTCTGCAAAGCAGCATTGACAATACGGTTTTTTACTGCCGGTTGTGCTGCTGTTAATCCTTTAGCCTGCTCTTCCGGAAGAAGCTCTTTTGCTGCAATATCTAACAATAATACTTCTACTCCTATATTCGCAAAGTGACAGGCGATACGTGATCCCATAATTCCGGAACCTAGTACAGCTACCTTATTTATCTTTTTGTTCATCATTTTCTGTAGTTACTGTATATGCTAAAGTCAATTGATTCAATTTCTGCAGGGTCTTTACCACGCCCTCTTTTTCCTGGACAGTAAGGTGGGTGTTGAGGTATTCATTAAATGATTTTACCACCCCTTTAGCCAGCTGCCGTTTCTCTTTTCCATAATCTGTAAGGAAGACTCTTACGGATCTTTTATCCGATGGCGCCGCTTCCCTGTAGATCAGTCCGCTTTCTTCCATGCTGCTTAAAATCCGGGAAAGACTTGTTGCCTTTACCCCCAGTAAACCTGCCAGCTGCGAAACGGCAGTACCTTCCCTGTCAATATTAATCAGCACATATCCAATAGCTTGAGTGATTCCAAAGCCTGAAGCAATCTGGTTATAGGTGTTCGACATGTTCTGCCAGACCACCTTCAATAAATAATCTATAGTTTCTTCGTGTCTCATTAAATACTATGCTTGCATAACAAAGCTAAATAATAATATGTTTGAATGCAAGAAAAAAACAGCGCAAAAAAAAGCCGCCGGGGATGAACCCCGGCGGCTTTATAAGATGATTTAATCTACTAGTACAAAGTAAATTCTACACGTCTGTTTTTCTGACGTCCAGCTGCAGTTTTGTTGCTTGCAATTGGTTGTGTTAATCCGTAACCTGTAGCTTCAACTCTTGATGCATTTACACCTTGTGAAACCAGGTAAGCTTTAACTGACTCAGCTCTTTCTTTAGATAATCTCATGTTCAGAGCTGCTGAACCTGTGTTATCTGTGTGACCAGCTAATTTCAGACTAAAGTTTTTAGTTACCAGTAAGTTGGCAACACGGTTTAAAGTTGGGAAAGATTTAGATCTGATAGTAGCTTTACCCAAATCGAATTCCAGGTTTTTAATCGCATCTCTTACAACACGACGATCTTCTTCAGTAATAATTACTTTTTCAACTGGTTTGGGTTGTACCAATGGACATCCTGCGCCGTCAACTACTGTGTTGCTTGGTGTACCAGGACATTTATCCAGTTTATCAGCAACACCGTCACCGTCTGAATCTTTCAACAGGTCATCCATATCAGATCTCAATTTAGCGTTTTCAGCTTTCTGGTTGTCTAAGTCACTTTTCAATGAACTTGCAAGTGCTTTCGCAGCCACTGCTTCATCGTAACTAGCCGCTACCGGATTGTAGTAAGCCAATTGTTTACCTTTACCCAGTGCAAATTCCAAACCTGCGTGTGCATAGTTGAATTTATCAGCATTGTTATTGCGGTAAGTACCATCAAGGTTATCACCATCAACAAAATAAACAGACCATCCCAGGTCAAAGTTGATGTTTTCAGAAACCCTGAATTTAGCACCTAATCCAACAGGGATAACCAGCTCGCTGATGGATTTACCATCTGCAAAATCAGAAGTTACACCACCAGCAGAAGTCACTGTAGGTTTGTAACCAGCTAAACCAGCACCTGCTGAAACATATAATTGTAAAACATCCTGTTTTTTGAACAAGTCGATGTTAAACATGTTTACCTGTGCGCTTAAAGTTCCTGCATAAGAAAGATCAGTTTCATAAGCTGTGTTTCCACCTGTAACAGCCAGACCACTGTCATAAGGCTCAGAGTTGTCTCCTTTTAATTTACCTCTGATTCCGTCCAGTTTCAGGGAGAAATAAGGCGTAAATTGTTTCTTAATTGACAGGCCATAACCTAGGCTGGACTTCCAGTTAGAGAAATCATTTTTACCACCAAGTGGTGAAAGTGGCGATAGCACACCTGCATTCACACCGATAGACCATGTGCTGAACTGTTGGGTAGCTGCTGTACTTGTAGTCGTTTGTGCCTGTGCAGCACCACCGATAAATAGGGCCGCTAAAGCTCCCGGCAGACATTTTAATAATTGTTGTTTCATAATATGAGTGTAATGTTAATTTGGTTCCTCTATTTTTTCCTGAGGTGTGCAATATCTGTACCAAGTTAAAAAATACGCCCTGAATGATACATGAGTACGTTTTTACAGCTTATAGTGTAGCCCAAATTAACTATCACTTTCTTGTTACATGCATTGAATGATAGACATAATGCCTGGGAGGGTCTATTATTTTAATCAACCCGGCAGATCATCCCTGCCGATGGTATTAGGCTTATACCTGCAGTAATGAACATCGCTATAGACTCACTAAAAACTACTATTTATACCCTGTCTGGCTTTAACTATATCCGGTCCGGGATAAGGCTAGTGCATTCCTTTATAATCCTCGGCATCCTTATACAGCTTTTCTATAAGGTCTTTATTTTTCTCCAGGATAACTTTCCGCTTCAAACTCAGTTTGGGGCTAAACTCTCCGCCCTCAATGCTCCATTCTTTAGCCAGCAGCGCAAAGCGTTTTACCTGCTCCCACTTGCCAAACTCAACAGATCCGTTAATGATCTCCTGATTAAACTTCTCGATCACCTGTGCGTCCCTGATGATTTCCTCTTTTGTTGTATAAGCAATGCCCTTGTGTTCGCACCACAATTTTAATGCTGCAAAATTCGGTACTATCAGTGCCGAAGGGAATTTTCGGTTTTCACCCAACACCATGATTTGTTCAATCAGTGTAGACTCTTTGTACTTATTTTCCAGGATCTGCGGTGCAATGTACTTGCCGCCGGCAGTTTTAAAAATCTCCTTCTTACGGTCGGTAATTTTCAGGAAGCCATCGCCAACCAGTTCGCCAATGTCACCGGTATGAAACCAGCCCTCTGCATCTATGGTTTCGGCTGTCAGATCGTCCCGTTTGTAATATCCTTTCATTACATGCGGCCCGCGTGTAAGCACTTCTCCGTCAGGAGCAATCTTCACTTCCACATCTTTGATTGGACGCCCTACGGTGCCAAACATCATTTGCCCAAGACAGTTGGAACTGATCACCGGAGAAGTTTCGGTCAATCCGTAACCTTCAGCTACAAATAAACCGGCAGCCCAGAAGATCCGGCTCAGGCGCGGGCTGAGTGCAGCACCTCCCGAAACAATAACCACGATCTCACCCCCAAGGGCTTCCCTCCATTTTGAAAACACCAGTTTCCTGGCAATTCCAAGTTTTAAATTATACAGCCAGTCCTTTTCAGTTTCAAACTGCTCTCCCAGCTCCAGCGCCCAAAAGAACAAACGCTTTTTAATTCCTGTGAGCGTTTTGCCCTTTTCGATGATCTTATCATAGACTTTTTCGAGCAGCCGGGGAACGGTACAAAAGATGTGTGGTTTTACAAACTGAATATCAGCCACAATCGTTTCCATACTTTCAGCATAATAAACCGCGACATCTCTGTAGATATACATATAGATGATCATGCGTTCATACACATGGCACAAGGGCAGAAAGCTGAGCCCTTTCTTTACTTCTGCAGGTACCAGAACGGAGCCACTTGTAAAATTTGTGATCAGGTTATTATGGGTTAACATCACGCCCTTTGGCGTACCTGTTGTGCCGGAGGTATAAATCAGTGTCAGTATATCATCAGGGTTTACGGCAGCACGGTATTGTTCAAGATCCATAGCTGCATTGGCAGCCCCGTCGTTGATCAACTCCATCCAGTTTGCTGCACCGGCAACATCTTCAAATGTATAAAGCTTAACAGGAAAGTCCAGACTGCCGATTATCGGACGTACTTTGCTGTACAGGCTTTCATCAGAAACAAAGAGGATACTCACCTCGGCATTTTCCAGTATAAATTTAATATCATGCTCCGGCAAGGTAGGATACAGCGGAACCTGGTAAGCGCCGATTTGGGTGATGGCAAAATCTGTAATGTTCCATTCGGGACGGTTGTGCGACATTACAGCAATCCTTGAGCCTTTTACCGCGCCCAGTTTTACCAGTCCCCTGCTGAGCTGGTCTGCAGTATCACAAAAATCACGGGTGCTGTATTTCTTCCATACCCCTTTGATTTTGCCGCTGATGAATTCATCTTTTGGAAATTTCTCTAAATTGTATTTGAGCAGATCAAATACTCTTGTTATGGTTTCGGGCATACATCTGGATTTATATTGGTTAAACTGCTATTACCAAATCTAATAAATAAATCAGTGGAATGAAATTAATAACCGGAGGGATTTTACAACTAATATTACGGTATAAAAACACACGGCATAATAATTGTTAACAAGAATTTCATAAACAAACTTATCAAATCATATGAAAAAAGTATTTACTATACTTTGTTTAGCGTTCATCGCTACACTCGCGATCCATTCTACTTCTAAAGCTCAGGGCTATGACAATGCTATCGGGGGACGTTTCGGCGCTGCCAACGGGATAACTTTTAAAACCACTTTGGGCGACAACAAGATGCTCGACCTGATTGCCAATTTCAGATCCAACAACAACTACAAATATTTCAGGGTGACAGGTTTGTATGAGGTATACCTTCCGGTTACTGATGCTCCGGGTTTAAACTGGTATTATGGTGGTGGTGCGAGTATTGGTTCTGTAAAATATGAATACGGACCCTATAACTCGAGCGACCTGTACCTGTCTGTTGATGGTGTACTTGGTTTAGACTACAAATTCGCAGATGCGCCTATCAACTTGTCTCTGGACTGGAAACCTGCTATTCAGCTGGCTCCTGATACTGATTTTGATGCATCAGGCGTAGGACTTTCACTGCGTTTTACGTTCTAAAAATTACACCTTAAAACATTACGTCGTCAGGTAGCTCAGAAGAGAAGACCTGACGACGTTATATAAAAAGACTATTTCAGTCCCATCCATTTTTTCAGCACAGCGCGCTGATCTGCTGTAATGCCTTCCGCCATAGATGGCACGAGTTTCACATTCGGGTTGGCCTTCAGGGTAACTTTGATCTCTTTATCCAGCAGATCTCTTTTGATCTTCAGTGTAACCACATCACCAACCTTTTTACCCAGCATCAGCGGCATGCCTGCTACAGCCGGTTCCGATTCAGTACCATCAATGCTGATGATTTCATCACCCACACTCAGTCCGTCCGTCCATGCACCGGAATTGCGCGAAACCGCAACAACAACCGCATGCCCGGCAATTCCACGGGTAGCAACACCCAGGTAAGGAACATTTTTACCTTCGTTTTCATTCTGAACCTTGATTCCGGCATAGCCGAAATACTTTGCGTACTCTATAGGATAAACGCCATTAACATACTTTGCCCAGAAATCATTCATGCTGATACCGCTGACTTTTTCTGCCATCGCCCTGAACTCGGCATCGGTGTACCCTTTGCCGCTGGCTTTACATTGCAGGTACATTGCTTTCATAACATCATCCAGGCTTTTTGTACCTTTTGTAGCGTTGATAATCTCCAGATCCAGCAATAAGCCAATCACTTCCCCTTTGCTATAGTAGGACACGGTTGAGTTATTCGAGTTTTCATTTGGCCTGTAATATTTAATCCAGGCATCAAAGCTGGATCCTGCAGCAGATTCAATTTTTGCACCGGGAGTATTGATAATATTGGCGACTTTACCAATTAAATCACTAGCAAATTCATCGGGAGTATTGTATCCTGCACGAAGCATGAACTTATTCTCGTAGTAAGAGGTAAAGCCTTCGGCGATCCACAGGTTTGTTGTATAATTTTCATTCTCATAATCGAATGGCCCCAGTGCAACGGGACGCAGGCGTTTTACATTCCAGAGGTGATGGTATTCATGCGCCACCAAACCAAGAAAGCTGTTGTATCCAGCTTCTGTGGCATAACTTTCCCTGTCTACACCAAACACAGTAGAGTTTAAATGCTCCAGTCCGCCGCTGCCTTTTGACAGGTTATGGATAATAAAAGTATAGTGCAGATTTGGATTTTCCCCGTACACCGCCGTTGCCTCTTCCACGATCCTGGGCATGTCTTTTTTCAGACGCTGAGCATTGTACTTACCGCCACCATACATGGCTACAGTGTGTTTTACCCCTGCTGCCATAAATTCGAAGACATCCTGGTTACCTACTTCAATAGGGCTGTCATACAGGATGTCAAAGCTTTTGGCCGTATAGGTAAAAGGCTGGCCAGCTACAGGCTCCAGTCCCGTAGAAACTTTGTCCCAGCCTGTAAAAGGAATAATTTTTACGGTGCTGCCGGTTGCCAACTGGTTTTCCGGGAACATAAATATGCCTGTAGGGGATAAAAAGGCATGACTGGCATCCACAAAAGGAGTACGTACAGATACTTCAAATGCATAAACACTGTAATTGATCTGCAGGGATTTAGCATTGTTACTGTATATCCGCCAGGTATTCTTTTTTACTTTTTCCACTTTGACAGCCGCTTTTCCGGCCATTGCAGTCACATTTTCTACATTTTTGGAAAACTCCCTGACCAGGTAGGAACCTGGTGTCCATACGGGCATTTTGATATCAATATAAGCTTTGGCAAGGCCGGAAACATTCATTTCAACAGCTGCGTAATGCGTTTGCGGTTCTTTGAAACTCACTTCGTAACTGATTTTAACCTGTGCGCTGGCAGCCAGAAAAGAAAGACTAAATACCAGTGCTACCAATGCTGTTTTTTTCAAATTCATATGATCTTTTTCCGGCAAATTTAAAACATCTGTTAGTGGATGATGGTTAAAAACATAAATAAGCTGTAACATCCTTAATACAAGTACCGTTCGAGCAGTAATTTGAATATTTTTGTTTTCACTTAATCGCTCCCATAACCTTATATGAAACTGAAATACGTCGTTTATACCCTTCTTTTTGTGGGGATTGTTTATCTTGTTTATCACCGTATCACTGCCAATAAAAAACTGGAGGGATCGGGTGCCGGTGGCGGTAGTAAAAGTGGCGCCAAAGGTGGTAAAACACAAAGTTTCGCGGTAAACGGCGTCGTTATCAAACCAACTTCTTTCGCCAGCAACCTGGACATCTCAGGAACTATCGAAGCCAATGAATCTGTGGCTTTGCAGAGTGAAGTATCCGGACTGGTGACAGGAATCTTTTTTAAAGAGGGCAGTACTGTGACCAAAGGAAGTGTACTGGTAAAAATTAACGACCGGGATATCCAGGCGCAGCTGCAGGAAGCACTTACCAAACAAACCTTATCGGCAAGCAATGAAAACCGTGCGAAACAGCTGCTTGCAAAAGGTGCGATCAGTCAGGAAGAATACGATATTGCACTGGCAGACCTGAAATCGCTGAAAGCACAGGGCGCACTGATCAGGGCCCAGCTGGCAAAAACATCGATCATTGCCCCATTCAGTGGAAAAATAGGCCTGCGCTCCATATCTGTTGGGGTATATATCACGCCTACAACTGTAATTGCAAATTTACTGAGCACCAATCCAGTAAAAGTTAACTTCTCCGTACCGGAGAAATATATGGGACAGATCAAATTAAATTCGGGTATCACCTTCCGTACAGATGGCTCCAGCCAGATTTATACGGGTAAGGTTTTCGCCATCGAGCCCGGCATCAACGCCCAAACCAGGACCCTGCAGATTAAAGCACTCGCACAAAATAATAACAACCAACTGCTGCCAGGTTCATTCGCCAAAGTATCACTGGTACTGAGCAATGTTGAAAATGCCATCCTTGTTCCCAATGAAGCTATCATCCCGGTATTGAAGGGGAAAACCGTATTTGTAAGCAAGAATGGCAAGGCGAAACAGATAGAGGTTCATTCCGGCACACGTACAGATGCGAACATCGTCATTACCTCTGGTCTGTCTGCTGGTGATACAGTTTTAACAACCGGTGCAATGACCCTCAAAGAGGATGCACCAGTGAAAGTGTCTGTGGTTAAATAATAAACATACCGAAATGAGTATATCTACCACGAGTATAAAAAGACCTGTTCTGGCGATTGTGATGAACCTGATGATTCTCCTGTTTGGAGTTATCGGCTACACTTTCCTGGGCGTAAGGGAATTCCCAAATATTGATCCTACAGTAGTGAACGTGCGTACTTCGTATCCTGGGGCCAACTCTGATATTATAGAATCCCAGATTACAGAACCACTGGAGAAATCCATTAACGGGATTGACGGGATCAGGAACATTACTTCTTCCAGCAACCAGGGAAGCAGTAATATCACCATTGAGTTTAACCTGGATAAAAATATCGAGGAAGCCGCAAATGATGTGCGTGATAAAGTTTCACAGGCAGCAAGGAGCTTACCAAAAGATATTGACGGTAATCCGGTAGTGAGTAAAGCTGATGCCAACTCCGACCCGATCATTACCATGACGGTGCAGAGCGATAAAAGAAATGCGCTGGAACTGAGTGATTATGCAGAAAACGTGATTGCTGAGCGGATACAAACTATTGCCGGAGTTAGCGGTGTGCAAATCCAGGGACAAAAAAGATATTCCATGCGTATCCGCATTGACCCTACCAAACTGTCAGCCTATGGATTAACTTCACAGGATATTGTAACCGCGCTCGACAATGAGAACGTGGAGCTTCCTTCAGGTAAAATTACCGGTGCAAGCACAGAGCTCACTGTAAAAACGCTGGGCAAGCTGACCAACGAAGAACAGTTCAATAACCTGATCCTGAAAAACGACGTCAACAATGTAATCAAACTGAAGGATGTAGGCTACGCGGAACTTGGCCCTGAAAACGAAGAAACTATCCTGAGAGAGTCAGCACGGCCGATGGTATCGGTAGCACTGATCCCATTGCCCGGAGCAAATTACCTGGAGATCTCAAAAGAATTTGACAAAAGATTTGAGCAGCTGAAAAAAGATATTCCAAAGGATATGAAACTGAATATCTCTCTGGACAACAGCAAATTTATCAAAACTTCAGTAACTGAGGTTGCGGAGACCATTATCCTTTCACTGGTACTGGTGATCATTATCATTTACCTGTTCTTCCGCGACTGGGCAATTGCTGTCCGGCCGCTGATCGATATTCCGGTTTCACTGGTGTTCACATTCTTTATCATGTATATCTGTGGATTTTCCATCAACGTACTGAGTTTACTGGCTATAGTACTGGCCACAGGTTTGGTAGTGGATGACGGGATCGTAGTCACGGAAAATATTTTTAAGAAGGTGGAAGAAGGGTATTCACCTTTTGAAGCGGCTATAAAGGGATCCAATGAGATCTTCTTTGCCGTTATCTCCATTTCCATTACGCTTGCAGCTGTGTTTTTACCGGTTGTGTTCCTGCAGGGATTTGTTGGCCGCTTGTTTCGCGAATTTGGGATTGTAATCGGCGCTGCCGTACTGATATCAGCTTTTGTATCGCTGACGCTGACTCCAATGCTGAACGCCTACCTGATGAAAAGTACAGGACATACAAAATCCCGCTTTTATAATTGGTCAGAGCCCTATTTTGTTGCACTAAATGACAATTACGCAGAAAATCTGGACAAATTCCTGAATAAAAGGTGGCTGTCTATTCCTATTATCGTGGTCTGCGTAGGACTGATAGTGCTGTTCTGGAAAATTCTGCCAAAGGAAACCGCGCCATATGATGACAGGAGCCTCATAAATATGAACATCAGTACTCCTGAAGGATCTTCTTTCGATTACACAGATGCCTTTGTAACAAAAATCAGCAAGATGATCCAGGATTCTGTACCGGAAAAAGCTGTGCTGATTACCATTAGTTCACCGAGTTTTGGGGGCTCAGGTTCTGTCAACAGCGGGATTATCAGAATGGGGCTTACACCTCCTGATGAGCGTGAGCGCTCGCAGGAAGAAATTGCGGCACAGCTGACCAGGATCACCAAAAAATACTCGGAAGGTAAAGTAGTAGTTACCCAGCAGCCAACAATCTCTGTTGGTCGCCGCGGCGGTTTACCGATCAGTTACATCATCCAGGCACAGAACTTTGAAAAGCTGCGGGAAAAGGTGCCTTTGTTTATGGACGAGGTAAGTAAAGACCCTACGTTTACGGTATCAGACGTGAACCTGAAATTCAATAAACCGGAGATCAATCTGACGATCGACCGGGATAAGGCTAAAAATCTGGGTGTATCTGTTTCGGCAATTGCACAGACACTACAGCTTGGTCTCAGCGGCCAGCGCTTTTCCTATTTCTTTATGAACGGAAAGCAATACCAGGTAATCGGTCAGTTTGACCGCGGAAACCGGAAAGATCCTCTGGATCTGAGCTCTGTTTATGTGCGCAGTGATAAAGGCGAGCTTATACAGATCGACAACCTGGTTACAGCCAAAGAAGAGAGCAGTCCGCCACAGCTTTACAGGAACAACCGTTTCACCGCAGCTACTGTTTCTGCAGGGCTATCACCAGGTAAAAGTATAGGTGATGGAATTGAGGCCATGGACAGGATCAGCGCAAAAGTGCTGGATGAATCTTTCTCTACCGACCTGAGCGGTGAATCCAGGGATTTCAAGGAAAGTTCTTCCAATACGCTGTTTGCATTTGGACTTGCACTGCTGCTGGTTTACCTGATCCTCTCTGCCCAGTTTGAAAGTTTTAAAGATCCGGTGATCATTATCCTTACCGTACCAATGGCTGTTGCGGGAGCTTTCCTGTCCCTCTGGTTATTTGGGCAGAGCTGGAATATCTTCAGCCAGATCGGTACCATCATGCTCATCGGACTGGTAACCAAAAATGGTATCCTGATTGTGGAGTTTGCCAACCAGCTGAAAGAGGAAGGTAAAAATGTACATGATGCGATCAGGGAAGCTTCGGTTTCGCGTTTGAGACCTATTTTAATGACCAGTCTTGCTATTGCCATCGGTGCACTCCCTATTGCTATGGCACTAGGTGCTGCTGCAAAAAGCAGGATGGGTATGGGTATCGTAATTGTGGGCGGTACAACGTTTTCGCTTGTACTCACGCTATTTGTAATTCCTTCTATTTATTCCTACTGGTCTAAAGAACACAAAGCAAATACTGAACTGGAAAGATCTCTTAAATCAGCATTGGCTGAAGAAACTGCTACAGCCTAAACTACAGACAAATGAACAAACATTTATTTTTTTCGTTAGCATTGCTGATCACCTGCTGTACACAAATCGTGAACGCACAGGACACGCTTCGCCTGGAAAACGCTATAACGACTGCCCTGAAGAACAATTTTGATATACGCCTGGTTTACAATGATGTGATCATTGCCAAAAACAATGCGAACATAGGAAATGCGGGAATGCTCCCTACCCTGGGCGGAACTTTCAGCGATGGCGGCAGCAGGCAAAATACTACGCAGACGCGTTCTACCGGTGCGCAGGTAGAAGCTAACGGGGTAAGAAATACCAACAGCAGTTACGGAGCGGCTTTGGACTGGACGATCTTTGACGGACTGCAGATGTTTACCAACTATGAGCGGCTGAAAGAATTGAAAAAACAGGGTGAAGCGGGTGCAAAATCAACTATACTAAGCACGGTATCTGATGTAGTGGCAGCCTTCTATTCTGTAGTGCGGCAGCAGAAACTGGTACGCGCAACTGATAGTGCTATGGTTGTTTCCCGGCTGAGGGTAGTTATTGCCGAGAATAAACTGCAGATCGGCAGAGGATCTAAACTTGATGTACTCACTGCCAAAGTGGATTTCAATACAGATACAACTACTTATCTGCAGCAAAAAAATACGCTTAACACCTCCAGAATTACTTTGAATCAGCTGATGGCCAGAGACCTGAATATCATATTTACAGCAGATGAAAAGTTTGAGATTGAGAGTGACATGAAACTTGCCGAGCTGGAAGCGCAGACCATGCAGATGAACCCCGACCTGCAGTATGCCATTATCAATAAAAGACTGGCTGAACTAAACCTGAAGTCTGTTAAAGGACAACGCTATCCTGTGGTAGCTGTAAACGGAGGATATCAGTTTTCGAGAAGTGCCAGCCCGACAGGCTTTACAACCAGACAGCGGGCAGACGGTTTTACTTATGGACTGACGGCTAACCTAAATGTTTTCAACGGCTTTCTGCAGCGACAGAACGAAAGAAATGCGAAGGTACAGATCAGCTCTTCTGAAATGACGCTCGACAAAACCAAACAGGATGTTACGGCTTTGCTGATCTCCACCTATCAGAACTACCTGACCAATCTTGACCTGCTGAAAGTGGAGACCGGCAACGTAGACCTGGCCAAACAAAACCTGGATATTACCTTTGAAAAGTACCGTCTGGGCAGTATCAGTCCACTCGAATTGCGTGAAGCGCAAAGAAACTCCATTAACGCGATTATCCGTTTTCTGGATGCTGAGTATCAGGCGAAACTAACGGAAATCAATCTCAAAGAAGTAAGCGGCACATTAAAAGTTCAATAAAGTCGTTACTTTTGTATATGATTTTAGTAGCAGATAGCGGGTCGACCAAAACAGATTGGTTAGGGTACAACTCCGGGAAAACGATTAGTTTCAACACACAGGGTATTAACCCTTATTTTTTAAATGCACAGGATATCTATAAGGTCCTGTCTAAGGTACAAATGCTGGGTGAGTTTGCTGAAGAGGTAAAGGAAATCTATTTTTATGGTGCAGGCTGCTCTACACCAGACAAACATGAGGTGATTTCCAATGGTTTATCACTTTTCTTCCCAAAGGCTTTTATCAGTGTTGAAAATGATCTGATCGGTTCTGCCTATGCAACCTGTGGCGATGAAAAAGGCCTGATCTGCATTTTAGGTACGGGTTCAAATGTTTCCTATTTTGATGGAACAGCAACCTATGACAGTAATTATGGTTTAGGATATATCCTGGGCGATGAGGGATCAGGAACCTACTTCGGCAGAAAAATGATTACTTCTTATTTGTACAAGCAAATGCCGGAAGACCTGAGGACGCTTTTTGCACGTGATTATGATATCGACAAGGAAACGGTAATCACCAATGTTTACCAGCGTCCGCTGCCCAATACCTATCTGGCGGGATTCAGCCGGTTTATGTATGAAAACAGGCATCATCCTTATATCCTTCAGGTACTTGAAGATGGATTCCAGGAGTTTATCGATGTGAATATCAAAGATTTTAAAGACTATAAAACTATTGCCTGCCACTTTGTAGGTTCAATTTCTTTCTATTATCAGGACATCCTGACGAACGTTTGCGAAAGAAACGGCATCCGCGTTGGAAAGGTACTGCAGAAACCTATCGAAGGGATCTTCAATTACATCCTCAGAAAAGAAGGCATCACCATCTGATCACAGTGGTGACACCCTATATTGCTTAGTATACTGCCTTGTAATTGACAAGGATATTATATTTTAAAACTTCATTCGGGAGAACTTCGGCAGGGCTGAGTTCTCCCTTGTCATTTGACAGGGAGGAAAAGAGTTTCCCATCCTCTTCTCCGGTCAAGACAGAATATATTCCCGGTTTGAGTCTAATGGAATAATGGCCTGCCGTATCACTTTTAACTTTGGCCACCAATTTTGTACGTACCGTGGTATATAAGGGTGCGCTCCCTTCTGCATCTGCTGCCCCGGCAACTTCATAAATAAAGACTGTACGCTGCACGCCTTTCGGTGTGTCTTTCTGCCCGGGGCCGGGCATCATATTTCCTTCGGCAAAGGTTACCTGTCCGGAGATTCCTTCCTTCAGCTGAGCCTGGGTATTTCTTACTGTACACGCTGCAGTCGCAAGGAGCATTACCCCACATAAAAAAGCATTGTAAAATTTCATCTGTATAGTTATTAAAGTTAAATTTGATCATACTCCAAACCAACGTTCATGCAAATTATCAGCCATTTATGATGAGTCATTGCAGCTTAACAAAGTTTGGATGGTATATACTCTGTTTTGCCTCGCTGAACAGCTCTTGGCTTTACGCTCAGGAAATCATCAGGCCGAATGTAACAAATTCTGCATTCTTAAAACAAAACAGTGTAACATTACTCGATATTTCCGGTATAAACATGGCAAATGCCTTTGCACTGGCTAAGGCCAAAGGATGGGAAACAGCCAGGGCTGACAGGGACGGAAATGTTTTGAGGCTGCAGCGTACAGATGACCTTGGTTTACCCATATATTACACCACTACAAATAATATAATTGCCGCGGGCACCACCCGTACTACCAAAGTTTACTCAGGGGGAGGTTTAGGCCTCGCGCTTAATGGCAGCGGCATTGCTGCAGGTAAGGTTGCCTTGTGGGATAGTGATGCCGTGCTTGCCAGCCATGCTGAATTTGCCGGCGGGCGGATTGAAGTGCGGGATAAAACGACCAGCACAGCAGTTCATTCCACACATGTTGCAGGAACAATGATGGCTTCAGGCATCAATGCCATTGCCCGGGGGATGGCCTTTGCACTGCCTAAATTATATGTATTTAATTTCGACAATGATACTCCGGAGATGTCTGCCAATGCGGCTACACTGCTGATTTCCAACCACTCCTACGGCACTGCTGCCGGGTGGTCGCAAAATACCAGTGTTACGCCTGAGCGCTGGGAATTTCTGGGGGCGCCGGGAGAAAATGAGGATTACAAGTTTGGTTATTATGACACTGAATCTTCGGAATGGGATAAGATCTGTTACAATGCCCCCTATTACCTGCCCGTAAAATCTGCTGGCAACAGCAGGATAGTGAACGGACCCGCTGTCGGGGAAGTTTTTTACAGGTTTAATGCCAGTCGGGTGATGGCCAATGCAGGTCCGCGCCCCGCAGGAATAAGCAGCAACGACGGATATGATAACATTTCTACCTATGGCAATGCCAAAAACATCCTTACTGTTGGCGCAATCAACCCGCTGGGCAGCGGCCCTTACACCGCAGCAAATATCAGGCTCACCGCATTCAGCAGCTGGGGCCCTACAGATGACGGACGGATCAAGCCAGACCTGGTGGCCGACGGTGTAAGGGTGCTTTCAACAAGCAATGCCGGAAACAACAGCTACACCACTTTGTCAGGCACCTCAATGTCTACCCCAAACGTCAGCGGTTCACTGATCCTGCTTCAGGAACTATACAGTCAGAAGAATGCCAACAGTTTTATGAGGGCGGCTACATTAAAGGCCCTGGCTATCGGAACAGCTACCGACGCCGGCACAGCAGATGGCCCGGATTACAGTTATGGCTGGGGACTGCTCAATATGGAGGCTGCTGCCCAGGCTATATTGGATAATGGCACCAAAGCTAAGATTGCGGAGAATATTTTGTCGCAGGGCGACCAGCAGTTCTTTGAAGTAACGGCCGCCGGGACTGCTCCATTGAAGGGAACGATCTGCTGGACAGACCCTGAGGCTGTAGCCATCAGTTCGGTAAACGGGCTGAACAATAAAACGCCACGGCTGATCAACGACCTCGACCTGCGGGCGGTTCAAAATCAGGAAAGTTACAATCCCTGGGTGCTTGATCCGGCTAACCCCTCTGCAGCTGCTGGCAAAGGCGATAACACACGTGACAATGTTGAGCAGGTACTCATCAGCAATCCTGTTGCAGGAGCAGTTTACAGGTTTAAAGTTTCACATAAAGCCGTACTTAAACGGGGGCCTCAGGCATATTCTATAGTAATAACCGGCATCAACGGGAATGCAAATTTCAGTACTGCCGGGATCCGCAATGATGAACTCAACCTGATCGTTTACCCTGTTCCTGCAAAAAATGAAATCAATATCAGTTTTAATATTACTGAACCTTCAGCGGTACAGGTAAAACTTATCAATCTATTGGGCCAGGTATTGTATCAGGATGACAAAGCCGGGTTTACAGGCATTTATCAGAACCAGGTAAATATCTCATCTTATGCTGCCGGAATTTATTTTATCGTGCTCAGGGCGGGCACTAAATCGTATACAAAAAAATTCATCTGCACTAAATAACAGATATCAGAGGATTCTCTTTTCAATTTCCAGCTCAATCATATGGGCTATATTTTCCAGTTTCGCCTGGTCATCCGGCCCGAAATCCCTTGGTTTTCTATCCACGATGCAGATTACACCGATGTTGAATCCCTCTCTTGTGCCAATTGGTGCTGCGGCATAAAATCTCAGTCCGTGTTCTCCGGCAACAAATGGATTTGACAGCAGACAGCGTTCCTCCAGCACATCGGCGTAAACCGTCACATCATCCTTCAGAATTGCCAGTGAGCATAAACTCGTACCCCGCTCTACCGAAAGGCCGTTTTTCACTTCCTGGCTGGCCTTTGTCCATACATTATTTTTGTCCACAAAATTAATCATGGCGATTGGCATATCAAAAATTTCAGCTGCAATTGCCGCAAGCTGATCAAAGACAGGCTCAGACCGGGTATATAGAATATCGTATTTTTTGAGGTTATCCAGGCGCTCCTGTTCGTTCTGCGGAATTATATTCCTTCCAAAGGTATTTTCCAAGTGTGTGCTTAATTACGTTGACTTCAGGTTCAGTTCTGCATAATTATGCAATTACTATTCCTTTTAAAAAAAACGCCCTGAAAATTAACAAACACTACAGGAATACCAGGAGGGGTCCGTCGGGATGACATTAACGTACTGCCTCTTCAAAGCGCTGGAACTGCCATTTTGCTTTGGCATCCTTTTGGAAGAACACCTTATAACTCGAATCGGGCGGCAGGGTAAAATGAAATGACAATGACGTTTCCGCAGGATCTTTAGGTATGAAACTGGGAAGTAAGGTATTAGCTATCGCCTGTATCTGGTCTTTTAACTGCATATAGTTTTTAGGAATGTTAATGACAAAAGTATCATTTCTTTTCACCAATCACGGCATTATAGTTGCTCAGCAGAGTCAAATCATGAATAGAATACTTGTTGTAGATGACGATCCGGACTTGCTGGAAGTTGTGCAGTTAATTTTAGAGGAGAATAACTACAGGGTCTTTCCCCTGATGACCGGCAGACCGATTTTCAGAATTATTGAAGAGTTTAAGCCCGATCTTATCCTGATGGATATCAGGCTGGATGGTATGGACGGCAGGGCAATCTTTAAGGAGATCAGAACACGGGAGATGACGGCACACCTCCCGGTTATTCTAACTTCAGGCGGTTTCACTGAGGATTATGTCATGAGAGAGGCTTTACACTCTTCAGACTATCTGGAAAAACCTTTTGAAATGTCTGTCATGCTAAAGAAGATCGAGAAACTTCTTTAACAGCATTCAGTTACATTATATTTTAGTGATTTTAAATTCTGTTCTCCGGTTTTGCTGGCGGCCGAGGAAGTTATCTTTTCCGTTAGGGAACTGATTGGGTGCTATGGGCTTGCTGAAACCATAACCTTTGCTTTTCAGTCTTTCAGCAGCAATCCCCTTAGTGATCAAATAGTTCACGCAGGAATGGGCCCTTTTATCTGACAGGCTGAGGTTATAATTTTTTGATCCTACATTATCCGTATGGGCACTCAATTCTATCTCCATTGTTGGGTTATCCATCAGGAGAGTATATAAAACATCCAATTGCTTTTCTGAACCCGGATTAAGCTCAGCACTGTTAAAGTCGTACAGGATATCCTTCAGGACAATAGGAACGTTAATAGCAAAGGCTTTAAGGCATAATTTAGGATTTACCATGGTATCGGCCTTGGCAAGCTCATCGTAGTTATAACTCAGCATTTTTTTCAGATAATCCTGTTTTTCTGCGGTGATCTTAAGAGCACGGTTAGAGTTGATCCTGAAAACGTACCTTCCGTCGCGTCCCACGGTCATTCTCATTTCCTGCGAGGAATCACTGAGAGTGACCACAGCTCCGCTTAAAGGTTTTTCCGTCTGACAATCCACAACTGTTCCCTGCACTGTAATAAATTCCTTTCTTACATGGAAGATCTCCAGGCAGCAGACAGATTCCCTGTCCGAACTGATATATCCTTCGGTGTCTGCATCGTTTAAGGGGGTAAAATAAGCATCGTCTTTTGAAGAGTTAAAAGGGTATCCCAGATTTCTCGGCTCTGTCCAGCTGGCAAAATCGCCTTCACTTTCATAAAAATCCAGTCCTCCTATCCCTATTTTTCCGGCACTGCTGTATAATAACTTTTTGGTTTTGAAATTGTAATAGGGAGCCTCTTCATCCTCTTTGGTATTGATGGTGTTCCCCATATTAATTGCTTGGCCCAGTGTGCCATCTGCCCTTAGTATGCAGTACCAGAGGTCATATTTCCCGATTCCGCCTGGTCTGTCTGATGAGAAAACAAGGTACTTGCCGTCTTTGGTGATAAATGGCTGCATGGAATTGAATCCAATGATATTTACTTCGGCACCCAGTTCTTTGGGGGCCGACCAGGTAGCACCGTTGCCATGTGAAATATTGACTTCGTAGATTTTTCTGTTGCCTTTTGCGGTCCAGCTGGTGAGGTACATGATTCTTCCGTTTGGATGAAAGGCAGGAGCAGCAAATTCCTTTCCTGTTTCTACCGCACCGATCCTTTTTACCGAGGTTGCGGCCGCCAGCGGATCGCCCGATGCCTCATAAATGGCATTGATATAAGGCGTTTCCTTTTTAACTACTTTGGATTTGGTTTGTTTATCTTCAAGTACTTCGTCTTTCCCTCCCTTGCCTATGGATACCGGACGGGAAGAGGTAAAATAGAAATTATTATTGAGCTGAAGCGGTGTATAATTGGACCCTTTATCGTTGATCTGGTTAAACAGTTTACTGAATTTATACAGGCGCGGATAGCGCATTTCATAGAGTGCAAAATTGCAGGAGGCCACTTCAATTTTAGCCTTGCTTGTATACTCGTCTGCTGTTTTATACTTCTCCAGGAAATCTTTAAACGCCGGGATCGCTTCTGTGAATTTCTGGTTGGCACGGAGGCACTCTCCATAGTAAAAAGAGCTCAGTACGTACTTAGGCTCAGGAAAATTCTTAGCCAGGGCATACCAGGCTTCCGCTGCCCTGAAATCTTTATACAATCTCAGTGAGGTAGCCAGCTGAAAAACGCAGTATTCATATTCTGCAAGTTTGGGGCTCTCCTCTTTCAGCTTATTTTCAAATGCATAGGGTACCACGAAGCCGATAGTATCTTTTGAGATCTGCAAAGCTCTTTTGTAGTATTCAGCTGCCGCATAAAACTCCTTGTTCTTGAAGTACAGATCGGCAATTTTCTTGTTATTGGAGGTGTATGCGGTTTGTGCCTTTACCACAAAACCGAAGAGGCATAGTAAAAGCAATATATTAAGCGGTTTCATAATCGGTAGAATTATAATCGTGGACAAAAGAAATTCGGACCCGCAGTTCCTTTGCGGCTGGTAAATGAAATGGATAATTCTAATCCTCCCTTACTACCTGTAGCACGGCTAAGGTTGGTGGTATTAAAATCGTAGCTTACGCCAAAGTTTAAGCTTTTCAGCTGCATGCCGATATACACAATAGAGGCATCTTCAAAGCGGTAATTTGTTCCGAAGAGGAGATTGGCTTCCGGGTTTACAAAATATTGTGCATAAGCACCTACAGATGTTTCGTAGGCTGTGCCCTGCTTCATATACAATCCGTTAGGGGTAATATCCAATGCATCGCTCATTTTGATACGGGCTCCTCCATGTACTGTTGCACGGATGGGTATCCTTACATCATTGCCCAGATAGCGGTCGATCGGCCTGGTTAGGTGGTTAGCCGCAACACCAAGAAAGGCGTTTACCTTCTTGTCGTCATTTGCATCAAAATACATCGCCCCGAAGTTTACATCCGGCACCAGTGTATTTGAAGAGCTGAAATTTTCCATAGTGGGCATACTGGGATCGTATACTCCCCCGTTGAACTGGCTTCCAGTGGTTACTTTTGATGGATCAAAACTTTTGTTGAGAATCCCCGCCTGGATACCAAAATTTACGATATCCAATCCTACCTGGCCAAAACGCACACGATAGGAGGCAGATGCCAGTGCGCTCAGGTAATTATAGTTCAGGGCACCTGCACTCTGATTTAGCACCATCCCTCCAAATGCAAGGTTGTTTTTAGGTGCCATATCAAATGAAGCACCTGCTGTAAGATATGAATTGGAGATGGAGCTCCATTGTTCCTTGGCGTTTAAACTGACCCTGTAATCTCCGTTGATTACACCAGTCAACCCTGGGTTAAGCCACAGGGGATTGGCATAATACTGTGAAAAGTGAGGATCAATCTGTGCATTAACCCTTGTAGTTCCCAGCAGGCAGCAGACAGCCATTGTGGCGATAATTATAAGTTTCTTCATGTTCTTTTATATCAGGTTAACGGATCTTATTTTAATAGTGTTACTGTTCCTTTTCTCATCAGTTTGGTGCCATCTCTCATATCGATATCGATCATGTAGATATATACTCCATTTGGCTGTGGCTGTCCGCGGTAGGTTCCATCCCATCCCATATTCATCTGGCGGGAGATGAAAATCACGTGGCCCCACTGATCGTAGATGCGCATTGTCGCGTTCACTATCGAGCTTCCATAGGCGTAGAAGATATCATTGTTGCCGTCCCCGTTAGGAGTAAAGGTGTTAGGGACGAACACATCATTGTTCTCCGGCTGGTTCCCACTGCCGTTATCTGCCCTGCTGGTGAAACTACCTGCATCGCTGGTCTGGCAGTTTGTTGTTCCTTTAGCCCTAACCTGCAGTGTTACTGCTTCGTTAGACTGTAGGCCGAACACCAGGTGGGTTGTACCGGTTGCGCCTGAGCTAGGTGTTTCCCATGTTGTACCGCCATTTCTAGATACCTCATAACTTGCGGCTCCTGTTACTGCGTTCCAGCTAAAGGTAATACTGGTGAATGTGCTCGACTGCCTGGTGACTACCGGAGTGGCTAGTTTGGCAAGTAAAACTACATTGGCCATTGTCCTGCTGCTTACCGCTGTACCTGAAACGCCTTCTACATAGTAGCTTGTGCTGGCGGTTATTGCAGGAGTTTGGATACTTGTGCCGGTTGCCAGGATATTTCCGCCTGTAGCAGCAGCGTACCAGTTATAGGTAACACCGGCTACCGGATTTGATACCGTAAGCGTGGCACTTGTACCATCACAGCTCTGTGCGCTCAGTACTACCGGGTTCGGTACTCTTACTACTATCACGTATGTCGCTGTAGCTGTAGTACCTGTTCCGTCTGTAACTGTAACCACGACATTGAAAGTACCTCCCAGTGTTGGGATTCCGGTGATTTCGCGTGTTACAGGATTGAACGTTAATCCCGGAGGCAGGCCTGTTGCTACATAAGTAAACGGGCCGGTTCCCCCTGCTGCTGCAGGCAACGTTTGCGGTGTGTAAGTTGTACCTATTATTCCGTCAGATAGTGTAGCCGGTGGCAGTGACAATGGTGTACTTGTTACTGTTCCTATACTTAGAGAGAAGGATGCTGTTGCGTTACAACCTTTAGTATCGGATGCAGTTACGGAGAAAGTGTAATTTCCGGCAACTGCTGGTGTTCCTGAGATAATCCCAGTTGCCGACAGTGACAGGCCTCCAGGAAGGCTGCTGCCTGATGCCAGTGTGTAGGTATATCCAGGAGCTCCTCCGGTTGCTTCATTGAGCCTTGCTGCATAAGCTGTACCGTTTGTTGCTGCCGGTAATACTGTGGTATTGAAAGTCAGTGCAGGATTAACCGTTAACGTAACCACACGCGCATTTCCTGCGGCATTCTCACATTGATTATCCCCACGGACAGTTACATAATAGCTTGCGCCTGTTGTGACCGACGGAATGTTATATGTTGGTCCGGTGAATACTGCATTGGTTAATGCCGCATCTGTGTACCAGGTAAATACCGGATTAGTTACCGTAGTACTGCTGGCTGTTAAGCTTACAGCAGCTCCAGAGCATATTGAGGATGCAGGCTCGCCTGTGATAATGATATCTGCACTTGTCGCCCTTGATCCGAGGGTCACATTTACCGGCGTCCTGCTGCTTACCACATTATTGGAAGAGCCTTCTGCGTAATAAATGGTACTGGCAGTGATCACGTCTGTCTGGAAGCTTGTGCCGGTAGCGAGTGATGTACCGCCGGATGCTGTATTGTACCAGTTGTAAGTTACACCTGCTACCGGGTTTTGTACCGTTAAGGTAACGCGGCTTCCGCTACAGGTGCTTGCGTTTGCTACAACCGGGGCCGGAACAGTAACTACTACAGTATAGTTTGCGGTAGCTGTTGCACCGGCACCATCAGTAACTGTCAGCAGGATACTGAAAGTACCAGCCAATGTTGGAGTTCCCGTAATTTCGCGTGTTGCCGGATTAAAGGTTAATCCCGGAGGCAGGTTGGTTGCCACGTAACTGAACGGACCTGTTCCGCCTGTCGCTGCTGGCAATGTTTGCGGAGCGTAAGTTGTACCTATGACACCGTTTGGCAATGTAGCCGGCGGTAATGCTAATGGTGTAGTTGTCACAGCACCCACATTCAGAGCGAAGGCCGCGGTTGCGTTACATCCTTTAGTGTCTGTTGCTGTGATAGAGAAGGTATAGTTTCCTGTTACTGTTGGAGTTCCTGAGATTGTACCTGCGGCAGACAATGACAGTCCTGCGGGCAGCGTGCTGCCTGATGCCAGTGTGTAGGTATAACCAGGAGTTCCCCCAGTTGCCTGATTGATACTTGTCGAATAAACAGTACCATTAACCGCATCAGGCAATGCAGTAGTATTGAAAGTAATCGCAGGATTAACTGCTAAGGTAACCACACGTGCAGTACCTGCAGCATTCTCACATTGATTATCTCCGCGTACAGTCACGTAATAAGTAGCGCCTGCTGTGATAGACGGAATGTTAAAGGTTGGGCCGGTGAATACAGCATTGGCCAGAGCCGCGTCTGAATACCATGTAAATACCGGGTTGGAAACCGTGGTACTGCTGGCTGTTAAGCTTATGGCAGCGCCTGAGCATACTGATGATACCGGCTCTCCGGCAATAATGATATCTGCACTGGTTGCCCCTGATCCCAGGTTTACGTTTACAGGAGTCCTGCTGCTTACCACATTATTAGATAACCCTTCTGCATAATAAGTAGTATTGGCAGTAATTACATCGGTCTGGAAGCTGGTTCCGGTGGCAATTGCAGTTCCTCCGGATGCAGTGTTGTACCAGTTGTAAGTTACACCAGCAACAGGGTTTTGAACTGTCAGTGTTACGCTGCTTCCGCCACATGTGGTTGCGTTTGCAACGACAGGAGCCGGAACGGTAACAGTGACTGTGTAGTTGGCTGTTGCTGTTGCATTAGTAGCGTCAGTAACAGTCACTGTGAACGTAAATGTACCGGCCGTAGTTGGGATACCACTGATTGTTCTGGTTAGCGGGTCAAATCCTAATCCCGGAGGCAGATTGGTAGCTACGTAAGTGAAAGGACCGTTTCCACCACTTACCGCAGGTAATACCTGAGAGTTGTACGCTGTTCCTACCTCGCCGTTTGGCAGGTTCGCTGGTGGAAGTACCATCGGGTTGGTATTCAGCCCGTTTATTACCAGGTTGAAGTTTGCCGTTGCTACACAGCCTTTGCTGTCGGTAACCGCTAAAGCAAAAGTATAGGTACCTGGAGTGGTAGGTGTTCCGGAGATCACACCTGAGGCGGATAATGTTAATCCTGCAGGTAATGTGCTTCCGGCAGGGACACTGTAAGTATATCCCGGTGTACCACCCGTTGCAGGATTAATCTGTACAGAATAAGCTGAGGAAGTATTTGCAGTGCTCAGTGTAGTGCCTTCAAAACTGATGGCAGGATTTACACTTAAGGCTACGGCTTTGCCGCTTCCGGATTCGTTCTCACACTTGTTATCACCTCTTACACTGACAAAGAAGTTTGTATTTGCCGTCAGTGAAGGGATCTGATAAGTATCCCCAGTGTATACCACGTTTGTTAAAGCAACATCGCTGTACCAGGTAAATACAGGGTTGGTTACTGTAGTGCTGCTGGCGGTTAATGTTACACCGGATCCGGAGCAAACGTTTGCAGGTATTCCCGTGATGGTCAGGTCCGCAGCTGTAGCGCTTGGTTTAAGCGTTACTGTAACAGGAGTTCTGGCACTTCTAGCTGTACCGGATGCTCCTTCAGCATAATACGTAGTTGTAGCAGAAATTGCCGGTGTCTGGAAGGTTGTTCCTGTAGCCAGTACTGTACCACCTGAAGCTGAAGCATACCAGTTATAAGTTACATTAGGTGTCGGGTTAGTCACTGTAAGTAAAGCACTGCTTCCGTTACAGCTTTCTGCGTTTGCAACAACCGGAGCCGTTACATTCACCACTACTGTATAATTGGTGGTTGCAGTTAATCCGTTGGCATCTGTAGCTGTCACTGTAAAGTTAAACGTTCCGCCCAGGGTTGGGGTTCCGGAAAGTACTCTGGTGTTCGTATCAAAATTAAATCCTGGAGGAATATTGTTTGCTACATAAGTATAAGGAGCTGTTCCGCCTACTGGTGCAGGCAGGGTTACCGGTGTATACGGTGAATCCACCAGTCCGTCTGCCAGGGTAGCCGGCGGCAGCGTCATCAGACCAACGCTTCCGATACTGATGGTAAACATGGCAGTAGCGTTGCAGCCTCTGTTGTCGCTCGCTGTAATTGCGAAAGTATAGTTGCCTGCAACTGTTGGTATGCCAAGCAGCTGTCCTGCGCTTGTTAAGGACAGGCCTGCAGGGAGTGTATTGCCTGAGGCTACGATATATGTATAACCCGGGGTACCACCTGTTGCAGGGTTGATTTGTGCAATATAAGGAACGGGTACTGTTCCGGAAGGCAGTGCCCCGCCATTGAAGACAATCGCAGGGTTCATGTTAATCACAACTTCGCGTCCTGTGCCTGAGACATTTTCACATTTATTGTCTCCGCTGACAGTTACATAGTAGGTGGTAGCGGCGTTAAGAGACGGTGTATTGTATACCGCGCCTGTGAAAACTGCATTGCTTAATGCCGCATCAGTATACCATGTGAATACAGGATTGATCACTGTAGTGCTGCTGGCAGTAAGCGTTGCTCCGGATCCGGCGCATGCACTGGCTGGCACACCATTTACATTGATATCTGCTGCCACTGCTGGCGGATTAACTGTCAGCTGAACAACTTTTGCATTGGCAGCAGTATTAGGGCATCTATTTGATCCCTGTACGGTCACATAGAAATTGGTGTTACCGGTTAAGGCATCAGTTGTATAGACTGGTCCTGTAAATACTGCATTGGTTAATGCCGCATCAGTATACCATGTGAACACAGGATTGGTAACTGTAGATGTACTGGCAGTTAAAGTAACTGCTGTTCCTGAGCACAGACTGGCCGGAATACCGCTGATCGTGATGTCTGCTGCTGTACTGCCTGGATTGACTGTTAAGGTTACCAGTTTACCATTTGTATTTTCGCATTTCTCATCACCTCTTACGGTTACGTAGAAATTGGTACTTGCAGGGATGGAAGCAATATTAAATGTTGCTCCTGTAAATACTGCATTGGTTAATGCAGCATCAGTATACCAGGTAAATACCGGGTTGGTTATTGTAGAACTGCTGGCTGTCAGCGTAACTGCTGAACCTGCGCAGAACGTTCTCTCTGCACCGGCAACTGCCAGGTCTGCTTCTGTAGCATCCGGCCTGATGGTGATTGATACTTTTGTTCTGGCAGCTGTATTTAAACAGGAGTTACTGTTTACAGCCTCAACGTAGAAGTCTGTAATACCTACTGCAAGGAATGCAGAAGTAGTATAAGAACTGGTATTGGATGCCAGCAGGTTACCGCCTGTCAATGCATCGTACCAGTTATAGGTAACGCCCGCAGCTGCATTTACGTTTAGTGTAACCGGAGTGTTGATACAGGTAGCGGCCGGATTTGCAGCACTTGGTACAGGCGCCGCAGGCATACCAATTACAGTTACTGTAACCGCTACTTTAGCACTCTCGCAACCATTTCGGTTTGCGGAAACATAGTAGGTGTACACGCCTGCTGCTAATGTTGCAGGTGTCTGGTATGTGGCTGTGTTTGCCAGCAGGCCGAGCGAACTGTCGTACCATTTGTAGGTAATACCTGCCGCTGGGTTTGCCACTGCAAGCGTTGCCTGGCTGCCTTCACAAACTGTCACATTGGCCGCAGATGGCGTTGGTGCAAGGATAATTCTTCTTGCATAATTGAAGTTGACTGAACTCAATGCACCTAACAGACCTGAATTGAGTTTCAGCTCTACCCCGTCAAAGGCTTGTGCAGGTACAAAATCAATGGTAGCAGTTGTTCCGCTACCGCCAATTTGGAGGTTGAATCCGGAACTGCTGATTGCTCTTTCATCGTTATTGCTGGCAGCACCGTTGTAGGTTGTGAGCGTGATGCTTGAACCCACAGTTGCAGATAGCCTTCCTGCCGGAGAGGACAGGCGTACCCTTACGGTATCGCCAATCTGTGATAAGCCTGTAAAGTTCACTTTTTGTGCCACAAAACTGTTGACACCAAATGGAATGAACAATGAAGAACTGGTCTCCACATCGTTATCAACTGCAAAACCCGGATTGGATACATTTGCACCGGCAGAAAGCGTACCTCCGCTTCTAACCGTCTGGCTGATGGCCGGCTCGCATGGAACAGAACCCGGATTGGTT
>Ga0308163_10000676_pt1 | contig 51032 bp, 60 predicted proteins | sample PhyTR1_FD_201037 | JGI IMG/M metagenome (GOLD analysis project Ga0308163, IMG submission 201037) | Phyllosphere microbial communities from UC Gill Tract Community Farm, Albany, California, United States - DLSLT.R1 | ecosystem: Host-associated > Plants > Phyllosphere > Unclassified | place: USA... | reverse complement strand
TCCTGCTGCTGGGGCAGGGCTTTTCGATTCCGGAACTGTTCCTGACCACGGCGCTGCTCAATGTGGTGGTGGCAATCTACATCTTCTCGCTGGTGCCGGAATTCCTGATGCGTTTCCTCGCCTGGATCCTGATCCACACCGTCTACCGCGTGCGCATGATCGACACCTCGCACATCCCGGCCGACGGCCCTGCGGTGCTGGTGTGTAATCACGTGAGCTACGTCGACGCGATCGTCATCAACGCAGCCAGCCCGCGCCCGATCCGCTTCGTGATGGACCACCGCATCTTCAAGACGCCGTTCCTGCGCTGGATTTTCCGCGCGGTCAACGCGATCCCGATCGCGCCGGCCAAGGAAGACCCGTGGACGATGGAAAAGGCCTTCGTCGACATCGCCCACGCGCTGCATGACGGCGAGCTGGTCTGCATCTTCCCGGAAGGGCGCCTGACCAAGACGGGGGAGATGAGCGAGTTCAGGAGCGGCATTACCAAGATCGTCGAGCGCAACAAGGTGCCGGTGATTCCGATGGCGCTGCGTGGCCTGTGGGGTAGCTGGTTCACGCGCGACCAGGGCAATCTGTTCGGCCGGCGCATCGCGCGCGGCATGCGCTCACAACTGTCGCTGGCGGTGGGCACGCCGGTGGCGCCGGAGCTGGCAACACCGGAATATCTGCAACAGCAGGTGATGACGTTGCGCGGGGAGTGGAAGTAAGCGGCGTGCTGCACCACATTTGAAGACAGCTTTCCGAATTGGCCTTCAGGAATTCAAATAAATATGGGTTACCACGTTGCCATTCTTCGTACTGCGTCTGGTCAGGGCGTGCCCATCGGCGAAGCGGAAGTGCGCCAGGCCGTAAAGCGCATGGCCGGCAGGCTGGAAGTCATGCCTGACAAACCCGAGTTCTGGCTATACCAGCCGGCGTTCGGGGAAGAAAGCGACATCGTGGCCGTCAGCGAGGGCGAACTGTGGACGAGCAACCCCAGTTTGCCCTTGCTGGAACTGATGATCGAGCTGGCCGACTATCTGGGTGCCCGGGTGCGCGGTGACGAGCTGGAAACCTACCGCACTGTGGATGATCACTATATTCACCCTGACGACCGTGAACTGGCTGCACAGTATTCGTCGCCACGCCCGGCAGGCTCGCGAGCCTTTGCCGTGGCGCGCGAGATGACACTGCGCACCATCATTGTCGTCGGCCTCGGCGTTCTCCTCGCCGCGCTTGTTCTCATGTATCGACGCTTGGCCTCGGGCAGTGCCTAGCTTGCCGGTCCGGGGTGCTGGTTCCCGACTGTCTGGCAATTTTCCCGAAAGCCCGTCGCATGCGGGCTTTTTTTTCGTTCGATCCAGGACACCGGACAAGCGGCACATATGTGGGTTCATGGTGGCCTGTCTCCTGGACGCCGGCCCTTGCCGGCGGCTGAGGCAGGGCTCACGCGGTCGACGCGGCCATCGTTTCCAACCATGGCGAACGCCAGCAGCGGGGTGCTGCCGGAAGTGGTGGCCCAAGTGGCGCGCCAGATCGAGGTGCATCCCCACAGCGGTATCCGCTCGGGCCAGGGCGTGCTACGGGCGCTTGCGCTGGGCGCAGGCGGCGTCTGCATGGGGCAGGCGTTCCTGCATGGTCTGGGAGCGCCTGGTGAGAAAAGCGTGGCTACGTGTCTGGATTTGATGCGCAAGGAGTTCTGCCTGACGATGGCGTTTTGTGGTGTGAGCCACCTCGGTCAGGTTAATTCCGCAATCTTGCGGAGATTTGCCTTAGAGGCGAGTGCACGGCCGCTGGCGGTCGGCGTGCCAGGGTCAGGCAGGCAGCAACGAAGCCAGTCCCCGCCAGGCCCCAGATAACGACGCTGACGAGTTCGAATGTAGTGCGTAGCTGCGGGTGATTGATGGCCAGAGGCAAGATCACCATGGCGCGCAACAGGCACACGCCGGCCATACCGCCCAGCATCAGGCGCGGCAGCGGGAGGCGCGGCAAGCGTCCCAGCGCGGAAAAGGCGTAGGCCGCGCACACGGCCATGAGTAGTCCGATGATGCTGGTGGTAACCGGTGCCAGCCAAGTTCCGGCACGCGATGATGCTACCACTTGCGGCGGAGCATTAAAAAAAACATACCAGTCAGCCCCACCAGCGATGGCTGCGAAGTGTATGAGCGCACCAATAGCACTGATGATGCCAGTGAAGTATATAAGCGAGATGGCCAGGTTTTTCATGTACGACCTTCAGCGAGTTGAGAGACGATGACAGATTCGATGGGCAAACTGTATCTCTTTGCCTGCAACAGTAAAGTCTCGAGAATTCATGTTGATACAATTTAATTTGTATGAAGCCTGGTCTGAATTCTGAATTCTGAATTCTGAATTCTGAATCATGACACCTTTGCCTCTCCAAATTTGGCTTTTGAAGTCGTTTGTTTTTATTTTTTACGGATGTAAAGAAAAAACGTGAATACACAGCGTGATTAACGTTGTTGCATAGATGGTTCTGTGTAAGGAAGGAGATTAGATCCGGGGGGTATGCTGACAGCATGAGCACGCATTAAGTAAAGCGCTGTACGATCAGTTGGAACAACTACAGCAGGGAGTTCCAAAGATGCTCGAACCAGCCTTGGCAAAACAGTGGCTCTGCTGCAAAGCCTGCTCAACCTCACTGGACTCGCTGGACTGGCGGGGACTTGGCTTCAACACTGCCAGCTGGCTTTAAAAGCATCGTTCGGTGACGATTGAACGTGCGGCAGAAGACGACGGGATTGCACCGTCCGGTCAAGAGCATCAGCATCAGCGATGGTCATGCGTGGCATTCATTCGATAAAGTAGATCTATGAGTTTTTTTTAAATAATTATTGAACCATCTGACGACAGTGGGTAAAAGTAATCATGTCGACGCTTCACATTGCGAAACATTCCGGTGAAGTTGAGGATATCCTGCTTTGATTATTTTCTTGTTTCAAATGTCTTGCGCCCCATTCACTCTCGTCTGAGGAGCAAAAGAAGCCCCTCGGCTACGGCGCCATCGTCACAGTGTCGGCGTCGATTCATTCTGTCCTGCAGGTTTTGCCGGTTCACGAAGTCGCACCAGTCTTGACTGCTGAATTCACTAACGCGATCAGGACAGCTGTTCGGCCGGCGCATCGCGCGCGGCATGCGCTCGCAACTGTCGCTGGCGGTGGGTACGCCAGTGGCGCCGGAGCTGGCGCCACCCGAATATCCGCAGCAGCAGATGATGACGTTGCGCAGGGAGTGGAAGTACGCGCAAGTCAGCGCCGGACCATACCGCCGCGACAGGTATGGCAAAATCGCAAGATTTTTTTTGTGGCTCTGATATAATTAGCGACTAGTCGGGGCGTAGCGCAGCCTGGTAGCGTACGTGCATGGGGTGCACGGGGTCGGAGGTTCGAATCCTCTCGCCCCGACCAATACAATCAAGCAGTTACAGCATGAGCTGTATAGAACAACAGCACTGTATATTAGATGTTCATCTAATACTGGTGCTGTTTTTTTATGCCGGATCGAAGCGCACAGCACCCAGATCTACGTAGTGCATCAGCGCTCAATGCACTGTGCCTAATTTTTCTTAGGCAGTAAAACCGATCGTATTCCTTGAGATAATAATCACATGGAACAACGAACTGACCGCCTCACCGCCGCATATGTTGACCTCGCTGTCAACGTCGCTATTGCATTCGGTCTGGATGCCGGCGTACGCTTTCTTCGCCAGCAAAAAATCGCTCCCGCTGTCGTGCAGCGTGTGCTCATTGATGAAGGGCCGCGTCGAGGGGCTCGCCCATCAGCCGCTCCATCATCGCCTCAACCGCTTGAGAGTGACATGCCTCGCCGGCGATGACCACCAGCTGCGGCAATCGGTCCTTGTGTTCCTGGAGAACGGTAAGGACGTGGCCACCGCCGCCGGGAGTGATGGCGTGGATCTCGAAGTCCATTACGGGCCTGAGAGCCTGTTGATCGTATCGTCCTTCGCCTTGCTCGCCCGGGTAGTGCCGAACTCGAAGCTGAATAACTGATCCGTCCACCCCAGCGCGCGGCCGAGGATAAGGCTGATCGTCGCCTTGGCGAAGTCGTCGGCACCTGAGCTCCACACGACGACAGCCAGGCACAGGATCACAAGCATAAGCGCGGCTGATGCTAGAACATTGGCTCTGTGGTTCTTGATGCCGGCCTTGGCCAGCTCGACGTCGCGGGCCCGTGCGCTCTGCGTGTCGGCCAGATACATGCGGTCCCACTCAGCCTGCTGCGCGCCGACGGCGAGCTGGAATTCAGCAGCCTTGGCCGGGTCCATCTGGATCGCTTCGACGGCAAATTTCGCCTCATCGATGCCGGTGACCGCTCGCGCGACGTCGACGACTTTGCCCGCCACTTCGCCTGCTTTGTCGCCGGCGAGCAGCTTGATGATGCCAGGAGCGAACTGAGCGAGTTGCATTGCGATTGGGATCAGGGGAATCATGCTACCTCCACTCGGTTGATAATCCAGCCAAAAAAGAATTCCTCGTTCGCCGCGCGGCGCTCGGTGATCTCCATGTAATAGACCGCCTGCAGGCTGTTGAGGCATCGCAGGATCGCCTTTTCGCCGTTGGTGCCTCGCTGCTTCAGTACCGACAGCAGCGCGAACTGCGTGGCTGGGCCCAACACGCCATCAACGATGAGATCCGGAAACAACTTCGCTTGACGGTTCATCAGGTTGAGGGTGCGCTGCAGCCATGGGCCAGGCCGGCCGGGGCCGCAGTTCACGCCGGAATCGACCAGCTCCGCGCCGATAGCAGTGTTGATCGCGGCGATGCGCACGAAGCCGGGAGCGGTGACGTAGTCCTGGAAGTAGATCTTCACGGCCAAGTCGCGCGGCAGGTCGCGCATGGAGCCCGTGTGCCCCCACTTCCTGGCCACGGCTTCCGTAATTCCCCAACAGGTCGGGCCGCCACGGTCGTTTGGGTTGTCGACGAAGCCGCCTTCGCGCTCGACGACGCCTTCGATGATGGTTTGGACGCTCATTTGCGCGATCCTTCCAGTGCTGTCATGCGCAGGGACAGCGCATCTGTTACGCGCTCATTGGCGTACATGCGGTCGCGCATGGTCTCCAGGCGAACGTCGCGGTCGTCGAAACGCTTCTCGAGCTTCGCGTAGGTGGTGATCAGGGTGTCGAGCTTGCCGGACTGCGCGGAGGCGTTCCAGCCGAGGCCGGCCATGAACAGGAGGGCGGTGCAGGCGCTGCCGATTAGCCAGGGAAGGGTCAATTTAAAGTCAACAATACGTGGTTGGTTTGAGGATGGCATGTGTCGCTTTCAGGTTATGAAAAAGGCCGCTCGATGGCGGCCTTGGGTTGATCAGCTTCAGGATGCTGCGTGTTACAGGTTCGTGCCCCATTCGAGGAAGCCGGTGACGTCGACGGTGCGCTGTGTGCCGGCGCCATCGGTAACGGTGCAACGCAGGGTGACCGTGGCCGATCCCGTCGCGTTGGTGGTGTACGTGAAGCGCACCGTCACCGATGAGCCGGTGCCCAGGATGACGGTTACGCCGCGCGGGTTGCTCAAGGTGCTCCAGGCGTATGTCTTCGGATCGACGCCGCCGGCAGCGTAGACAGCCGGACTGCAACTGACGGTGCCGCTACCAAACTGCGTATCCGCGCTGGCGTATGCATCCATTGCCGTCACTGTGAACGGGCCGGCTGCGCTCTTGCCACGAAGCTGGCCCAGGCTGATGGGGCCGGATGGCACGCCGGCCAGGACGCGCACGCGGGAATCGCCGAGTGAGAGCGGGCGCGCGATACCCAACTCGGCGGCCACCATGCTGAGGCTGATCGGGCCAGAGGTGGGCAGGGTCATTTGCCCTCCAGCTTATCGAGGCGCGCCCGCAGGTCGACCACAGCGCGCGCCAGCTCGACGGCCGAGACCAGCGCCGCAGCGCCGTACTGCACCGACTTGGCGCCGCTGCCGTCGGTGTGCACGGCTTCCGGCAGGATCTTCTCGAGCGACTGCGCGCCGACGCCCAGGCCGCGCTCGCCGCCGCGCTTCCAGGTGAACAGGCCTGACTTGCGAATGCCTGCCAACCGCTCGACCAGGTCACGTGGCACGCGCTGCCAAGCCTTTTTCTTGCGCTCGTCGGACGTTTCCACGATCACGTTCGCCGACCACACGCCCGCATTGGTCAGGCTGGCCACGATCGTGTCGCCGTTCTGGTTGTAATAATTGAACGCGGCCCCACCGGCGATCGTGAAGTTCACGCCGTTGCCCTGCATCCTGACAAACTGGCGGCTGTTATTCGACGCGTCGCGCATGTAGATGCCGACGCCGTTCAGGAAGTCGATACTTCCGGACAGAACCCCGCCGCCGAGAGGTAGAAAGCTTCCGCCAACCGCTGAGAGAGTGGTGTAGTTCGCAGGATTGCTCGCGGGGTAGGGGGTGAACCCGAGCGCGTCCTGCTTGGCTGCGAATGTCCCGAAGTCGCCGGCGGCAAGGTAGCCATCCCGCGACGCGGATGCTTTCACCGGGCCGGTTCCGACCTGTCGCATGTAGCTCAGGCAGATCCAGCGCGCGCCGCCGGTACATTTGAACAGAGCGGCGTCTCCGAAAGCAGTGGTGATGTTGGCAGCGCCAGGCAGCACGATCGCGTCATTGCTATGGCCGATCAGCATGGCGCCATTGAAGACGATCCACCGCAGTGTCCCTTCCTGCGCTGCGTCGAACGAGGTGATGGTCGTGCTGCCGCTGATGATGACATTCAGCGCCGCAGCGAAGCCGATGTTCACCGTCGTGGCCGACGCCAGCCCAACACTCGGCCCGAGCGTCTGGTCGAAAATTTGCCGGATGAACGAAGACTGAGCACGGAAGTAATCGTCGATCGTGCCCTTGGCCGACTCGGTGCCTTGTGGGCTGTTGTCCGACGCGTTCTTGCTCAGGTCGGTGATGCTTGATGGTACTGGCATGTTATGCTCCAGGTAACAAAAAGCCCGCACGAGGCGGGCTGTAAATAGGGCTAAAAATGTCTTTCGATCCGATCGCTCTCGGCGCCGCGCTGGCGTTTGTCTTCAACGCCTGGTGGGCGTCACGGCGAAAGTAGACGGCGCCGCGCTTCTTCTTCCTCATCCTGCGATGTGAACAGCGCGGGCGATGCGAGCATGCCGACTGGCTGCCGGCGAACGTTGCCCGGCACGGCCAGCGTGCGAGGCACGTCGAGCGAGCGCCCCGACTGCATGCCGACGCGGATGTTCTGCACCGGCTCTGCAAGGTACTGGCGCGCCAGCGGGCCGGCCACCGGGATATTCCCCAGGTACCGCTCGAACAGGCCACCGATCGCCGCGGCCGAGTTCGAGTTGCCCACTGCGCTGGCACTCGGTTGGAACTGCTCATACCGCGCCACGCGGCCCAGCGCCTGCATCTTCTGGATCTCGGAGGGCTGGAAGAACAGACGCAGCTTGCGCTCGCCGATCGCATCCAGCGCCTTGACGTAGGCCGCGCTGCCGAAATTGCCTGTCTCGTCCGGCATGCCGCCGAGCGCCTTGTTTTTCAGGTGTCCCAGGATCTGGTCACGTACCGACTGCATCGCCACAGGGTTCGACTTGATCGAGTGCTTGAGCTGGGCGACGCCTGAGAAATTGGCGTCCTTGCCACCCCCGACGATGAACTGCTGCACGAACTTGTCGGGCTCGACACCATCGCGCACGGCCTGCAGCGCCGGCGTGCGCTCGACGGTCTGCATCCACATGCGATTGACGCGCCGTGCCTTGTTAAAGGCGTTGATCGCGCCCTGGCCGAGTTCCTGGCCTGGTTGGCCGCCTGCCAGTCCGCCCGGAGTGGCCAAGTGGCTGCCGCCGACTGCCGCGGCCGGCGCGCGCTGCGCCAGTAGAGGCGTTTCGTCCAGCGCCTGCCGCACCGCGCCCAGGGCGAAGCGCACGTTGCCGTCGGCGCTGCTGCGCTGCAGGCGGCCGATGTTCGTCTTGAACTGCTCGGCGATCTCGACCGTCAGCGGGATTGACCCGTCAGCGAAGCCGTTGAGCTTGTTGCGGATGTCCGGAACCAAGAACGATTCGACGTTGGCCTCGTGCAGCAGGTTGCCGGCGCGCTGGGTGAATGCGTGCGGATCCAGCGCCGCGCTGCGCCCGCCCGAGTCTCGCGCGCGGTCGTACAGCCGGCCGATGACGTCGGTAGCACGCTCGTTGCGGCGCTCGAGCGCACCGATGACCCGCTCGCCACCGGCATAAGCATCATCCGACGCACCGGCGCCAAGGTCGTTCAGGCCATTCTTGAGCAGCTGATTGTTGCGGTTCTCGGTCTGGCCGAGGAACTGCGCAGTCGAGTCCTTGCTGTTCATGCCAAGCTTGGCCAGGTTCTTCTGCTGCGTCACCACAGCAGGGTCCAGCGTCAGGCCGGCGGCCGTCGGCGTCAGGTTAGTAAGGCGGTAATCGGCCAAGCGGCGCACCGCGTCGGGCGATACCTGGTCAGTAGTGCGGAATGCCTTGGCCACGTCGTCACGGATGCTTTGCGCCACCCGTGGCGGCAGCTGGTCGAGCCGCAGCCCGGACTGTTCGATCGCGCTGTTGATCGTGATGTTGATCTGCTGCGGATCCTGCGGCAAGACGCGGCGATTCAGGCGGCTGGCCAGGCCGGCCACCTTGTTGGCAGCGAACGGCGTGGCGATGCCGGCCGCCAGCGATGCCGCAAGCTGCGCGCCATCGTTGCCGCCAGTCTCGCGCGTGTAGCCGCCGGCAGCACCGGCAGCGCCGGCCGACGCCAGCTGCTGCACCGGGTTTGCCGCGAGCGTGCGCGCCACTCCCTGAGCAACGCCGGTCAGGCGCTGCGCACCTTTCGCCGCGGCGCCGAGCGTACCAGCGCCGCCGGCCACCATGCGCGCCGCGTCACCGACAATGCGCTCGGTCGCGGTGCGTGGCTGTGGCAATCGGGCCAGGTCGGCCAGCGCGGCGCCTGTGCGTGCGGTCGGCTTGTTTCCCAGGATCGGGCTGGCCAGCGTGCGCACCGGGTTGCCGACGAAGGTGTCGAACACGTCGCCGGCACCTTCCAGGCCGTGGCGCGCGGTCAGCCCGATCTGGCGCGGCACGTCGGCGATCGAGTCGTTCAGCTGCTGGCCGAATGGCTTCGATGGGGCAGCCTGCGGCGGTGCTAGCGTAGGTGCTGTGGCAGGGGGCCGAGTTGGGGCAGGGCGGGTATAGCTCGCATCAAGCTCGTCCCACGGGTCCTTTGCTCGTCCTTCACGAGGCGGCGCGGATGCCCCGCTGAATTGCTGATCAAGTTTGTCCCAGTCGTCCATCATTTCACCTTGTATTTTGCGAGTGCTGGATCAGACCAAACTGACGGAGACACACGGGCCCACCGTCGGTCGATCTCGGTCATGTCGCCTCGAGCGCGCGCAAGCGGCATCGCCTTCATGTAGTAGTCGGCCTTTTGAGCAGAGATACGGGCATTCGCTGCTGTCAGGGCGGCAATAAAGTTGTTTGCCTCTGGAGTGTTCGAAAGCTGCACGAACGTCTTTTGCGCTCGTTCGGAATCGCCATCCGTCTGCGGCCCGCTCTGCGCTTGCAGCATGGTCATGTTTCGCTCCATGGCCACTTGCTGGAACTGTTGAGCGCTGGTCGCGAACTTCTCCGCATCCTTCACGCCCAGCATAGCCAGCATATTTGCTGCGGTCGAGCGCTGTTGCGCCCCCCATCCGCCTTGGAAGTTGATGTTCTTGAGTGTTTCGATTTGGCCCAACGTCGCGCGCGCAGCCTTTCCTTCAGCCTGCACCGGGTTGTGAACCTGCGTGATCCAGTTTGAATTCAGATCCTGGTCAAGCTTAACGTTCGTGTCGACCGCGCCCATCTGCATACGCGCTGCTGCTGGCGACTGCAGACGCACAGGGCTGGCACCAGCACTACCGCCCATGGAGCGAGTAACGCCAGCAATCTCACGTTGAAGTGCAGCGATGTCAGCTGGGTTTCTCGTTGCCGCAAGCTCGGATCGAAGAATGTGCAGTCGATCGTCGTCGCGGCCTTTTTGCTCCTCGGAACTGACGGTCGGGAATTTCCCCGCCCCAGGCACGCGAACTGGCGGCAGCTTCACCGGCTCGCCTGCTGGTGGCTTTTGAGGCAGTTGTCGAACCGTTCGACGAACGTAATCCCCGCGAGTGCCGCCGATGGGATTGCCGTCTTCACCAATATAGGCCATCGGGAGGAGGTCGTAGTCGGCTTCCGCTCCCGCTTTTGCCCGCGCTTTTGCATTTTCCACTTCCCCGGTAGCCGCAATATAGCCTGCCGCGTTGCTGACAGAACCGTCAGCGCCCTGCACCTGGCCATTGTCGAGTTTCGCAAACGACTGAACCGAGCCATCTGGCATCTGGTAGGTTGCCCCCTGTTCCCGTTTGAAACCCTCGTTCGCCATCTTGTACGGCTCAGTAAGGTCGGCTACGCCCAGCGCCTTCAGCATAGCCACCTGATTGAGAGACATGGGAAAGGCTGCATTTGGGCCCGATGGTGCGCCGGCACTAGGTGGTTGGCCCGACATTGGCCCCGAACCAGGTCGGCTCATCATTGGTACGTTGGACAAGTCAGGAGCTCGAAAGGCACCAGCAGGCGGCTGTTGCGACGGCGGCGGCCCGAAGGCACTCATGATGAGCGAGTTATTCCGCTGATCTCTGGTGTCCTTATTTTGCAGCAGACGTAGTTGAGCCTGCTCAAACTGATCTTTCTGCTGCTGTTGCAGCGCACCCTGATAGACCTGTGTGCCGGCGCCCAAAGCTTCGCCGGCACTGCCGAAAAAGTTCTGGCCCCTGTTGGCCAACATCGCGGCGCCGGCAGCGAGCATGCCTTGCTTAGCCGCTGCGCGCTGGTTCGGGTCTTCTGGCAGTAGGTCCGGACCGTACTCTGCCAGCATCCCCTTCATTCGTTCGAACATGTGATCCCCTTAGAAGCCGCGTTGACGGCGGCGTGCGATTGCTGCGAGTACGGCATTTTGGTCCGGCGCCGGCTGGCCGCCGCCCATGCCACCCATGCCGCCGAGGCTGGTGGAAATCTGCGGTTGCTCGCCCTGGAATACCGGGCGGCCGGCTGGCGCCTGCATTTGTGGTTGCCCGCCGCCCATGGCGCGGTTCACCGAACTGAAGGTGCTGGCAGCCTTCATGCCGTCTTTCGCGTAGCCGCCTGCCTGCGCGAGCATGCTGGGCGGCGGTGCTGCTGCGGCGGCCGCGCTGGAGTCGGCCAGCATCGCAGGCGTGCCGTATTCGGCAGTGGTGCCGGCCAGCGAGCCGGACAGCCCGCCCGTGCCGGCGCTGCTGCCGCCCAGCATGCCGCCCGACGTCACCGATGGCGTGACGAACGCCATTGCGCCCGGCGCCGCAGCACCTTCTGCCGCGAGCATACCGGCGCCCACGCCCTGGCTGGCGCCGTATCCTGCGAGCGCGGCGTCGGCTGCCGCAGCACCAGTGCCAAGCATGCCGGCGCCCGCTGCGCCAGCACCTGCTGCACCGAGTGCCCCGGCGCCGGCGGCGCCCAGCCCTGCGGCTCCTGCGCCCGCTGCGCCGGCCGCGCCCGCTGCAGTAGCTGCAGTTGCGCCAGCGGCTGCTGTTCCACCGGCGGCCGCGCCGCTCCCTGCAGTCAAAGCTGCGATTGCTGCTGGTTCCATACCTGACATCGTTTTCTCCTGTTATCCGAGCATGCCGTACAGCGCTGCTGCGCCGCCGGCGGCTTGTGCCCATGGGTTGCTGCCCGGCGCCGACTGGCTGACGGTCGAGCCGCCGCCAACCGCCGCGCGGATCGAATTGCCGAGCACGTCGAGCTGCTTGTACGGCGACTGCGCGCGCTCGTTGAACAGTGCCTGCTGGTCGGTCAGCTTCTGCTGGTCGGCGCCGTATTGGAGCTCGCCCGCACCTTGCAGCTGCGCCGCGTCCGTGTAGGCCTGGTTGCCGTACTGTAGGGCCGTCGACAGGCCGCCCATCTGACGCCCGCGCTCGCCCTCGAACGCCGCTTGATTGCGTGCCAGCCCGCTGTCGGCCATGCCGGCATTCGTCTGCCAAGCCTGTTGGCCGCGCGCCAGCTCGTTCTCGGCAAGCCCGGCGCTCTGGTTGTAGTTCTGCATGCGCATCGACGTCGCCGAGTCAGACAGGCCCTGCGCCAGGTTGCGCGAGTTGCCCTCCTGCGCCTGCTGCCATGCCGAGCCGCCGAACGCGCCAGCGCGCGCCATGGTGGCATCCGTCGAGTTCACCGCGCCCGTGTAGTTGCGCGTGATGTCGCCGGCCGCTTTGTCGATCGACTGCTGCAGGTAGGGGTTATCGCCCATGTAGGCGTTCTGCCCGGTCGGCTGTGCGCCCATGTATTGATTGCTGCCGGTGTCGCGGCCCAGATACTGGCCGCCGAGCGTGCCCTGCAGCGCCTGGCTGCCCGCGTTGATCTCGGCCGATCCGTTGCTGGCCCGGTTCTGCACCATGCTCATGCCTTGTTGCTGGATGCCGTTCAGGCCGGCCGAACGCTGGCCCTCATACACTGGCATTTCCTTCTGCGAAAGGGCGTTGCCGCGCGCGAGCAGTTGCTGGGCCGGGGCCTGCGCCCAGGCTGGCAGTTCAGTGGTGGTCTTGCTGGTGGTATTCGATGGGGCTCCGCCGCTCATGATGGGTTCCTATAGGGTGAGTTCGTACGAGACTTGTTTTGGGGTAAAGCCCAGGCGCCGCGCCGCCGCCGCCCATTCCGGACGGGCCGATGAGAAGCCGATCTTGCTGGCCCCGCTGTTCTTCGCGATCGCCTTGATGTGGGGAAGGAACGCGCGCAGGGCCGGCCGGCTGGTCGCCGAGTGCGCGCACCAGACATCGGCTCGCGATCCGTGGAAGGTGGACACGAGGCGCATCACGACGAAGCCCAGGTACTCGCCGTCAACACCGGTGCCGATGTACAGCGATGCGTTCCCCTGGCGCAGCGCCATGTAGACGTCTTCCGGCAGCCAGTCGTCTGTCGTGGCCTTCTTGACCTCGACCAGGCCGGCGCGCACGCGGTCCCACTCGGCGGCCAGGTATTGCGGTTCGATCACGCGCAGCATGTCAGTTCCCGGTGAAAAAACGTTTCTGGACGAAGGTGGTCGGCGCCGCAGTGCAAAGCCAGCCCTCGACAACGAATTTGCTGCCAGCCGTGCCCAGCTCCGCTGGTGCGCTGTTGCGCACGAAGTCGCCCGGCGCGTAGATGCCGGTGACAGGCACGGCCGGCGCCGCGTTCGTGCACGCGCTGATGCGCCCTTCGGACAGGCCGTTGACCTGGTTCACGATGTCGCGCACCAGCTCGTAGAGCCGTTGTTTCAGCCCGCGCATGTCGTCGCCTCGCGGCAGCCGCGCGTCGTTCGATAGCCTGCTCATTCCATTCCGTCCGGGGTCAATGCCGGCGTGAAGCCGACCATTTCGAAGTCGCCCTGCAGATCGATGCGCACACGGTGGTAGCGCCCCGATGCCAGGGTGTCGTAGTGGGCGCCAGCCAGCGCGCCGGCGCCACGGTTCTCCAGCTGGTCGCCGTCAAACTCGCGCGTGTAGTGCGTCAGGCTCGATGCGGTCGGGCGCGCGGTGAAGCGCGGCGTCACCCTGCCGAGCGTCGTGTACTGCTCGTCATCACCGAAATCACCGGTCGTGAGCGAGGCAGCTGCAGTTGGTCCGGTGACCGTCTTGATCTTGTGGTCCAGGCCCACGACGCCCATCGCCGAGCTGCTGGTATCCAGCGCCGGGGAATCGAACGGCAGGTCCGGGATCGTTTCGAACGTCATCGCCGGGTCGGCTGGCCAGTTGTTGTAGTTCGTCTCGGCTCCCTGATACTGGAACACAGCCTCGATCGGCAGCGACACATGGCCCCACCGTTCGTTGTTCAGGTTGTAGACCAGCGCACTGGTCAGCGCGCCGCCCGAGCCTGGCGTCGGGTAGAACCACCAGCACAGGTTCTTCGCCTGGTCGAAGTGGCTGCGGATCCGGTACCGGTACGTTGCGTCGCAGTTCGCGAAGAACCACTCTCGCACCGGCGCGCCGATCGGGCGCGGCCGCGAGCCGTCGAACAGGTAGAAGTCGCTCGCCCCGATGAACAGATGCGCCGTGCCGGTATCGATCACCGATTCCGCGCTGATGGCGCCGACGTTCGATGCGATCAGGTCCCACTGCCAGATTACTGGCGGGCCGACGTAGCGCCCGAGGTACATGGACTTCTCCTTGTACGCGACCACGTCATTGCCCAGGCGCTGCGCTGCGCGAATGTCGCCGGGGGTATTCAGCAGGTAGCCGAATGCGGCTTGGTTGCTGCTGGCCGGCGCCCAGGTCAGGTGGTCGTAGATGTGCGAGCATGCCCAGGCGTCGGGCCGGTCGCCGCCGACATAGGTTGCGTTCAGCGCGAAGGCCAGCACGAAGCCGGAAGCGGTCACGATAATGCGCGCGCGCGGCGACTGCGGAATGTCAGCGAATGCCGTGCCGGTGCCGGTCGAGACCTGCAGCTGCTCGGTTTCGTTGCACGCCAGCGATGCGTTGCCGAACTGCGCGTATCGCCACCGGTTCTCGACGCTGCCGGTATAGCCGCCGCTGCGCGACTGGTTGACGAAGCTGACGCCCGACAGCTCGTACAGCGCGGTGCGCGTGCCGGCGAAGACGCGGTTCAGGCGGTCCAGGCGCGTGAGCACGGCGCCGCCTCGGCATTCAGCGGGCAGGGCGGACACGCCCACATCGAGTGGCGTCGGCGCGCCGGCCATGCCGCGCAGCGTCGGGATGAGGTTGGTGCACGCCGTCAGCACGCCGGGCACGGTACTGTCAGCGTCTGGCGCGAAGCCGTTCAGCGGGATCATCGTGCGCTTCCAATCGTGAGGGTTGAGCCGCTGTGGCGCTCGGCCATGTCGGCATCGATCAGCGCATTGGCGGCGGCGGCATACATGCGAGCGGCGGTCGGGATCCGCGCGTCATCCTTGATGTGCGCGTAGGCCTCGACCAGGGCTGAATACAGGTAGATGGACGGGTGATTGTCGAGCAGCCAGTTCGTGTCACCGGCGGCCGACAGCGTCGGGAAGCGACGGTAGTAGGACAGCGCGAAAGCCGCAGGCGTGCCACCTTCGACGGCGATTCCGCCATCCTGCAGCGTGTAGTGGCGCGGGCAGGTGGTCGGGCCCAGCTTGGCGAATTCCTCCGGCGTCAGGTAGGCCAGCGGTTCGCGCTCAGTCGGCACGGTCAGGCGGTCGACAGCGAGGAAGCGATCGGGCAGGGCGGCCAGCGACGTCGTCTCGCGCGCCAGCATCGCGCGCACGCGCAGCGGCGCCACCGAGACTTCGATGTCACGGAAGCCGAAGTACAGCCGCGGCTCGGCCAGAGCGATCAGATCGGGGATCACCGCAGTCAGGTTGGTGCGCCCGAGCCGGTTGGCGATCGCCTGTTGCAGTTGTCCGTAGTTCATCAGATGCGGCCCTCGTAGATGCGGCATTTGCTGTGCTCAGCCAGGAATTGGTCGAGCATCTTGTTGTCGGCGGCGACGATTTCCCACGTGACGCCGCGCTTCATGGCCCACTCGTTCAGCAGGTCGATCGGGATCGATGCCGCGTAGTGGTCGCCGTCTTTGGTCTTGGTCGCCCCCGCGTTGCGCAGGCGCTCGTTGCGGCGCAGAGCTGCGGAAACGTCGGTCGATTGCAGGATTACGCCGGAGCCGTCTGCGTCGGTGTCGATCGACAGTTCGCTGGTCGGGCTGGCTTCAACGATGTGTTTCATGGGTATCCGGAAAAGAAAAAGGGCGCCCCGGAGAGCGCCCTTCTGGTTACAGCGGTATGGATCAGGTCAGGTCGAGGACCGCGCCGTGAGCCTTCGGGTTGTAGTCACGCAGGGTGAATTCGCAGTTCACCAGCACGTCCTTCGTGTCGCCGGTCACGCCCAGCGGGGTGTCCTTCATTTCACGCAGGATGGCCAGCTCCAGGAATTCCGGGTTGACGAACGCGACTTCGCGCTGGCGCATGTGGCGCGCGTTGACGGTCTTCACGCGGCCGAACGGGCCGATGTAGATCTCCAGCGTGGCGGTCAGCGCCTTGTCTTCCGCCTTGTCGAAACGGGTCGTGCCGGCCAGGAAGGTGTCGAACACGGTGCGCTGGCTGGACGGCAGCAGGCCGTACAGGTTGTCCATGTCGGTGCCGTTGTCGAACATCTGCTGCAGAACGCCCTTCATCAGGGTTTCGGTGAACGCGCGCTGCGTGCCGTCGACAGCCGCCGTGTTGGTCAGCGGGTTGGCAGCAACGCCACCGGCGCCCAGCGACACGTTGTCGCTCATGAAGCCGAACAGGCCGCGTGCCTGCGGCGCCACGCCGGCTGCCGCCGCGATCGCTGTGGTGTTCTGCAAACAGGCGAACTCGATGTCCTTCTTCAGTTCGACCATGGTCTTGGCCAGCTGGCGATTGTATTCCGATTTGCCACCCGCCTTCTCGACAGCTTCCTGAGTGCCGGTCACGCCGAAAGTGTCGTCGACAATCTGGGTGCGGTTACCGTAGCGCAGGGGCGGGGTGCGCTGGGTACGAGTGGCGTTGTTACCCTGCTCGACCTTATTGGCCTTGGCCGCGCGGTATGCGTCGGTGCTCCATTCGTCGAACACGCCGTCAGCCTTGCCCTTGCCGATGAGTTTCACGAACGGGGTCTCGGAGACCGACACGTTCCAGATCTTGCTCATCAGCTGTTCGCGGTTGATGGTGCTGTTGAAGGTTGCGTAGGTGTTTGCGATTTGTGCCATGGTAATTTCTTCCTATTAACGTTTGGTCATGCCGAGCAGGGCGGCGAAATCTTTCGCGCTACCGGTTTGCTCGAGACGGCGGGTTTGTTTTTCAATGTGCAACTGTGCTGCGGGCTTTGCGGTCGGCGCCGGCTTGCTCGCCTTGGTAGGGAGCGCCGACACCTTCTTGATGGCCTGCTGCGTGGTGGTTTTCTGCTTGTCGTACTGCGTGGCCTTGTAGAGCACTTCGAGCATGCGTTTGTCGGCCACCTGGGCCAGCTCGGCCTCGGTGAAGCCGGCCTTCAGCCCGATCGCCTTCATTTCCGCGATGTGTTCCTTGCCGAAGCCGGGAACCAACGTGGCCATGTGCGCCTGGGCTTCCTGCGCCTGCTGGGCGAAGGCTTGCTCCTTGGCTTGCTGCTGCGCCGCCGTCAGCGTCTGCTGCTTGTTGACGATGGCGCGCTCGATGTTGCCGCGCTCGGTCTGGGCACGGTTGTAATCAGCCATGTGGATGCCGTACGAGACGGGGTCGCTTTCGCGCAGCCCGTCCCAATCGACCTGACCGTACTCGCGCAGCGCCGCGTCGATGCTTTGCAGCTGGCCAATCTCATGGCTGAACTGCTGCACTTCGGCGGCTTGGCGCGCGACGTGCGCATTCCACTCCTGACGCTCCTGGGCGAGGCGCTGGGCCTTCTGTGTGTAGTCCTGCTGACGCAGATAGCCGTTTTTGGCCTCGTCGGCCGTGAGCTTGACCTTTTCGCCATTGATTTCCAGCTCGAGGAACGCTTCGACCGGGTCCTTTTCAGGTTGTCCGTCGGGATCAGGCGCAGGGTCCGCGTCGGGATCCGGATTTGCATCAGGATCGGCGTCAGGGTCTGCATCAGGATCCGGTTCCCCGCTTGGGTCCTGGTCGGGGTCGCCGCTTTGCGGGTCCGGATCTGCATCCGGTTGTCCGTCTTCGGCTGGCCCGGCCAGCATTTCCGCGAAACTGTCGGTGCTCATTGCGCCGCCACCGCTGCCGCCGCCACCGTCACCATCGACGATGTTCATTGGCATTGCGAAGCGGAGCAGGTATTTCAGGAGTTTGTGCATGTAATTTCCGTGAGGTGTGAGTTCAGAAACGACAAAGCCACCGCAATGGGTGGCTTGGCCTGATTATTCCTAACTCGACGGGCAGCGTTCGAGGGCACGCTGCCGGCCCGAAATAGTTACCTGAGAAGGCAAGCGCCGAAAGTCGCGGTCACGCTTGCGCCGGTGCCGGCCACCGTGTACCGGATGCGCCAAGTCGCTGGCAGCACGTTCGACACGGCCTGGTTCAGCACTGGCGTGACGCCTGGGTACACCGTGAGCCGGGTGAACCCTGCCGCGATGATGTCGACCGACGTCAGCAGCGGGTACCACTGGCCGCTGGCCTCGTCCTGGCCTTCGATGATGACGGTCAAGACTGGCAGCAGGCCTGTGAGCGCTGTGACGTTGACGCCGATGTGCGCGCCGCGGTGGTTGTGGTTGTCGAAGATCTGGCCAATGGCGCTCACCGTCGCACCCGTCATGCTCATGATCTTGCCTAAGTTGATGGGTCCAGCGGTGATTCCCATCAGATCACCGTACCGTCCGAGAGCAGGGCAGCAGGGGTTTCGCCGCGCACCAGACGAATGCCGGCGTACGTGCCGACGTGCAGGCCGCCGTCCTTGGCGTCCGGGTGCGTGATCTGGCACACGGCCAGCGGTTGGCCAGCTTCTTCGATGCGCGCGGCGTAATCGGTCAGCGACTCGATATCGACCTTGGCAGGGGTGTCGAGCTCGACCTCGACAGGCGCCGATGCTTGGGTTCCCGCAAGAGCGGGAACGTCCAACTCAGCCGCCACCGGCGCCACCTGCTCAGGTTGCTCTACCGGCACGACGATGGGTTCGTCATCAATCGCCTCCGGCTCGGGCTCGGGCTCTGGTTCGGGCTGCGGCTCTGGCGGCGTTTCCACCACCGGCGGCTGCTCGACTTGCTCGACCACGGGTGCGCCAATATCTTGGCTGTCCATATTCGGCGCCGATTCGACCGGCTCCTGTTTGACCGGCTGGGCCGGGGTTTGTCCTTTACGTGCCATTGATCCTCCGTTGTACGGCTTCCGCCTTGGTTTGCATGCTTTCCGCGCGCAGCAGCTCGTCGCGCATGATGGTTGCGCCGCCCATGAGCGACACGAATATGGCTTCGAACTGGTTGGCAGCCCACAACAGGCGCTTCAGTTCCTCGGCCTGAGCCTTGTTCTCGACCGGCAGCGCAGTCCAGGCGTCAATGACAGCCTGGCGCGTCTCGATCATCGCCTCCTTGAACAGCGGATCTTCGAGCAGGCGCTTGGCGTGCTCGCCGCGGGTGATTTCTTCTGCTGGTGTCATGTCAGCCGATCGCAATGATTGAGTTGATAACGGTCCCAACCTGGGCCTGCACATCCTGGTCGGGCGTGTCTGCCGGGTTGTCGGCGATGCTGACATTGCGCAGCACCTGCAGCGCGAGCTGTCGATCGGTGATTTTCACCTCCTCACGAAGCACCCGCTCTGCCCAGTCGCGGCGCATGTCTTGAGAATTGGGCGCCGGCTCCTGGTCCGTGATTTCCTGAGCGGCGCGCCACATGGCCACCCGACACCGGTTCTGGAAGTCCTTGTCGCACGCCGTGCTGTAGATTCCGAGATAGTTCATGTTTATGCGATCCCAAAGGCTGTGCGATACACAGATTGCAAACCGGGAGTAGTGCCGTCGCCGTATGCCAGTGCATCAAGGCCGGTCGGTCCTGCGTGGACACCGTCCCCGCCGATGAAACTTGTACCCGAGTAATATGCAGACTTAAATGCTGGCGCGCTCGGGTTCGAATAGTCGGTAATGATGGCGTCACTGTCAAAGCAGAACACGGTGCTGCCGTTCGCAAGCGACTTCGCGTAGGCGATGCATTGCTGTCGACCGGTTTCTGGAGCGGTACCGACCGAATAGCCGGCGACCCAGTAATCTGTGTCGAGCACAAACTTGACATTCTCCAAGCCCGGAATCGCCCGCGCTGCGGCCATGAAGTTGTCGTTGTTGGCCTTGAATGTGGCAAAGTTCGAGAACCCGTTTTGGCTGAAGCCTGGAATATGGATCACGGTAGGACGAACGCCAGCAGTCAGATGATCCATTGCGAGGGCCAGGTACTGCGTCTGGCTGTGACCAGAGCCTGCGGCGTTGACCACGCTAATGGGGTGCGACGGGGTGCTCAGCGACATGGCGGCCATACGTGCTGGATTAGCGAAGCGGTAGTTCATGTACGCCGACGATTTACGACTGTCACCAGTGAACAGCAGCAAGTCCGTAGGAAGCGACGATGCTGTGTTCGTCACAATAGGCGTACCGGGAAACACATAGTCGCCGTTGAACGGTGTGCCCGAAGGCAGGGTCCCCAAATTGGCAATGCCATCTACATTGCTTGTGGCGTTACAGAACCACTCGCGGAACCATGGCATCGTACCCCGGGCCGTATCCCATGCAGCGCTATTGCTGCTGCCTTGCGTATAGCCACCAGTCGTATCAATCTGCACCACCTTGACCAGCAGGATACCCCCTGGCTTACCATCAGCGCGGGGGATGCTCGCCAGGTTCATCACGTCGGTGGACATGTGGATCGCGCTGTTGTTGCCCTGGGACGGCGCCAGCCCAATCTGCTTCGAGGCGGCGCCGCCGAACGTCGCGTCCTTCCAGCCGTTCGCAGACTTATCGTTGTAGGGCACGCCCGCGCGCACAGGGACCCATGCGTTATTTGCGGTATCAACAGCTATAGCGTCAGTCACGGCAAACTGCACCTTGTAGGTACCGGGCGTACCAGATGCGACTTTGCTACCTACTAGGTGTTGCACTTGATCGAAGGGGGCGTCGAACTCAAACTTGTACCAGCAGGTTCGCAGCCCAGAAGAACCTCCGTTATACAAGTCATTGGGCCGCAATTTAGCTGCTTGCTGGACGATCTTAGATCCCGACGAAGCCGTCACCACTCCACCCGATCCTGCCTGCACAGTCGTGCAGTCAACACCTATGTTGAACCCGGCGTCAGCCTGTTGCACCTGATACGTCAGGCTGCCGACCGCGCTGGCCACGGCGCCGCTGATCGCGGTCTTCGTGAACGGTGCGGCGGCGAGCGTGCGCGTGAACTGGATCGTGCCGGTGATGCCAGCCGGGAAGGTGGCTGTGAGCGTCTGGCCGACGACATAGCTGCCGGTGATGGCTGCAACAGCGCCCGCGCCGGATTGCTCGACCGGGCGCACGCCGTCAGCCACTTCGTACAGGCAATCGCGCACCGAGGCAGCGATCAACAGCGAGCCGGCCGTGAACGGGCCGAGCGTGCGCGAGCCGGTGAATTCGCCGATCTTGCCAGCGGCCACGCCCAGGCCCGACACGGCGGACACAGTCGCCACGCCGAGCGTCGAGATTGTCACGCTGTCGAAGTCGGTCAGGTTCAGCGTGACGTTTGCGTTATTTGCGAGTGTTGGCATTAATCGTATCCGTTCTGTTCATGTGGCGGCTGATTGGGCAGCGCTGGCGGGTTGGCCATTCGGTGCAGCACTTCAGCGTTCTTGATACCGAGGTCGATCTCCTTGATGCGGATCTCTTTCTCTTTGAGCTGCAGGTCGAGCATCTTGAGCTGGGTGTTGGCTGCGAGCTCCGCTGCGTCTGCCTCGCGCTTGTACTCGGCGTCGCGTGCCTTGCCCTGCTGGCGTTTGTCCTCGAGTTCGAGTTCCATCTTGGCCAGCACCTGCTCGGGCGATTCCTGCGGCGGCGCCGGCGGCGTAGTCTTCGGATCGGTCAGCAGCTTCGTCTCACCGCCCTGGATATTGCCTGCCTTGAGCAGCATCTTGCCCAGGTTGTAGACGTTCTCCGGCGTCACCACGCCAAGCGGCGCGGCCTGCTGGAAGTAGGCGCCCATCATCCCCAGGAACTGGATCGTCTGCGACTTGTCGCCGGTGCCCAGGCCTACGTTGATGTTCACGTCCATCTCGCTCGACCAGCCGCGCGGGTCATACTCGACCCACTCATTGCGCAGGAGGATCGTAGCCGGCTTGTCCTGGTATTCGCAGGTCAGGCGCAGCAGACGCTTGCACAGGTCTTTGCAGCCCGTCTCAGCGAACATGCGCAGCATCATCAGCGCGCGCTTCTGGTCGCGGGTGTTGGCGATCTGCGCGCCGGTCGCGGTCTTGTTGAGGCTGTCGGCGTCAAGGCCCTGGTTCAGGCGGCTGATGCCGATGCGCTCTTCGCGGACCGTGTTCATCAGCTCGATGCCCTGCAGCGACTCGTTGGCGACCAGCGAGGTTTGCATCGGGCCAGCGGCCAACTGGCTCTTGACGCGCACGATCTTGCCAATGCGCGTGCTCAGCAGGTCGTCCAGATTGACCTGGCCGTCGATCGCGTACGTCGTCGGGTTGTTCGCCAGGTACAGCGAGTCGAGGTACTGACGCTGCAGACTGGTCTTCGTGTCCTGGATCGAGATCACCGGGTCAGCCAGGGCCATGCCGATGATGCGATGCGGCAGCAGGATCGGGGACCACAGGCTGTATTCGTGGTCCTCGACTTCCTCGTTCTCGAGAATGTCGTTGCCGGCCATGAACACGCGGCGCCACTCGGCAATGCCGTCGCCGTCGAAGTCGAGCTTCACGAAGCCGAAGAACAGGCACAGCTGCTGGTTTGCGCCGTCGCCGGTGTCGCCTGGCTCTGGCCGGTCAGCATCGAGCGCGAACGCGTCAGGCGCTGCCTGGTAGTCCGACAGCAGCTCGACGCGCGCGCGGTCGAAGTCCATCGCTACCAGGTCGGATTTCGTGTACGTGCGCAGCTCACCGATGCAGGTGACGTCAGCCATTTTCTTCGCGTGGCGCGACAGGATGAAGGCGCCAGGCTCGACGTTCTCGATGCGGATACCGCGCGGGCCACTATCCACCGTCACATCGATGTCGTGCAGCATCTGCGGCGGCTCGGTCAGCATGGCGGCAACCTGTTGCTGCTGCTCGGGCGCGAGGCCGGCCATCTGCTCTTGAGCGTCAGCGCGCTTGGCCTCGTCGTCCGGGTCAGGCACAGCGTCGTGCGTGATGATCGTGATGCGCGGGTCATTGACCATCTTGACCAGCTGCTGTTCGGTCAGGCCCTTGTAGCTGGCCTTCTTCACCTTGCTGGTCTTGTCCCACCACGAGCGAACGATGCCGATCTTGGACAGAAAGCCGTCCTTGATCCAGGTGTTGAACACCAGGAAGCCGTCGTTCTTCTTCTTGATCAGGTGGTTGATGACGTCAGTCACCTGATCGGCATATTCTTCGTCGCCTGGCTCGACCGGCTCGAACTCGCAGATGTTGTCACCAGCGAAGAACGGTTCCAGAAGGTCGGGCACGGCGCTCTCGATGACTTCAAACACGTCCCAGCTCACGACCTGGCTGCGGCCGGCCACCTCATTACCCAACGGGCGCCCAAGGTAGTAGGCCATGTTGCGCTCGCGGTCGCCGGCAAGGTCACTGCCAGTCCAGGCGGCGGACTCGCTCACCTCGCTGTCGACCGCGCTGCGCAGCTCTTCGTCGGTCATTTTGGTCATACGATTCCCAGTGATTGGTAGTTAAGGGCGCCGCCCCAGGGCTTGCTGATATCGCCATAGGCGATGGCATGGCGCCGCATCATGTAGGCATAGCGGACAGCGTCCAGAATGTCGTCGCGGGTCTTGCTGATCTTGCCCTTGTCGTCGCGGTGGTACTGCAGGAACTCGTCGAAGAAGTCGCGCAGACCGGCGAACACCTTGAAGCGCCCGCTCATCATCAGATCGCGGATCTCGAACAGCCCGGCCTCGACGCCGTTGCCGCCGTCTGGCCAGGTCGCGCGCTCGAGCAGCATGTTGAAGCCGGCCTGCTCGTAGTACGCCTTCTGCTGTTCGCCGCTGCTCTTCTCGGTCTGCAGACCATCGGATGGCCAGGCCGTGGGCACGTGCTCGGCCCACGACTTGACGGCGCCCCAGGCCTCGATCGGCTTGGTCTGCGACTTCTTCCAGGCCTTCGTGAGATAGAACATGTCGCCCTCGGGGTCGAAGACCAACTGCACGTGCGCTTGAGGGTGATCCCAGCCGAAGTCCATGCCATCGATGACGCGGAAGTGCTTTGGAATCGCGAACGGCTCGCAGGTGATGGCGTCTTCGGCCAGGTCGTAAATTCGTCCGTGTCCCAGCATCGGAACTCCTTTCGTTCGCATATCGCGTTGGTGAGCCGGGTAGCTGGCCAGCAGCCCTTCTTTCGCCTGTGTGCTCAGGTGGGGCGCATCGTCCCAGCCCTTTTGCATGCAGATCTGCGCCGGCGACGGCGTGTCCATAAACTGGATGACCAGCTCGGTGCGGCCGTTCTCTGGCGTGAAGGTCAAAATGCCGCGCCCGCCGGCGCCCTTGTCGCCGGTTGCGGTGCGTGTCAACACCTGCGGGAAGATGTTCGAGTCCCGCGGCTCCTCGTCGATGTGGAACCAGTCGACGCTGTCGCCCATCAGAGCGTGCTGGCCCTGCGAGTACGACCAGAACTGGATCACCGCATCGCTGGCCTGAATGTCGCCGCCGCCGATCTGGCGGACGTACACGGTGCGCAGCGCGTTCGGCGTGCCCGACATCGCCTCGTAGCCCTTGATGTGCTCGGGCGGGATCAGGCCGCCGGAAAACTGGCTGCCATCCTTGCGGCCGACGATCGGCTCCTGCAGCAGGTCGCGCGTCTTCTCGCCCGAGTAGCCCAGGCACCAGACCAGCGGCGCGTGACCGAACGTGTGGCCTTCCCAGTCGTCCGGATAGTCACCCAGGGTGTGGATCGCATCAAGGTAGGTTCCGGTGTAGGTCTTGCCGATCCGGTTTGCGGCGATGAGGCACACCTGCGTGTGGGTCGCGGTGTTGGCGTTGAACTCACGCTGCCAGCCGTACAGGTTGCGGTGCAGTGCTTTGTAGCGGTAGACCCGGGCGCGGCGCTCGCGCTCCTGCAGCATGGCCAGCAGCAGTTCCTTCTCGGCCCGGCTGGTCGCGCTCATTGCGCGCCGCCGGCCGCCTTCGCGATCGCGGCGTCCAGCTGCTCGTCGGTCATCTGCGCCACCTGGTGCTGGACCGGGCCGCCACCGTCGCCGGTGAGCTGCATCTTGTTGCCGTACTTGCGTGGCTTCATCCGCTGGGCCTGCTCGACCCGGGCGTGGATCCGCAGCTTCGCCTTGCGGATCGAATCGGCGTCGACGCGGCAGTTATCCGCTATATCGACGATCTCATCGATGAGGGTATCGGCGCGCTCGTCGGTCGCGATCTCGTACAGCTTCTCGAACTCGGGGTGCTCGCGCAGCCAGCGGAACACGGTCGCCTTGCTCGGCATGCCCTCGAGCTTGCACACCGCGCGGATGCTCTTGCCGTCCGCGATCGCGGCGCAGAACTGGGCGGCCAGCTTGGGCTTGTATGTGGTCGCGGTCATGGGATTCGGTAAAAAAAAATGGCCCGGCAGCGTGATGCTGGCCGGGCCGAAAGCTTCGATCGATCATCGAAGAGAGGAGACACGGAGTAGGGCGGCTATCGGGCCGCCCGAGTGAGCACCGCGATGCGCGCCAGCTCGAGTTGGATCAGCACCAGCACCCAGCGGCGCTCGGCTTCGTGGGATAGCTGCATGATGCTCCGGGTAGTTTGTTGGTACCGGTTACAGCGTCCGGCGCCGGTAGCGCGGATGTGTCGGCTGACTTGCCATCGCCAATGCTTAGGAAAACAAGAGCTCTCAGTCGCGACCGCACGTATTATGCTTGCTCATATTCAACAAAGGAGGTTCTATGGACTACAACGAAATGCTGTTTGCCTATTACGTGCAAAAGGAAGCTGAAAAGCGTCTGGCGCAAGACTATCCGCAGGGACTTAGCCAGCAAGACTTCGACATTGCGATGGATGAAGCCGTCAGCGAGATCATTGGTGCCATTGCAACGACCGCACGTCGAATTGAATTGGTGTCGCGCGGAGACTGACCTCAAGAAAGAAAAAAGCCCCGCGTCATCGCTGACTGCAGGGCGTTGGGATTCTTCCGTTCACGCCGCTGGCTCCCTCTGGGAACCGGCCGCGTCGTGATTGACGGAAATAAATTGTGACCGCGAATGTATCTCGATTGTTTCCAGTTGTCAAGCTCAAGGTCGTTACCAATATCGAAACGGCGCTCGACTTAGCTTAATAGTGGGTGGATTTTTCTCAACAGCCATGCACAGGAAATCTTCGAGCGAATTGCGACTTAGCTCAGGGTATGCGCATGGGCCAATGACAACTTCCCTTATGCAAGACAGCAGCCGTTTTTGTAGCAAGCCAATTTCCACGTAAGGCAGTAGCATCGACTGGCCTGGTCGATGCTTTATGTCGAGCTTGGTTTTGTTCGAGTGATAAACGATTCGCCACTCTTTTTCATCTGCGAAGGCTGAGTGCTTCATCAAAGGAGCTGCTTTGAACAACCGATCTTGGAATGCTTCTATATATTCGTGAAAGACAATTTCGGGCTGATATGGAGCATCCCCGTCAAACGGTAGTGTAGCAGTCGGGTGCATAGCTACTACTGCTTCATGTACTAGCGAGTCGAGACTTCGGGATTGGGTTTCACGATCATAGATACATGGTTTCAGTTCTGCGCCGTAGTTCAATGCGATTTTGCATAACGCGTTGAAGTCGAATCCAATTGCAAAACCCGGCTGACTTCCTACATAACCTCGCCACTGGCCGAGCGAATCACTATGCTCAGAGAATGAGGCGACGTAGGCGCCAACGGCGAACAAGGTTTCCATTTCTTCTCGTATCGTAGTCAAGCGCTCTACTTCAGTCTCATTCTTGTTGTTGTGCAAACGCTTGCTGATACTCGTTTTTGCCATCTCGAAGGCGTGCCAAAACTCCTTAGTATCGTTGAGATAGTGGATCTGAGTAGCCCAAATTACGGCCTTTCCGAAAATTCCAAGTAGACCAGGTTGATTCGTATAGTGGTACAAAAGCGTTGGTGTAGTCGACATGATTCGGCCATAACGGATAAAAACACATTCTAACTAGCAATTCTCGCCAGCGCGACAGTCATCGCGTGACCGTCGCTTCAATGGCGTCTTGTGCTTGGCGAAAAAGCCTCAAAAATTCGGTTGCCGGATGCCGCGGGATCGACAGTTTTCGACACACAACCTCGGGGCGTGCCTGATCGATGTAGCACCACCATAGCAGCAGCCGGTCAAATGTCTTGAGTTGACGCATGCCCAGCTCGAATTGCAGCGCGTCGGCCTCATCGACCTGGCGCCGCTCGTCATTGCCTCCGGACGATCCTTCCTCGGCTTTGCGCAGGCGCTCGCAGATCGCACCGGTTTGACTGGCTGCTGACACCGGGCCACTGGGGGTTGTAGCCCAGCGTGCCCAGTTCTCGAGCCTTGATCCAATGTCGCGACGTTCGGTCAAGGCAATAGCTTCCCCGGCTCACCCATACCGACGCCGATAAGGCGTCCAGCCACGCACGCGAGCGGCAGCGACAGCACCAGCCACAGGACGAGGGCAATCATGCAGCCTCCCCGAGCAGATCGGCCTGCAGCCGCACCGTAGCGATCGCCGTGATCGTCACGACCACGCGCGCTTGGCCATCCGGCTCCATGCGTTCGCTGGTCAGTTTACGCACCCACTTGTCGTCGTCGATCGCCACGTCCTTGAGCGCGTCGAGCAGCACCTTGTTCGCGTTGTCGATGTCGATGCAGCGCACGGTGTCGTCCCAAGCGCCACCTTCCTTGCGCATGCGCTTTTGCCAATCGAGCGGTCGACCTGGGTACAGCTTCACGTCAACGTGCACGCGGCCGGTGATGGGCGCACGCACGCCCTGGTCGCGGCAGGCTGCGGCAATCTCGGCGCGGAACGCCTTGGCTTCCTTGGTGGGCACGATGCTGATGCGGGGCCCCAGCTTCACCGGGCGCCAGTAGCGGTTCGCCGATAGCGGGTAGGGCAGGGTGAGGGTGATCATGTGGTGCTTCCTTGTCGTTGTTGTTGGCGCTCTCGCGCGCGAAATGGTCTCGATGGTCAAAACTTGGCCGCCTTGCGGTCCCTGGGAAACTGATCCCGGCTAATGCGCTGCTGCCTCTGCCTCGCTGCCCACGTCCCGCGCTCGTTGAACAGCACGCAGGGCCGATCGGTCGACAGCACGTCCTTCTCCCATCCCGAGCAGTAGCCGGTGCGTTCAGTTGCCGCTTCTTTCGCGGACGCTGCAGGTGGGAAGCAGTCGCACATCCCGCACGGATCGTGGGCGTGGCTCATGGGCCCGAACCTTTGCGCATGGCGCGTTCGGCAGCAGTGACCCTGGTTTCCCAGTCGTCGTAGCTTTCGTCCGGTCCTTTCGGGTCGGTGCCCTGGGGTTTGCGGATCGGGATGGCCGGAGCTGGTGCTCTGCGTGCGAGGTTCACTGGCAGTGATGCGTTCTGCTCCTCGAGCACGGTTGCGATGGTTTTGGCCAGGTACTTCGGCACGATCTCCTCGCTGCCTTTGGTTTTGCGTGCCTTGGCGATGGCAGCGTTGAGCACCTCGTCCGTGACCTGCGGGTCCTGTGACCAAGCGACCACGAACGGGTTTCCTGAGGTCGTCACGATGTCCTGGGGGAGCAGCAGCAGCGTGATCTGTTCGGCGCGAGTCGAATTCGCAGCTGGGTCGGGAGGTGGTCCAAACGAGAAATCTTCGTCTCGCAGTGTTGGCTGGTGAGATGACGATGATTTGTTTTTATCAGTTAACTCTCCCTTCTTCTCTCCCTCTCCCTTACACACCGTGACACCCTGTGACATGTCACACTGACTGTCCGTGACATGTGCAGGTGGCTCTTGTGACAAGTATTGGGATGCCATGCCGCGCAGCGTCTTGGTAGACACGTTCCAGTCCGGCGTGACACCGTGACGTTTCAGGGCCTCGAACAGCGCTTTGCGGTCCTCACGTTCACGGGCTTTGCGCTCGGCATCGGCGCTCTTCTTGTGGTTGAACTCCTCACGACCAGGTAGTGCGGCCAGCGCCTTCTCGGCCACAACGGGGTGGTACCAACGATCGTCCGAGCACAGGATCCAGCCGCGCATCGCTCCGGCCTTGATGCGCTTCCATTTCGCGGCGTTGCCCGATAGGTGCGCGAGGACCAGGTCTTTGTTCGGCAAGCTGGCGGCCGGTACCTGCGTCCAGCTCTTGCACCACAGCGCGACTGCGGCCTTGAATTCGTCGCCCGTCGCTTCGGCAAACATGTCCGAGTCGAGCAGGCGAATTACATCCAGCGGCATGTAGGGCAGGCCGCGCAGGTCGCAGCCGGCGGGTGTGAGCGGCGCCGGCAGCGCGCCAGTAGTGAACGCTGTCATGGCGGTGATGCCTCGGGCTGCTCAGCCGCGCATTTTTCCCACTCTGCCTGCCAGATTGCGATCGTCTCCGTCGAGTGCCAGTTGAAGTTGTGCCCGTCACGACCCACGCCGCGGTCAAACGCAGCACGCGCTTTCGTGCGGATCATGTCGAGCGATACGATTGCTTGATCCATCATTCCCCCACCGTCCCGGCTTTGCGCAGCTTTTCAGCCGTTTCTGCCAGGGCGTTGATACTTTTGTTGAGGCGGCCGTATTCCCGCGATTCCTCGTCGGTTCGGCGCGCGCGCTTGAAGATCCGATTGCGGATCACGACGTTGTCCGCCATCGCGAGCAGCTTCGAGGCATCGGGGCCGCGTGCTGGTCTGTCCATCTTTCATTTCCTTTCGGGCCCTGGTATTGCATCAGGCCGTTGCTTCGTTGATTTCTCGTGGCGCAGTCGGAACCCATCAAAGATGCCTCCGCGTGTTGCTAACGCCGCGCGCTCGCCCAGCTGCTCGACCAGGACCCGGACAACGTCGGGATTCCTGTTGATGCGTCTGGCTCGTACCATGCGTGCGTACTGCGTTGTTGCTCAGGCCGCGCAGGAACGTGCTGCGCGCGATGCCGAACGATTGGCAGATGCTGTCCAGTCCGGACAGCTCGGCTGGGTTGAACAGGACTTCGACGGTTTGCGTGCGGGTCTTCGGGTTGAGGCTCATGGTTTTTCTCCTTGGTGTTGCGGGTTACGAGGGTGGTGATGCTGATAAATGGGTGGGTGATTCCAGCCGTGCTAAATTGTCATTTCCACACAACAATCTTTAAAGGAATCACCCGTGAACAATCTGTTTATTTCTTATGACCTCATCGCACCTGGGCAGCATTACGAGGAGGTGATTCAAGCGATTAAGCAACTTGGTGATTGGGCAAAAGTTCATTACTCGCTGTACTACGTGAAGTCCGATATGAGCTGCGAGGCTGCTGCGAACCATGTGCGAACGGTGATGGATTCAAACGACACGCTTTTCGTGATTGATGCTTCGCAGAACCTTGCGGCATATTTCAATCTTCACCCGGACGCTCACGAGCAGATGACTGCGCTATGGTCATGACCTTTTCGGGCGTTGGGACGCATGGAGCTTGAGCTCGTACCACCTGTTTTCCAGCGAATTCACTGGGTATTCCCAGGGCATTGCCAATGCCCGTAGAGACAGCAAAGCATTCGAGTCGTTTGGACTCGTCAGCAGCGTCGAACGCCGCCAAGCCGGCCGCATAGGCCTGCGCTGCTTTCTCGGCTGCTGCCACTGCATCGCGGCGTTGGCCGAGAGCTGCGAGGATCGATTCGCAGATCAAGCGGCGCAGGTGCTCACGATCGTGCTCTTGCATACCGCTGGTTGCTGTTGTCATGGGTCTTCTCCGTTCAGGTTGGCAGCAGCCGGTTGGCAACTGCAGGCGCGTGAAAAAGCCGCAGGTTTACTGCGGCTGGGGTTGGTAATTGGTGGCAGTCTGTTCAGACAACTCTGGCCAGATTCGTTGCCAATCATCGGGGAACAGTTCCTTCCGGGTCACGAGACCGCCGGTTGCCGCCTCGATCGCTGCGCCATGGGCTACGGGAACCGGGCGGGTTCCGTCCGCCCAACGGCTGATGTCAGGCGCATGTGCGCCAATAGCTTTCGCCAACCACGCTTGGCGACCGCGTTCTTGAGAGAGGTAAGTTTTGATGTCCATGAGGCGCCAGTATAGCGATTCGCTAAATAACGTCAATAGCGATTCGCATATTTCAATCTTTAGCGATCTGCTATGTAATGCTCGTATGCAAACGATTGATGAAATCCGCCGGGAAAATCTTGAGGTAGCCGTCAAGCGCCTGGGTACCGCCGCGAAGCTCGCAGCAGCAGCAAACACCGCTCCGGCTTACATAAGCCAGATTCGCAACAAGACACGTGACAGCAAGTCAGGCACGCCGAAGACGATGGGCGACGCTATGGCGCGCAGGATTGAGGCCGCTATTGGTGAGCCGCATGGATGGATGGACAAGTCTCATCTGTTCGCAAAGGAGACACGATCTAAAATTGAGGGGCGCCCATTCGACGTAAACATCGCCCCATTGATGCTGGCATCTCGGCAAATTCCCGTTATCTCGTCGGTTCAGGCCGGCGCGCTGCGCGATATGGAGAACCCGTATGAACCTGGTGACGGGTACGCGGTCGAGTACACAGAAGACCCAAAGCTATCTCGATGGGCGTTCTGCCTTGATGTTGAAGGCATGTCGATGTCGCCGCGCTTCCAGCCAGGTGACCGGCTATTTGTCGATCCTGATCGCGCCCCTGGGCCAGGTAATTTTGTAGTGGCACGCAATGGTAGCAATCAGGCGACATTTAAAAAGTATCGACCGCGCGGTATAGATACAAATGGAAATGAGATATTTGAGCTGGTCCCGCTGAACGACGATTTCCCAACGCTTCGTAGTGATGTCGAGCCGCTATATGTTATCGGGGTAGTTACTGAGGTTAAGCAAAGACTTGTCTAATCAGATAAGTGTTTCGAAGCGATTGATATAGGAAGATAAATTGAAACATGAGGACGATATAGAAGCAGATCGGTTAGATGAGTATGTTCTTGATCAGCTCGCTAAAAAGGGTGCTCCCTACGGTGATGTTGTGGCTGCAATTAAAGAAGCGAGAAGAGCTTGTGAGAGTGCTGGGCTCAACTGCAATTATGATGAGGAAGGAACTCCATATTTCACGCAGTTTCAAACTGCAAAAGCGGTCCGGCATACCAGGGAGGATGCATCAGCAACCCTTCTTCTGCAAAGCATAATCCTCGCCAGACTCAATAGAAATAGAAAATATACTTGGGCGATAATTGTGTTGCTGCTCTACATAGCAAGCCAAGTTGGATAATAAATAATTCCCGCCCATTGTGGCGCAGCATTAGGATAGCGATGAGCGAAATCAAAATTGACAGTGACATTAGACCTCCAGTCGGCTTTAATGATGTGGCTGAATTTTTTTCTAAGCGTGTTCAGAACCCATGCCCAGCGTGCAGTCATAACAGCTGGAGCTTACATTCAACAACTGAGGTAGGGAAGAGTTTAGTTTCCCACAGCTTTGCTTTGGCAAACGAATCTGATGGGAGTATATACATGAAGGGTATACCGCTGGTAACTGCGACATGTAAGAAATGTGCCTACGTGAGGACTCATAATCTCAAGGCAATATCAAAGTGGATCGCGGACGGAAAGCCGGAGTTTGTGGAATGAGCCAAGCGAAGTATTCTCGCGATTTATCTCCAGGCAAATTCGTTTCCGATTTGGTTGCCAAATTTACTGTCGAGGCCCAAGATGACATCGAGATTAATGTTGACAATCCTCTTGCTCGCCCCAATCATAGGCGAATGACTGACCTTACACGCCAAGAAGTAGATGCTAAGCTCGCCCAAAACAAGGCCGAGGTAGATGCGCGCCTGGCGAACTTCGACACGAGCATTAAAGCAGGCTTCGCAGACCTGCGCGCGGAGTTTGCAGAAATGCGTACTGAGATGGCGAAACAGACGGGTGAGATGCGGGCCGAAATGGCTAACGTACGTGCTGACTCGCATAAGGCAACGACTGAAGTCACACGGTGGGTCGTTGGCTTTGGCATTGCAATTCTCGGCGCTATCTTTGCGTTCGCAAGGGTTTCAGACAAGCCAGCCGTCTCTCCACCAACGATAGCTCAGCCTGTCGCGCAGCAGCAGCAGCAGCCACCGCTTGTCATCGCATTACCTGCTGGAAGTGCGGTGCTGTCCGCACCAATTGCACCAGCTGCAGCGCCTGTGCTCCCTACAAAGTAAGAAAACGCAAGATACCTAAGCTCCTCCTAGTGGAGCTTTTCTAGGACAGCCCCATGTGCCCGCATTCGCGGGCTTTTTTTCGCCTGAACCATTCAGGGCAGAATCAGCGCAGTTCGATAATTTAGCGCAACGCTACACTTTTATGTTGTGTTGTTTAGCGAATCGCTATAAAGTAACTCAATCGCGACCGAGCTCAGCACTCGCCGAGCCGCTGATAGGAGAAAGACATGTCCCGCATCGCATCAACCGAAGAACTGCGCGCAAAAGCGCTGACCGACCTGACCCGCCAGAAGTCGGCCGGTCTACTGGCCGCCGTGCGCGCCGGGCAGCCGCAGGCATCGAAGCTGATCCGCGACTGCTTGGGCGAATACCTGACAGACAACCAAGCCCTGCCCACCCTGATCCTCGAATCGCTCGCTGGTACCAACAGCCTGCAGGGAGTCATCACCGACCTGATCTGGACCGAAGCCGAGGCGATGGCCACGAACGAGCTGGCCGCGATCGAGCGCGAGAACCGCGAGATTTCGACCGCTGACCGGATCGACTGTTACCTCGACAGCATCGCTGCCTGAACCGAACGTGCGGCGCGCCCGGTAAAGCGCGCCTTGGCAGGCCCGGCTCAGAAAACAGGGACTGTGGGATCAGCGCATGCCCCGTCCGCACTACGTTAGGTGCCGCCAGCCTGGGGCGCACAGGCCGATGCCGGACATCGATAAAGCCGGAAGGCCCAATAACGAAGCCGGCCGCGCCGGCGCCAACGAAGGAGAGCAGGGATGAGCATTGCCACCAAACCGATCTACCGCGTCGCACGTCGCCTGGTGCGCAAGCTGACGAAGCCGCTGCGCCTGCGCATCGCCGCCGTTCAGCTGGCCACATCCAACGGCAACATCGAGTACTTCGAAGCCATCCGCATCGAGGCCGCGTGCCTGATCGCCGCCGAGCATCGCCGCCAAGTGCAGATCGAACTGCAGCGCCGTCAGATCGCGGGGTGGTGATCATGATCCGCCACTTCCGCAACCAGTATCGATTGAGCCTGCGCGCCGGCTTCGGCCCACGCAAGGCAGTAGCGCGTGCACTGCGCACCTACGTTTTCGGCTTTTAACCTGAGAGGAATTACCCCATGAATCAAGTAGTCGCCAGCCCAGCCAAGAGCCTGAGCACCTTCCTGGACAAGTACAAAGGCCAGATCGCCAACGCGCTGCCGAAGCATATCAGCCCCGATCGCATGGTCCGCCTGACCATGACCGCATTCAGCCAGAACGCCGCGCTTCAGAAGTGCGACCTGCACAGCATCTTCGGTTCGGTCGTGGTTGCGTCGCAGCTGGGCCTCGAGATCGGAGTGGGCGGGCAGGGCTACCTGGTGCCGTACGGCGGCAAGGCCACGTTCGTCCCAGGCTGGCAAGGCCTGGTCGACCTGGTTTCGCGCGCCGGCCGCGCCACGGTCTGGACTGGCGCTGTGTATGTGGGCGACGAGTTCGATTGGGCCCTAGGTGACGCGCCATACGTGAAGCACCGTCCTGGCGCCGGCGGCGACACCTGGAAAGAAATCACGCACGTCTACGCCGTCGGCCGTGTCAACGGTAGCCAGTTCCCGGTGATCGAGGTGTGGACGATGGACCGCGTCGTGAAGCACCTGAACAAGTTCAACAAGGTCGGTGCGCGCCACTACGCCCTGGAGAAGAACGGCCAGAACATGGAAATGTACGCTCGCAAGGTGGTGTTGCTCCAGGTGCTCAAGTACATGCCGAAATCAATCGAGGTGCAGCGTGCTGTAGACGTGGCTACGGCGGTGGACGCCAACAAGCACTTCACGATCGACAGCGAGATGGTGGTGGTCGACGAGCGTGATGACGACCAGTCAGACGTAGTGGACAAAGACACCGGTGAGGTACGCGGCGCCGGCACCACCAGCCAGGCCGGTGCAAGCGAGCAGCGCGGAGGCGACCTGCCGATTTGCAGTCCCGAGAAATTCGACAAGAACAAAGCAGCCTGGCGCGATGAGATCGTCAGCGGCAAAAAGACTGTGGCGCAGCTGGTGGCCATGATCCAAACCCGCCAGATCCTCACCGAACACCAGCGCCTGACGATCGACAGCTGGGCCCACGAAAACGACTGATCCCAGGCATTCCCGCGGAAGCGGGAACCCACACCATCACCATACGGAGAACAAGATTATGCAAATTCATGACCTCGTCCAGGGCAGTGCCGACTGGGGCCTGTTTCGCCTCGAGCACTTTGGCGCCAGTGAAGCGGCCGCCATGCTGGGAATCTCATCGCGCGTGAAGCGCACCGAGCTGCTGCATATGAAGCACACCGGCACGCCACAGGAATTCTCGAACTGGGTGCAGGAAAACATCCTCGACCACGGCCACTTGGTGGAAGCTGCGGCGCGCCCGTTGGTTGAAAACCTGATCGATGACGACTTGTATCCGGTGACCTGTTCGGAAGGCCTGCTGTCAGCATCGTGCGACGGCCTGACGATGGCCGGTGATGTCGCCTTCGAGCACAAACAATGGAATGCGGCGCTGGCCGACGCCGTTGAAGCTGGCCAGCTGCCCGACGAATACATGCCGCAGTGCCAGCAGATCATGATGGTAACCGGCGCTGGCAGAGTGAAGTTCGTCGTCTCCGACGGTACGCTCGACAATTTCCAGCACATGGACGTGCTGCCGGATCCAGTCTGGCAGGAACGCATCCGCGCCGGTTGGGCGCAGTTCGCCGGCGACTTGGCCAGCTACGTCCCGGCCGAGTACGCCACGAAGCCGGAAGCCGAGCCGATCATGCAGCTGCCGGCGCTGAGCATCCACATCGAGGGCAAGGTGGCGCGCAGCAATCTGCCGGCGTTCAAGGCGAAGGCTGAGCGCTTCATCGCCAGCATCAAGACCGATCTGCTGACCGACCAGGACTTCGCTGACGCTGAGGCGACGGTCAAGTTTTGCGAGCAGGCCGAGGGTGATCTCGAACAGGCGAAACGCGCGGCGCTCGAGCAGACCGCCGATATCGCCGACCTGATGCGCACGATCGACCACATCAGCGACCAGCTGCGCGCCAAGCGCTTGGTGCTGACCCGCACCGTGAAAGACAAGAAGGAACTGATCAAGGCCGGGATCCTCGCCCAGGTAAAGCTGACGTTCCAAGAACACGTCGCCGCGCTCGAGCAGGAAATCGCGCCGTTGCGCCTGGTGTTCCAAACCCGTGACTTCGCCGGCGTCATGAAGAACAAGCGCACCCTGGCTACGCTGCAGGATGCGGTCGACACCGAGCTGGCCAACGCCAAGATTTCAGTCGATGCGATCGCCGCCGGCGTGCGCAGCCGTCTGGCCTGGTACCGCGAGCATGCGGCCGGCCATGAGTTTCTGTTTGCCGACCTGCAGAACGTGATTCAAAAGCAGGACGACGATTTCCGCCTGGCCGTGAACACCAGGATCGAAAGCCACCAGCGCGCCGAAGCCGAGAAAGCGGAACGCGCGCGCCAGCAGCAGGAAGAAGCGCGCCAGCGCGCCGAGGCCCAGGCCCAGGCAGAAGCTGCAGCGCGCGCCGCAGCATCCGCTGCTACAGCCACACCAGTGACCGAGACGCTGGCGGACGACGTCGACTTCCAAGAGGTACAGCCGGCACCGGCAAACATGACGCCGATCGCCGCCGTGCGCCCGACTATCGCCAGCACCACGCCGCCAGGGCTGCGCTTGGGCCAGATCGCCGAGCGCCTTGGCTTCTCGCTCACTGCCGATTTCCTCGCTTCGCTGGGTTTCGCCGCAGCCGGCCGCGATCGCGCCGCGGTGCTGTACCACGAATCCGATTTCCCGGCCATTTGCACCGCGCTGATCGGCCATATCACCAACGTGCGCAGCGTCCGCGCTGCAGCGTAACCCGCACCACCCACCACCACAGGAGAAAAGCATGTCCACCACCGAAATCAGCATCACCATGGCCCCAATCGAATCGTCGCAGCTGGCAGCGATTGGCCACGACGCCAATAACAACACCCTGGCCATCCAGTTCAAGCGCGGCGCCGGCACGGGCAACACGTACTACTACCAGAACGTCGACGCGGAGCAGTTCAAGCAGTTCGAGAGCGCCGAGTCGATCGGGTCGCACTTCTACAAGCACATCAAGCCGTTCGCCGAGCAGTTCCCGTTCAAGAAGATCGACTGACCATGAGCGCGCAACGGTTGTCCGTCTGGACCGCGCAGCGCTGCCGCGAACCGGAGTTCCAGCGCTGCCTGGGCGTCGATAGCGAAGCTGCCGCCGCGGCGATGGTCCGCGAGATTTGCGAGATCAAGTCGCGCGCTGAGCTGGACCACGACGAGGCGGCCGAAGCGCGCTGGCATGAGCGAATCCGGCGCCGGTACCTGCGCTTCGTCCAGCAACAGAATAATCAATGCACCGAGGAGAATTGACCCATGAGCACCACCACCACCAAGAAAGCTGCACCTGTTACCGACACCGGCGCCCTCAAGCGCGACAAAGATGGCTACGGCGCGCTGTCAGGCTTCGAGAACTTCGCCTTGCCGGAGGAGGATCTGGCGCCTGGCGCCGTGGTCAACGGGAGCGAGGTTGCCGTGATCCGTCTGGTCGATGATACGAACACGACGGCCATCGGGGTCGGGGCTTGCTGGCTCAGCGGCGACGCTGACATCAGTGCCTGGCATCCACCGGTGCCGGAAGGCGATAACTGGCGCCTGGCCGCGGTGCTCGAGCACGAAGAAGGCCCGTTTGCGGTGTTCGCCCGTCCCGGCGTGCACGGCGTGATAGATGGCAAAGCGTACGCACAAGAGTTCCTGCTGGGCGCGATGATCAAGACGGCCACGAAGCACATGAAGACGCTTTCGAAGCCATGGATCGACCTCAAGGAAGGCGAGCAAAAGCGCGTGTTGGCCACGGTGCAGCAGGACTGCCGCGCCGCCGTGCGCGATGCGATCGACATCATCGCCAGCAATGCGCGCATGACGTTCCCCGCCGCCGTCGACCAGGTCGTGTTCAAGGACGGGGTGAAATGCGTGCTGACGCTGGCCAAGGGCGACTGGGCGCACAGCCTGGCGGACGCCGAAGGCGGCTTCGTCACGATCGTCATCGAGGAGCGTTCGAAGCTGCTCGACGAGGGCGACTCACTCGCCGTTGACAAGGACCAAAAGTCCCTACTTGAAGAGGCGGCTTGACCATGGCGGCCTGGATCGATGCAGCAATCGCGCTGCCAGACGCTGACACCTTGGTGCTGCTTGCGCTGAACGATGACGACGTGTGGCCAGGATTCTTAGACGGGGACACCTGGCGCAATGTCGACGCTTCGCCGATCACCGGCGAGCGAGTGACCCACTGGATGCACTTTCCGGCGCCGCCGGCGGGAGTTACAGGATGAACCAGATGCCGCTGTTCGATGTGGCGCCAAAGCCTGCGCCGCAGCCCCTTCGTCTGCCGGCCGTGATTTCTGGCGGCCGGCCGGAAGTGCGATATCGCAACCCAGGTGATGCGGCGCAGGCGTGGACCGGCCGAGGAAAGCCACCGCGATGGTTCACTGATTGGGTCGAGGGCGGCAAATCGCTCGACGCCCTGCGCATCCCAGGAGCCTGGCCATGACTGCATCGATGGGGAAAAATCGGTCGAAAGCTGTGTGGACCGAGGACCAGCTCGAGCTGCTGCGCTCGTTCTATCCACGGTTCAAAACAGGCGACCTGGCGTTCATGGTCGGGCACTCCCTGCACACCGTCTACCGCAAGGCCAACGAACTGGGCCTGAAAAAGACGCCAGAGTTTGTCGCCCAGGAGGCAGCACGCAGCATGAGCCGGCCTGATCATCCCGCCCGGGCGCACCAGTTCCGGAAGGGGCAAGCGGTCTGGAACAAGGGCACGAAGGGCATTGTCGGGATTCAGGAAGAGTGCCGGGCGACGCAATTTAAGCCCGGCCAGTCGCCATCGAACACGCTGCCGATCGGAAGCACGAAATTCGACAAGAGCGGGGTCCTGCTGCAGAAGGTGAGCAACGACCCAGGCAATAACAGCAAGCGCTGGCGCGCCGTGCACGAGCTGGTATGGATCCGCGCGAACGGGCCGGTACCGCCGAAACATATCGTCGTGTTCAAACCCGGCATGCGCAGCGCCGTGCTCGAGGAGATCACGGTCGACCGTGTCGAGTGCATCAGTCTGGCCGAGAACATGAAGCGAAACACGCGGCACAACCTGCCGCCCGAACTCAACGAAGTGGTGCAGCTGCGCTCAGTGCTCACCCGACAAATCAACAAGAGGATGAAAAATCATGGCCAAGAAGAACATCGATGATCTGCGCGAACTGCTTTTCAGCGCGATCGAAGGGGTGAAGGACGGCACGCTGGATATCGAGAAGGCCAAGATGATCGGCACGCTGTCCCAAGTGATGGTGAACTCGGCCGCGGTCGAGGTAAAGCATGCGCAGGTCACCGGGCAGAAGGGGAGCAACTTCCTCGACAAGCAGGAAGAGCTGCCGCCCGGTATTACTGGTGTGCGCCAGCACAGGATGGTCGGATGATTGTAGGAGCAAAACCTATGCTAGGCCCGAGAATTCTGCGTTTCGGTTACGAGTGCGTTGTATCCATCGACGAATATCCCGTATGCGATTCGGCTCACCAAACCCATGAATGCTGCCCGTCTCGTGATTTCCTGAGAATCCCACTGTCGGAAGTCCGGCGTGGTGGCATTGAGTTGCTGGCCCCATTCGAGGATTTCCTTAAAACGCCTAGAAGCCTTTTGCATTTCGAATATGCCACGCACCATTTTCACGGATCCCAGAGAGTAAAGCGGGATTGCGTCAACAGCTTTCAAGACCTCAAAGAACGCGTCAGTGTCCTTCAGATCGAACAATGCCTCGGCAGAGCTTTCTTCGTCGTCAAGTCTTTGAGCGTAGTACTGGATCTCTTCGTTCAGTTTCGCGACGATCGCAGCCACGGTATCTGCTTGACGCTTGAGGGCTCTTTCCTCCGTGCTGATGGCGAAGCTGGCTTGTTGACGCATCACGTAGATCGCGACTGCAAGAGCTAAGACGGAGCCAATAACCTGCGCCCATCCGGAATCGAGGGTGGACCACGTAACAAAGTCGACCACCCAACGAATGATGACCATCGTGGCTACGAAGAGAATCAGGCCCATGGCCGAGAAGCCGATAAATTTCAGAATTTTGTTTTCCATTGCAGAAATGCAAATAGTTTTGTGGATCGTAGCATGCCGCAATCGACCGCGAAGAATTTTTTGAAACCAGAATGAGCAGAACAGCAACCATTGAAACAGGAGTGAGAGATGGAAGACTTGATTCTATCTATTGATGAGATCTACGCGATCACGCATTACAAGCTCCCGAAGAAGCAACTCGCCGCGCTGCGGGCGCTGGGTATCCCTGCGCAGCTGCGCAAGATTGACAACACAGTCTGCGTGCTCCGGGCGTACGTGAGAAACCCGGGCGGCGCACCGACAGCGGCAAGCGCCCCGGGACCGAAGAGGAAATCAGCAAGGCAATGAACAGGCAGCGCAAGACGAACCGCGGACTTCCGCGCCGGGTGTACATCAAATTCAACGCGTATTACTACGTGGCGCCACAGAAGATCCGCGATCCGCAGACGAAGGAACTGAAAACGTGGGTGCGCCTGTGCTCTGTGGCGGACGGCGAGGTGGCCATGCTCAACCGCCTGGCCGAGCTGCTTGGCAGCAAGGCCCATGTCCAGGGCACGGTGCCGCACCTGTGCACCGAGTTCAAACTGCACAAGCTGGGCAAATACGGCAAGGAGACGCAGGAGCAGTACACGCGGTTCCTGGACGTCATTGCGGACGAGTTCGATGCGTTCCTGGTGGTCGAGGTCACGACCAAGGAATTTGCGGACTTCCTGCGCGAGAAGTTCGCTGACAAGCCGAACACGGCCCGCAAGTATGGTGGCCTGGCCAGCAAGCTTTTCCGCTACGCTGTGTCAGGCTTGGGTCTGCGCCAGGACAATCCCATCGACCAGCTCGACCTGAGCGACTTCGAGACGCAGCGCCGCACGGTGTTGATCACGCACGACCAGGTGCAGCGGATCCGCGCGGCCGGCATGCAGAGCAAGGCGCGTAAGGACACCGGCAAGAGCATCCCGACCGCGAGCGGGCCGATGTTCGCCTGCATCATCGACATGGCCTATCTGCTGTGGGCGCGCGCGATCGACATTCGGACGTTGAAGGAATCGCAGATCGAGGCTGGGTTTATCCGGCTGGCGCCCAGTAAGACGATGAAGAGTAGCGGGAAGGTGGTCGACATCCAGGTCACGCCAGCCATCCAGGATGTTATTGACCGCGCACGCATCATCAAAAAGGGGTACGAGATTATTTCGCCCTTCCTTTTCCCAAGCCAGAAAGGGACGCCGTACGCGAAGACCGGATTAATTTCGATGTGGGATAGAGCACGAGATCGCGCCGGGATTACCGACGACGTCACGTTTAAAGATCTGCGTGCGCTGGGTGCGACGGATGCCGCGAGGGCAGGTAAGCAGATGGGTGATATTCAGACGCGTCTGGCGCATACGTCACACAAGACAAGCGAGATCTACATTAAGGAAGCAATCCCCGATGTATCGGCGATCGATATTAAATTGCCTTGGAATTCCATCTAATTTTGGCCAAGAAACTCGGTACTTGCGGGGCAAAGCTACGCGTTTCGAAACAACTGTATATTAGATGACTCTGGCGCAAAGCCAATACTCATGCGGTTTTGCGGCGTTCGCGTTCGCGCATGGGGTGCACGGGGTCGGAGGTTCGAATCCTCTCGCCCCGACCAATAGAATCAACGAGTCAGGCCAGCCGCGAGGTTGGCCTTTTTCGTTTCTGAAGCTTTAACCCTGCGAATACCCTTGTGCAGCACTGGTTGCCGCCGCAGCATTGCCAGCCGATCAGCGCAGGAAAAGCCGGTGTGATTATGATTTTCCAAGGCTGGCCAAACGAAAAAGGCTGCTCGACAATGAGCAGCCTGAAGAAATAAATCATGCCAGCGCTATTCGCAGCCGCCAGATGGTAAGTAACAAGCGTTACTTACACACTGTGCTGTTTCTTGCGACGGTTCATTCCGAGACCCAGTAAACCGAGTCCGAGCAAGGCGACGGATGCGGGCTCAGGAACTTCCGAGACATTGGCAAAAACAAAACTGACATCATTGTAGTTAAAGTCGCCCCCATTGTTCAGATCTTCGAACGCGACGTAAGTCCCGGCGATCATATTTGCATCACCAGCGTAGTAAGACGAATAGACATGGTTGACCAGGTCGCTATTCAGGCTAGTCTGGGAATACCACGGGCCAACATTGCCTGGTACAAGATTCCTGAGAACGAATACCAGCACGTCGCCTTGAACAACAGGCCCGAAGTTGAACGACTGACCATATGTCGACGTCTGATTATTCAGTCCGTAAAGTCCGGTTGCTACACCATTGACAAGCATGGACACTTCATTCGTATAGGCTGCTGCGCCCGCCCCGGCAAAATAGCCTGTCACACTACCGGTTGCTGCTGCAGTAAATGTATACACTGCGGCGTTTTGCGTACCCACTGGCGAATATGGGATTGGGGCAGCCTGAGCAATACCGCACGATACCAGAGCAGCTGCCACTGACAGTTTAGCAAACAAGTTTTTCATTTTTGTTCCCCTATTGTTGGATGAGCTTTTTTACTATGCAATAACTGGGCCACATCAATGAAATCCTTAGTTAACAATGGGTTGTAAATACACCCCATGTCAAATGAATAGTTCTGTAAATTTTACCGACAAAGTTGACGAGAGGTTATTGCATTTGGAACACCATACTTAATCTAATGCATCTTCTTGATTTGCGGGATCAAGTGAAACCTCCAGAAACACTATTGGTAATAATTAAATGAAAACTAACCATTGCCCTTGAGAAGCTAGCGAACTACCTCAGTCGAGAATGTTGTTTCAGTTTGTGTACACTTGATATGGTTTGGCACCATTCACGGCACTTTCGCGCCGCTGTCCCCAAGCCAGTACCGGTCGATGTCCCGCAAACCCCACTCGGCAGCGTTCTCGGATCCAACGATGGCATCGCGCGCCCCCGGCGCCGCCAGGTCGATCAACTCCGGCCGGATATAAGCCCGTGCACGGGTCGAGAAAAACACCTTGATCTTGGGTAGCAGCAGCGACTTGCCGCATGGCTGCTCCGCGACCACGCCGAGGCGACCCGATTGCAGCCGTACCAGCGTACCCACGGGATAGATGCCGAGACACTTGACGAAGGCGGCAAATACCGCCTCGTCGAATTGTCCGGCGCGGGCCCATTCAGCCATGCGCCGCAGCGAATCTGCCGGGCACCAGCCCGCCTTGTAGGGGCGGTTCGACGTGATCGCGTCATACACATCGCACACCGCGCCCATGCGCGCATACAGCCCCAGATCGTCACCGGACAACCGATGCGGATAGCCCCGGCCGTCCGGGCGTTCGTGGTGGTGCAGACACACTTCCAGCGCAACCGGACCGACACCGGGTGAGGCCAGCAGCATGGCGTGGCCCTTGGCCGGATGGCTGCGCACGACGCAGAATTCGTCCTCCGTCAGGCTGCCCGGTTTGTTGAGCACCTCGGCCGGGACCGCCATCTTGCCCACGTCATGCAGCAGTCCGGCCAGGCCCAGTTCGCGCGCGAGATGGTCGTCGAGACCCAACTGGCGCGCGAGCGCGATCATCAGCGCGCAGACCGCCACCGAATGCATGTAGGTGTAGTTGTCGGCGGTTTTCAGGCGGGCCAGGCCGATCAGCGCCCCCGGGTTGCGCAGCACCGAGGCGGCGATGGATTCGACCATCGGCATGGCGTCGCGCACCTCGACGGCGCAGCCCATGCGCGCCTCATTGAACATGTCGAACAGGGCGCGCTTCGACTGGTCGAGCAGCACGGCGGCGCGGCCGAGCTCGTCGTCCATCGTGGCGCGCGGGACAGGGCGGAAGCGAAACACCGGGTCGTCCGCAGCGCGCGCTGCGGCCGGCGCCGTGGCGCTCGCCTCTGGCGCGGGTTCGACATCGAGTCCGCGCTCGGTGTCGATCCAGGCTTCGGCGGCGCGACTGGTCGCGATGCGCTCGAGTTGCGTCGTCGATTCGATCAGGAAGGATGATTGCCAGAACGGTGTGTCGATCCACGAGCAGCACAGTTGTTCGACATACATTCCTGGCCGTAATTGCTTGACGGTGACTTTCTTCAGACCGGCACGCGGGACCGGCGGGGCTTGCCGACCGGTCCCGATCATGGCAGGGCCAGTTGCAGCGCGGCGGCGCGGTTGACGCCTGCAGGACGGCGGGGCGGCGTCGCCGGCATGGCCGCTGGTGCCGCGCTGCGGGCCAGCTTGAACACGGCCAGCGCCTGCACCACCTTGAGCGTTTGTTCCTGCAGGGCAGCGGCAGCGGCGGCCGATTGCTCCACGAGGGCGGCGTTCTGCTGGGTCACACCGTCCATCTGCGTGACGGCGTCGTTGACCTGGCCAATGCCCGCAACCTGCTCGCGCGAAGCTGAGGCGATTTCGTTCATCAGGCCGCTGACCTTGCGCACGGCGGCCTGCACCTGCTGGGTAGTTTCCCCGGCGCGGACGGCCAGGGCGGCGCCGGCCTCGACCTTGCTGATCGAGGCGGCGATCAGCCGCTTGATCTCCTGCGCCGAGGTGTTGCTGCGCTGGGCCAGGTTGCGCACTTCGCTGGCGACGACGGCGAACCCGCGCCCCTCTTCGCCGGCACGGGCCGCTTCGACGGCGGCGTTCAGGGCCAGGATATTGGTCTGGAAGGCGATGCTTTCGATAATGCCGATGATGTCGCCGATCTTGCGCGACGCCTCCGAAATCTCGTCCATTGTGGCAATCACTTCGCCAACGATGAGGCCACCGCTGACGGCGGTGCCGTCGGCGGCTTCGGCCATGGTGCTGGCCTGGCCGACGCTGGCGCTGTTCTGCTGGACGGTCGAGGCCAGCTCTTCCATGCTCGACGCGGTCTCTTCGAGCGCCGAGGCCTGGGACTCGGTACGTCCCGACAGATCCATATTGCCAGTCGCGATCTCCGCAGTCGCCACGCTGATTTGCTGGAAGTTGGTGCGCACATCGCCGACGATGGATTGCAGGTTGACGCGCAACTGGTGCATGGCTCGCATCAACTGGCCCATTTCATCTTGCCGGTTGCTGCTGAATTCGACGCTCAGGTCGCCGCCCGCCATGGTCTGGCACGCCTGGCGCGCCACTTCCATCGGCCGCAGCAGGGTCGCATGTAACGCGTACCAGAAGTACAGCAACGACACGCCAGCGGCGCCGGTCACTACGCCGAGCGGGGTTTCCAGGTGCGGAAACCGGACTGCGCCGTCGAGCAGGTGAAAGCCCATCAGCAGCAGCAGCATCAAGCACTGGCCAGTCAGGTTCAGCGCGATGCGGCGGCGCAGCGTCATATGGGTTGCAGCGGCCAGCCAGCCGCGCAGCCCGGTAGCGCGCACCATGCCTTGCTCCAGGCGGATATTGCCTGCAGTGCCGGCCTTGAGGTTGCGATACAGTTCGGCGGCCGCCGTGATCTGGGCGCGCGTCGGCTTCGTGCGCACCGACATGTAGCCGACGGCCTTGCCATTTTCCATGACGGGGGTGGCGTTGGCCATCACCCAATACGCGTCTCCGTTCTTGCAACGGTTCTTGACCATCCCTGTCCAGGATCGTCCGGCGCGGATCGTGGCCCACATATCGGCAAACGCCTCGACTGGCATATCGGGATGGCGCAGGATGTTCTGGGGCGCCCCGATCAACTCTTCCTCGGTGTAGCCGCTGATGGCAATGAAGTAGGTGTTCGCGTAGGTGATGTTGCCTTGCAAATCCGTAGTCGAGACGATTGTTTCGGTGTCGCTCAGTTCAATTTCGACATCGGTAACCGGAAAATTATTGCGCATGACAGACTCCTGCTGGAAGGCGTGGCGAGCATCGCGCGCCACCTGTTTAATTCATACCAGCAACAATTCTATGTCATCAGAAAACGAATAACTCAAATAAAACGAATAAATCGATTTATTTTGGTTACAGTGTTGTGATTTGTCACGACACATATCGCTAAATGCCTTCTGTGATGCAACATGGAGGAATGATCGGGGGAGCGGCGCTTGTGCTGCAATCCAGGAACGCAGTCGTTGTACTTTTGCCAGCCAGGTGTAGCATGAGAAAAATGATCCGCCTACCCACCGGAACCACCATGCGGCGTCGATATATCGAGTTTGCCATGTTGGCAGCAGCGCTGGTCTTCATCGGCGCCAGTCTCGGTTATCTGCAACTGACCGAGGTTGGGCGCCTCGAAAGCAGCGAGCGGGCCCGGTTGCTGTCTCTCACCACGCTGTTGGCCAGCAATATCCAGACCGATCTCGAGGCCACCAATGTGGCGCTCGAAGGCGTGGTGCGCGATTACCTGAGCGCCCCGGATGGCGCCGTTGCCGAGGCAGAATTGGCCGGGCGTCTGTCGGCTCTGGTGGGCGCGATGCCTGGTCTGCGCACGATGATGGTGTTCGACCGTGACGGCCAGGTGCGCGCTGCCAGCCAACACGATTTGTACGGCCATGATTTTTCACGGCGCGACTATGTGACCGGGGTGCGCCGCGCGCCCAGCAGCCGCACCCTGTACGTGGCCGAGCCTTTCCGGTCGATCCGCGGCGATCAGGTGGTGACGGTCGCGCGCATGGTGCCGGACGCCGCCGGTCGCTTCGCGGGAATGGTGCTCGCCACGCTCGATCCTGAATATTTCACGGGTCAGTTCCGTACAGCGATGTATGCGCCCGACGTGTGGGCTGTGGTGATCCACGGTGGCGGAAGGCAATTGCTGAACTATCCGCCGAAAGGAAAGATCGACGGCACCAACCTGGCGCGTGCGGGTACGTTCTACCAGCGCCACCGTAGCAGCGGTCGGGTGGCCGGTGTGCTCGAAGGGCGGGTCTACACCACCGGCGAAGAGCGCGTGATGGCCATGGCCACGATCGCGCCAGCAGCGCTGGCGATGGACTATCCGCTCGTGATTGGCCTGAGCCGCGACGCCGCCGCCGTCGCCGCGCCGCTGCGGCGCCAGGCAATGACGCTGGCCGTGCTGTTCTTCGTGCTGGTAACCGGCGCCTGCGGGGCGCTGGCGGTGGTGCAGCGCCGGCGCGCGCAGTGGGCGCGCCAGGATGCCGAGCAGGCGCGTGCGCGCGCCGCCATGCAGGGCGTGTATGACAGCGAAGCGCGGTTTCGCACGCTGATCGAGGATGCGCCGCTGGCCATTGCCATCCTGCGGCACGGGCGCTTCATTTATTCCAACCCGCGCTACCGGGCCTTGCACGGCTATAGCGCAGCGGATGACCTGACCGGGTTGCGCTGGCGCGCCATGATCACTGCGCCGTCGCTGGCCGGGCTGGCGCAGCACGAGGCCCTGATCGAGGCCGATACCCCGACCGAGCAGCATTTCGAGGCAATCGGCCTGGGCAAATGGGGCTCTTCCGTGCCGGTCTACAAGACCACCGCGCAGGTACGGCTGGCGGATGGCCCGGCGACCCTCGTCTTCGTCCAGGACATTTCGGCGCAAAAGAGCGCCGAGGCCGAGATGCTGCTGGCCCGCGATGCGGCCGAGGCGGCCAGCCGCAGCAAGGCCGAGTTTCTGGCCAATATGAGCCACGAGATCCGCTCGCCGCTCAATGCCGTGCTGGGTTTCGCCTATCTGCTCGAGCAGCGCGCGATCGACGCCGACGCCCGCAGCATGGTGCGCAATATCCGCGTGTCCGGCCAGTCGCTGCTGGCCATCGTCAACGATATTCTCGACGTGTCGAAGATCGAGGCCGGGCACATGCTGATCGAAACTGCGCCGTTCTGCCTGGGCGAGTTGCTGGAAAAAATTGCCACCAGCATGCGCATCAGCGCCGCGGGCAAGGATCTGCAACTGATCGTCGACACGCCGCCGGCCGGCGTCGGTATCCTGCTTGGGGACGCATTGCGGCTCGAGCAGGTGCTGCTCAATCTCACCGGCAATGCGGTCAAGTTCACGCCAAACGGTCAGGTGGCACTGCACTGCACCTTGCTGCGGCGCGACGGCGACGCCCTGGTGCTCCAGTTCAGCGTGCATGACACCGGCATCGGCATCGACCCTGCCGCCCAAGAGGCCATCTTCTCGCCATTCACCCAGGCCGACAGTTCCACCACGCGCCGCTTCGGTGGCACCGGCCTGGGACTGACCATCTGCCGCCAGCTGGTCGCGCTGATGGGCGGCGCGCTGGTCGTCGACAGTGCGCCCAGACGCGGCAGCGTGTTCAGCTTCAGCCTGCCGCTGCAGGCGTCCACTGAAGCCAGTGCTACCGCCGTCTGCGCGGCCACCGCGCCCTCGGCCCAGGTACTGCGTGACGTGTGCGTGCTGGTGGTCGATGACAGCGACATCAATCGCGAGGTGGTCCAGCGCATCTTGCGCGACCAGGGCGCCGAGACGGTCTGCGTCGGCGATGGCCGACAGGCGCTGGACTGGTTGCTGGCGCATCCGGAACAGGCTGACGTCGTGTTGATGGATGTGCAGATGCCGGTCATGGACGGCATCGAAGCGACCCGGCAGCTACGCCGCATGCCGCAGTTCGATGGCTTGCTGGTCATTGCGCTGACTGCCGGGGCGTTCAAGGAACAGCAGGAGGCGGCGCTCGAGGCCGGCATGTGCCATGTGCTGAGCAAGCCGTTCGATGTGCCCGCGATGCTCGCGCTGATTGCACGCTTGTGCGGAGGCGGGAGTGAGGGCGGGGGCGGGGGCGGCGGCGCGGGCCCGGGCACCCTGGCCGGCCCGGCGCAGGCACAAGTCGCTGACGATGCGCTCGACGTGGCTGCCGGACTCGCCCTGTGGCTCGACGGCGCGGCCTATCGTCAGTATCTGGCCCAATTTCTCGACCTGCATGGTGACAGCGCGGCGCTGATCGGCGCCAGCCTGGCCGACGGCCGGCCCGCCGAAGCGGCGGCGCTGGCCCATAAACTGGCCGGCGTGGCCGCCAGCCTGGCCCTGCCTGCCACGCGCATTGCCGCGCACGAGGCCGAGCGGATGCTGTACGCCGCCATGCGCGATCCGGGCGCCGACGCTGTCGCGGTCGACCTGGCGCCATTGACGAAAGCTTTGGCGCAGGCGGGGCGCGCGATCGAGCAGTACCTTGGACCAGCGCCGGCGCCAACAGCCTCGCCCGTGACAGCGTCACCGGCGGTGCTGCACGCGCACCTGACGAGCCTGCTTGAAGCGCTTGACGCCGAAGCGCTGGAACAGGCCGAAGCCTGCCTGGCCGCGCTGGCGCCGCTGCTACCGGCGGTGATACTCGATCGTGTGTGGAACCCGCTGCGGCGCTTCGATTTCCGCGCCGCCGAGGCCGCCGTGCGCCTGTTGACAGCGTCCGTGCCGGCAACCTCGTAATCGCCGCGCTGCTGGCCGTCGACAAGCCGGGCAGGGCCTGGCCGCGCCCCGTCAGCGGACCGGCTGCGTCCAGCGCCGCACGAGGTCACCCAGTTGCTCCGCCGTGAATGGCTTACTCAGGTAATCGTCCATGCCGGCCGCCAGGCAGCGTTCGCGGTCGCCGTCGATGGCGCTGGCGGTCAGCGCCACCACGGCCAGGCGCGGGGCGCCGGTGGCGTGTTCACGCTGGCGCAGCTGGCGGCAGGCTTCGTAGCCGTCGAGCACCGGCATCATGCAGTCCATCAGCACCAGGTCGTAGGCGCTGGTTTCCAGCGCCGCCAGTGCGACCGCGCCGTTGACTGCTTCATCAACCCGGCAGCCGAGTTTTTCAAGCAGGATGCGCAGCAGTTCGCGGTTGATCTCGGTGTCCTCGACGACGAGCACGCGCGGTGTCCCCACGGTGGCCCGCAGTCCGGATGCGGTGACGGTGTCGGGCGCGGGCGCCGACGCCAGGCTGCACGGCACGACCAGGCGGAAGCACGCGCCCGGCCCGGTGCGCGGGACCAGGTCTATACTCCCACCCATCAGGTCGGCCAGGCGGCGGCAGATGGCCAGTCCCAGGCCGGTGCCGCCGTACACGCGGCTGATGGTGTTATCGGCCTGGCTGAAGGGCTGGAACAGGCGCGCCTGCGCAGCCGGCTCGATGCCGATGCCGTGATCGCTCACCTGGTACAGCAGCAGCCACCCTCCGCTCGTGTCGGGATCGCGCCGCGCCACCACGGTCAGTTCGATCGGGCCGCCGCCAGCGGGAGTGAACTTGATCGCATTGCTGAGCAGATTGCCCAGCACCTGGCCGATGCGGTCGGGGTCGGCCATGACGGCCGGCGGCAGCACGCCCGGTCGCAGCACGATCGCCAGGCGCTTGCGTTCTGCGCTCATGCGGTACGAGTCGACCCGCTGCGCGGCATGGCGCACTGGGTCGAATGCCTGCGGCAGCAGCTCCAGATTGCCGGACTCGACCTTCGAGAAGTCGAGGATATCGTTGATGGTGCGCAGCAGTTCGAGCACGCTCTGGTGTACGGTGCGCGCATACGTATCCAGCGGCGCCGGGAGTCCGGCGCCGAACAGCAGTTCGGACATGCCGACAATGCCGTTCATCGGGGTGCGGATCTCGTGGCTCATCATCGCCAGGAAACGCGACTTGGCCTGGTTGGCCGCATCGGCCTGGGCCTTGAGCGCAAGCGCCTCGACTGCATCGCGCTCGCGCTGGCGCACGATGCGCAGCACCGTGGCAAAGGCCAGCGCCACGCCCAGCATGCCGGTCATCGCAATGGCCCCCAGCGGGCGCAGATTGCGCCACCAGTCGCTTGTCAACAAGGCTTCGGGCACGGATGCCTCGATCACCAGCGGATAGTTGCGTACCGGACGCTGCGCGACCATGCGCGCCTCGTCGTTCGTGGCAGCGGCGGCTGGCGGCCGGCCGATGGCGGCGTCACGCTGCGGCCAGGAGGCCAGCAGAACCTGGTCGCTCGACAACAGAGAGATCGCCGCTTGCTGGCCGGGGCTGACGGAACGGAAGAAGTCGGTAAACGAGGCGCACGAGATGCCCACCACCGCCACGCCCGCGAAGCGGCCATCGGGCGTTTCGCGACGCCGGCTCAGGTAAAACGTCCAGGCGCCGTTGATCTTGTTGCGTACCGGACGGCTGACGTAGGGGGCGGGGTCGCGGTGCGCGCGGTGATAGACGAAATAATCGCGCTCGGCCAGGTTGATGACCGGCGTTGGCCAGGCGCGTGTGGAACTGAGCAGCGCGCCGTCGGCGCCGATGATGCTGGCCACGGCCA
>Ga0308163_10000675_pt1 | contig 51062 bp, 46 predicted proteins | sample PhyTR1_FD_201037 | JGI IMG/M metagenome (GOLD analysis project Ga0308163, IMG submission 201037) | Phyllosphere microbial communities from UC Gill Tract Community Farm, Albany, California, United States - DLSLT.R1 | ecosystem: Host-associated > Plants > Phyllosphere > Unclassified | place: USA... | reverse complement strand
CGTAAAGAACTACGTTACGCCCTTTATACTGTGCAGGATTATAAGCCTTGTCTGCTATGATGTCTACTGCACCGTTCCCCCTGTAATACCAGGTTTCAGCATCATATCTTGCTTTGTTCAGGCTCCATTGGTTTTCCTGTGCATTTCCCGTCGTGCCATATACAAATACCATCTGGTAATTGAATCCTTCCTTGAAGGTACCATTACGCAAAGGGTTCTTCTCAGTGCTTCCCGGCTTGCTCCCAAGCGCCCACTTATCGTTTTCTTTCCGCAGGTAAATACTGTCGGCCGCGCTTTTGGTTGTATAAATCACTGCAGAATTGTCAATGGTCATATTTACTGTGGCGCCGGCAGCAAAATCCTGAAGGTTAAGTTTCAGCACGGAAATATTTTCGGTACTGCCTTTAATGGTCATGTCTTTCTTATTGCGGACAAGCTGGATATGGCTGTACTGCAGCGGTTGTTGCTGCTGGATGACCGCGGCCCAGTGATATTTTGCTGAAACCCCCGGGTTTGCAGTGGTAAAATCAATGTGGTTCACACTGCTGTCAGCTGCCAGTTTGTGCCATTTAAAAAAGTCGTAAATAGGTTTCCAGTCTACACTCTGGTCACCAAACCAGTGCTCGCCACCCGGATACTCATAATAGCTGTAATCCGTATGGAAATCCGCCAGCACCTTCTTCATCTGGCGGGCATAGTTCACCGAGACCACTTTATCAGAATCCCCATGCAGGATGTACACCCCGAGCGATTTGTAGTTCTGAGCCAGTTTAATGACATCACTCTGATTGCTTGCCCTGATCAGCATCGATTCCATTGCCGTACTTCCGGATTCAGGAATCAGTCCGTCAGCAGAACCATATCCTTTTAATGTTGGATATCCTGAGCAGGGAGCAATTGATGCCCATTTATCCGGATATGTAGCACCGAGAAACCAGGTGCCGTGACCACCCATGGAATGTCCGGTCAGGTATATCCGCTGAAGGTCAGGCTTAAACATTGTTGTTGCCTGCCCCAATACTTCCAGCGCATCAAGTCTCCCCCAGTCTTCCCAGTTGAAACCACGCGGACGGCGGTTTGTTGGCGTTACAACCGTACCCCAGTCCTTGGATTTATAGGCCTTTGCCTGTCCGATCGCCTCTACGCCTGCCCCGTGTACGGAGAAAAACATTGCATCACCAGGTTGCGTAGTGCCCAGTTTAGGAGTTACTGCATAATATTGCAGGCTCCCGTCAATTTTGCTGATAAAAGTATTTTTGTAGGATGATGAGGAAGTAACAGCCTCGATAATTACTGATGCCGTATCTATTTGTTTGCCCGCCTGCGCCAGGCTAAGGTCTACCTTATAATTGTTTTTGTTACGCATACCGGAACCATCAACCTTAAAATAAACTTTTCTTGTGGTCATTGGGAGCACATCCGGGATGCTGGTCAGCGTTTTAGTTCCGGCAGCCTTGCTCTGCATGGAAAGGTTTTTTAATACCGCATTGCTGCTGTTGATAATAACCACAGCTGCCAGCAGAGCACCATTGTTCCTGCCTGTAACTGCATTCGGCAATGTTGCATCTTCAGTATTGATAGTTACCGGCTTTGAGGGAAATGTAAGCGCAGCTGTGATATTCTGCCCCCTTACATAAAATTCGTTTAGCCCTTTCTTCAGCTTCACCGGAATATTCATCCAGTTCAGGGCATAGGGATCACCTGTATGCAGAACACCATTTAAGTACAGCGCACTGTTACCTTTGATGTTCAGTATAGCAGTCTTTTCCCTGTCTGCAGTGTAAGTCAGGTATAAATAAGCATTGGGTGTAGCCCTGTTACTGAAACGATTTTTTGCATTTGCAGCAGTAAGCTTCCATTGGCGTGTCTGGCCCTTTTCATCTTTCCAAAATGCAGCCCCTTCAGCAGGTGTCTGAAGTTTTCCACTATACAGCGCCCAGGCGAGCTGATCGGTATACATGGCTTCCCGGCCGTAATGATAAACATTACCAATGATCAGTCCTTTCTGAAACTGATAGGGTTCCTGTCCATAACTCAACTGGAAGGAAGAAAATAAACATACTACTACCATCAGCTGCAGCGCAGCCAGTGGTTTACCGGCAAATAATGACATGAGGTTTTAGGTTTTGACTAGGTTAATGATTATGGAGCCGAATATAAATCTTCGTTTGCATTTATCATCCATCGCCCAGGTAATAAATATGTTATTGACGAACAAAAATATAATATGATACGAAAAAGCATATATTAAAACTATCTTAGTCTAAACACAATTCCTATGGAACCAACTATCAAAGCAATAATTACAGGTACAACAGGCATGGTTGGTGAAGGTGTGCTCCACGAATGCCTGCTGGATCCTCTGCTGGAGGCGATCACTATCATTAACAGGAAACCTTCCGGAATCAGCCACCCTAAATTAACTGAGATCATTCATTCAGATTTTTATAACCTATCCGCTATAGAGAATCAACTGCAGGGCTTCAACGCCTGTTATTTTTGTCTGGGCATTTCTTCGGTGGGTATCAGTAAGGAAGATTATTACAAAACAACCTATACCCTGACCATGCGCGTAGCCGAAACTTTGAGCAGGCTAAATCCGGAGATGACATTCTGTTACGTATCCGGGGCGGGTACAGACAGCAGCGAAACAGGCAGCAGTAACTGGGCAAAAGTGAAAGGAAAAACCGAGAACGACCTGATGAAACTACCCTTTAAACAGGTATACGCTTTCAGGCCTGGCTTTATCAAACCCACACCCGGACTTTCAAAAACGCATGGTTTTTACAAGTATATCTCCTGGTTATTCCCTTTAGGCAGAGCAATCTACCCCGCAGGATTTGTTACCATGCATGAACTGGGACGCGCCATGATTCATGTTACAGGCCTGGGCACTACAAAGAAAGTGATTGAAGGCAAAGAGATCATCTCCCTTGGGAAAGCATAAACAGCTTTTGAGCTGCTGAACATCATGCAAGCATGGATGTCAGCAGCTCAAAAAATCTCTTGTTGTTAGAGATCATCACACTGTAATCCACAATAAGGTAGATGATTGAATCGAGGCCGTAAGTTATCCTCAGCGGCTTCCAGAACATCCCGAAGTTCTTTACAGATGCCGCAGAGAACACCTCATCAAAATCAAGACTGATCTGGGTAATTTCCGACAGCGGAATGCTGGCTTCTTCATCACCCTCAATAAAAATCGCTGTATTGGTCAGATAGATCCTGCCCTGGTGTTTTGATAGGGGCGGAACAGAAGAAAAATGCCTGCCCAGATATCTTTCTGAAACATCCATCGCCAGAATTTCGGTATCATAAGCCCAATAAACAGCTCCTTCATAAATTAACTTTTCCATATCAATACTTATACAATGAATTCAACACAAAATGTATATTTTCCATACTACACCCGTACTCTATTTGGTTGTATAACCATTGAAGACCCGATATGTTCAAAATGAAAAATAAATATTTTACCGCCTGTTTTCATACCTGAGGGCACATTAAATTGTTACAAAAGAACGCTCCCGGAACAAACATTATGAAACAATATTGAGTATATTAAATTACCGAAATATATATTCAAATGAACAAAAATCTGATTGCATTGATCGCTATATGCTGTAGCAGCTTATCACTTCCCTTACAGGCTCAAACGGGCAACACAAGAATAACCATAAGCAATGGTATCCTGGAAGGCACAACCGAAAGCTCCGGCATCAAAACCTATAAGGGCATTCCCTTTGCACAGCCTCCGGTAGGTGACCTGAGATGGAAAGAACCTCAACCCGTACAAAACTGGCAGGGCATCCGCAAAGCGGATCAGTTTGGAAATAAGGGCATGCAAAAACCTGTATTTGGTGATATGGGTTTCCGTGCCGGAAGCAGCAGTGAGGATTGCCTCTACCTGAATGTATGGACGCCGGCAAAGTCTTCCAAAGCACATCTGCCCGTACTGGTTTACTTCTACGGTGGCGGACTGATTGCCGGTGATGGATCAGAGCCGCGTTATGACGGCGAAAGCATGGCCAAAAAAGGCATTGTAACCTTAACAGTAAACTATCGCCTTGGCATCTTCGGTTTCTTCTCCCATCCTGAACTAAGCAAAGAGTCTGCACACCACACATCAGGTAACTACGGCTATATGGATCAGCTAGCTGCCCTGAAATGGGTAAAACAAAACATCGAAGCTTTCGGCGGCGATCCCGCAAAAGTAACCATAGCCGGTGAATCTGCAGGTTCTATTTCCGTATTCGCGCAGATGGCATCACCACTCTCCAATGGCCTTTTCGCCGGAGCCATAGGCGAAAGCGGAGCAGCGATCTACCCTACACTTGCCCCGATCCCACAAAGTGAAGGGGAAAGCAACGGAAGGGCATTTGCCACTAAAATGGGTGCCTCCTCTCTAGCCGACCTCCGTAAAATCCCGGCAAGCGACCTATTAGACATCGCGTACAAAAATAACATGGGCGGAGCCACCACAACAGTAGATGGATATTTCTTCCCGGAACTGCCCGTAAAAACATTCAGCGAGGGCAGACAGGCGCAGGTTCCCATCCTCGTAGGCTGGAACTCCGCCGAAGTATCCTATCAATCCATCCTTAAAAACGCCGCACCCACACCTGAAAACTACAAAAAAGCCCTGGAGGAACTCTACGGGGAAAAAAGTGCCGAAGTCCTCAAGCTCTATCCCGGATCAACAGAGGCAGAAGTCATACAATCAGCCACAGCCCTGTCCAGCGACCGCTTCATCGTATACAGTACCTGGAAATGGGCAGACAGCCACAGTAAAACCGGCAACAACCCCGTTTACCGCTACCTCTTCTCCAAATCTAAACCAGCAATGACAGAAGAAATGAAAGGTGCAGTCCCAGGCCTCGCCGGAGGATTCACCAAAGGAAAAGAAACAACCGAAACAAAAAAACCAATCGTACCAGCCGGTGCCCCACATGCCTTCGAAATCGAATACGCAATGGGCAACCTCCGCTACAACAAAGTATACGCATGGACTGCCGAAGACCAGAAGGTGTCAGACACAATGCTGTCTTACTTTGCCAACTTCGTCAAAACCGGCAACCCCAACGGAGCAGGCTTACCAAAATGGCCTGAGTTAAACACCAATAATCAGGTAAATTACATAAACCTGGATGTAAACACAAAAGCAGAAGTTGAGAAGAACCGTGCCCGCTACCTGTTCCTGGACAAAGAATACTCCAGGTAGGTTCCGGATATAAGCGCGTCTTGGATTTGTGCAAGTCTTAGGTTCATGCAAGTTTTAGATTTTACAAGCCACCATGCTACAGGATCATCTTAAAAATAAATTGTCCTGTGTTATCGATGCCTTCTGGCGCGCTTCAGCGGCAGGCAGCATCGATAACACAGGACAATTTATTTTAAGCGAAGCCAGGATTAACCCCTAAACCTCATATCAGCACTTACCAGACCAATCTAAAAATTAATCTTATCATGCTCACCAGCATCCGGCTGATCTCCCGTAACAATCGCCTTAAGCAAACTAAAAGCAAGTACAATCTTCGAAGAAGTACCATCCCAATACTCCGCAGATTCAGGCGTAACTTTCACAAGAATTAGTCTCGGATCATCCACCCCATCCGGAAACCAAGCTTTCACAGGCGCAGAAAAATAAGCTTCCTTCCTTACCTGATCATCCACAAGCTCCGCAGAACCATTTACAGTAATGTAAGTATTGTTTGAAGGACTGCTATAACCAAGCGTAACCTTATTCTCTTTCGAAATCTCCTTAGACTTCAGCGAATACTCATTGGTAAAAAACCAGATACTGCCATCCTCTTCAACCTTGGCTGTAGCCATTGGGCGACTTGAAAATTCATCATCAGCACTGATAGTCGTAAATAGACAGATCCGTACTTCTTCAACTTTACTTTTTAATATCTCTATATTTTTCTCGTTTTTCATAAGTATTTGTTTTTATCATCCGCCTGGAAGTCTGCACACAATTACATCAATAATCGATCAGCTGCAAGCTTCATAGCAAAGTATTAACAGCTACTCTGCAAAATTTGTTTTAAAGCTACTATAACCTGATGTAAGCAATGATCTTGGCGAGGTACTCCTCATCTATCTTATCAAAGGCGGCAAGCTCAGCACTATCCGCATCCAGCACACCTGCAACTTCCCCATCTTTGATCAGAGGCAACACAATTTCAGACCTTGACGCCGAACTGCAGGCAATGTGTCCCGGAAAAAGTTCCACATCATCCACTATGAAAGTTTTAGCTTCCAGCCATGCTGCACCACATACCCCTTTGCCTTTCCTTATTCTTGTGCAGGCCACCGGGCCCTGAAACGGGCCAAGCACCAGCTCGTCCTGCTTCACCAGGTAAAAGCCAATCCAAAGCCAGCCAAACTGCTCCTTTAATGCAGCAGCTACATTTGCAAGGTTTGCTGTCAGGTCATCTTCGCCACTGATCAGCGCTTCAATTTGCGGCAACAGCGATTGATACTGCTGCTCCTTACTTTCACTTTTTATAATTACTAAATCTTCAGCCATTTGTTACAAGTTCGATAAAGTGTTAAAATTAGGGAATTGATCAGAGATCGGTGTAAACCATGCGTAATATTATTAGATTTGGCCATTTACCAACCTTAAAAGAATCGTAACAATGAGAGTAATAGCAGAACTGCCACACCCCGAATGCAAGATCACTTTGTTCAACATGAACCAGAAATATATTGTAAAATTTGAACAGGGAACACTGGAGCAAAGCTATAAATTATCGGAACTTGACCTGACGGGAGGAGGCGCAAATGAAATCTTTCAGATGCTGGATGAAGCGTTTATCGCCACTGTTGTAGAAAGATTCAAGGGAATGAGAACAGACTTTTCAGCGGCCTATCAAAGGCAACAGTATTAGTAAATATAAAATTCTTAACATGCTGTAATACAAGGCAAAAGAAGCGTATTCAGTATATTATTCTGTATTTTTGCTAAGAATCTGGAATAAAACAATAAGTATAGTAAACAGATAGTTTATAATAGCAGTCACAAGCAATAGAAAATCAGAAAGTTAAATATGTCAACAATATTATATTTTGCCTGGCAAAATAGCCAAATATAGTTCTGTTTCTGTAAAATAAGCCTATAACTGGACAAATCAATTTAATAATAAATTTGAGTAATACACCAAAAGGAGTACCCGAATTTAAACATTAACACCAGGCTGGTGTTATACCATCACATCCAATCCTATCAATGAAAATCCACTTGCGTATCCTGTTTAGTACCCTGCTCCTTTTTTTACTGTCAACACCAATCTTTTCACAGGATCTACCGCCCAGGACTGATAAATTTTATTCGATGAGCGGCTTTGGTTTTTCATTTCCCATTGGCGGAAGCACTGATTTTATGCGGCCAAAATTTTCTACCACCATTGGTGCCAATATTGGCCTTGGTCCGGGAAATGGGAATGGCGGAGTATTTCTGTATCCCAAGTTCAGCCTGCATGTTTTTGGTTACGATAATATCGAGACCGACCAGGAATTTAATTACGAACTTGAAAAAGGCAGATCAACAACCTATCTCTTAACAGTTGGAATCGGCTATAGAAAGATCCTCGGAAACGTAGCTTTCTACGGTTATTTAAATGGCGGTGGCGGATTTATACTTACGCCAAGACTTGCAGTGAGCCAGGGGACTAACATTGCGGTCTTAAACAACAAGACAAACCATATGGGAATCATCGAGCCCGGAGCCGGTATAGAATATAATATTGGTGGCGCAAACCTGTTTATGGAAACGAGTTATATGCATGGCCTGGGAGATGTGGGCGGCAGACCTTTCAATGCCATTCCATTGACCATCGGGATTAAACCCAACTTAAGCAGGTTATTCAACAAAAAGAAACCTTAGGCACTTTCTACGAGTTCAGCTTCCATAGCCGAAGAAGACTCGCTTTCAAATTTAGGAACATTGAAGCGCAATACGACGCATTCTTCTTCTTTACTCACCTTCAGGATACCATTATTCTTCGCTACAAAGTCGCGGCACAAATGTAACCCCAGTCCTACGCCCCGCTCATTCGACGTTCCATAGGAAGGCTCATTATGCTCCCGTTTAACAAAACGGTCGATATTGAGCTGATCAGTAACCGGGTTACAAATATCAATGAAGATATGGTTCTTGCTTCCCCATATGCGGATACGGATGTAAAAACCCAGCGGCGTAAATTTAATTGCGTTATCCATCAGGTTCCGGATCACCAGGTTGATCTGGTTGAGATCAGCAAACACGTCAGCGTCGTCATCTACCCTTAGCTCAATCCGGATATTCTTTTTATTGATCAGCGGCTGGTATACCAGCATCAGATCTTCCACCATTACCCGTATATTGAACCTTGACGGTGCCGTGGTGATTCCTTTCATCTGGCTTTGAGCCCAGTACAGGAGGTTATTTAAAGTGTTATGGATGTTATCCACATTCTTTCTGCTGTCATTCAATAACATCTTCACATCATCAAAAGTCAGCAGATCCATGTCACTTAATGAAAACAGGCTGATCAGGCTGTTGAACGGACTTCTAAGGTCATGGGCGATAATAGAGAAGATCCTGGTTTTGTCGGCATTTGCTTCTTCCAGCGACTGCACCATCTTCTTCAGCGCCCTGGTGCGCGAATCCACAATTTTTTCCAGCCGCTCATTCTGACTACTGATCAGGTACAGGTTTTCCTCCTGCACCTTAATTTTATCGGCATGCTCCTGAAGCCTGGATCTTTTCATGTCCTTTAACCTGTCTCCCAATGCCAGGGACAATATCAGCAGTTCGAAAATGAATCCCAGCGGAACAAAATGAATGTAGTTCTCATGGTACGGGGTTATACCCGAAAGACAGAACAGCAGCCCGATGGTTGTGGCGCAAACGTATGACCAGGAGATCACCAGGTATAAAGCACGTTTATGTCCTTTGAGAAAAGTCGCCAAGCCCAGTCCCCATAAAACAAGCACGGTTACCGGCGTCAGCAGCTGACAAATGTCTGCGCAGGTGCTTTTATAACCAAGAACCGATACCCCGATCAGGAAAATCCAGCAAAGGCTGAGTATATAAAGTAAATTGACTGACCAGGGCAGTATGACCTTCAGGTTTAAAAATCTGTATGAAAAACCTATTCCGGCTATGGACCCTATGCCCAGAAACATGTGCGGGTGCGTATTGAGCAGAATACGGAAGTTACTGCCCAGCAGATAGGCATAACCCATAAAATAGCCGATCATGTAAATGAAAAGTGCCAAAATCCGGATGCTGTAAAAAAAGTAGGTTTGGTCTTTAGATTTGATATATACCGAAACATTAAACAGGAAGAGCGCCATCAGTATCCCGATTGTAATGGATTCACAACGCTCCGCCCAGCCGAGGCCGGTAATGAGGGTCTGGGAAAGTGCGATCTTTATAGGTACAACCAGAATGTTATCACTTTTTAAGCGTAGATAAACAGTCTCTTCTTTAGGAGGATAAGAGCTTACAGGTAAATTAAAGATATATTTGCTGCCCGCAATAACTTTTGGATTGTCCGCGGCAATACTGCCGGTATGGATACGGCTGAATTTACCCGGAGAGGTTTCGGAGTAATAGTCGATACTTTCAATATTTGCATAATCAATCACCAGATAAGCATCGTCCTGCAAAGAATTTATATAGGAAACCTTCAGCCAGTAAGCGGCTTTTGAATTTCCGAAATTGAGTACACTCGCAGCTGATTTAACAAATTGCTGGCTTTTATCAGCAGCGATAACCTGCTGCAGTGACAAACCTGCATTTTCATCCCTGAGGTAGCTTAAAGATTTGCCCAGACTCTCATAAGGCATCGTTTTTCCAATCACAATCACCTCACTGTGCGAGGCCACTGAGATCAGGCAAAATAATAAGATGACTAGAGAGCGCATTAAGTATATGTGTATGAAACAAATATAACGAATTACAGCTATATTGTTACGGGTATTTTGGGCCTTATTATTTTATCAGGAGAGACAGGATGTGTTGAATTACTGGTATTGCAAGAAACAAAAGAAGCCCGCTTAATGTAAAATAAGCGGGCTTCTTCAATTAATTGTAGTTATGAAAATACCGGATCGGTATCCATCTCGAAATCTTCATCACGCAGATAGATTACTTCCATGCTTTTTTCGTAGTTGGTAGATTTCTTGGAGAAGAAATCATGCTGGGTAGTTTCGCCATTTAATCCATTCAAAACAATAGAGTTAATCGCTTTAACCTCAAATATCTCTTCAAAACCCAGGTTCATCATAGCCTTGTTTGCGTTGTAGCGGATATACTCCTTTACATCGGCCGTCAGTCCCACTTCAGTATACAATTCATCAGTATACTTCAGTTCGTTTTCATACAGTTCCATCAGCAGGTCTACCAGTTCAGCCTTGCTTTTTTCCGGATCAGGAAGTTTTTTGTAAAGATCCTGCGCAAGCAGACCAACAAATACGCCGTGAATAGATTCATCTGCAACAATCTTTTTGATGATATCTGCACTGGCCACCATCTGCCCCTGTCCTGACAACCACAATGGCATAAAGAAGCCACTGTAGAATAGGAAGGTTTCGAGCAGTACAGAAGCTGCAAGACCCATAAAGAGCGTTTCGTTGCTCACCTGATCCGCATCCAGCTTTCTGTAGTATTTATCAATTGTAGCTGCTTTAAACTGCAGCAGCTTATTGTTTTCTACCCATTCAAACAGTTCGTTGATCTCTGCAGTAGTAGCTACCGTAGTAAAGATTGTTGAGTACGATTTTGCATGAATCGCTTCCATCATACACATAAACGACAATACTGCCTTGTTCTGCAGTCCGTCAATATGATCCAGCAGCTTTGGCATCCCTGTGTGGCTCTGCAAAGTATCCAGCAGGGTTAATCCGCCAAGTGCCCTTTTATAAGCTTCCTGAATTTCAGGAGCCAGTGTTTTCCAGATATCAATGTCTTTGGAAGGAATGTACTCCGTATCCACCCAGAACTGGCGTAGGTTCTGTTCCCAGAACATACCTGCGTAGTCGTTTTCGGGTGTGTTCCAGTTTACTGCTTTATAATTGCTCATCTTTTTTCTTAAATAATAGGTTTATACTGAACAAGACACACATTCATCAATACCAGCTTTCCTTGTACGGGTATAATACAGGGATTTCAATCCCATTTTATGCGCATAGATGTAATACTTGGCGATATCACGTGTGGTATCTTTCGTATTCGTGTGCAGGATCGTGGAGATTCCCTGGTCCACATGTTTCTGGATCACTGATATCAGGCGCAATACATTTTTCTGGTCCATATCATATGCTGATTTATAGAAGAAGTAATTGTCATTGTCCAGATATGGCATCGGATAATAAGTTGTACTGTCACCATACTCCCTTACTTCAATTACATCTACTACAGGCATTACAGATGCCGTAGCGTTCATGATGTATGAGGTCGACTGGTTAGGTGCAATAGCGAGCCTGTAAGCATGGAAAATACCATGTTCCTTCACATCATTCATCAGTTGCGTCCAGTCTGCTGCTGTTGGTATTTCAACACCATCAAACAAAGCAGCGATTTTATCATTTACAGGAACAATGTCTTTAGCTATGTACTGGTTAAAGTAGTTTCCGTTTGCGTATTCCGAAGATTCAAATCCTACAAAAGTCTCTTTTCTTTCCCTTGCAATCTCCATAGAGCTCTGCAGCGAGTAAAAATTAACCATCATAAAGAACACATTGCAGAAATCCAGTGCTTCTTTACTCTCATACATGATGAAGTTTTTGGCCAGGAAACCGTGCAGGTTCATTGCGCCAAGCCCTACACTGTGCAGTTCTTTGTTTGCCTTCTGAACCGATGGTACCATCGCAATGTTGGTGATGTCAGAAACGATAGTCAGGGAACGCATAGCTGTTTTCACTGCTTCCTTGATCCTCTTGTTGTCCATTACCGTAGCAATGTTCAATGAGCCCAGGTTGCAGGAAATACCATAACGGATTTTGTCTTCGGTACCATAGATCTCGATGTCAGAAACATCAGAGATCTGCATGATCTCTGTGCAGAGGTTAGAGAACTTAACATTTCCTATATCTTTCAGCGCATGGCTTCTGTTGGCATTACCTTTGAAAAACAGGTATGGGTAGCCACTTTCCTTTTGTGTCTGCGCAATTTTCACCATCAGGTGGCGTGCGTTTACCTTTTTCTTTTTTACTGCAGGATTGGTTACGAGTTCTTCATACATCTCGTCCATATCCATTTCATCCAGGTATTTGCCATACTGCTTCAATACCGTATGCGGGTGGAACAGGTAACAGGCTTCATCCTTCTCGGCGAGCTCCATAAACTTGTCAGGAACCACTACACCGATAGACAGGGATTTGATCCTCACCTTTTCATCTACATTGATCTTTTTACAGTCCAGGAACTCCTCGATATCTGTATGGAAGACATTCAGGTACACTGCTCCTGCTCCCGGACGTTGTCCAAGCTGGTTGGCGTAAGAGAAGGTATCTTCCAGGATTTTCATGATCGGCAGTACACCGCCTGCGCGACCTTCCACATCCTTGATAGATTCACCCCTGGCGCGGATTTTTGACAGGTTGAATGATACGCCCCCCCCGATAGAAGAGAGTTTCATGGCCGAATCAATTGCGTATCCGATACCATTTAAGTTATCACCGATCTCGTCTAAAAAGCAGGATACCAATTCTCCAGAGCGTTTTTTACCTGAGTTTAAGAAGGTAGGTGTTGCAGGCTGGTATTCCTGGTTGATCAGCATTTCTGCATATTCAAGTGCCTGTTTTACATCGCCTCTGGCCAGGAACAGGGAAACCGCTACAACGCGGTCTTCATAACGCTCCAGAAATTTCTCCCCGCTGTCATCCCTGAGGGCATAACTCTGGAAGAACTTGAATGCGCTCATGAACGACTGAAACCTGAATTTCTTGGCGTAAACCATATCATACACTTCCTGCATCTGCTCAAAAGTGTACCACTGGTAAAAGTCGATATAATATTCCTGTTCAATCAGATAGTCGATTTTTTCTTTCAGGGTGTAAAAGAAAACCGTGTTTTTGTTGACGTAGTCAAGAAAATAGGAACGTACGGCGTCCTTATCTTTGTGAAGGCTGAATTCGTCGTCATTTTTTACCATGATCTCGTTGTTCAGCAAGATCCATTTTTTCGTTACCATATATTTAGCCCTCTATATTATCTATAAATTTTTGAATGTCTGCCATAGTGCCCGAAAGCTCAAACTGCATCAGCACCGGCAGGTTAAATTGCGCTGAGATCTTTTTTGCTGCCATGCCGTAATTAGGGCCCCAGTTTTTGTTGCCGCTTGCGGTGACCGACTTGATCAGGCTGCTGTTCTCTTCCAGAAAACGCTGCGTTGAAAGCGGTACTTCCCCAAAGCCGGTGGTATAGGTAATCAGGTGCCCGGCATGCTGTGGCTGGAAGGAATCCCCTATCTTCTGTACACTCCAGTCGCGCTGCAGTTTCAGACGGTTTACAAACCGCTCCACATTCCCCGTTTTACTGTCGTAATAAATCCAGGTCATCAGCTTCAGCTATTTTAATTGCTAAGAGGCCAGCAGGGCCGATAATTCCTCTGGTTTAAAACCAATTACCCGCTGCAGTTCCTGCTCCTGTTCTATGAGGATTACTGTCGGAACTGAACGTACCCTGAACTGCATCGCAAGTTCCGGTTGGTTAAATGGATTTATTGTTTCGTATACAACACCTTTTCTGTCAAGGTATTCTGAAACCATGTTGCAGGGATTGCAATCTTCTTTTTCAAATTTGATGATTCTTTTTGTGCTCATTTGCGAAGGTATATTTTAATCAGCCGGCCCTCAGGCCAGCCTGTTTTATGGGAGATCAAAAATGCGAATTTCGACGTGGAATGATTCTAAATGTTATCAACACCAGTGGAAAAGACGCAAGGAATTATGACTTATTCCTTACCCATGGACATAAAAAAACAGTTATACTTATGTACAACTGTTTCGCAACACACTCGGAAGAAGAGTATTGGCTTAAAAAAACCGCTGTGGCAAAGCAGCCCCCGGGTTGTTGGTAACTCCTTTTTAATTGATGGTAATTGTTCTTACCTGACCGTTTGCACCGGCCCTGTTACCACGGAATTGTTTTCTGCGTGCCTCCATTTTTACGCGGTATTGTTCCGCCGTAATCGACACCACTTTTTTAGGCAGGTTTACATCTTTATCACTCACTTTCCGGAACTCTATGCTTTTGGCATATACGTGCGTGCTCTTACCTTCGATAGCCAGCACCGCTCCTTCAGTCCACATCGCCGGAACAGGCGAAAAATCAAATCCCAGGTCATTGGTATACCACAGACTGGTTTCATCTGTAAAAGTCTTCTCTTCCTCCAGGATCTTGCGTTTCATGGTTGTTTTCACCATTACTTTATGGCAGGGAAAACCAAGGATACTTTTTGTTTCATCCGTTTTTACATATTCTACAACCGGTTTTGCCTGCTGCATGCCCATACCCTGCACAGACAGGTCTCCCAGTTTATCCTGCATGACAAAAGAAGTATCATTCAGGTCGAACACCCCGGATAACTGATGGTCGGCAAAGCTGTAGTAATAGTCTTTATTGGAACCACCAAAGCCGCCAAAACGGAAACCTCCACCCTGCGTGCCACTGCTGTTGTTGCTGTCTTCCATATCCTCTACCGGCGTGTAGCTGGCGTGGCTAAGGGTAAACAGCAGTTCATAGTTGGAAACCGAGCTTTTGGGCATTCTGGCCAGCGCCTGCTCGCTTAATTTGATGCCGTTTGCTGCAGCCATAGCTGCCGGATCAAAAGTACTTTCAAATTGAATGGCACCCGTTTTTTTGGGCTGTGCCTTTAACTGGGCAGTTATACCCAGTAAACAGATTGAGGCGATAAGTAATGTCTTCATCGTATTTCAAATTAATATTCAGTGCTTTCCAGCCATCCGTTAGCGAGTACATCAGCCAGGTGCATCGTCTTCAACGACAAGTTGTTCTTGTCGATATATCCCTGCAGATGCATCAGGCAGGACAAGTCTGTCGAAATGATATAGTCGGCGTCCTGATCCAGCGCATGGTTCACTTTCTGCTCGGCCATGGCCGATGAAATGGCATCAAATTTTACCGCAAAAGTACCGCCAAAGCCGCAGCACATATCCGTATCTTTCATTTCCAGCATCTCCAGTCCATGCACCTTTTCCAGCAGCTGTCTCGGTTCTTCCTTGATCTTGCATTCGCGCAGACCGCTGCATGAATCATGATAAACGGCCTTACCTTCCAGCTCAGCACCAAAATAATCTTTTTTCAGCACATTGATCAGGAAATCAGATAACTCAAAGATATTGCCCTGCAGGGTCCTGCATTTGTTATGCACATTGGAATTGGTGAATAAATCGTTAAAGCCACTTTTCACCATTCCTACACAGGAGGCAGAAGGTGCAACAATATAGTTTGTTCCGGAGAAGTCGTTCAGGAATTTAGTACCCGTTTCCTTTGCCTGTTCCCAATAACCGGCATTGTAGGCCGGCTGTCCGCAGCAGGTCTGACCAGGATTATAACTGACATCACATCCTGCCTTCTCTAGGAGCTTGATCGTGCTGAATGCTGTCTCAGGGTATAACTGATCGACAAAACAAGGGATAAATAATTCTACTTTCATCTATAATTTATTGTATTTATTTGTCAGGCAGCTGCCGTATCCGGCTCTACCTTACGCAACAGCACCAAAAATATAAGTCCTGCTACAAAAAATGCAGCGAGGGCAATCAGCGAATTCTGCATGCTGCCCGTAAATTCTTCAATATAGCCAAAACTAAACATACCGATCACCAGGGCTACCTTTTCAGTCACATCGTAAAAACTGAAAAACGAAGTATGGTCAGGGCTTTCCTGCGGCAAAAATTTAGAATAGGTAGAGCGTGAGAGTGCCTGTATGCCTCCCATGATCAGCCCTACAGTAGCGGCAAGGCAGTAAAACTGCATTTCAGTAGTCGTAAAGTAGGCTCCTGCACAGCAGGCGATCCAGATGATGACCACCCCGATCAGCACCTTCACATTGCCAAAATATTTTTTGGAAAGCCATGACATCAGCATTGCCCCGGGGATAGCCACAAACTGCAGCAGTAAAATCGTAGCGATGAGCTTTGAGGTGGGCAGGTGTAACTGTTTTTCTCCAAAGATCGTTGCCACCAGCATAACCGTTTGCACTCCCATCGAGTAAAAAAAGAAGGCCGTAAGGAACCTCTTGAGGTAAGGCATATGCTGCAGTTGTTTCCACACTTTCTTCAGTTCATTAAAACCTCCTGTAAGCCAGTTGCTTTTCGCTTTCTTCAGATCTGCAGTCCCTTTAGGTAAGTTCCTGAAAGGAATTTGAGCGAAGAGCATCCACCAGATCCCTACCAGCAGGAATGACAGGCGCGAGGCCTGGGCTTCGCCCGATAAACCAAAAACCGAAGGAAAAAAGACAAAGACAAAACAGATTAGCTGCAGGATGATGCTGCCGATATATCCGTACGCATAGCCTTTGGCGCTTACGCTATCCTGGGTATCCAGCGTAGCGATCTCCGGCAGATAAGAATTATAAAACACAAGACTTCCCCAATAGCCTATGGCAGCAAGTACAAACAGCACAACACTGATCTGCAGCGTATCAATTTCGAACACGTACAGACCACAGCAGGCAAGCGCGCCAGCGTAGGTAAAGATCTGCATAAACAGCTTTTTGCTGCCTCTTGTATCCGCTATGGAAGACAGGATGGGCGACAAAAAAGCAATCACCAGAAAGGCAAAAGCCAGGGCATAATTATAAAGCACAGAATTAATAAACCTGCCACCCATAAAATTCACATAATCAAGAGTCTGATTATCTTTATCTGAAGTAATGATCGTGTAATATGCAGGGAATATCGTAGAGGTTATTACCAGGTTATAAGCCGAGTTTGCCCAGTCGAAAAATGCCCAGGAACGGATTACCTTTTTATCATTTTTTGGTGTCATCTGTGCAGCAGAATTACAGGATTTAGTTTACTTTTTCAAGTTTATAAGTACCGGTTTTTTTCTCCTGTAATTTCTTAGGACTTCCTTTATAACTGATATCTGCAGAACCCGTACTGTTGATATTCAATTCATTCAGCACATTGATCTTCAATTTAGCAACGCCTTCAACACTGATATCAGAAACGCCGGTTACAAAATCAAAAGCTGTCAGCTGAATAGCTCCTTTGCCTTTCAGTTCATGTACACCAGCCTGTCCAAGCAGTGCTACATTCGCAGCACCATCGGTGTTGGTTGTCAGCTTGCCCGCATTCATTTGCATCATCATCATGGTTGCACCGGATAAATTCATTTCAAGATCATTTACATTGATCAGTGAGGAAGTATAAATATGGCCTGCACCATCAGCTTTTAGTTTCTTGAGATCACCGATGCCTGCATTGATGATGATCGAATCCTTGCCGCAATAGGATTTTGCATCCAGCTTCAGTTCCAGCTCATGGCCGCTTACTTCAACCTTTACAAGCCCGATTACTGCTGAATCTGCCTGTACATTGACTTTATAGGTGCTGTCCTGACGCATCACCAGCCTGATAGGGCCGCTTACCTTAATTTCGTCAAATGGTTTAAGCGCGAAATCTCTTGTAGCATGTATTCCCAGATCTTCCACACATTTGGATTTACATGCAGTAAACAGCACGGGCAGGACTAACAGGTAGAGTAGTTGTTTATTCATCATAGTATTTGAACATTAAATCAAAGATAATAGTTTTTGCCGTCAGTTTTAATTTTACCTGCATCAAGCAGTTCGCGGATCCTGCTGAGCTTTTCCTGATCAGAACCCGCTTTTATTTCCTGCACCAGTTCATCCAGTGACTGTATGCCCGTCTGCAGCAATGTAGCGATTTCAAAATCGATCTTATCTGTCAGTTCTGCAAGCTCTGCCACTTTCTTTTCTGCCAGGCAAACATCACAGACGCCGCACTTATCCGCATTCGGCTCATCAAAATAAGCCAGCAACTGTATACTGCGGCATACCGCTGTACCCGCATAGGATAATACCCCAGTGATCTGTTCGGCCTGTACCTTTCTGCGCAGCTCTATATATTTTACATCTGTATCCAGGTGCATCAGGTCTACCCTTGCCAGGATATACTGCAGCTGGGGCTGGTCACTTTGTTTCAGGTAGGAAAGCAAGCCCTGCTCCTGCAGGTTGTTAAGCTGTCTCACCACATCGTTAAAAGAGATGCCCAGACGTTTTGCTATATCACTTTCACTAATCGGCGCGTAATGGTCAAACATCCCCCCATAAGATCTTAAAACGGTTTTGATCAGCGGATCGTATCCCGAGTTCTCAATCTGAAAGCGGTAAACATCTTCGTTGCCAGCGGTAAACATCAGCCTTGAGGGCAGGAAGATATTCTCTGATAAAGTGAGGTAACCGTCATGTTCCAGGAACTTGAGCGCTCCAATAGTTTTGATCACACCCAGTTTAAAGCGTTTGCAGAAATCTGCCAGGTCGAAACTGAAGCTTACACCCGCTCCGGCACCATAAGCCAGCTGAAAGTAGGAACCCAGGTAGTGATAGGTTTTCCTGATCTCTTCCACACTGGGAAAGCTGTCGGTATATTTAGCCTTCAGTGCCATCTGATCAGATCTGTTGGCCAGCAATACCGCAAAAGATCTTCTGCCGTCACGCCCTGCCCGGCCCGCTTCCTGGTAATAAGCTTCCAGACTTTCCGGAAGATCCAGGTGTACCACAAAACGGACGTCAGGTTTATCTATTCCCATGCCGAAAGCATTTGTTGCCACCATCACGCGGATTTTGTTCTGCTTCCAGTCGGACTGCTTCCGCGAACGCTCGTCCTTTTCCAGTCCCGCGTGATAAAAATCTGCCGCAATATTGTTCCGCTGTAAAAAGAGCGCCACTTCAGCAGTTTCCCTGCGGTTCCTTACATATACCAGTCCGCTCCCCTTCACATTGGTAATGATCCCGATCAGTTTCTTATACTTATCCTCGAGGTCGAATACCACATAGCTTAAATTTTTACGTGCAAAGCTTTGCACAAATATCTTCGGATCTTTGAGTTCCAGTTTATCCTGGATGTCCTGCCTTACGAAAGCTGTAGCTGTGGCCGTAAGCGCAATAAAAGGAACATCTGGATGGATTTCGCGCAGCGCGCTGATCTTCTGGTAGGGCGGGCGGAAGTCATATCCCCACTGGGAGATACAATGTGCTTCGTCTATCGCCACCAGGTTAACGTTCATATAGGATATGCGGGTTTTTACCAAATCGGACAGGAGCCTTTCGGGTGATAAATACAGGAATTTAACCGGACCGTAAATACAGTTATCCAGTAAAATATCGATCTCGCGCTTGCCCATACCTGCGTAAATTGCCACCGCATTGATTCCTCTGGCCTTTAGATTCTCTACCTGGTCTTTCATCAGGGCGATCAGCGGCGATACTACTATACAGATCCCTTCCTTCGCCATGGCAGGTACCTGGAAACACAGGGATTTACCTCCACCGGTTGGCAGCAGCGCAAGCGTATCCTCACCGTTCATTACCGCAGTGATGATATCCTGTTGTAAGGGCCTGAAGGAACTGAAGCCCCAGTACTGTTTTAGAATCTCTGTTTCTGTCATATTATATGCCCTGCGCAATTACAAAACCACATGCCCAGGCCCATTGGAAATTGTAGCCGCCAAGCCAGCCGGTCACATCTAAACACTCCCCGCCAAAATACAGTCCGGGCAGCTTTTTACATTCCAGCGTCTTGGATGAAAGCTCTGCAGTATCAATACCACCGCGCATTACTTCTGCTTTGTCGTAGCCTTTATCCCCGGCTGGTTTTACCGTAAACAGATGGATGGTAGAATAAATCGTTTCCATTTCAGCTTTTGTAAGCGAGGCCACTGTTTTGCCCAGCGGAAGGAATTTACCCAGCGCATCAGTAAATTTTTTAGCAAAGTACCTGTTCAGCAAGGTGGAGAGCAGGGTTTTCCCATTATACGTTCTTTCCTCTTCAATCAGCTCATTGATCTCTTCATGCGGCAGCAGGTTGATATTGATAACTTCCCCCGGCCGCCAGTAAGAGGAAATCTGCAATACAGCGGGCCCACTCAGGCCCCAGTGGGTAAACAGGATATTTTCCTCGAAGGAGATCCGGTCGTTGCTGATCTCCACAAACACAGAATTGCCCGAAAGCTTTGCGTACCAGTCCTCATCCTTTCCGGTGATCGTTAGCGGTACCAGTGCCGGGGCGGTTTCAATGATGTTCAGTCCGTGTTTCCTTGCAAAACGCAAAGCGAAATCCGTAGCCCCCATCTTTGGAATGGGCAGTCCGCCGGTAGCAATCACTATTTTGCCGGCGGTTAAAGTATATTCTTTCCCTGCACGCTGATACACGACAGTATAATTTTCTTCTCCTTTAATAATATCAGTGACATCGCTATCACATTTGATCTTCTGTCCCAGGTCATCACACAGCTCAGTGAACATATCCACTATCGCCTTTGCGTTTTTTTCCTCCGGAAACAGCTGCCCAAGTGTTTTTTCTTTTCCATGGATGCCATAGGTCTCAAAAAAACCTATGGTATCTGCAACGGTCCATTGCGTAAAGGCCGATTTTGTAAAATGTCTATTTCCCGAAATGAACTGTTCATCACTGGCAAACAGATTGGTATAATTACATCTTCCCCCGCCCGAGATTAATATTTTGGCACCAGCTTTACTCCCTTTTTCCAGGACAACTACCTTCTTTCCAAGGTATCCTGCCTGCACAGCACACATCAATCCACAAGCCCCTGCACCAATTATTATAGCATCTGCATCCATCAAATCCGTTTATATTGTTATTTTTGTGCAAAATAAGCATAACTTTTTCATATCGATATGGCAAAACAAATAAGTGATTCAAAATTGGGGATTTTAGGCGGGGGACAATTAGGCAGAATGTTAATTCAGGAAGCTATTAATTATAACCTGACTACGCTGGTTCTGGATCCTGATACTGACGCTCCCTGTAAACATATTGCCAACTACTTTGAATGCGGTTCCATTACCGACTATGATACAGTATATAAGTTCGGTAAAAAGGCTGATGTGATCACCATTGAAATCGAAAAGGTAAATATTGAAGCCCTGGAACAACTCGAGAAAGAGGGCAAGCAGGTGTTTCCGCAGTCCCGTGTGATCAGGCTCATCCAGGATAAAGGTGTCCAGAAACAGTTTTTCAAAGAAAATGATATCCCTACGGCCCCTTTTCAGCTGGCAAATACAAAGGAAGATATGCTCAATTCACATATCCCCTTTCCTTATATGCTCAAACAGCGCAGGGACGGTTATGATGGAAAAGGCGTAATGAGAATTAACATTGCGGCAGATCTGGATGATGCTTTTGAAAGCCACTGCCTCATTGAGGAGATCGTGGATTTTGAGAAAGAAATCGCAGTGATTGTTTCCAGGAACTCCAACGGAGATGTAAAAACCTTTCCAATGGTAGAGATGGAGTTCAATGCCGAGGCTAACCTTGTAGAATTCCTGATCTCACCTTCTACTTATCCTGACCATATTCAGGAACGGGCAGAAACCATAGCTAAAAATATCGCAAGTGCTTTAAATGTAACAGGACTCCTTGCCGTGGAAATGTTTATCACACGCGACGGTGAGATCCTGGTAAATGAACTCGCTCCAAGGCCACACAACAGCGGCCACCAGACTATTGAAGGCAATTATGTATCCCAGTTCGGGCAGCACCTGCGTTCTATCTTTAACCTGCCATTGGGCGATACGCGTTCCATCAGCAATGCAGTAATGATCAACCTCCTTGGTGAGAAAGGCCATGAGGGTGTAGCTAAATACCAGGGTATGGAGAAGATTCTGGGACTTGATGGTGTATATGTACACCTCTATGGTAAAAAATATACCAAGCCTTTCAGAAAAATGGGCCACGTGACGATAGTAGACCAGAACCGGGAGGCCGCTATCGAGAAAGCAAACTATATCAAAGAAACACTAAAAGTAATATCTTAATGAGCGTTAAAGTAGGAATAATTATGGGCAGCAAGTCTGATTTAAACATCATGAACGATGCGGCTGATATTTTAAAAGGATTTGGAGTAGAATTTGAAATGACGGTTGTCTCTGCACACCGTACGCCGGAAAGGATGTTTACTTATGCTAAGGAAGCGGCTGGCAGAGGATTAAAAGTAATTATCGCTGGTGCTGGTGGAGCAGCACATTTACCAGGAATGGTAGCTTCTATTACGGTATTGCCGGTAATTGGCGTTCCTGTAAAATCTTCAAACTCTATTGACGGATGGGATTCTATCTTGTCTATCCTGCAAATGCCAAACGGTATTCCTGTAGCTACAGTTGCCTTAAATGCAGCAAAAAACGCAGGATTACTGGCTGTACAGATCCTTTCTACGGCTGATGATGCGCTTGCAGAGAAAATGCAGGCCTACAAAGACGATCTTAGGAAAGCTGTGGAAGAATCTGCTGCTACGCTGGAAAGTTTATAAGATCATCTGGCTTCGCTAAAAAATATAGCTCTTGTATCAATGCTGCCTGCTGCTGAAGGGCACCAGAAGGCATTTGATACAAGAGCTATATTTTTTAGGGTAATCCTGATGCAGGATGCTTAACCCAGCGGGTTACAATTTCAATTCTACAAGGTAATCCTGATGCAGGATGCTTAGCCCGGCGGGTTACAATTTCAATTCTACTTAATTAAGGTTAGGGTTCTGAGGAAAATTACTGATGTGGGCATATTTAGGGCCCAGGTGAATGATAACATCTTTCCATAATTGCTCCTCATCAGTAGAAAACACCATATCTGAGTCATATTTATCCGATACGATCCAGGTATTGGTTTCGATCTCTTCCTGCAGCTGCTGTTCGCCCCAGCCGGAGTAACCTACAAAAAACTTTACATCATCATTCGTCACTTCCCCCTGCCCGATCAGCGCTTTAAGCGTTTGAAAGCTGCCTCCCCAGTATACGCCTTTGGCTATTTCTATACCATCTGTAATCCTGTCCGGACAGCGGTGGATATAGTGAATGGTGTCTGTACCTACAGGGCCTCCGTAAAAAACAGGAAAATTTGCTGCGCCGATATCAGCGATCAGATCATCCATCATCAAAAGGCTGGGATGGTTTACTACAAATCCAAGTGTCCCGTTATCACTGTGTTCCGTTAATAAAACAACAGCCCTTGCAAAATTGGGATCTTTGAGAAAAGGTTCAGAAATAAGCAGTTTCCCTGCTGAAGGTGCCAGTCGACTTATCATTCCGAAAATTACTGATAATTTTAAAAAAACTAAAACCTATTTTTGTCAGATGGAGCTGAATAAAGAAAGTATTCAAAATTTGAGACAAGATTACCGGTCTGCACAACTCGCAGAAGCGGATGTGGACCCAAACCCTGTTGCCCAGTTTGGCAGGTGGTTTAAGGAAGCAATTGATGCACAATTATATGAGCCCAATGTGCTGACACTGGCGACGGCCGACTTATCCGGGAAGCCTACAGCACGCATTTTACTCCTCAAAGGATTTGATGATAACGGATTCGTGTTCTACACCAATTACTCCAGCAAGAAAGGGCAGCAGCTGGATGAAAATCCGCAGGCGGCTATGGTCTTCTTCTGGGCGGAACTGGAACGCCAGGTGCGCATCGAAGGTATCATCACTAAATTATCAGCAGAGGATTCTACAGCATATTTCCATTCACGCCCTGCAGGCAGCCAGATCGGTGCAGCAGCATCGCCGCAAAGCGCGGTGATCCCCAACCGGGAAGTGCTTGAAGATCGGGTGAAGGAACTCACATCGGCCTATGCCGAAAAAGAAATTCCACGGCCCGAGCACTGGGGCGGATATGTCCTGAGGCCTTCACATATCGAGTTCTGGCAGGGACGCTCCAGCCGGCTGCACGACAGAATCACCTACACACATGAAAACGGCCTGTGGATTATCAACAGACTTGCACCATAAAAGTAACCGGATATAAAATGAAAAAAATAGCAGTCATCGGATCCGGAACGATGGGAAATGGCATTGCCCATACCTTCGCCCAGTTTGGCTACGATGTAAACCTGGTAGATATATGCCAGGAAGCCTTAAACAAAGGATTAAGTACTATTGCAAAAAATATTGACCGTCAGGTAGCTAAGGGTACACTGACGGAAGAAGAGAAAAGCGCTACACTGAACCGTATCCATACCTTCACAGATCTGAAAGAAGGTGTTCAGGAAGCAGATCTTACGGTAGAGGCAGCTACAGAAAACCTGGAACTTAAACTTAAGATCTTCAGGGAACTGGACGCCTATAGTAAAGCCGGTGCCATCCTGGCCAGCAATACTTCATCCATTTCCATTACCCAGATCGCTGCAGTAACCAGCCGGGGGGAAAACGTGATCGGTATGCATTTCATGAATCCTGTACCGGTGATGAAACTGGTAGAGGTGATCCGCGGATACGCTACCTCAGATGAAACCACAGCGCTTATTATGGATCTGTCGCGAAGACTCGGTAAAGCACCTGTAGAAGTAAATGATTATCCGGGATTTGTGGCTAACCGCATCCTGATGCCAATGATCAATGAGGCGGTCTTCAGTTTATTTGAAGGCGTTGCAGGTGTTGAGGAGATTGATACTGTGATGAAGCTGGGCATGGCCCATCCTATGGGACCACTGCAGCTGGCCGACTTTATAGGGCTGGATGTATGTCTGGCAATATTAAACGTACTTTATAAAGGCTTTGGCAATCCCAAGTATGCCCCCTGCCCTTTGCTGGTGAATATGGTTATGGCTGGTAAAAGAGGCCTGAAATCCGGAGAAGGTTTTTACGATTATTCCAATGGCAGCAAAGATGCCCGGCCCTCAGCAAAGTTTTTATCTTAACTTTACAACATGAACGAAAACCTTGATCCTTCCTTCGAAAGCCTGAGCCCTGGCGAAAGGGATATAGAGAAAGTCCTGCGTCCGCAGGCCTTTGAGGATTTTACCGGTCAGGAAAAGATCATGGAAAACCTGAAGATCTTTGTCAAGGCAGCAAAACTGCGTGGCGAGCCTTTAGACCATGTGCTGCTTCACGGCCCTCCGGGACTTGGTAAGACTACCCTTTCCTATATCATAGCCAATGAGATGGGCGTGGGGATCAAAGTAACCTCAGGCCCTGTGCTGGATAAACCCGGCGATCTTGCGGGACTGCTCACCAATCTCGAAACCGGAGATATCCTTTTTATAGATGAGATCCACCGTTTAAGTCCACTGGTTGAAGAATACCTGTATTCTGCCATGGAGGATTTTAAAATAGATATTATGCTTGAAAGCGGGCCCAATGCCCGTTCGGTACAGATTACCTTGAATCCTTTTACACTCGTTGGGGCAACTACCCGCTCAGGATTACTGACTGCGCCTTTACGTGCAAGGTTCGGGATCAACTCCCGTCTGGCTTATTATGACGCTAAGTTGTTAACCACGATCGTACTGCGTTCTTCAGAAATCCTTAAAACACCGATCACAGAAGAAGGTGCTTATGAAATTGCGCGCAGAAGCCGCGGTACACCCAGGATTGCAAATGCACTGCTGAGACGTACCCGTGATTTTGCGCAGATCAAAGGAAATGGTACCATCGATACCGCTATTGCGAAATATGCGCTTACCGCACTGAATGTGGATGAACACGGACTGGATGAGATGGACAACAAGATTTTGCTCACGATCATTGACAAGTTTAAAGGCGGCCCTGTGGGTCTCAAAACTATTGCTACGGCAGTAGGTGAAGATGAAGGCACCATAGAGGAAGTATATGAGCCTTTCCTGATCCAGGAAGGATATATGATGCGTACATCCAGAGGAAGAGAAGTTACCGAAGCGGCTTACAAACATTTGAACAGATCCTTCGCAGCGCAGTCAGGCAGGTTGTTTTAAGGTAACAATCCTGCTGATTTATTTTCCCCTGTATTCCGGGCATCATTTATGTGTTGCTCCGCAGGATTCCGGAATAACACTATTATTCTGAAAAAACGCCTTCAAAGATTAAATACAGATACATGAATATTGAAACAAGAAAACTCACCCTTGAGGATTACAACGACCTGAAAGAGTCGATGGAACAAGCTTACGATACGCTGGGCGGACAGATCTGGAGCAGGCAAACAATCGCAAAGCTGCTGAAACTTTTCCCCGAAGGCCAGTTATGTATTGCTGTAGATGATAAAGTAGTGGCCTGCTCCCTGGCCATTATTGTAGACTATGATGAGTATGGTGATAAACATACCTATGAAATGATCACCGGAAAATATACATTTTCCACCCATGACGCGACTGGAGATACCCTGTACGGGATTGAGATATTTGTTTCCCCTGAATACCGTGGCCTGCGTTTAGGCCGCAGGTTATATGAAGCAAGAAAGGAACTTTGTGAAAGCCTTAACCTGAAAAGTATCATTGCAGGTGGCCGCATACCCGGTTACCATTCTCATGCAGAAACTTTAAGCCCGAGACAATACATCGATAAGGTAAAAGCGAAAGAACTGTATGATCCTACCCTTACCTTCCAGATCTCCAATGATTTCCACGTACGTAAGGTTTTAAAGAATTACCTGCCGGGCGACCATGAGTCCAAAGAATTTGCGACATTGATCGAATGGAATAATATTTACTACCAGGGTATTGACGCCTCGGCACGTTCTGCAAAGACCATCCGTTTAGGTTTGGTACAGTGGCAAATGCGTCTATTCCCCGATATGGCAGCATTTTATGAGCAGGTCGAATTCTTTGTGGATGCGGTAAGCGGATACAAATCCGATTTCCTGATGTTCCCGGAGTTATTCAATACGCCCCTGCTGCAGCCCTACAACCACCTGCCCGAAATGGAAGCAATGCGCAAGCTTGCAGAACTGACAGCGGAGATTGTTGAGAAGATCCAGGAATATGCAGTGTCATACAATGTGAATATTATATCAGGCAGTATGCCGATACTGGAAAACAACAAACTGTACAACGCCACTTACCTGTGTCACCGTAGCGGTAAAACCGAAGAATACAGAAAGATCCACATTACACCAAATGAACAAAAGTACTATGGTATGGTGGGTGGAGATACCATCCAGGTGTTTGATACCGACTGCGGAAAAATCGGGATCCTGATCTGCTACGATGTCGAATTTCCTGAACTGAGCCGAATTTATGCAGATCAGGGTATGCAGATTCTGTTTGTACCTTTCCTGACGGATACACAAAACGGATATACCCGCGTACGAAGATGTGCACAGGCACGTGCGATCGAGAACGAGTGTTATGTAGCAATTGCCGGTTGTGTAGGTAACCTGCCTAAAGTCAATAACATGGATATACAGTTTGCTCAGTCGGCTGTCTTCACGCCTTCAGACTTTGCCTTCCCAACCAATGCGGTAAAAGCAGAAACTACACCTAATACGGAGATGATGCTTGTAGTGGATGTTGACCTTCACCTGCTGGATGAGCTGCACCACTTTGGTACAGTGAAAATCCTGAAAGACAGACGTAAAGATCTTTATGAAGTGAAATTACTGAAATAACAAGGGCATGCTGACTGATCAGCCTTGCTTTAAATAATTGAGCCAGCTACATCATATGTAGCTGGCTCAAATCGTTTATGGCCGTTGTCGGCATAACTTGCTAGTTGGTAGCAGGGCGGTCTTTAAAGAATATCCAGTACAGAATAGCGAGGATAATAATCAGGATCGGGATCACCCATTTCATGGTTGGTCCTGCACCTTTGTCATTTTCTTCATTTACCGCCTGCGGCGACGGTCCGGGATCCTGCTCATGTTTTGCATAATCGTGTTCTACCGGTTTTGCGTTCCCATCTGGGCTTTCCGAGTGTTTGGGATCTGTATTTTCCATAAAGTTTAGATTGTGGTTACATTCAGATAACAAAACTATCTTCAAAAGGTTTTAAAACGAAAGCTTACCTTTGTACCAGAATGTATAACAATGCCGCAAAATACAGCCAGCTGATTAAGGACGAAGCCATTCGACTGGGCTTCATGCAATGCGGTATTGCCAAAGCGGGTTTTCTGGAAGAAGAGGCACCGCGACTTGAAAACTGGCTCAGGAACAACCACCACGGGCAGATGGTCTATATGGAAAATCATTTCGATAAACGCCTCGATCCACGTTTACTGGTGGATGATGCAAAGTCAGTCATCTCTTTAACCCTCAATTACTTTCCAACAGAACAGCAGAGTGATCCCGATGCACCAAAGATCTCCAAATACGCTTATGGTGCGGATTACCACACGGTGATCAAAGACAAACTGTTCCAGTTGCTGAATTTCATCAGCGAAAATATTGGTGATGTAAACGGAAGGGCTTTTGTGGATTCTGCACCGGTACTTGACCGTGCCTGGGCTAAACGCGCAGGCATCGGATGGGTGGGAAAAAACAGCAATATCATCAGTAAAAAAAGCGGATCTTTTTTCTTTCTTGCCGAACTGATTATAGATCTTGACCTTGCTTATGATGATCCTTTTGCTACTGATCACTGTGGTACCTGTACCAAATGTATTGATGCCTGCCCCACAGATGCTATCCTTTCTCCCTTCGTTATTGACGCCAACAAGTGTATATCCTACCTCACCATTGAATTAAGAGAAGAAATCCCCCAGGGTTTTGGCGAAAAAATGGACAACTGGATGTTTGGCTGTGACATCTGCCAGGATGTTTGCCCCTGGAACAGCTTTTCTGCACCACATACAGAACCGGCCTTCCAACCCAATGAAAATCTGCTGCAGATGAAACGCGAAGACTGGCTGGATATCACTGAAGAGGTCTTTCAAAAGATCTTCAAGAATTCTGCAGTCAAGCGCACCAAATTCAAAGGCCTCACCAGGAATATTGATTTCCTTAAACAAATGCCAGCCGCAGATCCTAAACTTGCAAAGTAATACGAATTTGTCTTTTTGGTTTTGTGCAGGGCAAAGGCTTTTAAGCCTGCTTTAAACAAAAAATATAGTAATTTTAACGACAGAATGATTTAGAACACAGGATATGTATCAGGATAACATTACAATGTTACAAGCTGCCTTACAAGAGTTTGCAGGTATTACTGAAGAAGATTTTGCGCTGAGCAGGACCTTCTGGATAGAGCGGAGTTACAAAAAAGGCGAATTCTATAATGAATACAAAAATGTATGTAAACATCTCGGTTTCGTACTGGACGGCATTTTCCGCACCTATCATGTGAGCAGTGAAACTGGTGCACAAAAAAACATGTTCTTTTGCTCAGAACGGCACATGGTGGTATCCTATAAAAGCTTTGTAGAACAAACGCCATGCAATTATTATACTGAAGCCATGGTTGATTCTAAAATTCTCTACATACACATCAGTCATCTGCAGGAACTGTACCGCCTGTCTCATGGATGGGAAAGGTTTGGCAGGCTGGTAGCCGAGTGGGCATTCACAGCCGCCATATCAAAAGCAGAATCATTTTTATTCCGTTCACCAGAGGAATGTTATCTGGAACTGGTTACGCAGCACCGTAATCTCACGGAGCGCATCCCGCTGTACCATATTGCATCCTATCTGGGTATCCAGGGGCCCTCCCTGAGCAGGATACGAAGAAAGCTGGCTGCGAAATAAAAATGATACTGGTTATTTTACATTTAAAAAGTTGTTGTTATCAAACTTATCAGGCACCAGTGCAGCCCCGATAATAACCCGCTTTAATTTTTTTGTGGTTTTCAGCGCCACTGAGATGACCTTGTCGCCCGCTTCCCAAACAGCAACCGACTGGTGCAGTTTCTCAGAAGAATCATCTGCGTAATTCAGGGTCAGGTCTACCGGTAAAGGCCTTCCGCCTTTGTTTTCTACCTTGATCACATATCCTTCTGAAGTTTTATCTGCAGAAACAAGGCCAAGATCATTTACACCACCTTCAAAGAACCAGCGTTTCCAGAACCAGTCCATATTCTTTCCTGCACCTTCGTTCATGCTGTAAAAGAAATCGTAGGGCATGGGGTGTTTGCCATGCCATTGCTCAATATAATGATGCAATGCCTTAGTGAACAGTTCGTCACCGAGCAAATCCCTGATATACAGATAACCAAGACCAGGTTTGGGATAAGAGTTTGTAAAAGAACCAACGCCTTTCAGATCCGGGGTAATGGTCATTACAGGTGTGTCATTCGTCGTACCCGAAGAAATTGCTGTAGCAGAAATCCCGTAATCATCCGACATTGAAGGCTCAATCATAGGTGAGATCAGCCACTCTCCTATTGTTGCCCAGCCTTCATCCATCCAGCCATACTTCGTTTCATTGATCCCCATATAAAACGGGAACATCGTATGGAAAATCTCATGGTCAGTAAGGGTAATCGCATCTTCACGTTTACCTGTTGGGTTATCATTCACCATCATCGGGTATTCCATCTGGTCTAAACCGTCGAACACAGTTTCGTGCTGGTATGGGAAAGGCCATTTCGGGAACTTGTAGCTCATCGCCTCTACAGATTTTCTTGCAAAATCTATTACTTCATAGTAATCTTTATGGGCAGCGTTAAAAACCGCATCTACACGTGTCCTTCTGCTGGTGACAGGATCTACTACCAGACTGCTTGATTTCCAGAGGTAGTGATTGCTAAGTGCAAATACAAAATCTGTAACATTCTCTGCTTCAAACTTCCAGGTATGGCTATCTTTTTTGGTGGTCACATTTCCTGAGGCAAGATCAGCAGCTGTGATCACATTGACCACAGAATCCACTTTACCGGCAAGCGCAATCTTATCGGCAATCGCCGGAAGAAACACATTTTTCGTATTTACCAGGTCGCCCGTTGCCCAGAGCACGTAATCCCCTGGCACAGTGACAGCAGCTTTGAAATTACAGAAGTCATTATAGAACTCAGCATCCCCCAGATAAGGAAACTTGTTCCAGCCATCCACATCATCATACACGGCTACCCTTGGGAAAAAGTAGGCGATAAAAAATGCACCATCGTCTACCTGCCCGGTTCTGGTATGGGAACCTTTATTAACTATGTATTGATAAGTGATATTTAATTTTGCAGTTGCTCCCGGTGCCAGCGCAGCAATGGCAGTATGCATGTTTGTACCATCTATATTGATCGCAGCCGCCGAAATAGTTTTTCCATTGACTTCCATTGCACTGATCTCTACACCATCATTCTGGTCTTTCTCAGCGATCCTGGAAGTTCTTGGAACACCTTTTTTATACAGGTTTGGATACAGCTTAAACCATAATTCCTTCAATGTATCCGGACTTTGGTTTTTATAGCTGATGGCTACTGTACCTTTCAGTATTCTCGAAGATGGATCAAAGTTAACTTTCAGGTCGTAGTCGGCCGTATTCTGCCAGTATTTTGCACCCGGCCTGCCGCTAATATCTCTTGTTCCTTTAGCATAAGCCTGTTGTACAGCTGCTGGTACCGGCAATGATTGCTGGCCAAATGCAGACAGCCCCATCGTACTGATGAGGCTGACTAATATCAATTTATTCATTAAAATATTTTATTTACCGAATTTCATTTTAAGCTGCTCCAGCATGTCCGAAGTTACTTCAACTGCAGGTTTTTCCTTTTTAGGCTGCTGCTGAAAAGATTTTCTTGGCTGGTCATTTTTTACCGGATTAGCTGGTCTTGCCGCTGCAGATGCGTTACCTGCTGCCTGATTCCCTCCCGCAGGTTTGTTTGCATCACCAGATTTGGCTGCTTCTGAAGATTTAGTTGCTTCGGCATGTTTTACCCCTTCGTTTGATCTGGCGGCCTCCGCAGGTTTAGGCGTCTGGTTCTTTGCAGCCCTTGCCAGATCTTTCTTTTTGTTCCATCTCAGCCAGATTTCTTCGAGTTTCTTCTTGGTATACAAAGGAAAATCACCCTGCTTCATCCAGGCGTAATAACTTGGTTCTGTATCAAATACAGATTCTACTGCACGGTTTTTATGCTTTCCGAAGTTAAATACTTCTTCACCATTGTCATTGAAAACCATTCTGCCCGCAAAATCAACCGGTTTGTTCATGTTGGTGAAAGCATGCAGTGCATGCACGTCATTTTTAACAGGCTGGCTGATATTTCCCTGTTTGTCTTCAAAATCAGCATTTTCATAGCGGTCGAGCTGTGCCAGCAATACGTGATAAGTAGCAGTGATATCAGCTTCTGCAGAGTGGGCATTGATAATATCTTTATCGCAATAAAATTTGTATGCGGCACGCAGTGTACGCTGCTCCATCTGGTGGAAGATGTTCTGTACATCCACAAATTTCCTGTCGGTCATGTCAAAATCTACGCCTGCACGTAAAAATTCTTCCAGCAGCACAGGAATGTCAAAACGGTTTGAATTGTATCCTGCAAGATCTGCATCTCCGATAAATTCTGCCAGCTCCGCCGCTACCTCGCTAAATTTAGGTGCATCAGTGATGTGCTCGTCATAAATTCCGTGGATCAGTGAGGACTGCAATGGAATGGGCATTTCCGGATGAATACGCATTGTTTTTACCACTTCAGTTCCGTCTGGCATCGCTTTTAAAATTGCAATTTCAACAATACGGTCAGCACCAACATTAACGCCGGTGGTTTCCAGATCAAAAAATGCGAGAGGGCGGATTAAATTTAATTTCATCTATTTATTTAATTTTTTTGTTGTCGATTTTATATTAGCTCAGAAAAATAATCCCTAACCCTATACCTATGATCATAATAAGATACATCAATATTTCGGTTGTAGCAAATTTTTTATATTTAGTCCAGAAAGAAATCTCGTGTTTAGGTTCCATGTCTTTTATATAGCGTTTAATTTTTCACCGGTCCGGCTTTAATCAGCACATGCTGGTAAGCTGGCAGGCTCATATCATCAACAATCACACCTCTTGTTGTAGAGGCATGAACAAAGAACCCATGGTTAAGATAAACGCCAACATGGTCGATCTCATTGCCTCCGAAGGAAAAAAACACAAGATCTCCCTCTTTCAGCTGTCCGGGGTTCTTGTCCCTGATCACTTCTGCCTGGTCCCTCGAACGCCTTGGCAGTTCAAGTCCGTAAATTTCCCTGTTCAAAAGTAAGGCAAATCCTGAACAATCTATGCCCCTTTTGTCCAATCCTCCCAATTTATACCTCACGCCCGTCCAGTCGGTAATAAACCTGTACAAAGCTTTGCTCTTCAGGTCAGCCATAGCTTCAGCGGCTTTTGCAGCTTTCGTACTGCTGCTATAGCTGCCTGCTCTTCTGCTTCCGCAGGATGACAGGAAGACCATCGCGGCCATTGTGATCACAATATTCAGAGAGCAGTGGCGGCGAAGGCTAAAGATATCCATATTATTGTTTGATAAGTCTTTGTATTTCATCCAGTTTCAACAGTGCTTCTACCGGGGTAAGAACATTGACATCCAGGTTATTGAGCATATCCCTGATCTGTACCAGCGTAGGATCTTCCACCGCAAACATGTGCAGCTGGTAGGCCTGGTTCTGTACTTTTTTGATACTGTCCTTGATACTTTGTCCTTCGGTTCGGTCGATTTCCAGTTTTTTAAGAATTTCGTTGGCCCGGCTGATCAGCTTTGGCGGCATCCCGGCCATTTTAGCCACATGGATACCAAAACTATGTTCGCTGCCACCCGGAATAAGTTTACGCAGGAAGATCACTTTATTGGACATCTCTTTAACTGAGACATTGAAATTTTTGATCCTCGGCATTGTCGTTGCCAGTTCATTCAGCTCATGGTAGTGCGTAGCAAACAAGGTCTTCGGCCTTGCCACCGGATGTGTATGCAGGAATTCTGCAATTGCCCAGGCAATGGAAATCCCATCATAGGTACTTGTACCCCTTCCTATTTCATCCAGGAGAATCAGGCTCCTGTCGGAGATATTATTCAGGATACTGGCTGTTTCATTCATTTCTACCATGAAAGTACTCTCTCCTGATGAAAGGTTGTCTGAAGCACCAACACGGGTGAAGATTTTATCTACCAGTCCGAATGTTGCAGCTTTGGCAGGAACAAATGAGCCCATCTGGCCCATCAGTACAATCAGTGCGGTTTGTCTGAGTATGGCTGATTTACCCGACATATTGGGTCCCGTAATAATAATGATCTGCTGACTGTCATTATCGAGGTATACATCATTGGTTATATATTCATCTCCTGTCGCCAGGCGTTTTTCAATCACGGGGTGCCTGCCGCCTTTGATATCCAGCAGCTTTGATTTATTCAGTTCCGGCTTCACATAGTGATTGCTGATTGCCAGCTGTGCAAAACACAACAGGACATCCAGCTGGGCAGTCAGGAATGCATTCAGCTGGATTGGCCGGATATACGCTGCAACCTGTTTTACCAGCGCTTCATACATGCGGACCTCAATCATCTGTATTTTATCTTCTGCACCAAGGATCTGTTCTTCGTATTCCTTTAATTCAGGGGTGATATAGCGCTCTGCATTTACCAGCGTCTGCTTGCGCGTCCAGTCTGACGGAACCTTATCTTTGTGGGTATGCGTTACCTCAAGGTAATATCCAAAAACATTATTAAAAGATATCTTCAGTGAAGGAATGCCGGTACCGGCTGCCTCACGTTTCTGAAGCTCTACGAGGTAATCCTTACCGCCCAGTGAGATTGCACGAAGTTTATCCAGCTCCTCATCAACGCCATCTGCAATGACATTCCCCTTTACCAGCAATGCCGGCGGATCCTGCTGCAGCTCTCTTTCCAGCAGGTCACGGATGCTCAGGCAGGGATCAAGCTGATCTGCGAGTTGCGTCAAATATGGATTATTGGTTTTTAAGGCGATGTTTTTTATTTCCTCAATGGAATAAAGCGATTTCTTTAACTGACACAATTCCCGCGGGCCGCATCGCTGCAGGCCTACTTTGGAGATCAGTCTTTCGAGATCGCCTATTTGTTTGATGTGCGTAAGGAAGTCTGCCATCAGTTCTTCATGGCCCACCATAAATTCTACCACACCTAAACGTTCCTGTATAGGCTTCAGTTCTTTCAATGGCATCACTATCCATTTGTGCAGCATCCTTGCTCCCATTGGAGTGGAAGTTTGGTCCAGCACGTTAAACAGCGTCATTGCATTTTCGTTGGCCGATCTTACCAGCTCCAGGTTGCGGACGGTAAAACGGTCCAGCCACATAAAATTATCTTCCTCCAGACGGGAGATTGATGTGATATGTTTTAAGTTGCGGTGTTCTGTTTCGTTCAGGTAATGCAGCACAATACCTGCTGCCACAATACCTGATTGTAATTTATCCACCCCGAAGCCTTTGAGCGAGCTCACCTCGAAGTGTTTATTTAAGGTCTCATTGGCGTAGTCACTGGTAAATGCCCAGTCGTCCAGCGGATAAGTATAAAACTTATCACCAAACAATTCGATGAATTCATGGCGTTTACTCTTTTGGAACACTACTTCAGTGGGCTTAAAACCCAGTAGAAGTTTATCTACGTATTCTGCGTTGCCCTGCGCTACGTGAAATTCTCCTGTAGAAATATCTACAAATGAAACACCGATTGAAGATTTGTCAAAATAAACAGCCCCCAGGTAATTGTTGGATTTCTGGCTGAGGATGTTGTCCCCATAGGCCACACCGGGAGTAACCAGTTCAGTTACACCCCTTTTAACAATGGTTTTGGTTGTTTTGGGATCTTCCAGCTGATCGCAGATTGCAACACGCTGTCCTGCGCGGACCAGCTTGGAGAGATAAGTATCCAGGGAATGGTGCGGGAAACCGGCTAATTCGCTGTTGTCCGATCCATTGGCCCGCCGGGTGAGTGTAATTCCAAGTATCTGAGAAGTTTTGATCGCATCCGCACCAAAGGTCTCATAAAAATCACCTACTCTAAACAATAACAATGCGCCAGGATATTTCGCCTTTATCGTATTGTACTGACCCATTAACGGTGTTTCCTTAGTCTTATCTTTAGCCAAAATATATGTTACGTTACAAAAATGTAAATATACTACCTCTGGTTAAGCTTTAGGTTTTTTTTTGAAAAATAGAGTTTACGCTACAATTGTGATATATAGGATAAAAACAAGTTCAGTGCTTCGCGTTTCTTATCAGTGAGTTCAAAATCAAGCTTATTCATCAGGTAGTCATCCACATCGAACAAAGGATTGACAGGTAAACTCCGGATGACAGTTGCACGGTTGGCCAAACCCATTTTCAAGGCAGCATTAAAATCTGTGATAAAACTTTCCGGGATTGCTTTATTGGCAACCCATGCAGCATATACAAAGGGCAATCCTGTAAAGTTCATCCACTCCTCGCCCATGTCATAAGCAAAGTTATAATCATCCTTCTTCCCAAAAGTCCTGTCACCAATCAAAACGATCGCATCAGTTTCGGCATCCTGATCAGTAGTGACGCTGATGTCCCTTTTGAAATAGAATTTCAATAAAACCTGCGCCAGGTTATTGGAAGTTCTCGACTGAGGGTCAAGCTTTAAAGTTTTGATTTCCGTTGCCGGTACATCACTAAAGATAAATACAGAGTTTACCGCTCCTACAGAGCCTATGCAGTAGTCAGTGAGAATATGTGCGTCATTTACAAAAGGTATACCAGCTACAGGCATCAAGCCCATGTCAACCGTTCCGTCGATAACCTTTGCAGCACAATCTGAAGGAATATCCAGACTTAAATTTATTTGTTCTAAAACTGCTGAATTTTCAATGCCATAGATAAACGCCTTGGTATTGGTATAGGCAACGGCAGAAATCTTAATCTTTTCCATTTAAATGATCGGTGTTGTTTGCTTCAGTGATCGTGAATGTATCACCTGTTAAGCTTACTTTGTAAAGTCCGGTATTCTGATGCGGGAAGTCGTACATGGCCGACATAGGCTTGCCACTGAACAGGCACATCAGCAAACGCAGTGCGCGTCCGTGCATGCATACCAGTATGAGTTTTTCATCTGTCCTGCTTTTGATCAGGTCAATAGCTACCTGTAAACGTTTGGCAACATCATTGGGACTTTCACCTCCCTTAAAATGGGCATCGAAGTCGCCCCCCTGCCACTTCTCGGTCATGTCTTTAAACGCGCCGATCGTATGTTCGCTGGTTTGTGTGCCTTCCCATTCTCCCCAGGCCAGTTCGTCGAGCTCCTCAAGTTTTTCCCAGGGAAGCCCTGCATCAATAAAAGCCTGAACTGTCTGCTGTGTGCGCTTAAGCGCCGAAGTATAAACTTTATCAAAAGGGAGATCTTTGTATAAAGCATAAAAGGCAGCACCCTGTGCCCTGCCTGTATCGTTCAGATCACTGTCGATACCGCGGCCCTGTATAATTCCCTGTTTATTCAGATCCGTCTCTCCGTGACGGATGATATATAATTCTTTATCCATTAACTAATTGATGACCGGCAACTTATAAAACTGGGGCTTCACATCTTCTTCAAATACAAAATCAGTATAATCGGTAACTACATTGTACAAAGTATCTCTTTCAATTGGCTGGCGTTTCACCTTTTTGATCAGGTCAACCAGGTCTTTGGTGCTCATGCCCGGCGTCTGCTCTTCTGCTCCTGCCATAGAATAAATCTTGGTGGTATCGTCAAGTGTGCCATCAATATCATCCACGCCAAAATTCAGCGACAGCTGGGCCGTTTGCCTGCTGATCATTGCCCAATAGGCTTTGATATGGTCAAAGTTATCCATGTATATTCTTGCTATAGCATAGTTCCTCAGGTCTTCGATCACAGATACCTCCGGCACGTGGTCCATCTGGTTATTCTGGTTCCTGAATTTCAGGGGAATAAAAGCCTGGAAACCACCGGTTTTATCCTGCAGCTGACGCAGGCGTTCCATATGATCAACCCGATGCCAGAACTGCTCAATATGGCCGTACAGCATGGTAGCATTTGTGCGCATGCCCAGTTTATGAGCCTGCTCGTGTATATCCAGCCATTGCTCTGCGTTACATTTATCATTGGCAATCTTCTCCCTTACTTCGGGATGGAAGATCTCTGCACCACCACCAGGCATAGAATCCAGTCCGGCTTCCTTCATATATTTCATACCGTCATAATGGCTGAGTTTAGCCTTTTTGAAGATGTAATAATATTCTACAGGGGTAAGTGCCTTGATATGCAGATCCGGGCGGTGTGCTTTAGTCCTCCTGAAGAACTCGGCATAAAAATCAAGGTTCTGTTTGGGTACAACACCACCGGTAATGTGCACCTCTGTTACCGGCTCATTGTCATATTTCTTCAGGGAATCTATCATCTGGTCGACACTCATTTCCCAGCCCTCTTCCTTGTTTTTGATCAAACGGGAATAAGAACAGAAATTGCAGGTATAAACACAAACGTTGGTAGGTTCAATATGAAAGTTACGGTTAAAGTAGGTTCTGTCACCGTGTCTTTTTTCTCTGATATAATTGGCTAAAACACCGAGATAACCGAGTTCGGCGTGCTCGTATAAATAAACGCCCTCATCAAATGTGATTCTCTCATTTCGCTGGACTTTTAATGCGATATCTTTTAATTCCTGAGCCAGATCGGCATCTTTCAATATAAAAGTAAACTTTTGCTGGGTATCCATATGATTGATTAAAGATCAAAAGTAAGATAAAATCAATAGATGAAAGCGTCACAAGCCTGTTAAGCTGTCAGACTTATGTCAAAGCTGGAATGGGTTGACTATTTCGATGTCCTGAGTGCCTCTTTAAAGTACTTCATGGGCACATACAACATACCAAAGCACTCCCCTTCTTCTTTCCCCAGGTGCTTGTGGTGCACCTTATGGGCTTTGCGTAAGGCACGGAAATAGAAGTTGTTTGTCCTGCTGAAAAGTTTAAAGCGCTGGTGGATAAGGATATCATGGACCATGAAATAAGCAAATCCGTACAGCGTAATTCCTATACCAATATAAAAGAGATAATCCAGACCGGCGATGAAAGTCCCCAGCAGGAAAAATCCCATAGAGATACAGGCGAAGATCACAAAGAAGTAGTCATTCTTTTCAAAGAATGTATGTGCCTTATTGTGGTGGTCATCATGCAGGATCCAAAGCAGTCCGTGCATAATATACTTATGTGTTAACCAGGTTACACATTCCATCAGGCAAAAAGTTATCAGTACAATTCCTATATTAATCAGTATGGTCATTCCTTACACTTTTTATTTTTTCTAACATTAGTTTGAACCAGCTGGTGTAGATCGCCGGATTCTTTTCCATATCGTTTTCAATCTCCGCCAGCGGCATATATTTCCAGTCGGCCACCTCAGATGGATCCGGGGCCGGCAAGGCATTGCTCTCCCCAAAAAACACATGGTCGAATTCATGCTCTGTCAGTTCTTCCGTCAGTACAGCCTTATAAGTAAAGCTGAATTCATACGTCAAATTACAGGCCATTCTCATTTCTTCCATCAGCCTCCTGTTGGCGGCCGCCATTATAACCTCACCTGGTCTTGGATGTGAACAGCAGGTATTGGTCCAGAGCAAAGGCGAGTGATATTTTTCTGCTGCCCTCTGCTGCAGCAACAGTTCTTTTTTGTCATTAAAGATAAACACTGAAATGGCCCGGTGCAATAATGCCTCCTGGTGTGCCTGCATTTTCTCCATTACTCCTATTTCATTGTCCTGCTCATCAACAAGCGAAACATATTCAGTCATATTTAATTTTAATTATAAGGTTTTGATCACTGTTTTTTCTTCCGTACTACAGTATGGGTTGATCAAAAGATAGTTTTTAATTCGTTTGTGCAGTTCTTTATCAGTGTGCGCTTTATTAAAATCAGCCTTCAGGTAACTGATCAGGCTCTGTTTGTCGGTATTGATATTGGTATTATAACGCAATACTGCAGGTATATTACATTGTGTCGTTAATCTGAAAAACAGCAGTTCGGCGGAGTCATTGTCTCTTCCGATCGCAGCTTCCAGCAATTTCTTTCCGCGGTTGAAATGGCTGAGCCGGCTGATCGGGTTTACAAGATGTTTGCAGAGCATAAACTCCGACATTGCCCTGAACCCCACCATTACCGGTGCATCGTTTTCCTTCACACCTTTCAGCTGATCATAAAACTGGTTTGCCGTTTTCTCATCCGCCAAAGAGAGGTCCAGTAATTTGCGGCAGGCAGTAAGATCCGGAACGGAAGCGTAAAGGCTCAGCAGCATAATGAACATCAGTCTCATATCATCCTCAAACTATGTTTCACATAAGATCCTGCCAGCAGGCTCAGCTTTCTGGCGTTTGGAATGCGAATCCGTTCAGACATTACATTTACTGAGGAGACCGACTTGATTTTATTGAAGAGACTTTTATAATAGATAAAGGCTACATACACACCAAATCTAGAACTTCGCGGCAGTTTCTTTATTCCTTCCAGTGCAATGTCAAAGTCTTTTTCAATATCCTGCTCAATCTCTTTCTTTTCCTTTTCAGAGAACACAGAAAGATCTACCTGCGGAAAATATACCCTGCCAAGTACTTCGTAGTCATTTTTAAGGTCTCTCAAAAAGTTCACTTTTTGAAAGGCCGCCCCCAGCTTCATTGCTGATGGCTTGAGTTCATCGTACAGCGCCCTGTCATTTTCAGTGAACACCCGCAAACACATCAGACCGACTACTTCGGCCGAGCCTAATATATAGGTGTCATAAGATTCTTCACAATGGGCTGTCTGATCCAGGTCCATCTCCATACTGGCCAGAAAACAATCCGTTAGTTCCCTTTCAATTCCGTAATCGTTCACTACATGCTGAAAGCTGTTCAGGATGGGGTTCAGGCTGATGCGCTGGTCGATCGCTTTATAGGTGCCCGACTTAAAATCGGCCAGTAATTCTTCCTTATTGTATCCCTGGAAAGAATCCACGATCTCATCTGCAAGACGTACAAAACCATAAATGCTGTAAATGGCATTGTGAAATTTCTTGTGCAGACAGCGTATACCGAGTGAAAAACTTGTGCTGTAGGTTTTAGTCACAATAGTACTGGATGCTATCGAAATATGGTCAAAGAGTGCTTTCATTATAATTTTCTTTTAAAATAGTGCTCCAGTTCATTAGCGGCCACCTGACCGGAAATCAATGCCGGAGGAACGCCAGGCCCGGGTACAGTAAGCTGCCCAGCATAGAACATGTTTTTTACTTTTTTGTTCTTCAGGGATGGCTTTAAAACTGCAGTTTGCATGAGTGTGTTGGCCAGGCCGTAAGCATTACCTTTATAGGCGTTGTAATCTTCGGTGAAGTCGTTTATACAATATGTTTTTTTATAAATAATCTGTTCCTGGAAAGTTTCTCCGCAGAAAGTCTCCATACGTTTGATGATGCCCTCAAAATAATTCTCACGTGTTGCTTCATCGTCTTTTAGTCCGGCAGCCACCGGCACCAGGATAAAAATATTCTCCATACCTTCCGGAGCAACGCCGGGATCGGTTTTCGAAGGACAGCATACATAAAACAATGGTTTGTCCGGCCATTGCGGTGTACTGTAAATATCATTTGCATGCTGATTGAAATCGGCATCAAAAAACAGGTTATGGTGCAGCAGCCTGCTCAGCTTTTTGCTAACTCCTACATAATAGATCAGGCAGGACGGCGCAAAGGTTTTTTTCTCCCAGTATTTTTCATCGTAATTTCTGTATGGGGCATCCAGCAGCTGTTGTTCCACATGGTGATAGTCGGCAGCAGCAATAAGACCGTCAGCCGGATAAAAACCAGTGCCTGTTTTCAAACCTGATACCAGTCCGTCAGCAACCTCGATATGATCTACCTGTACCCCGGTATGAAATTCTACGCCCAAAGATTCAGCAAGATCTTTCATTCCTGCAACAATCCTGCACATCCCGCCGACAGGGTAAAATGTGCCCTGAACCAATGCTGAATAATTCATCATGGTATAAAGTGCGGGGATTTTATTGGCCATGGCACCCAGGAAGAGCACAGGAAATTCCATCAATGCAACCAGACGCGGATCTTTAAAATATTTACCGACATAAGAACTTACCGAGCTGAAAATATTGGCATTGAGCATACCCTTCATTACATCCATGTTTGCATATTCCAGCCAGGAGAAGGCGGGCTTATACACCAGGTCTTTCATCCCAACTTCATATTTAAACAATGCCTCCTTCAAAAACTTGCGCAGCGCGATTGCACTGCCGGGCTCGATAGCTTCGAATACCTGTTCCAGCTCTTCCATATTCGCCGGGATCTCCACTACATCCGCGGTTCCAAAGATTATCTGAAATCCGGGATCCAGCTGTTTCAGCTCATAGTAGTCTGCGGCAGATTTGCCAAAAGCCTGAAAGAAGTTCTCAAAAACATCAGGCATCCAGTACCAGCTGGGCCCCATATCAAAAGTAAAACCTTCAGCACTATATACCCTGGCTCTACCACCTATGGCGCTATTTTTTTCGAAGACGGAAACTTCGTGGCCTTCTTTTGCTGCGAAACAGGAGGCTGCCAAACCAGAAAAACCGCTGCCAATAATGGAAATTTTTGCCATATAATCAAATATCTGAACAGGTGTTTAATATTGTTGCCTATTCATAATTTTTTTTATTAAAATACAGAATTTTAGCTATAAAAAAAAGCTGCCCCCAGAATTTCTGAAGGCAGACCTTATATATTTATGTTTACGATCTCCCTAAAAAAGATCAGCTGTAAACTACTTTGCAGCTTTTGTAAAGTTCAATACGATGTTTGCCGGAGCGCTACCATATTCAACCGGCGATTTCAGGATCAGCTGATCTCCGGAAGTTGAAGATAGAATAAGTCTGTAACCATCTGCAATGTTTTTCGCTTTATCACCTTCATTCAGTTTTTTAAACTGGAAAGTTTCATCAGCAGTACTAACAGACCAGAAGATATCCTGGGTTCTTGCAGGACAATCCGCTGTGCCCGGTAAAGTATAACTTCCGTTTCCGCTGTTTGTTAATCTCCAGGTACTGCCAATAAAACATTTATACGAAGCTTCGTTAAACAGTGATCTTACATTTCCTGCTGGTACACCTTCGAATGTGATATCATTCAGTACCCAATTACCTGTTACTGCTCCCCTTCTCAGGCTTGCACTTGCAGTACTTTTTGTGCTGGAGCAACTTTGTAAAACCATTAATGAACTGCATAAAATGGCTGCTATTACTAATATTCTTTTCATATATGTCTATTTTGGAATTACAACTTACATAAATCCTGCCAAAAACAGGATTTTTAAATTGCATGGACCTTTAAAAACACCACTGCGCCCTGTTAAAAAATTAACCTTCAGAAACACAGGACAGTGATGATCTCCTGTCATTCAGGCAAGGCTGTCCAGAATAATGAATAGAATGTTGACTTGTCAGGTCAGGCCATATTGTATTGTATAAACACAAATTAAAAGGCAGGAATGTATTACAAAATTAAATTTCGCGGTTCCCACGCTTAAAATTTTATACCTCTGCAAGCGCCAATCAAACATAATATGGACAGCAATAAGGGCGCATACTTAGCTTAAATGAATAGAATCCTATTTAAATACACCAATGAATGGCTCGTAATGTATTCATCTACAGTATTCTAACAAATTATCAGAATAATATTTTGAAAATAAAAAGCGTAGCATTACATTTGTAAGCATAAAGCGAAAGCTTTTCGAGTCAACTCCGGCATATCACTGGTTTGATTTATAAAGAAGTGGCGAGAGACAGGCTCCCTGACCCACTGGCAACCCTCCCTTATGGAGAAGGTGCCAATTCCTGACCAGATAGCGTATTGCTTTCTGGAAAGATAAATTTAGACAAATGAAAACAAGAACAAAACAATCGCTAACCAGCGTCAACCATCAATTAATGACCCATACACAGGCTTTCGCCTATATGTGCTGTTGCTCAATTTAACCAATCTTCCAATTGTACCATTCAACAGGAAGACCTCTCAGCAGAGGTAAACTTTCTGTCTCCTATATTCCAGAATAACCTAATGTCATCACAAGCCGTATACCATCATAAAAAAACAGTCAATTTAGAAAACGGGAAAAAGCTGCGCGAGTTACGCGTTGCCTATCAGACCTATGGTAAACTCAACGCCAAAAAGGACAACGTGATCTGGGCTTGCCATGCTTTAACTGCCAATGCAGATGTGGCCGACTGGTGGAAGGGCTTATTCGGTGATAAATATTTATTCAATCCTGAGGAACATTTCATCATCTGCGCAAATGTGCTGGGATCGCACTATGGCAGTACAAGTCCCCTGGATATTGATCCTGTAACCGGAAATCCATTTTATCTTTCCTTTCCTGAATTTACCATCAGAGACCTCGCACAGGTACACCAGCTGCTGGCTGATCACCTGGGAATTACCAGGCTGAAGGTACTAATCGGTGGTTCACTTGGCGGACAACAGGCTGCCGAATGGGCAATTTCCAATCAGATTGTGATAGAAAACCTGATCCTTGTGGCCTGCAACGCCTACCAGACCCCATGGGGAATAGCCTTTAATGAAAGTCAGCGCTTAGCCATCAGTGCAGACCGTAGCTTTTTTGGCCAGCAGCCCGATGGAGGAATGAAAGGATTACAGGCAGCAAGAAGTATAGCCCTGCTTTCTTACCGTACATACGAAGCATACAATGCTACCCAGGTAGAGAGTGTAAATGAAAAAACCGGTGATTTCCGTGCAGCTTCCTACCAGAAATACCAGGGAGAAAAATTATGCAGGAGGTTCAATGCCTACAGCTATTGGTACCTGACTAAAGCAATGGACAGCCACAATGTTGGCCGCGGACGCAAAAGCGTGATCGATGCACTAAAGAGTATCAAAGCGAATACCCTTGTCATCGGCATTGAGAACGACTTCCTCTTCCCGATCAACGAACAGGAATTTCTTGGAAAACACATTCCCGGAGCAGAGTTCCACAGTATAAAATCTGCCTACGGGCATGACGGCTTCCTGATCGAAACCGATATCCTCACAAATATCATCGGCACATTCCTGAAGGACAGCGCAAACAAAAAAATTGTTAAACTGCATAAAATCGCATAATGAGTAAGAAACTTAAAATTGGAATATTTGGTTTTGGAGTGGTTGGCCAGGGACTGCACGATATCATCCGTGGTCAGGACCTGAACCTGGAAATCATCAAAATTGCCATCAAAAACCCTGATAAGAAACGTAGCCTTGACGCTAAACTTTTTACTACTGATCATGATGAGATCCTTAACAATGAGGAGATCAATACCATTGTTGAGCTGATCGATGATGCGGATGCAGCCTTTGAAATTACCAGAAAAGCACTGATCAATGGCAAACACGTAGTTTCTGCCAATAAAAAAATGATTGCCAACCACCTGGAAGAACTTGTGGAACTGCAGGCTAAATATGGTACTTCACTCTTGTATGAAGGCGCTGTATGCGGCAGTATCCCGATCATCAGGAACCTTGAAGAGTATTATGACAATGAACTGCTGCATGGAATTAGCGGTATTTTCAACGGCTCATCCAACTATATCCTCTCAAAGATATTCAATGAGAATATGCCATATGATGAGGCTTTGAAGCAGGCTCAGGACCTGGGTTTTGCGGAGACTGATCCCATTATGGACGTTGGAGGTTTTGACCCTAAATTTAAACTGGCCATTGCCACTGCACATGCTTATGGCTTATTTATCAATCCTGAGAAGATCCTGAATGTAGGTATCCAGAATTTATCGGAGCATGATATCCAGTACGCCAGGGAAAAGAATTTCAAGATTAAACTTGTACCTACGGCACGTAAGATCAGTACAAAACAGGTAGTAACCTATGTACTGCCTAAATTTGTAAAATCGGATGACTTCCTTTTCAATGTAGAGAACGAATATAATGGCGTTACCGTCCAGGCAGCATTTGCTGATAAACAGTTTTTCTTCGGAAAAGGTGCCGGTGGCCACCCAACAGGCGCTGCTGTACTTTCAGACATTGCAGCTTTGAGATACGGATACCGCTATGAGTACAAAAAGTACCATCAGCAAAATGGGCTCATCCATACAGACAATGTAAATATCGAAGTTTACCTGAGATACACTCATGAGTACACACTGGAGAAACTGAAAATTGAAAATATCGTAGAGCGTTTTGCCAGAAACGACTACAAATATGTAATTGGAAGTGTGAGCTTAAAATCGCTTTTAGCTAATAAAGATCTGCTGGTACAGAAAGATGTGTTCATCGCAAATACCGGACGCTTTACTTATACCGAGCAACAGATCCAGGCTATTGCTGCTGAAGAAGTTTTAGCGGGATAAAATTACCTACCATTGCGCTACATAAGCCCTAGGCTTTAAGTGCCGGATAAATCACAAAATACTTTAATCAAGTGCTTTAAGCATCATGCTCATTTTGTATCCTGCTTAAAGCGCTTTGCACCGGATACACTGTACAGCGAAGCCAGATGATCTTATTCAGACATCTGGCTTCCCTATGATTTTTGTATTTAAATTTCTCTGTTGATATCCCAGTTCTCCAGGTAATCTGCAACCTTCCTTACAAACATCCCTCCCAGCGCACCATTTACAACCCTGTGGTCATAAGAAAGCGAAAGGAACATCATGTGACGGATAGCAATTACATCTCCGGTTTCCGTTTCCAGTACTGCAGGTTTCTTCTTGATAGCCCCTACTGCAAGGATAGCCACCTGTGGCTGATTGATAATCGGCGTACCCATAATGTTTCCAAAAGAACCTACATTGGTTAATGTAAAAGTACCATTCTGGGTTTCATCCGGTTTAAGCTTCGCTGCTCTTGCCCTTACAGCCAGATCATTCACTGCTTTAGTTAAACCCAATAGGTTCAGCTGATCCGCATTTTTAATGACCGGCACAATCAGGTTGCCGCTTGGCAGGGCTGCAGCCATACCAATATTGATATCTTTTCTCTTGATGATCTGAGTTCCCTTAACAGAAACATTGATCATTGGAAAATCTCTGATCGCTCTTGACACCGCTTCGATAAATATCGGTGTAAAAGTTATTTTCTCGTTTTCTCTTTTTTCAAAATTCTTCTTCACTTTCTCTCTCCACATCACCAAATTGGTCACGTCGGCTTCAACAAACGACGTCACATGGGCTGAAGTCTGCTTGCTCATCACCATATGGTCAGAGATCAGTTTACCCATACGGTCCATCTCAATGATCTCATCGCCGCCACTCAAGCTTGTAGCTGCTTGTGCGACAGTAGCATTTGCAGCAGCTCCATTTGATGCTGGCGCCTGTGCCGCTGGCTGATCCGTTACCTGTTGTGCGGCAGGAGCCGAAGCAGGCTGAGCAGCACTGTCAGCTTGCCCTTGTAGAGGCTGAGCGCTTGGTGGTGGTGGAGGTGTAAGTGTTACTACCGCTGTTTTCACAGTACCAGAAAGATCTCTGCGTCCGTTCTGAAGATAATTCAAAAGGTCATCCTTGGTAAGGCGACCGTCTGCACCAGTTCCGGTAATCCGGTCCAGTTCTTCCATACTAATTTGTTCCTGGGTAGCTATATTTTTTACCAGCGGCGAATAAAAACGATCCGATGCTGATGATGGAGTCACAGTTTCAGGCAACTGATCAAGACCAGGGATCTGCGTTGCAGCTGATGAATATCTTTCTGCTGGCTTATTATCAGCGACAGGTGCAGCGCGTTCAGCAACCGGAGCAGCTGCCTGGCTATCTGCAAATGAGACAGATGGTCTTTTCTCCACTGCTGGTGCAGAAACCGGCTCAGCAACAGGCGCTGGCTGGCTTTCCTGTACTGCAGGCTGGCTTTTTAAATCCTCAGTTTCGATAAGGGCAATCACGGCACCTACCAGTACAACATCATCTTCCTTGCAGAGCTGACTGATCAGTTTTCCGGATACCGGAGAAGGAACTTCTGAATCCACTTTATCTGTGGCTATTTCTAACAATGTATCATCTAAACTGATCATGTCACCAGGTTGCTTTAACCATTTGATGACAGTTGCTTCCGCAACACTTTCGCCCATTTTAGGTAATAATAATTCGTATTGTGCCATTTAATTTCCAGTAAATTTGGTATTTCCTATTGCCTACAAAAGTAAGCTATTTAGATTAATTTACATCTTCTTTGAGCAAATTCAAAACCATCGACAAGGCTGAGCTTGCCGAGCGTTCAATATTCTGGATCCGTTTATTACCAAAATTAAAGACCTTTGCCACTACCTTATTGCGGTTAGCCACTGCTATCCAGACTGTTCCAACAGGTTTGTCATCCGTGCCACCGTCCGGTCCGGCAATGCCGCTGACCGCTACACTGTAATCTGTATTGAAATGTTTAATGGCACCTTCGGCCATTTCTTTTACCGTTTGTTCACTTACAGCGCCATATGTACTCAAAGTACTCTCCAGAACACCCAGCACAGATTCCTTCAATTCATAAGAATAAGTTACCGCTCCACCTGCAAATACAGCAGAACATCCCGGATGTCTGGTAATCAGGTGTGAAATATATCCACCGGTGCAGCTCTCCGCTGTAGATAAAGTAAGCCCTTTCTGTTTCATGATATTCAGGATGGCTTCTTCCAGCGCAATATCATCTTCAGCAACAACATATGGCTTTAACCTGCTGACAATCTGCTGTGCATAGACCTCCACATCGTCCTTCAGTTTTTGCTCATCGGGGCCGCTGCTGCTTAAGCGCAATCTCACCTGCCCCAGTTTAGGCAAATAAGCCAGTTTAATGGACTCAGGCAGGCTGTCTTCAATATCGGCAATCTCCTGTGCCAGGAAAGATTCCCCAAGGTTGGCAGTGAGGATAGTTTTGTGATAAATAAAAGGAAGTGAAAAAGAGCGGGTCAGTTTAGGAAGGATTTCCTCCGTCATCATGTACATCATTTCAAAGGGAACGCCGGGCATGGAAACTATAATGTTATCCCCCTCTTCAAACCACATCCCTGGTGCAGTACCGTTTTTATTCCGGATCACCGTGCATCCATCGGGCACATCGGCCTGTCTGATGTTGGAATCGATCATCGGCCGGTTATTGCGTTTGAATATTGTTTCCACATCTTCCAGCACGCCTTCATTACGTCTCATGCCCATATTGAAAAACTTCGCCAGGGTAAGTTTCGTGATATCATCTTTTGTAGGACCAAGTCCGCCTGTAATAAGGATTACCTTTGCCCTCTTCCGGGCCTGTGTCAGCGCTTCAACAATATGGTCTGCATCATCTGATACAGAAGTAACCTGTTTTACCCTGATACCAATCGCATTCAATTCTTTTGCCATCCATGCAGAATTTGTATCTACAATCTGGCCGATCAGTATCTCGTCACCTATGGTAATGATCTCAGCTAACATAAAATTCTTTAAAAACGTGTATAATAAGCCTGTTGCTTGCTCAGTTTTAAGTCCTGCAAGATTGATGCCTTAACTTTGATCGTCAGGTTATAACTCCTGTAAGTACCGATTGGAATCCAGTGGATACTCATATCCCAGCAGTGCATATCCCTGTAGATCGAGAACGATGTAGGAGATAAACCATTGGTCTTAAAATCATAACCCGACGTAAACTGTACTTTCCATTTTGGCGTTACGTTGAAGTCGCCATTAAAGTTCAGTGTATTCGTAGTAGTTGATCTAAATTCTGTTAGGGGCTTACTGTAGTCGAAACGATAAGAGAAAGTAAAATTCCATGGAATTTTAAAATCCACAAATGCATTTGGATCATTGCTTACTTCCTGCAGCTGTGCGGCCTGCTCCGGTGTCATACCCGTTTGCTGAACCTGTTTAGTCGTATTATCTATTGCCTGGTTGCGGGCTTTAAAAGCTTCAGCATTCAAGCTGTACCCGAATGAAAAACCGAACCTTGTCAGTGAAGGGACAGTATAGCGGTCGATCATTTTGCGCACTTTTGTAGTTGTGCTGGTGATCGAGTCACGCGTATCATAAAGACTGAATGATCCATCATAGGTAAAACCCAGTTTATCGGTGAACTGCGAGCGTCCGCTGAACGTAGGATCTGTTAGTTTGAAAGATGTAGCGAGGAAATTGTATGAACTGTTGATACTCAAACCCTGGATAATCGGGATCTTCCTTGTTCCGCTGCCTGTCGTATCTTTTGCAGACAGCACTTTGGCCTCTACCGTATTGTCTAAACCGAAACTGATACTTCCGCTTTCGCCTTCGGCAGGGCCGCCATAGGTAGTACCGCTAAAGATGGAATACTTTCTGTTTCTTCCTGTGATGGGATCAATCACATGTGTGCCATCCTGATATAACAGGTCTTTATAGTATCCATAGGAAGGTGCAGAGAAATCCGGGCGGTAACTCATGTTCACATTTGGGGTCATCACCCAGCGCAATGCTTTTAAGTTTCCTAAGTTTTTAAACTGTGCAGTATTATAGATCTTGGTGGACACTCCCATGTTAAAGCTGTATTCCCCTGAACGTTTAAAGCCGTCAACAGTATCCATTTTCGTAGTATAAGCCTGCAGCACACCGCCTGAAACTACCCCTTTTATTGCTGTCTGGCGTGTCGACTGAAACTGCCATTTCTCCAGGTAGTTTGCTCCCGCTGTGAAGTTGAAATATTTTGCAGCTGTAAAGTTGATTGAAACCGGTACTGTGTGCTGGATACCATTACTCAGCTTATTCAGACTTTCCTGTGAGAACAGGAGACTGTCTTTGGTAGCGATAGAGTTTGTGGCTACAACACTGTAACCAACTGTCAGCTTCTGGTACCATTTCTGGTCACCCACCCTCTTTTTGGAGTCGAAGGGACTGAAAGTAGGTACGTTCATACTGAAGGAAGGCAATGTAATCGCCACATCTTTCGACAATGTATTCTGGCTATGCGTAGCGGCTAAGGAATAGTTGATCCCGTTGGAAAAGTTTTTGGAATAACTGATACCTGACGACAGGATATTCTCAGCGATGGCATATGGATTATAAGAGTTACCACCTGCCGTATTCGTATTGTAAGCACTGGTTTTAATGTTTACGTTTGAGCTGAAGGTTGTCCCCGGCTTGGCATTTGCATCCTGCGTGTGCACCCACTGGATACTGTAATCCTTTCTGGGTTCATATTCAGGCGTTCCTTCCACCCCGTAACGGTTACTCGCATAGTCAACCTTAATATTACCCGTATATTTATATCTCTTTTTATAACT
>Ga0308163_10000673_pt1 | contig 51272 bp, 39 predicted proteins | sample PhyTR1_FD_201037 | JGI IMG/M metagenome (GOLD analysis project Ga0308163, IMG submission 201037) | Phyllosphere microbial communities from UC Gill Tract Community Farm, Albany, California, United States - DLSLT.R1 | ecosystem: Host-associated > Plants > Phyllosphere > Unclassified | place: USA... | reverse complement strand
CTTCGAGACCGCGCTGCGCATCGCCGACGGCCGCGCCGTGGCGTATGAAATGGATACCGAGAAGGAGCACATCTTCTCGAACAAGTTCGCCTGCAACGTCTGCGGCTATTCGCTGCAGGAGCTGGAGCCGCGCCTGTTCTCCTTCAATAACCCGATGGGCGCCTGCCAGGAATGCGATGGCCTGGGCCACATCGAGTTCTTCGATCCGAAGCGCATCGTCGCCTTCCCCAACCTGTCGCTGGCGTCCGGCGCGGTGAAGGGCTGGGACCGCCGCAACCAGTTCTATTTCCAGATGCTGAGCAGCCTGTCGCAGCACTACGGCTTCGACCTCGACAAGCCGTTCGAGCAGCTGCCGAAGACGGCCCAGGACGTGGTCCTGTTCGGTTCCGGCAAAACCGCGGTGCCGTTCGCCTACGTGAACGAACGCGGCCGCACCGTGATCCGCGAGCACACCTTCGAAGGCGTGGTGACCAACCTGCAGCGCCGCTACCGCGAGACCGATTCGATGGCGGTGAAGGAAGAGCTGGCGAAGTTCATCAACGAGAAGGAATGCCCGACCTGCAACGGCGCGCGCCTGCGCACCGAGGCCCGCTACGTCAAGATCGGCAACGGCGACCAGCAGCGCGCGATCTATGAAGTGGCCAAGACCCCGCTGCGCGAGTGCCTGAAGTACTTCGACGGCCTGCAGCTGACCGGCGCCAAGAAGGACATCGCCGAACGCGTCATCAAGGAGATCGTCGCGCGCCTCAAATTCCTGAACGACGTCGGCCTGGATTACCTGTCGCTGGACCGCAGCGCCGATACCCTGTCGGGCGGCGAAGCGCAGCGCATCCGCCTGGCGTCGCAAATCGGCTCGGGCCTGACCGGCGTGATGTACGTGCTGGACGAGCCGTCGATCGGCCTGCACCAGCGCGACAACGACCGCCTGATCGCGACGCTCAAGCATTTGCGCGACATCGGCAACTCGGTGCTGGTGGTCGAGCACGACGAAGATGCGATCCGCACCGCCGACTACATCGTCGACATGGGTCCGGGCGCAGGCGTGCATGGCGGCGCCGTGATCGCCGAGGGTTCGCTCAAGGAGATCATGAAGAGCAAGGATTCGCTGACCGCCCAGTACCTGAGCGGCAAGCGCAAGATCCACGTGCCGAAGAAGCGCACCGTCGCCGATCCGGAGCGCCAGATGGTGATCACCGGCGCGACCGGCAACAACCTCAAGAACGTGTCGCTGGAACTGCCGGTCGGCCTGATGACCTGCGTCACCGGCGTCTCGGGCTCCGGTAAATCGACGCTGGTGAACGACACCCTGTACCCGGCGCTGTCGCGCCACCTGTACGGTTCGCAGACCGAGCCGGCGCCGCACGACGCGATCCACGGCCTGGAGCACTTCGACAAGGTGATCTCGGTCGACCAGGCGCCGATCGGCCGCACCCCGCGTTCGAACCCGGCCACCTACACCGGCGTCTTCACCCCGATCCGCGACCTGTTCGCGACGGTGCCGACCGCCAAGGAGCGTGGCTACAGCGCCGGCCGCTTCTCGTTCAACGTCAAGGGCGGCCGCTGCGAAGCCTGCCAGGGCGACGGCGTGATCAAGGTCGAGATGCACTTCCTGCCGGACGTGTACGTGCCGTGCGACGTCTGCCACGGCAAGCGCTACAACCGCGAGACGCTGGAAGTCCAGTACAAGGGCAAGAACATCACCGAAGTGCTGGAGATGACGGTCGAGGACGCGCACGAGTTCTTCAAGCCGGTACCGGTCATCGCGCGCAAGCTGCACACGCTGCTGGACGTGGGCCTCGGTTACATCAAGCTGGGCCAGAGCGCGACCACGCTGTCGGGCGGCGAGGCGCAGCGCGTGAAACTGTCGCTGGAACTGTCGAAGCGCGACACCGGACGGACGCTGTACATCCTGGACGAGCCGACCACCGGCCTGCACTTCGCCGACATCGACCTGCTGCTGAAGGTGATCCACCGCCTGCGCGACCAGGGCAACACGCTCGTGATCATCGAACACAACCTGGACGTGATCAAGACCGCGGACTGGATCGTCGACCTGGGACCGGAAGGCGGCGCCGGCGGCGGCACGATCGTGGCGCATGGTACGCCGGAAGAAGTGGCGGAGAATCCGTCGAGCGTGACCGGCAAGTATCTGAAGCCGTTGTTGAAGCAGTAAACAGCAGAGCGGCTGCGGCACCTTTCAGGTCCGCACCCTGTGCACGTCGCCCCTGCGCAGGCAGGGGCCCAAGTTCGTTGCGCAGTGTCGGCTTTGACGCCGCAGGCCTGCATGCAACTTGGGCCCCTGCCTCCGCAGGGGCGACGTTTTTGTGCGGCGGGCCAAAGTCAGCGCTGCCCGATCTTCACCAGCACCACATCGTTCACCCGCATCGGCACCTGCAACTGTGCCGTCCCATCCTGCGCGACCTTCACCTGCCGCACTTCCGGCACATCGCGCGTCAAGCCCTGCAAGGTCCCGACCTGCGCCGCCGTCAGCGTCTTCGGCTTGCCCATCTCCAGATACGCCGTGTGCGCATCGTTGGCGCGGAAGCCGGTGCGGTACACCTGTATCGTGTACGTCCCCGGCGTCATCCCCTTGAACGACAGGGTCAGCGGCACCGCGTCCCGCGTCGGCTGCACCTTCGTGTAATACGGCCGGTTGCTCTGGCTGCCCTGGTCCGGCTGCTTGAACTCCCAGGCCAGCACCTGCACGCCGCCCTTGCCGTCACGCGTCACCCAGCTTTGCGCGTCCGCCGTGCGCAGCTCCTGCTCGCCCAGCTGGTTCAGGTATTTATAAGCGAACCAGGCCGGCTTGCGGATGCCTTGCGGGTTCATCAGGCCGAAACCGCCTTCGAAAGGCGCGGTCGGCGGACCGGGTTCCTCGAACAGGTCGGAATAGGTCCAGTAGCTCATGCCCTGCAACTGGCCTTCGCTGGCCTTCAGCTTGGCCAGGATGTAGGGGGCGCTCAGGTAGGCATCGTGCACCGGGTCGCGCGGCGTGTAGCTGGTGCTCCATTCGGTGAAGTACAGCGGCAGCTTGGGCAGATAGGACGCGGCGATCTCGCGGCGCACCTTGCGCACGTCGCCGACGATGGCGTCGCTTGATGCCGACAGCTTGGTGTCGCTCTTGCCGTTCTCGTCGAGGAAGCCGCCGTCCACGCCATAGGTGTGGGTGGTGATGAAATCGACCGCCGCTCCGCTTTGCTGCGTGTGCGCCAGGAACTCGGGTACCCAGGCCGCGCCCGCGGTGGACGGGCCGCCGACGCGCAGTTGCGGGTCGATCGCCTTGATGGTGCGCGCGCTCAGGTCGTACAGGTCGAAATAGGCCTTTTGGTCGGCCTTTTCCCAGAAACCGTCCAGGTTCGGCTCGTTCCACACCTCGAAGAACCAGGTGCGCACCTCCTCCTTGCCGTAGCGTTGCTCGATGTGGCGCACGAAGGCGTCGACCAGGCCCTGCCAGCGCGCCGGTTGCGGATGCGAGGTATTCGCCTTCCAGTAAAAGATGCTGTTGTCCGAGGTTTTCATCGCTTCCGGCGTGAACCCCAGTTCGACGAAGGGCTTGATGCCCATGGCAAGCAGCTTGTCGTACAAATAGTCGATCTTGGTCCAGTCGTAGACCGGCTTGCCGTCCACCACCTTGTAGGTGCCCAGCACGTCGTGGAAGATGCCGTGGAAGCGGATGTAGCGGAAGCCCAGTTCGTCCTTGGCCGTTTTGAGCTGGGCCAGGCTGTCGTCGCGGATCAGGGTGCCAGGGTAGTCGGAACCGATCGACAGGTCGGCGAAGCGGTCGCGCGCCACGGTGGGCGCGTTCAGGTCGATGGCGATACGGCGGCCGGCGTTATCGGCCGCAGTCGCCGGGACATGCAGGGTAGAAGCGAAAACCAGCGCCAGAGCGCTGCCAAGCAGGGTACGACGTGATCGCATGGTTGTTATCCTTTATGGGCGTCGATTGTCTCCAAATGAATGTTTGCGCTAACAATTCATTTCGCACAAGAATAAAGGATAACTACCGCGAAGTAAAACCAAAACGGCCGGCATGGAGGGTGCCGGCCGTTTACCCTGTCAGGTGCTGTCCGCTCGGCGGATCAGCCGTCGATATGCACCGATACGCCGGTGTTGCTGTACTCGAGCGACGCTTTATAGCCATCGGCACTCACACCCGTGAACACGCCTCTGCGCGCGCCTGCGCTCACGACCTGGTAGGAGGTGCCGACGCTCGGCTTGAAGCCGTTCGCGAATTTCAGGCGCAGGGTGCCGCCGACGATGGTCGCGGTGCCCTTCACGCTGAGGGTGCCGGCATTCGAGGCGCCCAGCGTGATCTGCAGCGTGCCCTTGTCCAGCTGCGTGTAGTTGCCGCCGATGGTCACCGCCGACGGTGCGCTGCTGGCGACGGTACCGCTGGAACCAACGTAGACGTCGCCGCTGCCGAAGGCCGTCGCCGACAGTGCCTCAAGCGTTCCGGCTTCGACCTGGGCGCCGCCGGTCCAGCTGTTGTTGCCGCCGAGCCTCAGGGTGCCGCTGCCCTGCTTGACCAGCTTGCCGCTGCCGGCGATGTCGTTGCGCCAGCGGTCGAGCGCGTTGAAGCCGCCCTTGCTCGCATCCATGCTCAGCACCACGTTGCCGGTGAAGGCCGCATAGCCTTCGGCGGCGGCGAACAGGTTCAGGCGGCCCCAGCCCTCGGCATCGTCCAGCACCGGGTAGCCGGACGCGATCGCGGTGGTCTTCAGCACCACGCGGCGCTGCGCGTCGCTCAGGTAAGGCAGGCGGGTTTCGAGCAGCACTTCGGCGCCCTTCGGCACCACCGCCGGCGCGTTGGCGGCACCGCTCTGCGGCAGGCCGTAGGTCATGCGGCGCACGTAGTTGGCCTTGCTGGCGGCGTAGTCGGCAAAGCGGTCGTTGGCGGCCGTGCCCGACACGGCGTAGGCCGGGAAGGTGGCTGCCGTGGTGTTGGTCAGCTTCATCAGCGTGCCGTGGGCCTGGGCCACGGCGGCGGCGCGGGCGGTGGCGCCGGCGGCGATCAGGTTGGCGGCGGCAACGGCCTGCGCCTGCACGCGGCCGCCGATCACGTCCAGCGGCGAGTGCATGCCGGCCAGGATGCGGCTTTCGCCGAGCTCCAGGCCGCGGCCGACCAGCTCCTGGTAGCGCTCCGGCAGCACGTAGGCCATGCCGACCGCGTTGCGGGTCGCTTCGGCCGCGTGGCCGCTGGGGAAGCCGCCGTCGGTGGTCGGGGTCGGACTCTTGGCGGGTACCAGTTGCGGCAGCACCGCGACCTGGCTGCTCCAGCGGTAGGGGCGCGCGTACTTGTAAAAGCGCTTGGCCGGTTCGGTGGAACCGTTGCCGCCCATCGCGTTGACCAGATCGACCACCTTGCCGAAGTCGGCATTCGTGTCGCCGCCGACGCCGTTGTTGGTGCCGCCGTCGTTGTACAGGACGGTGGTGGCGTCCGCCGGCATGCTCGTGATGGTGGTGGTGGCGCGCGCCGCGCTGCGCCAGGCCTCGGTCAGCGGCCCCATGCCTTCGGTCACGCTGTAGCCCTTGTTGCGGCGGTCGTCCAGGTAGGCTTGCAGGGCTTGCGTGGCGTTGCGGCCGGCGGTGGCCTTGACCACGTAGTCGATGTTTGCGTTGTGCACGGCCGCGTTGACGACCGTACCGCCATTGCTGCCGTCGTTCGGCACGCCGGTCCAGGCCGACGCGGCCACGGCCGGGAAGCCGTCCACGGCGGGCGCGCTGACGCCGGCGTCGACCAGTTCGGTCAGCGGCTTCCAGACGTCCAGCATGCCGCCCAGCACGCGCACGCCGGCATTGGTGGCCAGGGTGGCGTAGCGGGCATCGCCGCGCTGGTTGGTGGCGGCGCTGTCGACGAAGGCGGCCACTGCGGGCAGCGGCGCGGTGTCGGCGGCGCCCTGGTCGGCCGGTGCTGCGGGCGCGCTGCTGACCGGCGTGATATCGGTGACGGTGCCGCTGCCGCCGCAGGCGGTCAGCAGTGCCAGGATGGCACACGAAATGGCGTGGCGGGAAATACGGTCGGACACGAACGGCGGCATGGTGGCTCCATCTTGAACAAGAATGCCGCGCATTATTCCCGGGCAATGTGACCTGGCGATGAATGGCTTCGAGCGCCTGACAAAACCTTCGGGGCAAGGCGCATCGCCGCACATGGAGGTTTTGTTAGGCGCTCTTATTGCTTCGCCGGTCCGCCCATGAAAAAAGGGACAGGCAATGCCCGTCCCTTCTTCGTTTCTGCTTTTTGTATTCGCAGCCGCAGTCAATGCCGCGGCTGTCGTCTCCCCAACTTACTTCTCCTACGTAATTCCACTGAGCAAGATTTTAATCTGCCAAGCGTTCTTCCAGCGCACGCTTGGTCGCCACCAGTTCCTGCGGCAGGCGATAGGCCAGCTTGTCGAACAGCTCGGTGTGCAGCTTGAGTTCGTCGCGCCAGGCAGCCTTGTCGATCGAGGTGATCCGGTCGAAGGCTTCCTGGCTGAAATCGACGCCGGTCCAGGTCAGGTCGCCGTAGGTCGGGGTGGTGCCGAAGATGTGTTCGACGCCGCCGGCCTCGCCCTGCACGCGGTCCAGGATCCACTTCAGCACGCGCATGTTGTCGCCGTAGCCCGGCCACACGAAGTTGCCGGCGTCGTCGGTGCGGAACCAGTTGACGCAGAAGATCTTCGGCAGCGCGGCGCCGTCGTTGCCGGCGACCTTGCGGCCGATGTCCAGCCAGTGCTGGAAGTAATCGCTCATGTTGTAGCCGATGAAGGGCAGCATCGCGTACGGGTCGCGGCGCACGATGCCCTGCTGGCCGGCGGCGGCGGCGGTGGTTTCCGAGCCCATGGTCGCGGCCATGTACACGCCTTCGGTCCAGTCGCGTGCCTCGGTCACCAGCGGCACCGTGGTCGAGCGGCGGCCGCCGAAGATGAAGGCCGAGATCGGCACGCCGGCCGGATCGTCCCAGGCCGGGTCGATGACCGGGTTCTGGGTGGCGGCGACGGTGAAGCGCGCGTTCGGGTGCGCAGCCTTGGTGCCGGACGCCGGGGTCCAGTCCTTGCCCTGCCAGTCGATCAGGTGCGCAGGGGCTTCCTTGGTCATGCCCTCCCACCAGACGTCGCCGTCGTCGGTTAGCGCGACGTTGGTGAAGATGACGTTCTCGCGCAGCGAGGCCATGCAGTTGGAGTTGGTCTTGTCATTGGTGCCCGGGGCCACGCCGAAGTAGCCGGCTTCCGGGTTGATCGCGTACAGCTTGCCGTCCGCACCCGGCTTGATCCAGGCGATGTCGTCGCCGATGGTGGTGACCTTCCAGCCTTCGAAACCGGCGGGCGGAATCAGCATCGCGAAGTTGGTCTTGCCGCAGGCCGAAGGGAAGGCGGCGGCCACGTACTGCTTCTTGCCTTCGGGCGATTCGACGCCCAGGATCAGCATGTGTTCGGCCAGCCAGCCGGTGCCGCCCTGCTGCGCTTCCTGGTAACCCATGTTGGAGGCGATGCGCAGCGCGAAGCATTTCTTGCCCAGCAGCGCGTTGCCGCCGTAGCCCGAACCGAAGGACCAGATCTCGCGGGTTTCCGGATAGTGGACGATGTACTTGGTGGCGTTGCACGGCCAGCGCACGTCCTGCTGGCCCGGCTGCAGCGGCATGCCGACGCTGTGCACGCAGGGCACGAATTCGCCGTCGAGGCCGAGCACGTCGTACACGGCCTTGCCCATGCGCGTCATGATGCGCATGTTGACGGCGACATACGGCGAATCGGACAGTTCGACGCCGATGTGGGCGATGGGCGAACCCAGCGGCCCCATCGAGAACGGCACCACGTACATGGTCCGGCCGGCCATGCAGCCGTCGAACAGGCCGTTCAGGGTCTGGCGCATCTCGTTGGGATCGGTCCAGTTGTTGGTCGGGCCGGCCTGCTCTTTCGTTGCCGAACAGATGAAGGTGCGGTCTTCGACGCGCGCGACGTCGCTCGGGTCGGAACAGGCGAGATAGGAATTCGGGCGTTTTTCCGGGTTTAGGCGCTTCATCGTGCCTGCGTCGACCATCTGGGCGCAGAGGCGGTCGTATTCTTCTTCGGAACCGTCGCACCAGTAGATGGCGTCGGGTTTGGTGAGGGCCGCGATCTCGGCCACCCAATTGATGAGTTTGTTGTGCTTGATGTAAGCTGGGACGTTCAAAGCGGCGACGCCGCCCATCACGGGCTGATTCATGAGTACCTCCAATGCCAATAAAGAATTCCTGGCGACCTTGAACCCCGGCGCACGTTCGCATGTGGGTGCGGTGCTGGCTGCAGAATTCCTGATCCCTGTTGTCTTGTCCCCGGCCGCTCGGTGTGCACACAAGGCAGGCGCTGTGTATGGGGTTGAATGGACATGTCGTACTGGCCGCAAAGATATCAATCTGACATCGCGGTCTCTTATTTCTGGACGATTCTACACCCCCTTAAAGGCGTTTCAAATGCTTCAATAACAAAAATGTAGGAATTTTGGTTGACTAATGTAGTAGGCTATTTTTACTGTTTAATATCCTGTTATTTCATTACTTCACACGAACAAATTTCCGCTCACGCCCATGAAAATTGCGATTCTCGACGATTACCAGGATGCGGTCCGCAAGCTCGACTGCTTTCATTTGCTTGCTGGCCATGAGGTCAAAGTGTTCCACCATTCGGTCCGCGGCCTGGGCCAGCTGGCGATCCGCCTGGCCCCGTTCGATGCCCTGGTCCTGATCCGCGAGCGCACCGCGCTCCCGCGCACGCTGCTGGCCAGACTGCCGAACCTGAAGCTGATCTCGCAGACCGGCAAGGTGTCCGGCCACGTCGACGTGGCGGCGGCGACCGAACGCGGCGTCGCGATCGCGGAAGGCGTCGGCTCGCCGGTGGCGCCGGCCGAGCTGACCTGGGCGCTGATCATGGCGGCCTCGCGCCGTATCGTGCCGTATGCAAACAACCTGAAGGATGGCCTGTGGCAGATGGCGTCGGTCGATCCGGCGCTGAACGGGCTGGGCCGTGTACTGCGCGGCCGTACGTTGGGAATCTGGGGTTACGGCAAGATCGGACGCTTGCTGGCAGGCTACGGCAAGGTATTCGGGATGCGGGTGATGGTCTGGGGCAGCGAGGGCAGCCGCTCGGCCGCCGCGGCCGACGGTTTCACGCCCGCGCCGTCGCGCGAAGCGTTCTTCGCCGAAGCCGACGTGCTGAGCCTGCACCTGCGCCTGCTTGACGCGACGCGCGGCGTGGTCACGGCCGCCGACCTGGCGCGGATGAAGCCGGATGCGCTGTTCGTGAATACCAGCCGGGCCGAACTGGTGGCCGAGGGTGCGCTGGAAGCGGCGCTGCGGCAAGGGCGGCCGGGACAGGCGGCGCTGGACGTGTTCACCAGCGAGCCTTTGGCGGCGGATGCGGAACTGTTGAAGATGCCGATGGTGCTGGCGACGCCGCACCTGGGCTATGTGGAGCGGGACAGTTACGAGATGTACTTCGAGGCGGCGTTCGAGAATGTGGTCAATTTCGCCGAGGGCAAGCCGACCGGGATATTGAATCCGGCAGCGTTGGCGCGCTAATGCCTGTGCCGGCTGAACGCGTGGCAGAACCCTGTCACGCGTTCAACGGACGGGTCTTACCGGAACTCCGGCTCGCCCGTGAAGTTCGGCTTGCGCATCGGCATCTCATGACGGCGCGTCCACAAGCCGGCCCAGCCCGGCGGCCAGCCGATGTCGCGGCCGGCATACGGCGGCAGGCCCGCGCGCACCGGCACGATCGGCACCGGCGGCATCTCGACCAGGCTGCCGTCCTTCGACGGCGCCATGTCGAAGCTGTACATGTACCCCGGCAGCAAGGCATCGCACACGTCCGCGAACCAGGCGGTGTGGTCTTCGTCGCGGCCTAGCGCGCGCGCCAGGCCTTCGGGATCGAACCTGGCCAGCGCGTGGATCAGCTCTTCGGTGGTGGCGCCGGGCGCGTCGCCCCAGCCCATCACCGGGTTGCCGTTGTAATCGGCGCCCGAACCGTACCAGCCTTCGCGCCACGGACGCTGCATCCAGTCGCGCTGGCCCGTGAACAGGTGCCAGCGCCAGTGCAGCCCGGACGCCTTCGGCCAGGAATGCAGATACAGCCGCTCGTAGCCGGCCATGTGCAGGTCGCGCACCATGGCCATCAGGCGCGCATGCGGCATGCGGTCCGGCGGCGAGCGGCGGAAACGGATCGCTTCGCCGTCGGCGTGCTGCACGTCGTCGGTCGACAGGTTGAGATCGAGCGTGCGCGCTTCGTTGCCGAAGCGCGCAGAGATCCAGCCGGTCAACAGGTTGACGTGGGTAATGACGCCATAGCCGCGATGGCGGTGAAAAATAACGGTTCCGGGGGCGACGGGTTTCATGTGGGAAGACAGGCTCAGGCCTGTGAAAGAGACAACGCGCTGATCAGGGTACTCATCCGATCCAGGCGATTTTAGCGCAGACCCATGCGGATACACTATCGTTTGCGGCTATCATTAGCCACCTTTTTTTACTGCCTTTCCAAACCATCATGACTTTGCGGATCATCGCCACCGGCGGCACTTTCGACAAACATTACAATGAGCTCAACGGTGTGCTCGGCTTCGCGGACAGCCACTTGCCGGAGGTTATCAAGCGTTCCCGCATGACCATTCCAGTCGAACTGGAAGTCGTCTCCCTGCTCGACTCGCTCGACATGCAGGACGCCGACCGCCAGCGCGTGCTGGCCGCCTGCCAGGGCGCGCAGGAAAAAGCGATCGTGATCGTGCACGGCACCGACACCATGCGCGAAACCGCCGAGGTGCTGGGCGCGGTCGCCACTGACAAGACCATCGTGTTCACGGGCGCCATGATCCCCTACGAAATCGCCAACTCGGATGCGCTGTTCAACTTCGGCTTCGCCTGCGGCGTGGCCCAGGTCCTGCCGCCCGGCGTCTACGTGGCGATGAACGGTAACGTGTTCAGCTGGGACAACGTCACCAAGAACCGCGCGGCCGGCGTGTTCCAGGCGCTTTGACAAAATTGACAACAGTGCTTGCCTGAAGGCTGCGGTGCGCTGCCCTGACCCGCTCGTTTCTATAATATTTTTCCGATTGAATGCACCAGGAGGAAAGTGATGAGCGAGCAGCGCCCCACCTTGACCACCCGCCAGGGCCACCCCGTCCGCGACAACCAGTCGCTCCGATCGGTGGGTGAACGCGGCCCGGCCACCCTCGAGAACTACCAGTTCATCGAAAAGATCACCCATTTCGACCGCGAGCGCATCCCCGAGCGGGTGGTGCACGCGCGCGGCACCGGTGCCCACGGTGTCTTCGAAGCCTACGGCACCATCGGCGACGAGCCGGCCACCAAATACACCCGCGCCCGGGTACTGACCGAAACCGGCGTGCAGACGCCGGTGTTCCTGCGTTTCTCGACCGTGATCGGCGCCAAGGAATCCCCGGAAACGGCACGCGATCCGCGCGGCTTCGCCATCAAGCTGAAAACCGTCGACGGCAACTGGGACCTGGTCGGCAACAACCTGAAAGTGTTCTTCATCCGCGATGCCATCAAGTTCCCGGACATGATCCACGCCTTCAAGCCGGACCCGGTCACCAACCAGCAGGAACCGTGGCGCTTCTACGATTTCATCGCGAACCACCCGGAGTCGCTGCACATGGTTACCTGGGTCAAGAGCCCATGGGGCATCCCGGCCAACTACCGCGAAATGGAAGGTTCCGGCGTCAACACCTATAAACTGGTGAACGACCAGGGCATCGCCCACCTGTGCAAGTTCCACTGGCAACCGAAACAGGGCGTGCGCAACCTGACCTCGCAGCAGGCGGCCGAGATCCAGGCCCACGACACCAGCCATGCCACCCGCGACCTGTACGACGCGATCGAGCGCGGCGACTACCCGGAATGGGAACTGTGCGTGCAGCTGATGAGCGACGGCGAGCATCCGGAACTCGATTTCGACCCGCTGGACGACACCAAGCGCTGGCCGGAAGACCGGTTCCCGCTGCTGAAGGTCGGCCGCATGGTGCTGAACAAGAACCCGGACAACGTGTTCGCCGAGACCGAGCAGTCGGCTTTCGGCACCGGCGTGCTGGTCGACGGCATCGATTTCTCGGACGACAAGATGCTGCAGGGCCGCACCCTGTCCTATTCCGACACCCAGCGCTACCGCGTCGGTCCCAACTACCTGCAGTTGCCGATCAACGCGCCGCAGGAAAAAGCAGTCGCCCGCACCAACCAGCGCGACGGCCAGATGGCCTTCTATGTCGATGGCGGCGGCGAGAACAAGCACCTGAACTATGAACCGAGCCTGATCGGGGGCCTCAAGGAAGCACCGCAGCCCGAGAAGGATTATCACCAGTACGTGCAGGGCCACCTGGGCCGCTACCAGACCACCAGCACCGCCGCCGACTACAAGCAGGCCGGCGACCGCTACCGCACCTTCGAGGACTGGGAACGCGACGACCTGGTGGCCAACGTCGGCGGCGACCTCAAGAAATGCCCGGAAGTGATCCAGCTGCGCATGGTCTGGCACCTGTGGCACTGCGACGAGGACTACGGCCGCCGCGTGGCCGAGATCGCCGGCATCGACCTCGAGAAGGCCAAGGCGCTGCCGCCGCTGCCGGGCAAGCCGGCGCCGCACGAGAACCGCCAGGGCGCGACCTACACCAGCGGCCAGCAGGAAAGCGGCGCAGGTGCCGGTGGCGCGAAAGAGCCGGCGACCAGCGAGGAAGTGGCTTCGGCCAAATAATCTCGCAGGTGTAGAAATGCAAACGGCCCGGATGCGAATCCGGGCCGTTTTATTTGGGGCGAACGCCAGGTAGGGTGGGCACCCCGTGCCCACGCGGAAGCCGGCAGTACGCAAACGTCACGCGTGGGCACGGGGTGCCTACGCCGGCCGCGCCCACCCTACGATTTGTCGTGAGCGTTACGCCTTGGCTTCGCCGCCCAGTGCTTCCACCACGTCGGCCAGCATCTTGGCCAGCTCGCCCGTCATCAGCATGATGTCGTTGTCGAAACGCTCGTCGTCGCTGTAGGTGATGGTCTCGCCTTCCTTGATCACGTCCAGCGGCTTGATGCTCTTGATCGCCAGCTGCTCGGTCAGCACGAATGAGATGCGGCTGTTCCAGGTCATGGCCAGGCGGGTGCACTGCTTGCCGCCCGCGATGTGACGGCGGATGTCTTCCGGGTCCAGCGAGTGTTTCACGTAGCGCACGGTGGCCTTGCTTTCGCCGGTGGCGCGCAGTTCCGTGTCCTGGTCGATCGTGAAGTTGTACGGCGCCTCGTCCGATTCCAGCCAGCCGGTCATCACCGCCACCGGCGAGCTCTGCACGCGCACCGATTCCAGCGGCATCTTGTCGACCGCCTTCAGCAGCAGCTTGATCACGTCGTCGGCCTTGTTCGGGCTGGCCGCATCGACCACCAGCCAGCCGTTGACCGGGTCGATCCAGGTCCAGGTGTTGCTGCGGATCGAGAATGCGCGCGGCAGCAGTTCGTCGGCCACGCGTTCCTTCAGTTCCTTCATCGCCTTCTTGCCCGGCGGGAAGCCTTGCTGCTCTTCCAGTTCGGCGGCCTTGGCCTTGGCGACCTGGTTGATGACCGAGCTCGGCAGCAGTTTCTTTTCGGTGCCCAGCATCATCAGCATCTGCTTGTTCACCACGTGCACCAGCTTGCCGTTGCCGCGCGGCGAATCCCAGCCCTGCTGCAGCAGTTCGTTGCTGTTGGCCGGCACGAAGGCTTGCGAGGCCAGCGCGTCTTCCATCTGTTCAGGGGTGAAAGCCCAGGGTGCGGGCAGGCGGTAAATCTGAAGATTCTTGAACCACATAACGTTGCTTTCGGTTATCTCTGCATTTCAGGGGAACGACATTTTACACGCTGCCGCGCAGCAAATTTCACGTGACGGGGCAGGCTTTTTTAATGTGTTGCACGTTCGTCAAACAGGCTCAACTGCTCGACGATTTCGGACTCGCTCAGGCGTACACCGACGCCCAGCAGGCGTACCGGACGGCTGGCGCGCAGCCAGCCGGTTTCCAGCAGATGGGTATAGGTCTCGAGGTTCGGCGCATAGCCGACGCACTCGACCGTGGTCTGCTGGAAGTCGGAAAACTTGATTTTCACAAACAGCTTGTTGATGAACTTTTCGGCACCGTTGCGCTTGATGCGGCCCTGCAGGTGTTCCATCAGCTCCGGCAGCAGCGCCGCGCAGGCCGCCAGGTCCGGCACGTCCGGCGTGTAGGTTTCCTCGGTGCTGATCGACTTGCGCTCGCGCACCGGATTCACCTCGCGCCCGTCGATGCCGCGGCTCAGGTCGTGCAGGCGCGCGCCGAACGAGCCGAAATGCTCCTGCAGCCTGGCCATGCTCCATGTACGCAGGTCGGCGCAGGTGTCCACGCCCAGGCGGTTCATCTTGGCCGCCGTGACCTTGCCGACGCCGTGCAGCTTCTTGACCGGTAGCGCGGCGACGAAATCGTCGACCTCGTCGGGCCGCACCAGGAACAGGCCGTCCGGCTTGTTCCAGTCGCTGGCGATCTTGGCCACGAACTTGTTCGGCGCCACCCCGGCCGACGCGGTGATGCCGACGGTCTCGAAGATGCGGCGCCGGATCTCCTGCGCGATCAGCGTCGCGCTGCCCTTGCAGTGCTTCGATGCCGTCACGTCGAGATAGGCTTCGTCCAGCGACAGCGGCTCCACCAGTGCCGTGTAGTCCTGGTAGATCTCCATGATCTGGCGCGAGGCGATCCGGTACTTTTCCATGTTCGGCGGGATCACCAGCAGGTCCGGGCACAGCTTGATGGCCTGGGCCGTGGCCATCGCCGAATGGATGCCGTAGCGCCGCGCTTCGTAATTGCAGGTGGCGATCACGCCGCGCTGGTCATGGCGCCCGCCGACCGCCAGCGGCCGCCCGCGCAGCGACGGATCGTCCCGCATCTCGACGGACGCGTAGAAACAATCGCAATCGCAGTGGATGATCTTGCGGACGGGGGTGTTCATACTGTAATTGCATACAGTATCGTTGAATTGATGGGAGTGTGCAAGTAGGGTGGGCACGCCGTGCCCACGCGAAAGCACGTGTGACGCGAGCTTACGCGTGGGCACGGGGTGCCCACCCTACCGCTCTGCCTCTCAGCGCGTGACGCTGGAATAGCTGCAGGCCTTCACCACGTTCGGCGTCGGATCGCCGAAGGTGCCGTTCGAACAAATCGCCGACGACGTGAAGACTTTGCTCACGAAGGTCGTGCCGGAGCCGTAGCGCACCTCGCGCGTGCCGCTGAACGAGCAGGTGCCGCCTTCGCTGGCGCAGGCGGTCCAGGTCACGGCCACGGTCTCGCTCGAGTAGCTGCAAGCCTTGACCTTGCCCGGCGTCGGGTCGCCGAACACCGCGTTGGTGCAGGCGGTCGAGCCGGTCACGACCTTCGTGACGAAGGTGGAGCCGGCGCCGTAGCGCACTTCGCGCGTACCGCTGAACGAGCAGGTGAAGCCTTCGCTGGCGCAGGCGGTCCAGGTCACCGTGGGCGTGGTCGGCGCGGTGCCGCCCAGCGCGGCGTTGACCGCGGCCTGGGCGTCGACGATGCCGGCGCCGCAGCCCGAGCAAGCGGCCGGGAAGGCGCGGGCGGTCGATTTCAGGGTCGCTTCCACCTGGTCCGGGGTGAGGTTCGGGTTCGCCGCCAGCATCAGCGCGGCCACGCCGGCAACGTGCGGGGTCGCCATCGAGGTGCCGACGTAATAGGCGTAGCTGTCCGCCGCCGGGGTCGAGGTGCCGCTGTTCAGCGTCGACAGGATGCCGGCGCTGCCGTCGCCGCCGGGCGCGGCCAGGTCGACCACGCTGCCGTAGTTCGAGTACGACGCCTTGCCGCCGCTGCGGCCGACCGCCGCCACCGTGATCACGCCGGGGCAGTTGGCCGGGGTCGCATTGGCGGCGTCGATGTTCGCATTGCCGGCGGCGACCACCACCACCGCGCCGCGCGAACGGGCACCGTTGATCGCGTTCTGGGTGGTGGTGTCGCAGGCGCCGCTGCCGCCCAGCGACAGGTTCAGCACGCGCGCCTTGTTGGCGTTGGCCGGCACGCCGGAAACCGTGCCGCCGGACGCCCAGACGATGGCGTCGGCGATGTCCGAGGTATAGCCGCCGCAGCGTCCCAGCACGCGCGCCGGGACGATCTTGGCGCCATAGGCCACGCCGGCGATGCCGCTGCCGTTGTTGGTCTTGGCGGCGATGGTGCCGGCCACGTGGGTGCCGTGCCAGCTCGACGGCTGGTCCTGGGCCGGGGTGCCGCTCGTGCAGCTGCCGGCCGGGGTCCAGTCGCCCGGGTCGCTGGCGTCGGTGTCGCGGCCGCTGCCGTCGTTGGCGATGCCGGTGCTGGCGATGAAGTCGTAGCCCTGCAGGATCTGGCCCGACAGGTCGGCGTGCGGACGGTAGCCGGTGTCGATCACCGCCACGTTGATGCCGGCGCCGGTCGACTTGTCCCAGGCGCCCGGCACGTTGATGCCGCCCTTGGCCTCGAACAGGTCCCACTGCTGGCTGTAGCTGGCGTCGTTCGGGGTCGCCATTGCGGTCATGATGCGGTCCGGCTCGGCATACTCGATGCCGGCGTCGCGCGCCTTCAGCTCGGCCGCCAGCTGCCTGGCCTCGTCCAGCGACATCGTACGACTGAGCTGCAGGACGTTGGCGCCGCTGGCGGTGGCGCGCAGCGCGCGCAGGGTCGCGCCGAACTGCTGGCCGGCGCGGTCGATCAGGGCCTGGCGCGCAGCCGACGGCGCGCGCGCCGCTGCCGCCGCGGCACTGCCCCTGGAGGTGTCGACCGCATCCTTGTAGCGGACGATCAGGCGGTCGGTCTGGGTGATGAATTTGCTCGGGGGCGCCGCATCCGGCTGGCCGGCGCCGGCTGCCAGCGGGCCGAAGGCGAGGACCGCCGCACAATATTTCAACAGGGTGGCGATCTTGCCATGCTGCTTGTGGTTTCGCATGCTGCTTCCTATTCGTTGGCCGAACCGGAAAGCCTAGCGAAAAATTATGCGCCCGGGGTCGTTTTCAGTGCCTGCGCAACAGGAAAATTTTTGTCAAGTTATTGATTACTAACAAAAAAGTAATCGGACAGACAAGAAAAAGGCGCTCCGCAGAGCGCCTTCCCTACATTCCCACCGGATTGCTTACCAGGACAGTTTCAGCGTGTACTTGCCGCTGGTCGAGCCGGTGCCGCCGCTGTAGTACACCACGCGCACGTAGCGCGGCGAGGTAGACGTTGCGGTGTTGGCCGCGCTGGCGCTATCCACCGCGCCGGTGCCGTTCTGGCTGGTGGCCAGCTGGGTGCCTGCGCTGTTGTAGATATACAGGTCGTAGTCGGCGCTCGAGCCCGGGGTCAGCGTTGCCGTCAGGGTTTTACCGGCCGGGACCTGCACCACGAAGTAGTCGGTGTCCGAGGTGGACGCCATGGTGCCGTTCACGGTGGTGCCGGTCGTGCTCACGCTGTTGGCGGTCGACAGCGTGTTGTTCGACTCGACTTCCGAGACCGTCGGGCCGGTGGAGGTGCCGCCGCCCGCCGCGGCATCGACCGCGGCCGAGGCGTTCACGATGCCGGCGCCGCAGCCGCTGCACGAGGCCGGGAAGGCGCGTGCGGTCGACTTCAGCGAGGCTTCGACCTGGTCCGGGGTCAGGTTCGGGTTCTTGGCCAGCATCAGCGCCACCACGCCGGCCACGTGCGGGGTCGCCATCGAGGTGCCCATGTAGCCGGCGTAGCTGTCGGCGCCCGGCGCCTTGGTGCCGGCGTTCAGGGTCGACAGGATGGCCGCGCCGCTGTCGCCGCCCGGCGCCGCCACGTCGACCACGGTACCGTAGTTCGAGTAGGACGCACGGCCGCCGGAGCGGTTGGTGGCCGCCACCGTGATCACGCCCGAGCAGTTGGCCGGGTTGCTGTTGCTGGCATTCTGCGCCTCGTTGCCGGCCGCGACCACGACCACGGTACCGCGCGAACGGGCGCTGTTGATCGCGTTCTGGGTGGTGGTACCGCAGGCGCCGCCGCCGCCCAGCGACATGTTGATCACCTGCGCGCGCGCCGCGATGTTCGGCACGCCGGAGACGGTACCGCCCGAGGCCCAGATGATGCCGTCGGCGATGTCCGAGGTGTAGCCGCCGCACTTGCCCAGCACGCGCACCGGCACGACCTTGGCGCCGAAGGCGACGCCGGCCACGCCGGTGCCGTTGTTGGTCAGCGCGGCGATGGTGCCGGCCACGTGGGTGCCGTGCCAGCTCGAATTCGAGGCCGGCTCGCCGGTGCCGCATTCGCCGGCCGCGGTCCAGTCGCCCGGGTCGCTGGCGTCGCTGTCGCGGCCGTTGCCGTCGTTGGCGATGGTGGTGTCGGTGATGAAGTCATAGCCCGCCAGGATCTGGCCGGACAGGTCGGCGTGCGGACGGTAACCGGTGTCGATCACGGCGACGCGGATGCCCGAGCCGGTCGATTTGTCCCAGGCCGCCGGCAGGTTCATGCCGCCGGTGGTCTCGAAGTAATCCCACTGCTGGGTGTACATCGAATCGTTGGGCGTCAGCAGCGGATGCATGATGCGGTCGGGTTCGGCGTATTCGACATCCGGGTCGCGCGCGGCGAGGTCGGCGGCCAGCTTGGCGGCATCCGCCAGCGCCACTTTGCGGTCCAGCTTGACCACGCGGGCGCCGGTGGCGATGCGGTGCGATTCCTTCATGACGAAGCCGAACTGCTGGCCGGCGCGGTCCAGCAGGGCCTTGCGTGCGCTCGACAGCGGCGCGCTGGCGGCCGTCGCGGCGGCAGCCAGTCCGTTACCCTTCACGGCGACCGGCGCTTTCTCGTCCTTGTATTTGACGATGATGCGGTCGGTCTGGTCGGCAATGCCCATGCCCTGCGCGGCGGGCGTGGCTTGCAGGGTCGCATTGACGCCTGCAACTGCGGTTCCGGCGCCGAGGCCGATGACGGCCGCTGCGCACAGGGTCAACACTGCCGGATACATCGATTGCTTTGACTTCATGTTTCTTCCTTTTTTGAGAAAAACACAAAAGCTTAGTTTTCCGCAAGCATGTGAATGCTTGAGATCTAGTTGTCTCAGTACGGGATTGGGTACCGAGCGTTCGTCTTGACAGCGAACAAATCGAGAGTACCGCGGCTGCAAATTCTGTGTAGAAATTTCACATTTGTGTTCGATGCATATACAACACAAACTGCCCCTGATAGCGCTAAAACCTATAATCTTCGGCATTTCTCGCACTCAACAAAACAATATGTTGCCGAAAAGAACCCGAGAATCACACAATGATCGGTACTTCTAGCTCATGAAATGTCACAGTCGTATTGAGATATATCAAATTCAACAAGCATAAAAAAAGGCCGCGATCGCTCGCGGCCTTTTCATTGCACCAGCTGACGGATCAGAAGTTGCCCTTGAACTGCACGCCGTAGGTGCGCGGTTCGTTGGTGAAACCGGTCCGGTTATTGAAGTCGATGGCGCCGGTGATGCGGCGCTGGTCGAGGATGTTGCGGCCGAAGGCGGCGATTTCATACTTGCCGCCGGCCCAGTTATAGCCCACGCGCAGGCCGCCTTCGGTCAGCGGCTTGCCGGTGTACTCGACCGCTTCGTACAGGAAGAAATTGATCTTGGTACGGTAGGACCAGTCGGTGTAGACGAAGAACTCGCCGTCGGCGACCGGCACGCTGTAGCGCGCGGTGGCGTTGAAGATCCACTTCGGTGCCTGCGGCAGCGGGTTGCCGTTGATCGACACCAGGCCGTTGGCCGCGACCGGATCGGTGACGGTGCCGGTGGTGGAGCGGGTCACGTACAGGTCCGGGTCTTCGATCTTGGTGAAGTTGTAGCTGGCGCTGCCGGTCAGGCGCAGCGACGGGCTGACGATGCCTTCGATGTCGAACTCGGCACCCTGGCCCTTGGTCTTCTTCGCGTTGATCAGCTTGGTGATGTTCGAGTTGCCGCCCACCACGGTCAGCTGCTGGTTCTTGACTTCGTAGTCGTAGATCGAGAAGTTGGCGCGGGCGCGGCGCTCGAAGAAGTCGGCCTTGATGCCGCCTTCGTACGAGGTGATGGTCTCGGCGTCGGCCACGGTGACCGGCACGGTGGCCGAGGCGGCCGCGATACTCGGCGCGCGGAAGCCGGTGGCGACACGGGCGTACACGTTCACGTCCGGGTTCAGCTTGTAGGTACCCGACAGGTCCCAGTTGACCTTGCTCTTGCTTTCGCTGACGCCGGCCGGTCCGATCAGGGTGACGTTGGTGTGCTCGAGGGTGTTGAAGTCCTTCTTGTCGTCGGTGTAGCGCACACCGCCGCGCACGGTGAAGGCGTCGTTGACGACATAGCTCAGCGAACCGAAGCCGGCCCAGGCCTTGTTTTTCTGATTCGAGACCACGCGCGAGGTCTGCGCCTGGGTCACGCTGTCGAAGTTGTCGCTGCCGCCGGTCGCGTCTTCGTCGAAGTAGTACAGGCCGGCCTGCCAGTTGAGCGGGCCCGCGTTCTTGGATTCGACACGGAATTCCTGCGAATACTGCTTCAGGTCGGTCATGCGGCTGGCGGTCTGCACCTGGAAAGGCACGCCCGGCTGGCCGATGATGCCGCCGTCGATGTCGCCGCGGCTGTTGTAGCGGTCCACGGTTTCGTAACCGGTGATCGAGTACAGCTTGACCGGGCCCAGGTCCCACGACAGGCGCAGGTTGGCGCCCTGGGTCTTGAGGTCCTGGCCGTTCAGGGCATTGGTGACGATGCTGTCGAGGTCGGTGCCCGGTGCGAAGTCGTTGGTGCCGCGCTGAATCAGGTTGGCGCGGAACAGGCGCGCGCTGCCGGAAGTGGTGCGCTGGTGCACGTTGAACAGCGCGCTGAAGGTCGAATCCGGGGTGTACAGGAACTGCACGCGCTCGGCGTGTTCGTTGTAGCCGTCCAGCTCGCCGGTCTTGTTGGTCTTGGCCAGGTCGCTGTAGTTGTCGACGTAGTTGTCGCGGTGCTGGCGCAGGGTCGAGACGCGCATTGCCCACTTGTCCGACAGCGGCACGTTGACGGCGCCATCGACGTTGGCGGTGCCATGGGTGCCGTAGGACAGGTTGTAGTAACCCTCGACCTTTTTCAGGTTCGGCTTTTCGGACTCGATTTTCACCACGCCGGCCGGGGTGTTGCGGCCGAACAGGGTGCCTTGCGGACCGCGCAGCACTTCGACGCCGGCGACGTCGAACAGCGGGAAGCCCTTCAGGATCGGGTTTTCCTGGACGATGTCGTCGACGATCAGCGACACCGGCTGCGAGGCGAACAGCGAGAAGTCGGTGTTGCCGTAGCCGCGGATGTAGAAGCGCGGGAAGGTGCGGCCGTTGGAAGACTCGATGTTCAGGCTGGGCACCTTGGCGGCCAGCAGGCGGATGTCGTCGCCGCCCGAGACCAGCACGTCCAGGCGTTCGCCCTTGATGGCGCTGACCGAAACCGGCACTTCCTTGATGTTCTCGGTACGGCGCTGGGCGGTCACGGTGACCGTCTGCAGCTCGTTGGCCTGGGTGGTAGCCTGGGCCAGGGCGGCGCCGGCCGGCAGCGTGGACAGGACCAGTACCGCACCATGCGCGGCGAGCACGCGCTTATGCATCTTGGACATCTTGATCATTGAGTTTTCCTAGGGAAGAGTAAAAAAATCCGCGTGTCTCCGCCATTCTCCTCTTCCGCCGCCCGGGGCGGCATGGGCCTGGGCCCGCCGGCAACGCGCATCTTGTCGATGTCTACATATTGCAGGCTTGTAAAGGTGTAATTGTCGAGCATGTATATAAGCTTATGCAAGGAATTATGGAATGCATACGCAGGCTTACAACACCCGGGCCAAAATGAAAGGCGCTGTTCGCATTAAATGTGGAATCGTGAACTTTTCGAACGGTTGAGGTCCAACGACGACCTGAACCGTCTTGGAGGCGCAATGCAGGCAGGCAAGTTCGAGCATTTCCTCAAGCGCCTGGACGCGCTCACCCGGCGTCAGCGCGATCGCGTGCTGGCCTTGCTTCTGCCCCGCGCTCAGTTCGATAAAGCCGTCGCGCTCATCGAACAGGCCAGGTCATCCAGGCTGGCTTGTCCGGATTGTGCGTCAAGCAGGCTGTACCGTCACGGGCATGCGAACGGCTTGCAGCGCTATCGCTGCCGAGACTGCGGGCGTACCTGCAATGCCTTGACCAGGACGCCGCTCGCCCGGCTGCGCTACAAGGGGCGCTGGCTCGACTATCTGGAGCGTATGCTCGATTCGCGCAGCGTGCGCCGCACCGCGTCCGAGCTCGGCATCGCCAGCACCACCAGCTTTCGCTGGCGCCACCGCTTTCTCCATTTGAGTAAGCACGACCGGCCAACGCTGCTGGGCGGCATCGCGGAAGCCGACGAGATGTATGTGCTCGAATCGCACAAGGGCTCGCGCACGCTGCAGCGGCCACCGCGCAAACGCGGCGGCAAAGCGACAGAACGCGGGATTTCGATGGAGCAGATGTGCATCCTGGTCGCGCGCGACCGCAGCGGCCGGACACTGGACTGGGTGCCGGGCAAGGGACCAGTCACTCGGCAGCAATTGCACGAGCACCTGCTGCCGCGTCTCGAGCGCGACGTGCTGCTGGTCACCGATGCGCATGCCGCCTACAAAACCTTCGCGCGGCAAACGGGCATCACGCATGAAGCCGTCAACCTGGCGGCCGGGATGCGGACACGCGGTGCGATCCACGTGCAGAACGTCAATGGCTATCACAGTCGCCTGCGCGCATGGCTGTTGCCGTTTCGCGGAATTGCCAGCCGCTATCTCGACAATTACCTGGGATGGCGCTGGGCGCTCGACGGTCAGCGCATCGCCACGTCAGACAATTTGCTCAGAGCAGCAATCGGCGTTTTCAACACGTGATGCGAACAGCGCCAAATGAAATGTTCACTTTTTTCGGGAAAGCCCTTGCAAGATTTCAAATGGATACGCTATGATTCGGGCCTCTTCGGACGCGATGACAAACGTCTGGCAGAGAATCTGGCAGTGTGAGCGGGCGCTTAGCTCAGTTGGTAGAGCGGATCCCTTACAAGGATTAGGTCGGGAGTTCGAGCCTCTCAGCGCCCACCAAAGATTCTCGAAGCACGAAGAACCGATCAGAGTAAAACGGAGCGGTAGTTCAGTTGGTTAGAATACCGGCCTGTCACGCCGGGGGTCGCGGGTTCGAGCCCCGTCCGCTCCGCCAGTATCAAGAAAAAAGGTCCGATTCGTCGGGCCTTTTTTCGTTTCCGGCCTCTACATTTACTCAGATACCACCGTGGCCCACCCCTACATCAGGTTCCGGATCCGCCTCACCCGCCACGCCCTGACACAGCTGCTCGCGCGCCTGCGCGGCTCCGGCGAAATCGTGGCGCTGGCGCTGGGCCCGGCCATCCTCGGCCTGCTGGCCGTGGCGGCGCTGCCGCCGATGTATGTTTCTTCGTATCCCGCACCGGCGGCGCTCGCCCTGCTGCTCCTGCATGCCATCGCCATGAGCCTGCCGGTGGCGCTGCTGCGCCCGCGCATCCTGCCGGACGCGGTGCAGGGCTGGCTGCTGCCGCTGCCGGTGCCGCCGGCGCTGCTGCTGCGCGCGTCCGTGCTGGTGGCCGGGATGCTGCTGGCGCCGCTGGCCCTGGCCTACGCGAGTTCGCTGGCGATCTGGCTGCTGCAGCGCGCGCGTCCCGATTGGCTGCAGCCGCTGCGCGCCGCCGGCGCCACCCTGCTCTCGTTCCTGCTCACCTGGGCCTGCGCCGCCTGGCTGCTGGTGCGCGGCGCCCGGCTTCCCGCCGCGCCGCCGGCCCACGCCGTCCATGCGTCCCGTGCCGTCTATGCACCGCAGCCGCGCCAGGGCTGGCCTTTCCTGTGGCGGCGCCTGTTCTGGCTGCCGCTGTGGAGACAGGGCAGCCCCGCCGGCCTGCGCCAGGCCGCGCTGCTGGGCGGCCTGCTGCTCGCCGTCGCCTTCTGGATGACGGGCCCGGCGCTGCTGCCGCGTCCCGCCGGGGCGGTGCTGGCCAGCGTGCTGCTGGTACTGCTGGTACACGATGCCGACGACGCGCTGCGCGCCCAGCTGGCCCGGCTGCACAGCGCCCTCGCCGGCCTGCCGCTGGAGCCGAACGGGCTGGCCTGGCGCGCACGTGCCTCGCTGCTGGCGCTGATCGCGGCGCCACTGCTGATCGTGACCGGCGCCGGGCTGGCGGCGGGCGCCTGGACCCACACGGCGGGCTATGCCTGGCTGGCGCTGGCCTGGAGCATGGCGCCGCTGCTGGTCTGCACGCCGCCGTTCACGGCGCGCGGCCGCATGGCGCTGATCGCGTTCTTCATCTTGGTGTTGTGCGCAACGGGGAGCAAGGTATGGCTTTGAATGAAGCGGGGGGAGCGGCGGTCGAGGTCGAAGCGCTCGGTTTCCACTTCAGGACGCGCAGTGTGTTTGCCGGCCTGAATTTGCGGCTGGCGCCGGGCCTGACCTGGCTGCGCGGGCAGAACGGGCGCGGCAAGACGACCTTATTGAAACTGCTGGGCGGCGCGCTGGCGCCGAGCGGCGGCAGCATCCGCCTGGATGGCCTGGACAGCCGGCGCGACGCCCTCGCCTACCGCCGCCGCACCTTTTATTGCGGCGGCGAGGCGCCGGCACTGGACTGGCTGACGGCCGGCGAATGGCTCGACCTGCACCTCGCCCTGTACCCGGATGCCGACCGCGCCGCGCTGCAGGGCCATCTGGCCGCCTTCCGCATCGCCGACAGCGCGCTGCAGCCGGTGAGCGGTCTGTCGCTCGGCCAATATAAAAAGCTGCAGCTGGCGCTGGCCCTGGCGCTGCCGGTGCGGCTGCTGCTGATCGACGAACCGTTCAACGGCCTGGATGCGCAGGCGGTCGAGGTGCTGCAGGAAGAACTGGCGCGCCGCGCCGACGCCCGCGACGCCTGCATCGTGCTCACCAGCCACCTGGCGCTGCGGGTGGCGCCGACCGTGACGCTGGACCTCGATGCCGCCCCGGGCGTACTTTAAGAACCTATCCCAGTAGGGAGAGGGAAGTTGATGACGATGACTGGCAAGCGCGGGCAAGGCGCGAGGACGCCGCATGGCGAGCCATGCAAGGACGAGCAACGCAGCACCCGCTTGCCAGGCGCGTCAGCAACGACCGGTTCCCTACTGGGATAGGTTCTAAGCCAGTGCGATGCGGGCGGGCGTGGCCGCCGCCTGCGTACGCACCGCGTGCGCCTGGGCGGCGGCCGGCGCCAGCCTGAAGGTATCCACCACCTGTTCCAGCTGGCCGGCCTGGTCCTGCATCGATTGCGCGGCGGCGGTGGCCTGCTCGACCAGCGCGGCGTTCTGCTGGGTCACCCGGTCCATCTCGACGATCGCGTGATTCACCTGCTCGATACCGGCACGCTGCTCTTCGCTGGCGCTGGCGATCTCGCTCATGATCGCGGTCACCTGGCCGATGCTGCGCACGATCTCGTTCATGGTCGCACCGGCGCGGTCGACCTGGCTGCTGCCGGCCTGCACCTTCTGCACCGAGTCGTCGATCAGCGCCTTGATTTCCTTGGCGGCGGTGGCCGAGCGTTGCGCCAGGCTGCGCACTTCCGAGGCCACGACCGCAAAGCCGCGCCCCTGTTCGCCGGCACGCGCCGCTTCCACCGCCGCGTTGAGCGCCAGGATATTGGTCTGGAAGGCGATGCCGTCGATGACCGAGATGATGTCGACGATCTTGCGCGACGAAGCGTCGATCGAGCCCATGGTGCTGACCACGTCGGCCACCATCACGCCGCCCTTGCCGGCGATCGCCGCCGCCTGGGCCGCCAGTTCGTTGGCCTGGCGCGCATTTTCCGCATTCTGCTTCACGGTCGAGGTCAGCTCTTCCATCGAGGCCGCGGTTTCCTCGAGCGAGCCGGCCTGCTGCTCGGTGCGCGCGGACAGGTCCTGGTTGCCGGCCGCGATCTCGCTGGAGGCGACGCCGATGGTGGCGGTGCTGCTGCGCACGCGGCCGACGATGGCGGCCAGGCTGTCGTTCATCGCGCCCAGCGCACGCATCAGCTGGCCGGTCTCGTCGCGGCCGCCGGCCTGGATGCGGCTGCTCAAGTCGCCCGCCGCCACTTTCTCGGCCAGCGCCACGGCCGCACCGATCGGCACCGTGATCGAGCGCGTGATCAGGACCGCACAGGCAATGCCGAACAGGATGGCGGCCAGACCCAGCGCGACCAGGATGGTGCGCGTGCTGGCGTAGGCATCCAGGATGTTGGCGGCGATGATGTCGGTGGCGGCGATCTGCATGTTGGCCATCTTGGTGATCGCCTCGACGAAGGCGGCGGTGGCCGGCTTCATGCGCTCGCGGTAGACCGTGGCCGCCAGTTCGTCGTTGCCGTCCAGCTTGGCCTCGAACAGGGCGCCGCGCGCCGCCAGGTAGTCGGCACGCTTTTCCTTGACCACTTTGAATTGCGCCTTGACGCCTTCGTTACGGAGTGCGCTCTCGATCGAGGACTGCAGTTCGTTCGAGCGGCTCGACGCCGCTGTCATGCGCTGCGACACGTCCTGGATCACGGCATGGTCGGTGGTAACGAACACGGTCTCGATCATCGCGCTGTTCAGTTCGATGAGCTTGGTCCATTCGGCCACGTTGCGCTGGTTCTTCATGCTGGTATGGACCAGGCGCTCGGTCTGGCTGCCGGCGGACTCCATGCGCACCAGCGAGAGCAGGGTCAACGCCAGCAGCAGGGACAAGACGATGGCAAAGCCGATGCCCAGGCGGGCGCCGATCTTGAGATTTTTCACGGGGATTTCCTTCGGGCGAAACGATGGGAGAACGCGCCGAGTATAGCATTGCTCTACGGAAATATAATGCAGTGCAGCAAAACTGCAACACCCTCGGATGGCGTCGCCGGCACGTCGGCCGCGCTCCCGCTCACGCCCGTTTCAGGATCGCCGGCCCCACTTCGACGCGGTTGCGGCCGCCGGTCTTGGCTGCGTACAGCGCGTGGTCGGCACGCGCCAGGGCGGCCGTCAGCGCTTCGTTGGGGTCGATCATCACCAGGCCGATGCTGACCGTCATCCGGTAGCGTCCGGAGCAGGACAGCAGCGGCGCCTCGGCCACCGCGACACGCAGCCGTTCGGCGGCCTGCATTGCGCCGTCCAGACCGGTGCCCGGCAGCGCCAGCGCGAATTCTTCGCCGCCCAGGCGTCCCATCAGGTCGTGATCGCGCAGCATGCCGCGCGCGGTGTCGGCGAACACGCGCAGCGCCTCGTCGCCGCAGGCATGGCCGAAGCCGTCGTTGAGGCGCTTGAAATGGTCGAGGTCGAGCATCATGAGCGCGATCGGCTTGCGCAGGCGCAGCGCCAGCAAGCGCGCGCTTTCGGCGCGCTCGAAGAAGGCGCGGCGGTTCAGGGTATCGGTCAGGCTGTCGACCGTGGCCAGGCGCGCCATTTTGAGGTCGTCCTTCTGCTTGCACAGCAGCAGGAAGCCGAAGCCGTTGACGATCATCATCATGTAGCTGAACAGATAAGTGACGCCGCCCACCAGGGTGACGGTGCTGTCGAGGCGCCCGTTTTCCAGGATCAGCCAGCTCCAGATCGCCAGCGCGAACAGGCCGTCGTTGATACCGATGACGCGCTGCAGCAGCGGTGCCTTGCGGTCCCGCAACAGGATCGCCGCCGCGCCGGTCGCGAACACGGCCATGATGGCGGATACGATCCACTGCATCTGCAGGCGCGACACGCCGGCCAGCAGGGCGCCGCTCAGCACCAGTGCCGATCCCAGCACGGAGGCGTAGAAAATCCGGCGCCAGTTGGGGATGCCGAAGAACACGCAGTAAGCGGCCACTTCCATCAGAACGCCGCCGATCCACGCAAACGGCGTCAGCGTGTCGAGCAGGGGGTGGGCGACGCTGGGCGCCAGCCACCAGCAGGCCTGGCCGATCCCGCCGACCAGGCGCGCCCACATCCAGTAGCGCAGCGCCGGGCTGTTGTCGGCATTGCGCATGTAGCCGGCCATCAGCAGGGCAAACGCAATGTTGCCGACACCGATCGCCAGCATGAAGGTTTGGTTATCGATCACTCGTCTTCCTCAGGACGTCATCTCGCTCATCGCAGTGCATTTTTTATAACATATATTTCTGTATGGGAACATATTACACGGTTTGAGACACGGCGCATGCACGACATGCGGCACAGCATGGTCTTATTATGTTGCTGTGGGGCACAGCACAACCGAAAACAGTTTGCCTAACGGCAATCACCATTTTATAGTGACAGACCTTACCAAGACGAAACATTTATGCCACAAGGTTGCAAATAATGAAACTCAACCGTATCGGCATCGTCCTTATCGCCAGTGCCCTCGGCGTGATCGTCTTGGTCGTCGGCCTGCTCATCGTGCGCCAGCAGGACAGCCGCGCCGCCGAGGTGCGCGCCAAGGGTGTCGCCCTGACGCGCTCGCTGAGCAACGTCCCGGTCAAGCTGATCGACGGCAGCGGGCCCGGCCTGAGCATGCTGAACACCCTGTTCGCCTACCAGGACAACGGCGACCTCGCCTACGCCGCCATTCTCGACGCCAACGGCCGCACGCTGGGCGATGTGGCCGGCCGCGGCACCTTCGTGCCGGCCGCGCCGCTGCCGGCGGACGCCGCCACCACCTTCGGCCAGCGCACCCTGCCCGCGCGCGACGGCGCACGCGGCTTGATCGAATTCTATGGACCGCTGGCCGACCGCAGCCAGGGGCAGGCCTTCGTGCGCGTCGGCTTCCACCAGCCCGGCTACGCGGTGCTGGCGCGCGACGTGTCCTTCCTGGCGCTGCTGGCGCTGATGATGTTCCTGCTGGTGCCGCTGGTGTACGTCGTGATCAAGCGCGAGATGGCGCCGCTGGACGAACTCGGCCGCCAGCTGCGCCAGCTCGGCGATGCCGACATCGTCCGCCAGGACAGCGCGCACGACGTGCGTGAACTGGTCGGCAACATGCAGGCTTACCTGCGCTTCGCCAGCAGCCGCATCGCCCAGCTCGAACACGGCAGCCTGAATGCGACCGCCGACAATCACGTGCTGCAATACGGCAGCAAGAAACTCACCGCGGCCCTGCAGTCGCTGCCGGACGGCTTGCTGATGCTGGCCCCGGGCGGCCTGGTGACCTTTGCCTCGGACAAGGTCGAGCCCCTGCTCGGCATCGCGGTCGACGATATCCTGGAGCAGCCGGTGGACGCCTGGTGCCGCGATCCGGCCCTGCGCACCCTGCTCGGCCGCTACGCCAATGGCCAGCGCGACACCCTGCACGCGCACAGCGTCGACTTCACCCCGGCCAACGTCGAAGGCAAGTATCTGTCGGCCACGGTGCAGCCGCTCGCCGCCGCCCACGGCGCGATGGCCTTCGGCACCCTGGTGGTGCTGCGCGACGTCACCCGCGAACAGCTGGCGCGCCAGGCCGGCAACGACTTCGTCGCCCACGTCTCGCACGAGCTGAAATCGCCGCTGAACGTGATCGGCATGTATGCGGAAACCCTGGCCGACGCCGATGCCGGCGACGAAACCCTGCGCGTCGAATCGCTGAACGTGATCCAGGACGAGATCGAGCGCATGAACGCGCTGGTCGGCAACCTGCTGAACGTCAGCAAGCTCGAAACCGGCAGCATGAGCCCGGAACGCAACCGGGTGCGCCTCGACGACCTGCTGCGCGACGCCTACGACCACGCGCTGCCGCGCGCCGAGGGCAAGCAGCTGCGCGTGTCGCTCGACCTGCCGCGCGAACTGGAAGCGGTGGCGATCGACAAGGACCTGTTCCGCATCGCCCTGAACAACCTGCTGACCAACGCCATCAAGTACAACCGTCCGGGCGGCAGCGTCACGCTGGCCGCGCGCAACGAAGACCACGAGATCGTGATCAGCGTGCGCGACACCGGCATCGGCATCGCCGCCGCCGACCGCGAACGCGTGTTCGACAAGTTCTACCGCGTCAGCGAGGCGGGCGCCAAGGTCGCGCGCGGCGGCCACGGCCTGGGCCTGTACCTGGCGGCCCAGATCGTCGAGCTGCACCATGGCCGCATCGTGCTCGACAGCGAGCCGGGCACCGGCAGCACCTTCTCCATTCACCTGAAAATCGCCCCGGCAGCCACCGGCGTGGTGACCTTATGACCCAACGATACATCCTGCTCGTGGACGACGAGCCCCACGTCACGCGCGTACTGCGTCTGGCCCTGGAAAAGGCCGGCTACGCGGTGACCGTCGCGCACGACGGCCACGAAGCGCTGGCCTGCATGGCGCAGCGGGTGCCGGACGTCCTGATCAGCGACATCCAGATGGACGGCATGGACGGCCGCACGCTGTGCCCGCTGGCACGCAGCACCTATCCGGACCACGACTTCCTGATCCTGGTGATGACGTCCATGACCGCGCTCGAGGAGCGCAACTGGGCGCGCGAACTGCGCAACACCGAATTCCTGGAAAAACCCCTGAGCCCGCGCCAGCTGGTAGCGCGCCTCGCCAAACACTTCGCCACTGCCTGACCAGCCGGAGCTTTCATGTCCCTGTCTTCCCTGCCCCTGTCTTCCCTGCCCCTGCGCGACCTCGATTACTCCCGCTACGCCCGCTGGCTGCAACGCAGCTGCGGCAGGGAACTGGCGCTGCTGGTGTGCGATCGCGCCGGCACGCCGTGCTGGACCGCGCCGCACCAGGCCGACCTGGCACCCTGGGTTGAACAGCTGGCGCACGGCGGCTTCGCCTGGCCCGCCAGCGGCGACGGCATGCAGCGCCACGACGTCGCCGATGCAGCCGGCAGCTTCACGCTGCTGTACATGCCCCTGAACGTCAAGGGCAAGCCGGCCGGCTGGATCGGCGTGCGCGAAGATGCCGCCGCCGGCGGCGACGCCCCCTTCGCCTGGGATGTGCTGGCCGAGGCCCTGGAAGACGTGGCCGCCGCCATCGCCGACGAATGCGTGCGCCAGGGCGAACTGGATTCGATGGCCGGCGAGCTGTCCGACCGCTACGAAGAGCTGCACCTGGTGTACGCGATCGACCGCCAGGTGCAGGACATGGACAACGGCGAAGACGTGTTCGGCAGCCTGCTGGAAAGCTGGGCCGAGCACATGGATGCCGACGTCGCCGCCTTCATCAAGCCGGGCGAGAACCTGTGCGTGTCGGCCACCAACCTGTCGAAGCCGATCCACAACCTGGACCTGGTGCTGGTCGAGATGCGCGGCGACCTGTACCGCTTTGCCCACTCGTCGCGCCAGCCGATCGTGATGAACGAGCCGGACGACCCGCGCCGCGCCTACATCTTCACCGACATGCCTTTCAAGATCCTGTGCTGCCCGGTGTTCCAGGATAAATCCGTGGTGGCGATCCTGGTGCTGCTGAACCACGCGCACAAGGAAGACTTCAGCAACAGCGACCGCAAGCTGGGCGAGGTGCTCGCGAATCACCTGTCGAGCCTGTCGCGCATGCACAGCATGCTGGCCGAGACCAGCAAGTTCAACACCCAGATGGCGGCCGCACTGATCGAAGCGGTGGAAGCCAAGGACCCGTACACGCGCGGCCACTCCGAGCGCGTGCACCACATCGCGATGGAGATCGGACGCGCATTGCGCCTGCCGGCGCGCGAGCTGGACAACCTGTTCTGGGGCTCGCTGCTGCACGACGTCGGCAAGATCGGCATCCCGGACGCGGTGCTGTGCAAGCCGGGCCGCCTGACGCGCGACGAGTTCACCTTCATCATGGTGCACCCGGAGCGCAGCTACGAGATCCTGCGCCACATCGACCGCCTGCAGGGTGCGGTGCCGGGCGCGCGCCACCACCAGGAAAAATACGACGGCACCGGCTATCCGCACGGCCTGGCCGGCAACGACATTCCGTACAACGCGCGCATCATCGCGGTGGCCGACACCTACGATTCGATCACCAGCTCGCGCGCCTACCGCGCCGGCCGCAGCCACGAAGTCGCCATGGCGGAGATCGCGCGCGTGGCCGGCACCCAGCTCGACCCCGGCATCATCATGGCCTTCGAGCAGGTGTGCCGTCTCGAGCCGGAGTGGATCGCCCGCTTCGGCATCCAGCGCGACGCGGCAGTTCCGGCCGAAGCGGCAGTGCCGGCATGAGCGAGCACGCAGCCGGCGCGGGTGCCGGCTCGGCTGCCGGCGCCATCACGCGCAGCCGCATCGGCGCCATGACCTACCTGGCCCCGGGCGCGGCCCTGGTCGCCGACGAGGCCGTGAAGGCGCTGCAGGACGCGCTGGCCGAATGCATCGGCCGCCACCAGGTCGCGATCGTGATCGACCTGTCCAAGGTGACCCTGCTGTCCGGCCGCGCGCTCGGCATGCTGGCCGACATGGGCGAGCGCCTGTCCGGCCTGGGCGGCTGGCTCAAGCTCGCCTATCCGAACGCGCTGCTGCAGGAAGTGCTGGCCGTGACCGGCCTGCAGGAGCAGCTGCCGCTGTTCGACGCGCGCACCGCCGCGCCCAAGCGCGTGCGCGAAATCGGCGCCAAGCTGGGCGACCTTCTGATCGAGCGCGGCGCCGCCAGCGCCGAGCAGGTGGCCGAAGCGGCGCGCCTGCAGGACCAGACCGGCAAGCGCATGGGCCTGATCATGGTCGAGAAGAAGTGGATCACCGAGACCGTGCTGTACGGCGCGCTGGCCGACCAGCTCGGGCTGGCCTACGTCAGCCTGCGCGCCGGCATGTACGACCCGGCCGCGCTGTCGCTGCTGGAACGCGACGTGGCGCGGCGCCTGAACGTGCTGCCGCTGTTCAACGTGCGCGGCACGCTGACGGTGGCCACCGCCGAACCGCAGGCGATCCATTATTTCGACGAGATGCGCACCCGCACCGGCTGCAAGATCCGGGTGGTGGTGGCGCCGCCGGCCGACATCCGGCGCCTGTCCGACGACGCCTACGGCGGCACGCTGCCGGAATTCGTGCACAGCGAGGCCAACGACCTCGAGCTGATCTCGTCCACCATCCCCGACGACTACACCCAGATCGACGAGATGGCCGGCGCCAGCCCGGTGATCAACATGGTCAACGCGGTGATCCAGCGCGCGATCCGCGACAGCGCCAGCGACATCCACATCGAGATCTCGCGCAACCGCGCACGCATCCGCCTGCGCATCGACGGCGTGCTGTACGAGATCATGGCGCCCAAGGTCGACCAGCACCCGGCCATCGTCTCGCGTTTGAAGGTGATGGCGAATCTCGACATCGCCGAACGGCGCCTGCCGCAGGACGGCCGCATCCAGGTGGCCACCCAAGGCCGCACCGTCGACCTGCGTTTCAGCTCGCTGCCGGGCATCTACGGCGAAAAGGTGGTGCTGCGCGTGCTGGACAAGAACCAGTCGATCCTCGACGTCGACCGGCTCGGCATGAACGAGCAGGCGGTGAGCTCGTTCAAGCGCCTGCTGGGCCGCAGCCACGGCCTGATCCTGGTGACCGGTCCCACCGGCAGCGGCAAGACCACCAGCCTGTACGCGGCGATCAGCCACCTGAAGAGCATCGAAAAGAACATCGTCACGATCGAGGATCCGGTCGAGTACCAGCTGGACATCATCAACCAGAACCAGGTCAACGACGCCATCGGCCTGACCTTCCCGAAGATCCTGAAGCACGTGCTGCGCCAGGACCCGGACATCATCATGATCGGCGAGATCCGCGACCGCCAGACCGCGGAAATCGCGGTGCAGGCCGCGCTGACCGGCCACCTGGTGCTGACCACCCTGCACACCAACGACACGCTGGGCGCGGTGTCGCGCCTGGTCGAGATGGGAGTCGAACCCTACCTGTTGTCTTCCGCCTTGATCGGCGTGATGGCGCAGCGTCTGGTGCGGCGCGTGTGCCAGGGCTGCCGCACCAGCTACCTGGCGACGCCGGAAATGGCCGCGGCCTACCGCTGGCGCGGCAACGGCGACCTGCGCCTGGCGCGCGGACGCGGCTGCCCGGCCTGCTACGACTCGGGCTACAAGGGCCGCATGGGCATCTATGAATTGCTGGAAGTCGGCACCGACCTGCAGCGCATGATCGTCGCCAACGCCAGCAAGGAACAGATGGGCACCCACGTCGCCGCCAGCGGCCACCACGACCTGTACGCGGACGGCATGGCGCGCGCCTTCGAAGGCCACACCACGCCCGAGGAAATCGCGCGCGTGGTTCATTCGCTGTAGGCCCGCGCATGCCGATCGAACTCGACCTGCCGTCCACGCCCGCCGCCGCCACGGCGGCCGGCGCCGCTCCCTGGTACAAGCTGGGCAGCCGCCCGCTCGGCGTGCGCGACCGCATGCTGTTCACCGAACGCCTGGCGCTGCTGCTGGAAACCGGGGTGCCGCTGCACACCGCGCTGCAGTCGCTGCACGAGCAGAGCGAGCAGCCGGCCCAGCGCGCCATGATCACGGCGATGTCGGACGACATCCTGGCCGGCGAACGCTTTTCGAGCGCGCTCGGGCGTCACGCTCTGTTCCCGTCGGCCTACGTCAACCTGGTCGCGGCCAGCGAGGCCGGCGGCTTCCTGCCCGAGGTGCTGGACCAGCTGGTCGAGATGGACGAGAAGGAAGAGCGCCTGCGCCGCACACTCATCTCGGCGCTGTCCTATCCGCTGATCCTGATGGTGTTCTCGGCCGCGGTGGTGCTGTTCATCCTGATCTGGGTGTTCCCGAAGTTCGCCGTGATGTTCGATTCGATCCGCAACCAGCTGCCCTGGACCACGCGCTTCCTGATGGGCGTGAGCCAGCTGCTGACCCAGCATGGCGCCATCGTCGCAGCCGGCACCGCCGGGCTGGTCGCGCTGGGCTGGATGCTGGCGCGCCGCCCCGAGGTCAGGGTGGCGCTCGACCGCGCCACCCTGCGCCTGCCGCTGCTGCGCGACGTGTTCGCCAAGATCTACCTGACCCGCCTGCTGCGCGTGATGGGAATTTCGCTGGAGCGCGGCGTGACCATCCTGGCCACGCTGGAAGCCTGCCGCGCGGTGGTCGCCAACCACGACGTGCAGCAATTCATTCTGGGACTGGAAACCGACGTCACCGAGGGCAAGGGCATCTCGTCCGGCTTCCAGCACAGCCCCTTCATTCCGCCCGCGGTGCGCCAGATGGTGGCCACCGGCGAAGCCACCGGCACCCTCGGCCGGGTGATGGGCCGCATCGCCGACGCCTACGACCGCGACCTCACCAAGCAGCTGACCCAGCTCTCGAAACTGGCCGAGCCGGTGATGCTGATGGTGATGGGCGTGATGGTGGGGACGATCGTCAGTTCACTTATCTTGCCGATCTTCAAGCTTTCCAGTGCGGTACATTAAAACCGATTGTTAAAAAAACGCCACATTTGAGTATTGAAGCGAAATTAGATTCAAATGGGCAATACATCGTGTTACTCTCGGGAACGAATGAATTCCTACCATTAAATTCATCATTTATTGATCACCATACAACACCACAATCATGGCCACTACTTTTAAACGCAGCGTCGCACGCGGCTTTACCCTGATCGAACTGCTGATCGTCGTTATCATTCTGGCGATTCTGGCCGCGATTGCTATTCCTCAGTTTTCGGCGAGCACCTCGGATGCCCAGCTGGCAGCGCTGGACGCCAACCTGTCGACCGTGCGTACGGCGCTGGAACAATACAAGGTGCAGCATACCGGTAACGTGTATCCGGGTGCGGTAGCATCCACGGCGACCGGTACCTGCCCAGGCGGCGGCAACTCGACCGCGGCGGCAATCGGATCGGATGCCATGGCGGCACAGCTTACCGGTTACACCAACGCCGCCGGCCAGGTCTGCCCTACCGGCGACACTAACAATTTCAAGTACGGTCCTTACCTGCGCCAGGGTATCCCGACCGAGCCGTTCAGTGCCGTCAAGACGGTCGACGTCGTGACCACCGGCGCCGCGGTCGCTGCAAGCAAGGGCACCGGCTGGGCCTACAGTACCGCGACCGGCCAGTTCATCGCCAAGAACTCCGATACGGACGGCACCACCGCCAACCGCAAGTACTCGGACCACTAATTTTTTTGCCAGCATGCGCCTGCATCGCCATGGCCACTCGCTGGCCGAATTGATGGTCGTGTGCGCCGTGCTGGCCGTCGTCGCAGCGGTGGCGCTGCCCTCGGCGCAGCCGGTCGTCGAATACCGCGCCGACGCGGCTGCCGATGAAGTGGCGCAGGCGCTGCGCTTCGCCCGCCAGGAAGCCATGCGCAACGGCGCCTACCGCATGCTGCGCTGCGACCCCGTACTGAACCAGGTGTCGGTCTACGTACCCGATGCCGCCGGCAACGTCGCCGCCACGATTCCTCACCCGCTGAGCAAGATGGATTACACGCTCAACCTGAACCAGGCACCCGCCGGCAGCAACATGGCGCTCACCGCCTGCAGTTTCCTGTTCGCCGACAAGACCACCGCCGCCACCCTGGCCTTCGACGCCGGCGGCAACCCGGTGCGCGGCACCGGCGGCGCCGCGGCGCCGACCCAGCCCCTGAGCAGCGGCACCATCGTGGTCGGCAGCGGCAACGTCACGCGCACGGTCGCGGTCGACGTGACCGGCCGCGTCACCACCTCCTGACATGTCCTGCCCGAAGGGTCGCCACCGGACGCCCCGGCATGCCGCCGGCTTCACGCTGCTCGAGGCGCTGCTCGCCCTGTTCCTGTTGACGGTCTGCCTGCTGCCGGCCGCCGACGCGCTGCGCGGCGCGGTCCAGGCCCCGGCCGTCACCGCCGGCGCCGCGCGCAAGCTCGATTGCGTCGGTGCCCTGATGGACACCGTCCTGGCCGAACCCTACGCCCGCCTGCTGTCGCTGGCCACCGACAGCGGCCCGGCCGCCTACCCGATCCCCGACGATCCCGCCTGCCCGGCCCGAAAAGTGACGATCGCGCGCTATGGCACCGAGAGCACCCGCACGATCGGTCCCGGCGGCACCAGCGACTACCTGCTGTTCGTGAGCGTCGGCCTGGCCGATGCCGCCGACGGCAATCCCTACACCCTCACCACGCTGGTGGCGCGGTGATCCGCCCGCGCGCGCAAGAAGGCCTGACCCTGGTCGAGCTGCTGCTCGGCCTGGCCATCGCCGCCGTGCTGATGATTCCGCTGGCCGGCCTGTTCCAGAGCGCGTCCGGCGCCGGCATCGCCACCCGTGCCGCCCTCGACCTGAACGGCGACGCCCGCTTCGCCCTCGACCGCATCGCCCAGCGCGCGCTGGCGGCGCCGTCCGTCAGCAGCGGCGCGCCGGTGGCCGATCCGAATACCTGGCTGGCGCCGCTGAACTACAAGCTGGTCGGCACCGATCTGGTCGAAACCGATGCCACGCCCAAGACCGGGCGCGCCAGCGTGATCGCGGCCAACGTCAGTGCCTTCCGCCTGTCGGCGCCGGACGTCGGCGACGGCCAGGCGATGCTGAAGATCGAGCTGACGCTGTCCGCCCAGGGCGCCAGCCTCAGCGCCAGCCGCACCGTGCGCGTGGGAGCGCCGCTGTGAAGCGCGTTCTTTCCCGGCAGCGCCAGGCCGGCGCCCTGCTGCTGACGGTGGGGCTGCTGCTGGCCGTGATCGCCGCGCTGGCCTTCAGCCTGAATCGCGCGGCCGGCATGGACGTGCAATCGGTCGCGGCCGACTACGACCGGCGCAGCGCCGCTTACTTGGCCGAGGCCGCGCTGGCCGCCGCCAAATGGACCAACGAAGCCACCAAGTGCGGCGTCGCCACGCCCGTATCCGGGCTGGCGCTGGCCGGCGCCACGCTGAGCGCCACCGTCAAGACAGCGCCGTCGAAGAAGATCAACGTGGTCGCCAGCGCCGTCACGGCCGGTGGCGCCGGTGCAACGCTGGCGCGCAATGAAGTCGTGATCATCAACATCGCCGGCAGCGAAAGCAAGGACTTGGGTGGCGGGCCGCGCGACACTTATATCGGCTACGGCGGATTGACACCGGTGGTGCTGTCCGACAGCCTGACGCTGGCGTCGGGGCTGTTGCCGTCCTACGCGCTGCTGTACTGGCCCACCAGCGACATCCCGAAGGATGCGGAAGTGCTGTCGGCGCGCCTGCTGCTCACCCAGAACGGCAGCAGCAGCGTCGCGCGCACCGTCAACGTGCACCGGATGACGTCCGCCTGGGACAACAGCGCCACCTGGTTCCAGTCGCGCAGCGCCCTGCTGAGCGCCACCAGCTGGACCACCAACGGCGGCGACTACAGCGCGCCGGTGCTCACGTCGACGGGCGTGAGCGCTGCCGGCACCTACAGCTGGGACGTGACCGGCCTGGTCGACGGCTGGTACAGCGGCCGCCTGCAGAACTACGGCCTGATGCTGCGCCTGAACGATCCCGGCCAGAGCGCCACCTTCTACAGCCTGGAAGCTGCCAGCAGCCAGCGGCCGGTGCTGCGCGTGACCTTCGCCAAGCAGTGCTGACCCTATCGACAGACGCAACCGAATGAAGCCCTTCAAACTCCCTGCCCGCGTCGCCCCGCCGCCGCCGATCGGCGCCGATTTCGCGGCCGCCAGCCTGAACCTGGTGCAGGCCGCGCGGTGCGACGGCGGTTTTACGCTGGTGGCGGCGGCATCGACACCGTATCCGATGGCACGCGCCGACCTGCTGGCGGCGCCGGCCGAGCTGGCGCGCTTCGTCGGCACGGCGCTGGCATCGGGCCCGTTCAGGGGCCGCCGAGTGATCTCGGCGCTGCCGCCGGCCGACGTGCGCATCCTGCCGCTGACGGTACCGGTGGCGTCCGGCCAGTCGGAAGCGCAGGCGGTCGCCAAGGCCGCCAACGAGCAGCTCGGCGTCGATGCCGTCAGCTCGGTGCTGGACTATTACCCGATCCGCGGCGCCGACGGCGACACCAGCGGCCGGCAGGTGCTGGTGGCCGCCGCCGACAAGGCGCGCGTGCTGGCCTACCTGGCGATGCTGGAGACGGCGCGCCTGGAGCCGGTGGCGCTCGACATCGGCCCGGCCGCGATCGCGCGCCTGCTGGCTGCGATCCACGGCAGCGACATCGGCCAGTCGGTGCTGCTGCTGAACTTCGGCGCGGCGCGCAGCTTCGTCACCGTGATCTGGGGCCGCCGCCTGATGCTCGACCGCGAGATCGATTTCGGCGAAGAACAGCTGGCCGCCACGCTGGCGGCGGCGCTCGACCTGCCGCAGCCCACCGCCACCAGCCTGCTGCGCGAACACGGCATCGGCGGACGCCGCACCGGCGGCGCCGGCGCGCACGCCGACCTGCGCCGTGCCATCCACGAAGTGCTGCATCCGGCCTGCCTGGCGCTGGCCGACGAGCTGGCGCACACCCAGGTGTACGTGGCCTCGCGCACGCGCGGCAGCACCATCAGCCGGGTGTACCTGAACGGCAGCCTGGCGCGCTATCCCGACATCCAGGAGCGCATCGGCGAACTGATCGACGTGCCGGTGCACCTGCTGGATCCGTTCGATGCGTTCGGCGCGCGCCCGCGCGCGGACGACGACGGCATCGGACGCGCGCTGGCGCTGGCAAGCGGGCTGGCCCTGCGGGGAGCGCTCCATGGCTGACATCGACATGATCCCGCGCGAGTACCGCGACGGCGTGCGCGTGCGCCGCACGCTGCGCCTGACCGGCATCGCGCTGGCGCTGGTGATCGCCGCCGGCGCGCTGGGCGGCATCGGCCTGCGCATGCGCACCGCCGCGCTGGAACGCAGTGCCGCCGCGCTGCAGGCCGCCGCCACGCAGGCGCAGGCCGACGGCGCGCGCGACGCCGCCCTGCAGGCCGAGCGCGAGCGCCGGGCACAGGGTCACGCGGTGCTGGGCACGCTGCGCCGCCAGGGCGAACTGGCGGCACTGGCACGGGGCCTCGACGCCGCGCTGGGCGACGGCGTCTGGCTGACCGAACTGCGCGTCCAGCGCGACGTCCAGGCCCAGTCCGCGAACGCCGGAACGGCCGCGCCGGACGACGGCGCCGAGGAATTCGGCGCCGCGGGCGCCACCTGGCGCCTGCGCAGCAGCATCGAACTGAGCGGCCAGGCCAGCAGCTACGACGCCGTCACCGCCTTCCTGTCCGCACTCGGGCGCCAGCCCGGCATCGCCGGCCTGCGCCTGGTCGGCAGCGCCGCCACCGACGACGGCAAGACCATCGACTTCCGCGCCACCGGCGCCCTGCTGCACAAGGGGAAAGCAGAATGACACCGGCCCTCAAGCAAGCGCTGGCGGCCATGCCGGCGCGCCAGCTGAACCTGATCGCCGTGGGCGTGGTCGCCATCGCGGCGATGCTGATATGGACGCTGGCGATCCGGGCACCGTTGGCCGCGCTGCGCCTGCAGCAGGTCCAGCTGGCGTCGCTGGTCGCCGCCCAAGGCGGCCCGGCCGCGGCGCGCGCTACCGGCGCCGCGGCAGAGTTGCCGGCCATGCCGGTGCCGCCGGCGCCGCTGGCGCTGATCGCCGCCGTCAGCGCCAGCGCGCGCGACGCCGGCCTGGCGGTTGGCGGCGCAGTGCCGGGCCCGGAACGCGCCGTGGCCGGCCTGCGCCAGCAGACGCTCGACATCGACGCCAGCGGCAGCTACGGCGCCATCCTCGGCTGGCTGCACGACATCGAAACCCATCAACCCGCGGTCGGGATCACCCGCATCGGCCTGCGCGCGGCGCCGGACGAACCGCGCCGGCTGGTGCAGCTGCAGCTCGGCGCCTATGCCGCGGAGGGCAAGCCATGACGCGCATGTTCCTGGTCGCGGCGCTGCTGTGCGCCGCCGGCACCGCGGCGGCGGCGGACCGTCCGCTGCGCGACCCCTTCGCCCGCCCCGCACCGCCCCCGCCGCCCCCGGCCGCCGCCGCCGAAGCGGCGCCACCGCCGGCGCCGCTGCAGCTGCGCGCGGTGATCCTGAACGGTGCCCATTCGCTGGCCAACATCGACGGCGACATCGTCGGCGCCGGCGACAGCGCGCGCGACTACGCGGTGGTGCGCATCGACGCGCGCGGCGTGCTGGTGACACGCGCCGGCAAGCAGCAGCTGCTGACTATCAATGAAAAGGACAAGCAATGAAACTGCGGCAATCGCTCCTGCTGCTCTGCCTGCTGGCGCCGGCCCTGCACGCCGCCGACACGCCCCAGGCGGCATCCGTGGCCGCCACCGCACCGGCGGCCGGCGCGCCGGGAGGGCTGATGTCGTACACCTTCCACGACACGCCGATCAGCGAGTTGTTCAACATGATCGCGCGCACCGCCCACGTCAACATCGTGCTGGCGCGCGGCGTCACCGGCAACGTGTCGATCAGCCTGTACGACCTGACGGTGCGCCAGGCGATCGAGGCGATCGCCGAGGCCGGCGGCTACACCGTGACCGAACGGCCCGGCGGATTTCTGATCGCGGATGCGAAGGTGGCGCAGAAGGAGCTGGCGGCATCGATGCAGGTGCGCGCGCTGAAGGTGCGCTACACCGACATCAAGAAGGCCGGCGAGATCCTGGCGCGGCAGGTCGGCGTCAACGGCACGGTGACGGTGCTGGAACCGACCCGCACGCTGGTGGTGGAATCCACCGAGGCCGGCCTGGCGCGCGCGGCTAAGGTGCTGCGCGAGATCGACAGTCCGCCGCGGCAGATCCTGATCGAAGCGAAGATCCTCGAGATCACGCTGGACCGCAGCGACGTGTTCGGCATCGACTGGACCCGCATCTTCAACGCGGCCGGTCCGAGTACCGGCGGCATCAGCGGCTTCGCGGCCACCACCGGGCCGCGCTTCTTCCTCAACGTGGTCAACAACAACATCGAAGCCCACCTGACGGCGCTGACCAACAAGGGCCGCGTGCACACGCTGGCGACGCCGCGCCTGCTGGCGCTGGAAGACCAGGAAGCCACGACCAATGTCGGCGACCAGCTCGGCTACCGCCTCACCACGACCATCAACAACGTCACCACCGAATCGATCCAGTTCCTCGACACCGGCGTGATCCTGCGCGTGACGCCGTCGATCGACGTCGACGGCCGCATCATGATGAAGGTGCGTCCGGAGGTCAGCTCGGGCTCGGTGTCGGCCGGCATCCCGTCCAAGAAGACCACCGAGGTGAACACCCAGCTGATCGCGCGCGACGGCCAGCCGGTGCTCATCGGCGGCCTGATCAAGAGCAGCAGCAACTACCGGCGCCAGGGCATCCCGCTGCTGTCCGACATTCCGGTGCTGGGACGCGCGTTTTCCGGGACCGACGACGGCGGCAACTCGACCGAGACCATCGTCCTGATCACGCCGCGCATCGTGGCGGCGGACGGCGCGGCCGTGGATGCGGCCAGCGAGAAAAAGCTGGAAGAGGCGGAGAAGGTGCTGAAGCTGCGGGAAGAGGTGCTGGATCAGAAGATCGAGCGGATCATGCCGGCCAGGACGGCTGGATAAAAGACGCGGCCCAAAACGTCGTCCCCGTGAAAGCGGGGACCCATGCTGACTATCCGGATTCGGTACATCGGAAACACTGCGGTGCTTCAGCAATACCGGCTTCGGAAGCTCAGCATGGATCCCCGCCTTCGCGGGGACGACGAGGATCGAACGCTTACTTCCTGCCCGCCCGCGGCTTCGCCTTGATGGTCGACAGGATCGACGGCTTCACCTTCGAAGGCGGCGCCATGAACGGCGTGGTGGCCGGTACGCGCTCGCTGCCGCGCGCATTGCCGCGTGCGCCGCGCTTCGGTGCGACCTCGATCACGCGGCCCTTGGGCGCCGCATCGCTGCGCGGACCCAGCGGCGCGTTCGGTGCCGGGCGGCGGTCGCCGCGCTGCTGCTGCAGGGCCGCTTCCTCACCGCCCTGCGCCGGCACCAGGTGCCGCTCGCCGTTGCCGATCAGGTCGCCGCGGCCCATGCGCCGCAGGCCTTCGCGCAGCACCGGCCAGTTCTCCGGATCGTAGTAGCGCAGGAAGGCCTTGTGCAGCTTCCTGGTCTTGCCACTCTTCGCGGTCTCGACGGTTTCCGAATCCTCGGTCACCTTGTGCAGCGGGTTCTTGCCGCTGTGGTACATGGTGGTGGCCATCGCCATCGGGGTCGGCGTGAAAGTCTGCACCTGGTCGAGGTGGAAGTTGTTCTTCTTGAGCCAGAGGGCCAGGTTCAGCATGTCCTCGTCGGTCGAACCCGGGTGGGCTGCGATGAAGTACGGGATCAGGTACTGCTTCTTGCCGGCTTCCTTGGAGTACTTGTCGAACAGCGCCTTGAACTCGTCGTAGGCGCCGATACCTGGCTTCATCATCTTGGAGAGCGTACCCTCCTCGGTGTGCTCGGGCGCGATCTTCAGCAGGCCGCCGACGTGGTGCGTGACCAGTTCCTTCACATATTCCGGCGAACGCACGGCGAGATCGTAGCGCAGGCCGGAACCGATCAGGATCTTCTTGATGCCCGGGATCGCGCGCGCCTTGCGGTACAGCGAGATCAGCTTGCTGTGGTCGGTGCCCAGGTTGGAGCAGATGGTCGGGTACACGCACGACAGGCGGCGGCACGATTCCTCGATCGTCTTTTCCTTGCACGACAGGCGGTACATATTCGCGGTCGGGCCGCCCAGGTCGGTGATGGTGCCGGCAAAATTCTTGGTCGTGTCGCGGATCAGTTCGATCTCGCGCAGGATCGACGGCTCCGAACGGCTCTGGATGATGCGGCCTTCGTGCTCGGTGATCGAGCAGAAGGTGCAACCGCCGAAGCAGCCGCGCATGATGTTCACCGAATAGCGGATCATCTCCCAGGCCGGGATGTGGGCCTTGCCGTAGCTCGGGTGCGGCGCGCGCGCGTACGGCAGGTCGTACACGTTGTCCATCTCGTCCATCGCCAGCGGCAGCGGCGGCGGATTGAGCCAGACGTCGCGGTCGCCGTGCCCCTGCACCAGCGCGCGTGCATTGCCCGGGTTGGATTCCAGGTGGAACACGCGCGAGGCGTGCGCATACATCACCGGGTCTTCGCTGACGGTTTCGAAACTCGGCAGGCGCACCACGGTTTTTCTCGCTTTTTCGCGGGCCGCGGCCTGGCGCTCTTCGCGCGTCATGATGACGATCGGTTTTACCACCGGCTCGGGCGCGGCGTTGTCGAGCGCGCACTGCTTCGGGTCTTCCAGCGCCATCGCGTACGGGTTCGGCTGCTTGTCGATGCGGCCCGGCACGTCCACGCGGGTGGAGTTGTGGACGGTCCACTCCTCGTCCGGCAGCCAGCCGTTCGGCACCAGGAAGGCGGTGCCGCGCAGGTCGCGGATGCTCTTGATGTTCTCGCCGGCCGCGATGCGGCGGGTGACGTCGATCAGCGCGCGCTCGGCGTTGCCAAAGATGACGAGGTCCGCCTTCGATTCGAACAGCACCGAGCGGCGCACCTTGTCCGACCAGTAATCGTAGTGCGCGATGCGGCGCAGCGAGGCTTCGATGCTGCCGGCGATGACCGGCACGCCCGGGAAGGCTTCGCGCGCGCGCTGGCAATAGACGGTCACGGCGCGGTCGGGGCGCTTGTTGGGCGCGCCGTCCGGGGTGTAGGCATCGTCGGAGCGGATCTTGCGGTCGGCCGTGTAGCGGTTGACCATCGAGTCCATGTTGCCGGCGGTGATGCCCCAGTACAGGTTGGGCTTGCCGAGCGCACGGAACGGTTCCACCGAGGTCCAGTCCGGCTGGCTGATGATGCCGACACGATAACCCTGCGCTTCCAGCAGACGGCCGACCAGCGCCATCCCGAAGCTCGGGTGGTCGATGTAGGCGTCGCCGGTGATCAGGATGATGTCGCACGAATCCCAGCCCAGCTTGTCCATCTCGGCACGCGACATGGGCAGGAAGGGCACGGCGGGAGCGCGGCTGGAACGCTTGGGAACGTTCGCGAAAAGATTGGTGGGGGAGTTCATTGGCCGACATTCTACCGGAATTCGGATTTTTGTTCTCCCCTCCCCCATAAAAATGGCTTGAATATCAACGACTTGGCTCAGCCGTTCAGGGTTTCTGTTGCGTCAGATCCCCATATTCGCCAGGATATTGCCAAGCTGGCGCAGGGCCGGTTCCAGGGTCGGATGCCGGGCCGCGAAGCGGGCCGTGATTTCCTGGCTGCGCGAAGCCAGGCCATAGGCGCTGGTTTCCGGATCGTCGGCGCGGCGCTCCAGCACCTTGTTGATGTCGCCGTCGAGCTGGCGCAGCAGCATCTCCAGCTCGTCATCGACCTCGCCGCGCTCCTCGAGGCTGCGGTGCAGGGCCTTCAGGTGCGCTTTCAGGGCGTCTTCGCGCGTTACGTCATTCTCGTTCTGCATGGCGTTCCTCTAGTTGGTGAACCTGGTCGCGAGATACAACTGCTCGACCTTGTCACGGGCCCAGGGCGTCTTGCGCAGGAACTTCAGGCTCGACTTGATGCTCGGGTCCTTGATGAAGCAGTTGATGTCGATACGGCGGCCGAGCTCGGGCCAGCCGTAGTGCTCGACCAGGCGGGTCAGCAAGGATTCTAAGGTAATACCGTGTAATGCTTGAACACTCATTGCAGGGGCAATGCTTTTCTGGGGTGTTGGGGAAAGTTTATACCGGATGGGGGAGCGTTGGCGCACTAGCGTCGTCCCACGGCTCGTCAACGTCGTTCCTGCTGCTTGTAAACGTCATTCCCGCGAAGGCGGGAATCCAAGTTTCGTGAATACTCGAACAAATTGGATTCCCGCCTGCGCGGGAATGACGTGCTACGGGAGCGGGCCATAAAGTCATCCCGGCCCGCTTCGTATGCAACCAGCGGTCATTACTCGCCGGTCAAACCACGACGCTCCAGCAGCGGCTCGATCTTCGCATCGCGTCCGCGGAAGCCGCGGTACATTTCCATCGCATCCATGGTGCCGCCGCGCGACAGCAGCATCTGGCGGAAGCGGTCGCCGTTCTTGCGCAGCAGGCCGCCGTTTTCCTTGAACCATTCGACGGTGTCGGCGTCCAGCTTCTCGGCCCACAGGTAGCCGTAGTAGCCCGACGAATAGCCGCCCGAGAACACGTGCGAGAAGTAGGTCGTGCGGTAGCGCGGCGGGACCAGCGGGAAGTCGACGCCGGCGTCGTGCAGGGCCTTGGCTTCGAAGGCCAGCACGTCGGTCGGGATCTGGCTGGCGCCGAGCTGGTGCCAGCTCTGGTCGAGGATCGACGCGGCCAGGTACTCGGTGGTGCGGTAGCCTTCGTTGAACTTGGCGGACGCCTGCACCTTGTCCAGCAGTTCCTTCGGCATCGGCGCGCCGGTCTGGTAGTGCTTGGCGTAGTTGGCCAGCACTTCCGGCCAGGCCATCCACATCTCGTTGACCTGCGACGGGAACTCGACGTAGTCGCGCGGCACGCGCGAGCCCGAGAAGCGCGGGTACTTCACGTTCGAGAACATGCCGTGCAGCGCATGGCCGAACTCGTGGAACATGGTGCGCACTTCGTCATAGGTCAGCAGGGTCGGCTCGCCGGCCGCCGGCTTCGGGATGTTCAGGTGGTTGGCCACCACCGGGTGCGTGCCCATCAGCTTGTTCTGGCCGACGTAGGCATTCATCCAGGCGCCGCCGCGCTTGTTCGAGCGCGCGTACGGGTCGTGCAGGAAGATCGCCAGTTGCTTGCCGTCGGTGTCGAACACATCGAACACGCGCACGTCCGGGTCGTACACCGGCAGGTCCTTGCGTTCCTTGAAGGTGATGCCGAATTCCTTGTTGGCGGCAAAGAACACGCCGTTCAGCAGCACGTTGTTGAACTCGAAGTACGGCTTCAGCTGGTTCTGGTCGAAGGCGTAACGCTGGGCGCGCACCTTGTCGCTGTAGTAGTTCCAGTCGTAGGCGGCCGCCTGGAACTTGCCACCCTCGGCGTCGATCACCTTCTGCAGGTCGGCCGCTTCCTTTTTGGCGTTGTTCACAGCCGGCTTGGCGAATTCGGCCAGCAGCGTGTTGACCGCGCCGGTGGTTTTCGCGGTCTGGTCTTCCAGCATGTAGGCCGCGTGGCTCGGGTAGCCCAGCAGCGCGGCGCGTTCGGCGCGCGCCTTGACCAGTTCCAGCACCAGCGCGCGGTTGTCGTACTCGCCGCCGTGGCTGCCGCGCGCCAGCGAGGTCGCCAGCAGCTTCTCGCGGGTGGCGCGGTTGGTCAGCACCGACAGCGGCGCCTGCTGGGTGGTGTTCACCACCGGGATCACGAACTTGCCGTCCAGGCCGCGCTTCTTGGCTTCCGCGGCGGCGACGTCGATCGCCTTGTCCGACATGCCGGCCAGTTCGGCGCGGGTGTCGACCACCAGCGCCGACGCATTGGCTTCCTTCAGCACGTTCTGGCTGAACTGGGTCTGCAGGGCGGCGATCTTGCCGTTATACGCCTTCAGCTTTTCCTTGTCGGCGGCGGACAGCTTGGCGCCGGCGCGCACGAAGTCGGTGTGGTAGCGCTCGAGCAGGTACTTCGATTCCGGATCCAGGCGCAGCGTGTCGCGCTTGTCGTACAGGGTTTTGATGCGCGCGTACAGCTTTTCGTTCAGGCGGATCTTGTCGCTGTGCGCGGCCAGCTTCGGTGCGAGGTCCTTGTCCAGCGCATCCAGGTCCGGGTTGGTGTTGGCACCCACCAGGCTCGAGAACACGGTCGAGACGCGGTTCAGCAGCTGGCCCGAGCGCTCCATCGCGACCACGGTGTTCTCGAAGGTCGGCGCCGCCTTGTTGTTGGCGATGGCGTCGATTTCCTGCGCCTGCTGGCGCATGCCTTCGTCGAACGCCGGCGCGAAGTCGGTGTTCTTGATCTTGTCGAAGGCCGGGTAGTTGAACGGCAGGGTGCTCGGCTTGGCGAACGGGTTGGAGGCCGGCAGCAGCGACGCCGGGGTGGACGCGGCAAATGCCAGGTTGGCGACGGCCGCGGTAACGGCGAATGCCAGGATATGGGAACGGTTCATGCTCTTGGTCTCTCCGGGGGTGGGATTCTCTTGTGGTGGTGCTTGTTGCGCTTGCGCTGTGCTGCATTCCGCGTGGGCTCGGGAGCCCACCCTACGATGCTGAACCCGGCGTAGGGTGGGCGCGCCGTGCCCACGCGGACATTCGAACGGTGTTAACCGATCAATTGCCGGTCAAGCCACGGCGTTCCAGCAGCGGCTCGATCTTGGCGTCGCGGCCGCGGAAATTGCGGAACAGGTCCATCGCATCGGCCGAACCGCCGCGCGACAGCAGGGTCGCGCGGAAGTGGTCGCCGTTCTTGCGGAGCAGGCCGCCGTTTTCCTTGAACCACTCGACGGTGTCGGCGTCCAGCTTTTCGCTCCACAGGTAGGCGTAGTAGCCGGCCGAATAACCCAGCGAGAAGCTGTGCGAGAAGTAGGTCGTGCGGTAGCGCGGCGGCACCGGCGCGAAGTCCACGCCGGCATCCCTCAAGGCCTGCGCTTCGAAGCCCAGCACGTCGGTCGGCACCTGGGCCGGGGTGATCTGGTGCCAGCGCTGGTCGAGCAGCGAAGCCGCCAGGTACTCGGTGGTGACGAAGCCCATGTTGAACTTCTTCGACGCCTGCACCTTGTCCAGCAGCTCTTTCGGCATCGGCGCGCCGGTCTGGTAGTGCTTGGCGTAGTTGGCCAGCACTTCCGGCCAGGTCGCCCACATCTCGTTGACCTGCGACGGATACTCGACGAAGTCGCGCGGCGTGTTGGCGCCGCCGAAAGTCGGGTACTTCACGTTCGAGAACATGCCGTGCAGCGCGTGGCCGAACTCATGGAAGGCGGTGCGCACTTCGTCGTAGGTCAGCAGCGTCGGCTGGCCGGCGGCCGGCTTCGGGATGTTCAGGTGGTTCGCCACCACCGGCATGGTACCCAGCAGTGTCGACTGGGTGACGTACTCGTTCATCCAGGCGCCGCCCTGCTTGTTCGGACGCGCGTAGTAATCGAGGATGAAGATCGCCAGCTGCTTGCCGTTGGCGTCGAACACGTCGAAGGTGCGCACGTCCGGGTCGTACACCGGCAGGTCCTTGCGCTCCTTGAAGGTGATGCCGAACTCCTTGGTGGCGGCAAAGAAGACGCCGTTCTGCACCACGTTGTTCATTTCAAAATATGGCTTCAGCTGGCTCTCGTCGAACGCGTACTTCGCCTGGCGCACCTTGTCGGTGTAAAAAGCCCAGTCCTGGGCCGCGACCTGGAAACCGCCCTTCTCCGCATCGATCACTTTCTGGATCTCGGCGGCTTCCTTCTTCGCGTTGCCGACGGCCGGCGCAGCCAGCTCGCCCAGCAGTTTATTGACGGCTTCCGGCGTCTTCGCGGTTTCCACTTCCAGCGAATACGCGGCGTAGTTCGGGTAGCCGAGCAGCGCCGCCTTTTCGGCGCGCAGCTTGACCAGGCGCTGCACCAGCGAGCGGCTGTCGAATTCGCCGCCGCGGCTGCCGCGTGCCAGCGACGCCGCCATCAGGCGCTCGCGCGTGGCGCGGTTGGTCATCGATGCCATCGGCGGCTGGATCGTGGTGTTGGCCAGCACGATCACGTACTTGCCGTCCAGGCCGCGCTTTTTCGCTTCCGCCGCGGCGGCGTCGATGTCGGCATCCGCCAGGCCGGCCAGTTCGGCGCGGGTGTCGACCACCAGTGCCGATGCGTTGGCTTCCTTCAGCACGTTCTGAGCGAAGGTCGACTGCAGGCTGGCGATCTCGCCGTTGAAGGCCTTCAGCTTCTCCTTGTCGGCGGCGGACAGGTTGGCGCCGGCGCGCACGAAGTCGCGGCGGTAGCGCTCGACCAGGTGGGTCGATTCGGCGTCCAGTTTCAGACTGTCGCGCTTGTCGTAGATGGCCTTCACGCGCTGCCACAGCTTGTCGTTCATGAAGATGGCGTCGTGGTGCGTCGCCAGTTTCGGCGACATCCCGCGGTCGATCGCATCCAACGCATCGTTGGTGTTGGCGCTCTGCAGATTCGAGAAGGTGGTCGACACGCGCGCCAGCAGCTGGCCCGAGCGCTCCATCGCCACGATCGTGTTCTCGAAGGTCGGCGCCGCCTTGTTGGCGGCGATGGCCGCGACTTCGCGCAGCTGCGCGCGCATACCGGCGTCGAAGGCCGGCTTGAAGTGCTCGTCCTTGATCTTGTCGAAGGCCGGGTAGTGGAGGGGCAGCGAGCTGACTTTGGCGAAGGGGTTCGATGCGTCGAGGGAGGCGCCGGCCGCCGGTGCTGCGATGGCGGGCGCGGTCGCTGCGTACGCCAGCGCGACGCTGGCGGCAACGATGAAGCTGTAAGAACGGTTCATTGGATCTTTCACGGACACTCAAAAAACACTGCCCGAGCCGAGCCCGGCAGCACGTGCGCGAAGGATCATAGCAGGGTTATTGCCGTATCGTCACATCGGGATGGGACGTGGTTTTATGGCGTAATGACACATTCAAACTTTATTTACCGGCCATTTTTTCTTGCCGGCTTTCCTGGGCCACCTTCTTCTCGATGCGCCGGTCCGGAATCAGCCACATGATGGCGACGCACACATACACCAGGAAACCCAGCCAGGCCGCGAACCAGGACACGGCAATCCCGACCAGATACAGCACGATCGAGATCTTGCCCTTGCGGTCGTCGCCGACGGCTTCGGCCAGGGTGGCATTCTTGTCATGGTGATCGATCAGGCGCTTCAGCAACAGCGAATACGCCACGGCGCACATGAACAGCACCACGCCGTAAGCGACGGTCGGTCCGGTTTCGAAATGGTTCTCGCCGGTCCAGGCAGTCACGAACGGAATCAGCGATAGCCAGAACAGCAAATGCAGATTGGCCCACAGGACGCTGCCGCCGATCTCGTCGACCGCGTGCATCATGTGGTGGTGGTTGTTCCAATAAATCCCGACGTAGATGAAGCTGAGCACGTAGCTCATGAGGACGGGCCACAGCGGCAGCAAGGCGTGAAAATCGGCGCTGTGCGGGACTTTGAGTTCCAGCACCATGATCGTGATGATGATGGCGATGACGCCGTCGCTGAAGGCTTCCAGGCGGTTTTTACCCATTGTTTGAGTTCCTGTCTATTCCATTGCAAATGCATGAGAATTAATCACGGCATGGGTTTCTTGAATGCAAACAGATATACGCGAGGCAAGAGTAAATCAACCAAGCGAATGGAAGGCTTGCGATGAATGCCAAGACGTTCAACGGCGTGCCTTCCATTATCGGTCTCTCAGCGGTACCGATGTTATGTGGAGGAGCCAGGCTTTGAAGCAATGTGTTCGGCCAGATGAGCGCGTTTGAAAGGAAGGGATGCTCCAGGCCATCCGCGAAAAACGCGAGAACATTCAACCCGATTGTGGCGACAAGTCCCACACCGATTGCGATAAGTGCTCGCTTCAACAGCGTCCGGGATCGGGGGCCTGACTGGCTGATCATTTGGAGTCCTTTGATGGGTGATATCCATACTGGAGCTTGTTCCAGTAGATGCCGACGTCGATGAAGCTGAGCACGTAGCTCATGAGGACGGGCCACAGCGGCAGCAAGGCGTGAAAATCGGCGCTGTGCGGGACTTTGAGTTCCAGCACCATGATCGTGATGATGATGGCGATG